>Ga0224555_1002414_pt1 | contig 22010 bp, 19 predicted proteins | sample 714S23034metaG_FD_180687 | JGI IMG/M metagenome (GOLD analysis project Ga0224555, IMG submission 180687) | Peat soil microbial communities from Stordalen Mire, Sweden - 717 S2 30-34 | ecosystem: Environmental > Terrestrial > Soil > Wetlands > Peat | place: Sweden: Norrbotten County, Stordalen...
TTTGCCCAAAAATCCCGCATTCCGCCGTGTCACCGCGACTATTAACAGTTAAAATCGTCTCTACAGTAGGCAGAGCTGCTCTCAACGGCTGCCTGCGCTGCCTTTCGGTCCCCCCGGTCGGTATTCTTCTTCCGCAGGTCCCGTAAGGCACGGAATTGTCTGGATGATGAGAATAAAAAATCGCTTATTGCCCTCCTGGCTATCGTTTGCCGCCGGTTCCCTCCTGCTTCTGCCGGCAGTTCATCTCCGCGCTCAGGACATGCCTCCTGATACCAAGGCTCCTGCTGCCCCAGCTCAAGCCGCGCCCGCCCAGGCCGCCCCAGTCCAGACGCCTGCCAAGTCGATCGAAATTGCCCCCGTGCCGGCCTCCGCACCGGCCGCCGACCGCGCTTCCGCCTACTTTCACGTCGCCATGGCCAGCTACTACGAAGAACAGGCTGTCGAATTGGGACGCCAGGAATTCATCGGCCGCGCTGTCGAGGAATACAAGCTCGCCCTCAATGCCGACCCCAACTCCCCGGAATTGAACGACGGTCTCGCCGATCTCTATTTCCGCAGCGGCCACACCCACGAGGCCGAAGTCACCGCACACAACCTGCTCAAGAACTCGCCAAATGACATCGCTGCGCACCGCCTGCTTGGCCGCATCTACCTGCGCCAGCTCGGCGACGGGTCCAATCCCGTCTCCTCCACGTCGCCCTCCGGCAATGTCCTCGATCAGGCAATCGCCGAATTCGAAAAGATCGTCAGCCTGCAACCCAAGAGCGTTGAAGACCGCATGGTCCTCGGCCAGCTCTACACCGTCAAGCACCTGCCCCAGCAGGCGGAAGAGCAATTCAAGACCGCCCAGGCCATCGAGCCCGAGTCGGAAGAAGTGGTGCTCAATCTCGCCCGCCTCTACGCCGAAAGCGGCGACCTGAAGCATGCTGCCAAAGTAATTGAAGACGTTCCCATCAACGACCGTTCCCCCAAGATGGAGTTCGCCCTCGGCGCGGCCTACGATCAGTTGAAGCAGCCCAAGGACGCCATTGCCGCCTATCAGCGCGCAGCCGACATGGATCCGGGCGATGCCCAGACCATCGACGCGCTCGCCCAGGCCCTGCAAAACGACAATCAGCTCGACGAAGCGCTGAAGCAGTTCCAGCAGCTCTCCCAGGCGGATCCTGAAAACGTCGAACCCCTCGTCCACATCAGTGACATCCAGCGCCGCCAGGGCAAATATGAAGATGCCCTCGCCACCATTCGCAAGGCCCGCAAAAAGGACCCCACATCCCTTGAAGCCGGCTATAGCGAAGGCTTGCTCCTCGATGTGCTCGGCCGTTTCGACGAGTCCGCCCAGACCTACGAGAAGATGGTCGACCTGACCTCTCACGCCAATGGCGCCTATACCGCCGAAGAGAAAAACAGCCGCAGCATCTTCCTTGAGCGGCTCGCCGGCGTCTATCAGGAGCAAAACAAGACCGACCAGGCCATCGCCACCTACCAGAAGATGATCGACCTCGGCGGCGATGCGGCCCTGCGCGGCCTTGAAGGCCAGGTAGAAACCTACGGCGCCGCCAAACAGTTCGACAAAGCCGTCGACATGTCCCGCAAAGCCGTTGACGTCGCAGACAAAGCCGCCGCGGCAAACCCCAGGGATCCGGATCTCAAAGGCAAGGATCTGGATCTCAAGCTCATGCTCGCCGGAGCCCTCCTCGAAGACGGCAAAGGCGACGCCGCCGTTGCCATGGCCAGGAGCCTGCTCGACAATACCGACCACGACCGCGCCACATGGCTGCGCCTCGGCCAGTTCTACACCCAGATGCGCCGCTGGAAGGACGCCGACGATGCCTACGTCAAGGCCTCCGCTCTGACCACCAAAAAGGAAGATCGCACCTACCTGTTCTTCCTCAAGGGCGCACTGGCTGAGCGCCAGAAACACTACGACCAGGCCGAGCAGTTCTTCCGCCAGGCCCTCGATCTCGATCCGGCCAGCGCCATGACCCTCAACTACCTCGGCTACATGCTCGCTGACAGGGGAACCCGCCTGCCTGAAGCCCTCAAGCTCATCCGCAAGGCCGTCGAAATCGAGCCCATGAACGGCGCTTATCTTGACTCTCTGGGATGGATCTACTTCAAGCTCGGCAATTACGAGCTTGCCGAAGAAAATCTCCGCCAGGCCGTCGATCGCGACCAGACCGACCCCACCGTCCACGACCACCTGGGCGACCTCTACGAGAAGACCGGCCGCATTCGTCTCGCCGCCGCGCAGTGGGAACTCTCGCTTTCTGAATACGCCAAGGCCTCCGCCGCCGATGTCGAGCCCGGCGACGTCAGCAAGGTGCAGAAGAAGCTCGAAACCGCCCGCGTCAAGCTAGCCAGGCAAGACAGCGCCACCGGCCAGCCCAAACCCGAATAGCCAGGGGATGCCCAGTTCAATGGCAAGCGGAAAATGCCGGGGGCCCCAGGTCTCGCCCTTGAGTCCTGGGAAAGTACAAGGCCGGGTGCCCCATCCATCGGACGTCTTTGCTTCTGTCCGATGGGTGGGAGATCTCAAAGCCCAACTATCGGCCCTCGGGTCTTCCCACCTTTCTTAGCGGCCGCCATGCGTTAGACTGATTGCTGCCATGGCCGTTGCCACCTCAACCACTCCCACCCTCCGCATCGCAGCCGACATTACCCAACTGGTAGGCCACACGCCAATGCTGCAGCTGGCCCGTCTCGCCCCCGAACCAGCGGCGGCGGTCTTCGCCAAGCTCGAATTCCTGAACCCCGGCGGCAGCATCAAGGATCGCGCCGCCCTGGGCATGATTCTCGATGCCGAAGCGCGCGGATTGCTGCACGCAGGCTCGACAATTATCGAGGCCACGGCAGGGAACACCGGCGTGGGCCTGGCGCTGATCGGCGTCAACCGCGGCTACACGGTAAAGCTCTTCGTGCCCGAAGGCTTCGCTGAAGAAAAGTGCATCCTGATGCGTGGCTTCGGCGCCGAGGTGATCCGCACGCCTGAGGATGAAGGGATGGCCGGCGCGATCCGGCGCGCGCTCGCGGCGGGCAAGCAGATTCCAGGTTCGTTTACGGCGCTGCAGTTTCAAAACCAGGCCAATCCCAAGTATCACCACGACACCACGGCGGTGGAGATCTGGGAGCAGATGGAAGGCCGCGTGGACGGCTTTGTCGCCGGCGTCGGTTCGGGCGGAACCTTCAGCGGCGTTGCGCGCTTTTTGAAAGAGCGGAACCCGGCGGTGGTAAATGTGGCTGTCGAGACCGAGGGGTCGATCCTGCAAGGCGGCGCGCCGGGCAAACATAAAATTGAAGGCATCGGCGTGCATTTTGTGCCGGAGACGTTTCATCGCGATGTATGCGACCGCATAGTCGCTGTGACCGACCAAGACGCATTCGACATGGTCAAGCGCCTGGCCGCTGAAGAGGGCCTCGTGGGCGGATCTAGCTCGGGCGCGGCGGTGTTTGCGGCAGTGGCGCTGGCAAACGAACTGGGTGCCGGGAAACGGATCGCGGTCATCATTCCCGACTCGGCGGAGCGGTATTTGTCCAGGAAAATATTCGAGGGTGGCGCTTAGAAGGTTCTTTTGACGGCGGGGCGTAGGAAGGTTCTATTGCCTCACCGCTCGGTTTCTCATTCTTAATCACCCCCAAAAAGCTGTCATCCTGAGCGACCGAAGGGAGCCGAAGGACCTGCGGCTGCTTTTGCCTTTGCCTTTGCCTTTTATAAAGAATATCTGTCATCCTGAGCGACCGAAGGGAGTCGAAGGACCTGCGGCTGCTTTTGCTTTTGCTTTTGCCTTTGCTTTTGCCTTTGTCTTTGTCTTTGCCTTTGCCTTTGCCTTTTATAAAAATATCTGTCATCCTGAGCGACCGAAGGGAGTCGAAGGACCTGCGGTTGTTTTTGCCTCCGCCTTTTATTGAAATTATTATCATCGGGAGCAACCGAAGCGCGGGTTTCTGTCACAACGCCATCCACCAACTTTGATATACGCTTCCGGCATGGATGAGCGGACCTACTTCACTTGCATCGTGGCCAGTCGCAGCCACACGCTTTACATCGGCATCACCGGCGACCTTCGCATGCGCGTCTACCAGCACAAGGAAAAGTTGCACCCAGACGGATTCGCCGCACGATACAACTGCAACCGGCTCGTCTGGTTCGAGCGATTCATGTGTCCTGGAAACGCAATTAAGAGAGAAAAGCAGTTGAAGGGCTGGTCCCGCGCAAAGAAAATCGCTCTGATCGAAAAAAGCAACCCCACGTGCAATGATCTCAGCGAAGGATGCTATCCCAAGCAACCATTCCCTGCAAATAATGCCCGAACCGCAGGTCCTTCGACTCCCTTCGGTCGCTCAGGATGACGGCTTCTATGGGGATGAGAGTAATTGGGTCACCAACCAACCACTTCGCTCCGGCGCGATAAGCTAGAGGCTGGAAGCCAGGAGCTAAAAGCTGACTCATGTCTGACTACAAATACTCGACTCTTGCGGTGCATGCCGGCCAATATCCCGACCCTTTGACGGGTGCGGTGAATGTTCCGGTTTACCTTTCATCGACCTTCGAACTGACCGGCATCGGCACCGACCGCGGATGGGACTACTCCCGCGCCGGCAATCCGACCCGCGACCGCCTCGAAGAAGCGCTGGCAGCCCTCGAAGGCGGATTTTCCGGTCATGCCTTCTCCAGCGGCATGGCCGCGATTTATGCGCTGGTGGCCACGCTCCGGGCGGGCGATCATCTGATCTGTTCGCATAACGTGTACGGCGGCACGCAACGCCTCTTCAACCTGATCATTCAGCACTACGGCATCGAGATCCAGTACGTGGACACCGGCAATCTGGCGGCCGTGGCCGCTGCCATCAAGCCCAACACGAAACTCATCCACGTCGAAACGCCCACCAATCCCCTGATGCAGTTGAGCGACATTGCCGCGGTAAGCGAAATTGCGCATGCAAAGGGCGTCGAAGTCAGCGTGGACAACACGTTCATGTCGCCCTATTTGCAGAGCCCGCTCGCGCTGGACGCGGATATCGTGATGCATTCGACGACCAAGTTCCTAAACGGTCACTCGGATGGACTGGGCGGGGCCCTGATCGGGTCGAAGCCCGAGCACAAGGAGCGCTTTCTGCTGGTGCAGAAGGCAGCCGGCGGCATCATGTCGCCGTTTGAGTGTTTCCTGGTGCTGCGCGGCATCAAGACGCTGCCGCTGCGCATGAAGCAGCACGAAGAGAATGGCCGCGCGGTAGCGGAGTTCCTGTCGACGCAGTCGAAGCTCACGCGCCTGGCCTATCCCGGATTAAAATCCCATCCGCAGCATGAGTTGGCCGTCAAGCAGCAACGGGGATTCGGCTCGATGCTGAGCTTCGATCTGGGCACGCGCGAAAAGGCGGGAAGGTTCCTCGGAGCAATCAAGCTGTTCCTGAGCGCGGAGTCGCTGGGCGGCGTTGAGTCGCTGGCCTCGCACTCGGCCACCACAACGCACGCCGCCTTGAGCGAAGACGACCGCGAGCGCCTGGGAATTACACAGGGCCTGGTGCGCCTGTCAGTGGGGATCGAAGACAAGGAAGACCTGATTGCGGATCTGGAGCAGGCGTTAGCGGCGGTTTAGTGAGAAGCAGTCCAGCCGATTTTGGAGTATTCTCTCTGCGTGGGCTCCCTTCGGTTCGATGGTGTTCGTTTTGTCGCCTATCCACAAGACCATGAACCTCGACATGTGCATGGATTCTATGCCGAGACGGAAGTGATCGTGGAACTTCGCGAGGGGCCCGGTAGAGAGGTTGCTTTGGCGGCCAGAAACGATGCGATCCGACCCGGTAATGCCCGTCGCAGGGATGTGAAACATATCTTGCAGGTGGCGGCTGAACATTTTGACGAACTCGTCGAGCTATGGAGAGAAGCACATGCCTAAGTTAGCGAGAGTAGTGACGACGGATGCTGAAATCGATGCCGCGATTCGGCGGGCGCGCACATTCTCGCGGTACGATCATCGAGTTGCTCGAGCGACCTACTCTGTCCGCACTGACTGCATCCAGTTGCGCATGAGAAACGGCGTTACTCATCGCATTCCGCGCAAACTACTTCAGGGACTCTCAGAGGCGGAGCCAAGCACTCTGAACAAGATAGAGCTACTTGGAAATGGAACCGGGTTGTATTGGCCTGTACTGGATGTAGCGCATTCGGTGTCCGGTTTGGTGGCTGGAATATACGGGTCAGCAAAATGGATGAAACAATTGAATCTTGAGGAAGAAGAAACTCAGATCTCCGCCTGATATATGCTCATCGGCGCCGGCTGGTCGTGCGCCAGCATCAGCGTGGGAAGTAATCGCCAATCTCCTCAATGCGCCATCGGCGCCGGCCCGGCCTTCTTAGGCTTGTTCATCAGGAACGGAATCGGAATCAGCATCGCCGTTAGCACCACCATGATCCAGATGACATCGACATAGGAGAGCAGCCGCGCTTGAATTTGCGCCATGCCGTAGATTTGCGCGTGGGCGTGTTGCATGGCGTCCGGCCGTGCAATCCCGTTGCGCATCCATGCACTCGTAAGGCCGTTGCGCATGGCGTCAAACGGACCGTTGCCGGCGACCGTATGCGCGCCAATCATGTTCAGATGAATCTGCGTGAAACGCGCCAGCAGCGTGGTGACAAAGCTGATGCCGACGCTGCCGCCCAGGTTGCGCATCAGCGCCGTAAGTCCGCTGACCTCGTTGTATTTCTCCTGCGGTATCCCCGAATAGCAAAGCGTGTTGATCGGGATAAACAGGAAGGGCAACCCCAGCGCGATGAAAACGCGCCAACTGACAGCCATGCCAAAGCTGACATCGAGATTGATGTTGGTCATGCGGAAGAGGCCGAAGGTGGTAATGGTGAAGCCGAAGGCGACCAGCATGCGCGGGTCGAATTTGGGCGCGAGAGCCCCGGCCACGGGAAAAAGAAACATCAGCGCGATGCCGCCGGATGAAACAGCCATCCCGGCCTGGCGCGCGGAGTAGCCCATGATCTCCTGCAAAAATTGCGGAATTAAAACGGTTGAAGAGTAAAGCGACATGCCCACCACGAACATGACAAACTGCGTCATGCCGACATTGCGCTGCGCAAACAAGCGCAGGTCGAGAATCGGGTGTTCGACAGTAAGCTGGCGATAGATGAAGATGGCCAGCCCAACGACCGTGACCACGCAGCATGTGACGATGAAGCGGGAGCCGAACCAGTCGTCTTCCTGGCCCTTGTCGAGCATGGTTTGCAGAGCGCCGATGGTGACCACCAGCAGGCCCAGCCCCCAGTAGTCGATAGATAGCTTGCGCTTGCGGATGGCGGCCAGATACGGCGGGTCTTCGACCACGCGGCTGGTGAGGTAGAGCGACAAAATGCCGACCGGTATGTTGATAAAGAAGATCCAGCGCCAACTGTAGTTGTCGACGATCCAGCCGCCGACCGTGGGGCCGAGCACCGGCGCCATCACCACGGCCATGCCGTAGACGGCGAAGGCCATACTTCGCTTGGCAGGCGAAAACGTGTCGGCCAGGATGGACTGCTCGCTGGGCTGCAGGCCGCCGCCCGCCGCCCCTTGCAGCACGCGAAAGAACACCAGCATGCCGAGCGTCGGCGCCAGTCCGCAGAGCAGCGAGGCGGTGGTGAAAAGCGCGACGCAGGTCATGTAGAAACGCTTGCGCCCGATGCGGTTGGCGATCCATCCGCTCAAGGGCAGCACGACAGCGTTGGCGACGAGATAACTGGTCAGCACCCAGGTCGCTTCATCGCGGCTGGCGGAGAGCGAGCCGCCGATGTGGGGCATGGCCACGTTGGCGATTGAGGTGTCCAGCGCCTCCATGAAAGTAGCCAGCGTAACGGTGATGGCGATGACCCAGGGGTTGGCGCGGGGCCGCCATGTGTCATGGAATGAAGCTGTGGCGGCAGCGGCCAAGGGCGGGTTTTTCTCCTGCGAGATGGAAGGTGATTGGTTGTTGCGCTGTCAACAGAGTAATGGATGCGAGAGGGAATGATGGGGGAGGGTGGAGTTATACGGTTATTCAATGTCAGGGGCAGATGAGTTCGATTGCGCCTTCAAGAAGATCTCGATTCGATTGGAGGTCCAGACAGCAACGCCGGTTCCGAGGAAGTCTGTATCCTCGGACCAGATCGGACAGTCCAGCGCCAAGACTGCTGCCAAAACCGGCCAGTCGTCTTCGTCACGTCCGCACAGACGGAGCCTGGCCTCCTCTTCAAAGTCGCCAAATGTCTCCCTGTTGACTGGTTCCACGAGAAGTTGAAGGTACTGGAGCGATTGGGAGACGCCGACCGCAGATTTGCCTCTCTTTTCCAGCAACGGCGGTAAATATTTCTCGGCATCGTCGAAGGCGGCTTGGGGCGCATAAAAGCGAATTTGCCCGGCTCCGTAAGCTTCAATAAGCTGGCGAACGCGACGACCCAATACCGCTCGAATCAGAATGTTGGCGTCCAGGACAATCATCTCAGCCCGCGGCGTTCTTGCGCCGGCGAAGCTGCTTGAACTCGGTGACGATTTCTTCTTCGTCCACATCGGCCAGGGTCAGGGCGAGACGATCCGCGGCGGCTTTCAGATCGCCTATGTCGGCAGATTTGATCCGTTTCCGGGGCGTGGGGACGTATACGCCGAGCGTTTCGCCGCGGCGCGTTACGGCAACCGGCGTATCCGACTCAAGGAAACGCGCAATCTGCTCGCGAAATTCACGCACACCCACTTTGATTGCAGGCATTTTCCCCTCCATGTGTACACATAAGCGTACATCTTCCAGACGGCGACCGCAACTCAGGCCCGTCTGGATGGCAGCTCCGCTTGCCGGTGTGTCATGCTGATGGTTTATGGACAGCTGCGAAATCCCCCCGGCAAAGACCGCCCAATTCGGCATGATTCTCCTCGGCATCGACACCTGCGGTCCCACCGGCTCTGTCGCCCTGGCGCGTCTGGCGGGCCGCGACCTCGAAATCCTGGGACAGACTGAGCTCGAAGGCCGCAGCTACTCCGCCACGCTGGTTGCAGCCGTCCGCGAACTCCTCAAGGCTGCGGGCGCTGGTTTAAACGATGTAGGCGGAATCGTGACCGTCAACGGACCAGGCAGCTTTACCGGTGTAAGGGTTGGCCTCGCAGCCGTGAAGGGATTCGCGGAGAGCGCGCGAATTCCGGTCGTCGCGGTTTCGCGGCTCGAGGTCCTCGCGCGCAAATCGGGAGTGCCGTCAGCGGCCCTCGACGCCCATCGCGGCGAGGTGTTTCTGCGTGTGGAAAGAACCGGCCTGGCGCCCATTGAGATGCTGGCCGGAGCGACCGAGCTGGCAGCAATCAGCCCACCGCCTCTGCGGATTGCGGTTTGCGACCTGTCTGCCGCCGCATTGCTGCGGGCCGCCTGGCCAACGACGCAACTGATGGTGAGCACAGCGCCCGTTGCCACGGATGCGCTGCGGCTTGGCGAAGCGCGGCTTATAGCGGGAGCGTCTATCGACCTGGCGCTGCTCGACGGCCACTACCTGCGCCGATCCGACGCTGAAATATTCGGCGAGGCACAAGCGGGACAGCCCCGCGCATGACACCTTCCCCCATAGAGCTGTGCATTCGCCCCATGACTCCCGCCGACGTGGACGGCATCCTGGAAATTGCGCAGAGCCTGAAGGACGCGCCGCATTGGCCGGCTTCGGCCTACCGGTCGGCGCTCGACCCCGAATCGGCGCCGCGTCGGATCGCTCTCGTAGCGGAGAGTGCCGGAAACCTGCTCGGTTTCGCCGTCTCATCCCTGCTCCCCCCTCAAGCCGAACTCGAAACCATTGCCGTCGCCAACGGAAACCAGCGCCAAGGCGTAGCCCGCCGCCTGTTCGCCGCGATGGCCCAGGAACTGATCGCCGCGCAAATCACCGATGTCCTTCTCGAAGTGCGCGCCTCCAACGCCGCGGCGCTGGCGGTTTACCGGGCTCTCGGGTTCGCCGCCACAGGCCGCAGGCCGCGCTACTACGCCGACCCTCCAGAAGACGCGCTGCTGCTCCAGTTGCGGCTCGGATGACCGCGGCTGAGTGCTGGGTGGACGATTCCAGTCCAGATTTCCACAGGTTCCTAATGACTTTTGTCGGCTCACGCAGAGTTTGGCGCTTGCCGATTGCCACTCTGCGGCGATATATGTAATTGTTCTGTAATACGGGAGGTGCTTGATGGACGAAGTACAAGATCCCACGCTGAGCGAAGAAATCGATCGCCTGCATGCCGAACATCATCGCTACGCTCAGCGGCTGGAAGAACTGGTTCAAAAGCCTTATCTCTCCGAAGATGAACAGCTCGAGGAGGTGCGCTTGAAAAAGCTGAAGCTGCACGCCAAGGACCTGATCTTCGCGCTGGAGCGCCGGTCGCCGGCAGTGGCTTAGGGCCTTCAGGAAAAGGGATTTTTGCAGGCAATTTACGAAGCAGCGGCCTTGGGCGGCTTCGGCGCTGTTCGTGTGCGGGCAATCCTCGCGCACACTCTCAATCCCATCGGCAGGACAGCCGTATAATCGTTGGGACGATGGTTCGTGACGGTTACATCTACGGTTTGAGCTTGCTGGCGGTTGCGATCGGGCTGGCGTGGGCTACGGGCAACTCGGCGTGGAGCATCGCGCCGGTGCTTCTGGCGGCATTCTTTCTGTGGTTCTTTCGCGACCCCCAGCGAACAATTCCAGGCGGCAAGGGCTTAATCGTCTCGCCCGGCGACGGCTTGGTCACCGAAACGGTGACCATCGCCACTCCCAACGGGCCCCGACAGCGAATCAGCATCTTTCTCAGCGTTTTCGATGTCCATGTGAATCGCTCTCCGATCAGCGGGATAATCGCCGCCGTGCGCTACCAGAAGGGCCAATATCTGAACGCCATGAATCCGGCCTCGGCGGACCGTAACGAGCAGAATGTGGTGACGGTGCGCGACGGGGCGGGTGTCGAAGTCACATTCAAGCAGATCGCCGGACTGCTGGCGCGGCGAATCGTCTTTAACCTCAAGGAAGGCGACACGGTTGAGCGCGGCCAGCGCGTGGGATTGATCAAGTTCGGTTCGCGCGTGGACGTTCTGATCCCGGCGAATGCGCTCTTGCGGGTAAAGGTTGGTGAGCGCGTGAAGGGCGGTTCGAGCGTGCTGGCGGCCATGCCGGGCGGAGGCCAGCAGTGAGCCCCCACCGCGACCCGGCGCTGGCCAGGGCCCAGGTGCAGGCCCGGTTGCGCCGCGGGATGTTCCTGCTGCCGTCGCTCTTTACCGTAGGCAACATCGGCGCTGGCTTCTTTTCCATTACCGAGACCATCAAGGCCATCAGCGGACCAGGCGACGCGCAAACGCACCTCGACTGGGCGGCAATCGCAATCATCCTTGCCATTCCGTTTGACTCGCTCGACGGGCGCATTGCCCGCATGACCAACACCTGCAGCGAATTCGGCAAGGAGCTGGACTCACTGGCCGACGCGGTCACATTTGGCGTGGCGCCCAGTCTGCTGGCTCTGATCTGGGGATTTCATTTTCTGCCGGATTCCATCAACCCGCAGTTGCTCGGGCATCTGCACCAGGCCGGGGCGTTCATCTGTTTCCTGTTTTTGATTGGCGGTGTTTCAAGGCTGGCGCGGTTCAATATCGCGCACGATGCGCAGCCCAGGAACCCCGGGCGGCCGGGGCGCAAATATTTTGTGGGGATGCCGATTCCGGCGGCGGCGGGGTTTCTCGCTTCGACCGTTCACCTGTGCTACGGCTATCCGGTGCTGTCGTGGTGGATTGCGATTCCATGGCTTCTGCTCGTCGGCCTAAGCGGTTTCCTCATGGTGAGCACCTGGCGCTTCTGGTCAGGCAAGGAGATCAACTTCTCGCGCAGCCATCCGTTTCAGATACTACCCGTGGTGCTGGTGGTTTTGTATATCGTGCTCAAGTTCTCGAACGTGATGTGCTTCGTGATCGGACTGGCCTACATGTTCTCCGGAATCTGGGCGCGGGCGGCGTATTCGTGGTCGCGGCGCAGGCGGCGCGGATCGGCCGCGGATCAGGCCAGGGACTCGAACCTCGTTGAACCGGATCCGTTGAGACATTCGTGATTTTCCTAAGCTGAAAAAGGACGAAAGTGTACAAGATTGCCATTGCCGGAGCCTCCTCCCTGCTGGGACGGGAGTTGAAGGAAGCCCTCGCCGAGTCGCCGCTGGCTGCGGCCAGCGTTGTCCTGCTCGACGACGACCAGGTGCGCGGCCAACTCGACCAGGTGGGCGACGAGGTGACCTTCGTTCAGGCCATTGACCCGGAATCCTTTGAGCGCGTGGACTTCACCTTCTTCTGCGGTACAGAGAACCTGACGCGCAAACACTGGCGGCAGGCTCTGCGCGATGGCTCGACCGTGCTTGACCTTTCCGGCGCGCTCGATCAGGAAACGGGAGTGCTGGTGCGCGCGCCCTGGCTCGGCTCCGAGGCGGCGACGGTGGATCTGTTTACGCCCGCGGTGGTTCCGGCGCACCCTGCCGCGCTGGTGTTGGCGCTCCTGCTCGAGCGGCTGCAACAGGTCGCTCCGGTGCGCTTTGCCGCTGCGACCGTACTTGAGCCGGCAAGCGAATTTGGCCGCGCCGCCATGGACGAGTTGCACCAGCAGACGGTGAGTCTGCTAAGCTTTCAGAACATGCCCCGCGCCGTCTATGACGCGCAGGCTGCGTACAACCTGCTCTGCGGCCTGGGTGAGAACGCCGCGGTAAACCTCAGCACGGCGGAGGCACGCATTCGCCGCCATTACGATGCATTGTCTGCCGGCCGCTGGCCAGCCCTGGCTCTCCAGGTCATTCACGCGCCGGTCTTTCACAGCCACGCCTTCTCCATTGCTGTCGAGCTCGAACGAACGGTAGATATCTCCGCCGTGGAAGACGCTCTCAGCGGGGAACACGTAGACCTCGTACTTGAGGATACGGATTCTCCGTCTAATTTGGCAGCCACCGGGCAGAACGACGTCCTGGTGCGCCTGCGGCCCGAAATAACTGGGCGGAATCCGACCCAGGTTACGCGGCTATGGTTGTGGACAACTTCTGACAATCTGCGGCTGAACGCGCAGAATGCTGTGGAATGCGCCTTGGATTTGCGCAGGCTCCGCCCGGCGGGGACTGTGCAGTAATACGATTCCGAATTGGAACTTCGTGGAGGCGGTTGAACCAAATTGTTTCGTTCAACCGTTTTCTTTTTCCGTGGTCGCTCAAGGGCTCGTTGTCTCTGCCAGAATGCAAAGCATGGAACGCCAATACGCAACGGTCGAGTCTGATGGTGAATTGGAGATTCCTGTCACAATGCGCCAGTCGATGGAAATTGTGGCCGGAAGCGACCTATGGATTCAACGGGACGCATCAAACATCATCATGGAAGTACAAACGCGATCTGCGAAGGAAAGAGGTCTGAGTGAATAGGCGCGATATCGTTTGGTTCGCTTGCTTCAGCGCAATCGGCGTTTTGTATCAGTCGATCTCTCTGGCCGCGTTCATTTTTGTCGCGCGCACCGATTTCGCGTATGTGGGAAAGCGGCTGGTTGTCGGCGCTGCGATTCTTACTACAGCGTTGATGGTGTGGATCTGGATTCGCTCTATGCAAGAAACGCGTTGGCTGATTTTGGCGCCGGCTTCTCTCGCAGTCGGCTATTCACTTGCATTTCACCTTGTTGGCGTGATGTTCTTTCCCGGCCTGCTGGGCGATTTCTATCCGCCATTCCTTGATTACGCTTTGGCAGTGCTGCGAGTTACGGGAAGCGTGTTCGTGATCTTTGCGCTTGGTACCGCGTTCCTGGTCTTCCTCAACCGTTCGATCGTGAGGCTATGCCAGCCCAAATGGCTCAATTCTGAATCCAACGCGCTCGAGGAGTCTGAACCTCAAGCCCCTCAACTCCCTTCAGATTTAGTCCCGCCTATGGTTTGCCGCAGCGCAGCCAAGCCTGCTCGATAAAGCTGTCCGTCATCCCCGCGATATAGTCGGCGACAACGCGCGCCAGACCCTGCGTCTGAATCTGCGCCTGGTGATCTTCGGGAAGCTGCGTCGGGTCGACGAGCAGAGCGGCAAACAGGCTCTCCACAATCTCTGTCGCGCGGGCGCGCGCTTCTTCCAGATCGCGTGAGTTGTACAGGTTCTCGTAGAGGAATTCCTTGACTGCGGCGCGGTCTGCTTCAACCTCCGGGCTCAGCACGGCGATCCGTTGTGGCGCGTGCCGGACATCGTCGAGCGTTGTGGCGCCAAAGTCGGCAATCCTCAAGCGAATCTCGCTCATCAGGTCGGTCACAAGCAAGTTCAGGACGCGCTTGAGGGCTTCATTCACGGTGAGCTTCGCAGCAGCGGCGGGATATTCCTTGAGAACAGCATCGTGGAACCCGCGGAAGAGTGGCGCCCCGTCGCGGACCTGCGCGAGCGTCAGGATGCCCGATTCGAGCCCATCGTCCAAATCGGCCGTTAGATACGCGATCTCGTCCGCCAGGTCAATGAGCTGGGCCTCAAGCGGCGGAAACTGGCCCGGAAAATACTCGGCCAGCTCCGGATGAGCGAACGCGGAATAATCCCGGGAATGCTTGACGATGCCTTCTCTCACGCCGAGGGTCAGATTGATGCCCCGAAAGGCCGCATATCTCTCCTCGAACCAGGTGACGATGCGCAGCGCGTGCAGGTTATGGTCGAAGGTGAGCCCGTAGCCGCGCAGGCAGCGGTCCAGAGCCTTCTCCCCGGTGTGACCAAAGGGCGGGTGGCCGATGTCGTGAGCCAGCGCCAGCGCCTCGGCCAGCTCGGCATTCAGGCCCAGTGTCGCGGCCAGCGTGCGCGCGATCTGCGTGACTTCAAGCGTGTGTGTGAGCCGGCTGCGAAAGTGATCCGAAGGCGAGTCGGCGGGCAGACGCGCGAAAACCTGTGTCTTGCCTGCCAAACGGCGAAAGGCGCGCGCATGCAGAATGCGTGCGGCGTCGCGGGCAAACGGCCTGCGATAGAGATGCGGCGGCTCGGGGTGGGCGCGGCGAGTGAGTTCGTCTTCCGCGTCGCCGCGAACGGCAATTCCCGGGGGTAACGCGGACGGATCCTCGGACAGTCTCATGATGGTCTTCGATGCTTGGAACCCCTCAAAGCACGGAATAAGGGACCGCAAATCCTCGATGCGCACCGTGGGGCTCAAGTCTGGTTATACCGCAATTGGGGACCAGAGCGCAGTGCCGGGCCCTCTGACGTGCGGGCAATCACCAAAGATGCCCTTAGCCGGTGGTATAACCATTCCCATGCAGTGGGAGTTGGACAACGATCTTTGTGCCGGAGTACCATCCTGCCGAAGTTTTTTTGGCGGCGGTTCGGTGACGAATCCGCCGCTGAACCTCGAAGACTTTCACAACTGGATCGGGAGGCAACCATGAGAGCGATGAAGACGACTGCGTTGGCCGTGCTGGCGCTGGGAGTTGCGTTTACGTCGGGGTGCGGCGCCAGGCACTCGGACAAAGAAATCTTCTACCTGATTTCGGCAAACTCCGCTTTGCCCTACTGGCAGACTGCCGCGGCGGGATTCAAGGCGGCGGCGGCGCAATACGGGGTGACGGCGCGAGTGGCGGGACCGGACGGATATGATCCGCAGGCGGAGGCGGCCGAGTTGCAGAAGGCGATTGCGGCCAAAGCGAGCGGCATCCTGATCTCCGTGGCCGATGTTTCCGTGCTCCAGCCGCAGATTGATGCGGCGATCAACGCCGGCATTCCCGTGATTACCATGGACTCCGACGCGGCCGGAAGCCGCCGGCTCTACTTCATCGGGACCAACAACCTTGAGGCGGGACGTATGGGCGGCCGGCGCGTGATCGAAAAGCTCGGCGGCAAGGGCAACGTGGTGTTCTTCACCATTTCAGGCCAGCCCAACACCGAGGAGCGCCTGAAGGGATACAAAGACGTGTTTGCCACCCGGCCCGACATCAAAATCGTTGACGTGGTCGACGTCAAGACCGATCCGCAAATCGCATTCGACAAGACGCAGCAATACCTGGCGCTGACCGGACCGAAGAAGATCGACGCGTTTGTCTGCCTCGAGTCGGCTTCAGGCAAGTCGGTGGCCGACGCGGTCAAGCGCGTAGGCGGCGGGCGCGAACTTGTGGCGTTCGACGTGAATCAGGACACGCTCGACGGCATCAAGGCGGGAACCATCGATGCGACCATCGCGCAAAAGCCCTACACCATGGGATACATCGGGTTGAAGGGCCTCGACGAGGTGTTTCACGCCCCGCCCAGGCAACTGAACAAGGACTACAGCGCCGATGCCTTCGCCCCGTACCCCGTCTTCGTGGATACCGGAACCTCGCTGGTTGATACCAGCAATGTTGACCTCTACATTGCCTCGGCCGCAGCGGGCTCGAAGTAGCCTCAGTAGTGCATTGGCAGTTTTTTCCAGTGCATGAGATAAGAGCCGTCATCCTGAGCGAGCGCAGCGAGTCGAAGGACCTGCGGTTGCACTTCGGGATTTGTGCACTGTGCCCCATCCATTGTGCGCTCTTTGCACAATGGGTGGGAATGCACAAAGGCCTAAGCAGCGAATTACGAATCACAAATTGACAGGCCTTGTATCAGGGTGCGACTTCAGTCGCGCCGCAAGTTGTCCAAATTGAGAGAGGGGCTTTACAGGCTGCGGAAAAACTCGCCCAAACGGTAATTCTCATACGCTTTGTATCAGGGCCTGACTTCAGTCGTGCCGCAAGTTGTTGAAAATGAGAGAGAGGGGCTTCAGCCCCTGCGCCATCTTCCAAGAATTCAAACCTAAACCTGCCTTTTTCCGCAGCCTCTTTAGATGCCCCTGCGCGACGACTCTTCGAGACTTCGCCCGACGTAAGGCTTTTTCCCGCGGCCTGTATTACCCAACTCACTTTTTCGCCGGCGCGGCCGCCTTGCCCACCCGCACGATCGGAAAATATCCCGTTCGCGTCCGTACGTTCAGTTTCCCCATTCCCTTCGCCTCCGCCGTCACCAGCACCCGCCGGAACCCCGGCTCCGTAGTCGGCTTGGTTGAGTGGTAGCCCAGCGTGTACTGGTTCCGTATATCGCGCGCCACCTCCGCCGCAATCTGGTCGATCTGCTCAATCGACTTGGGAAAGAACGCCATCCCGCCCGTCTCCGTCGACAGCATCTCGAGAGCCCGCCGCGCGTGCCGCACCTCGGCACGGCTCATCTCGTCCCCAAACAGCAGTCCAATCGAATAGATCACCGGCCCTGACAACTGCTGCACCCTCCGGATCGTCTGCTCCAGGTTCAGCGTCGACGCGTTGTCCTCCCCGTCGGTAATCAGGATCAGCACCTGCTTGGGCCGCTTGGCGTCCGCCACCAGCTTGTCCGCCGACGCCACCACCGCGTCGTAAAGCGCCGTCCCGCCGCGCGACTCGATGTGCCCCAGCCCGTCCCTCAGCTTGTTCACGTCCGATGTGAATTCCTGGTCGATGAATGCCTCATCCGAGAAGTTCACCACAAACGCCTCGTCCTGCGGATTCGACGCTTCGATCAGGTCCAGCGCGCTCTTGTTCACCGCCGGCCGCTTCCGCGACATCGAACCGGAATTGTCCACCACAATTGCGATCGACACCGGCAGATCGGTGTGCTGAAAGCTGATCAGCGTCTGCTTCACCCCATCCTCGCTGACGCTGAAGTCCTCCCTTTTCAGATCGGGAACCAGCCTGTTGCCCTCCAGCACGGTGCAGTTCAGCACCACCTCTTCCACATCGGTGCGCAGAACGTAACCCGAGCCCTCCTTCGACAAAGGACCCGCAACTCCGGCCGGCGCCGTCACATCCGGGTCCGGTGAACGCACCGGATCGCGGTCCACAGTCAGAGGCGGAGCTTGGCCCGTCGGAGCCTGTGCCGGAGTTGTCGGAGTGGGTGCTTGTTGCGCCGGCAGCGTAAGCGCTACTGCGGACAAGAGAACCACGAGAACCGCATTATTGCAAGGGCGCATAGTAACCGGTGCGAGCATGAACAGTCAGTGGAGGCAATCCCGGAGGTGGATTGACCTTTACCTTCACTTTACGCCACTTACCGTCGCGGGTCAGGTCCTTGGGCCGGTATCCAACCATATACTGATTCCGCAATTCGGTTGAAATCTTCTCCGCAATGTCGCCCATCTCGGCCAGATCGTCCACGCGAAACATCCGCCCGCCCGTCTCCTCGCTCACTTCGTCCAGCAGCGCCGGCCCTGTGCGCTCTTCCGGCGTGGCCGCATACGCGTCGAAAATGCCGATCGAATAAATCTCCACGTCGGCCTCCCGCACCTGCGAGCGCACCTCGCCTTCGGTATACCGCGACCGGTTATCGCCCCCGTCCGATACCACCAGCAGCGCCTTGCGCTCGTGCCGCGCATCCTTCATCTTCGCAAGCCCGAAATAAATCGCGTCCAGCAGCGCCGTCCTGTGCCCGCTGCGCACCGTCGCCAGCCGCGCTTGTATGTCCTCCACCGAGTTGGTGAAGTCCTCAATCAACTCCGGACGGTCGTTGAACCCGATCACGAAAAACTCGTCCTGCGGATTCGCCGTCTTGATGAATTGCAAAATCGATTCCCGCGCCCGCACCAGCTTCGACGTCATCGACCCCGAAAGATCGAAGATGATCCCGATCGTCACCGGCGCGTCCTCGCTGGCGAAGCTGATAATCTTCTGCGGGCCGCCGTTTTCGAAAACCTGAAAGTCTTCCTGCTCGAGGCCCGTCACCAGCCGGTTCATCGGATCGGTGATCGTCACCGGAACCAGCACCATATCCACATTCATCCGGATAAATGACCCGGGATGGATCTTCAGCGCATCCGCACCCGTAGCCGCCGGCCGTTCCGCTCCCGCCGGAGCGCCCGCAGCCGCGGGAGCTGTTGTAGCCGATGGCGGAGGCACATGCACCTTGTTCAGCGGATCGTCCTGATCCTGCGCCTGCGCCCGCGCTACCACAAAAAGCGCCGCCAATCCACAGATCCACAGCCGCCTGCCCAACAACCGCAGATCGGCTCTCCCAAATTGCATCGTTCTCCCGCTCGTCAATCCCCCGTCGTTTAATCCGAGGACACCAAGCATCCTTTTCATGGCGCTTCACCACTGAGAATTGATGGCGATCTTAGCACGATTGGCACCTCTCTGGCGTCACCGCCGCGTCATCCCTTTGTCATTTCCCAATCGCACTTCCCACCAACCGCAAACCTGAACAGCACCCTCAAATGAGGTACGCAACCAACACCAAATCCGATTTCCGGCCCAATTCATCCAAACCAGCCCTGGAACCTGCCTTCGCTAAGAAGACCCCCCCGCTCTCCATTCGACTCTTCCATCTCCCGATTCGTCCTTCGAAGTGGTCGCCAGGCCGCGTGCGGCGAGCATAACCACAACTTTTACCTCAGTCCTCCACCGGCGAAGCCGGCCCACTGTGGATGAAATCTCGTGTGCCCCACAAATGTTCCGTGCCCCATCCATCAAGCGTTTTTTGCTTGCTCGGTGGGAGACCACAAAAGCCAACCATCCGCCATCGGGCCCTTCTCTGAAATCTGAAATCTTACAACTTACAACTGAAAACTCCCAAACACAACTCAAAACTCACAACTGATTCCGCTCGCGATACAATCGACCCTAAGCGAAGTACACAAATCCAACCTTTTCCTGGGGAGCAAGACCTTCCGTATGGCCCGCATTTATCCATTCCGCGCCTGGCGCTACAATCCTTCCGCTGTCCGGCTCAGCGACGTAGTCACCCAGCCCTATGACAAAATCTCGCCGTCCATGCAGCAGGCCTACTACCAGCGCAGCCCCTACAACCTGGTGCGCATCATCCTCGGGCTCCCTGAGCTCTTCGATGCCGAGCGCGGTGAAAGCGTCTACACCCGTGCCGCGCACGATTTCACCGAGTGGCGCGAGCACGGCATCCTGGTCCAGGAAAAAGACCCCTGCATCTTCGCCTATTCCCAGCGCTTCAAAGTTCCTGGCGGCGACATAATCAAGGAACGCCGCGGCTTTATCGCCCTCGGCCGCCTCCATGACTACGCCGATCGCGTTGTCTTCCGCCATGAGCAGACCCTGTCCAAGCCCAAGAGCGACCGGCTCAACCTGCTCAAAGCCACCCATGCCCACTTCGGCCAGATCTTCATGCTCTACTCCGATCCCGCCGGCAGCGTGGAAGAGATCCTCTACGACGAGAACGGCCCCGCCGAAGCCGAGGTCACCGACGAATACGGCGTCCTTCACCGCCTCTGGCGCATCGCCGACCCCGCCGCCATCCGCCTCCTCATCACCGCCATGGACGACAAGAAGCTCATCATCGCCGACGGCCACCATCGCTATGAAACCGCCCTCAATTACTCCAGAGAACACGCCCCCGCCGATCCCGCCCCGTCCGAGTACGAGTACAGCGCCAGCCAGTTGCCCCACCCGCCCTATCCTGAAGCCGCCGTCATGATGACCTTCGTCAACATGGACTCCGATGGCCTGGTCATCCTGCCCACCCACCGCGTCGTCCACAGCCTGCCAGGCTTCGACCCAGCCGCATTCGCCCACGCCGCCGAAGAGTTTTTCACCGTAGAAAAACTTCCCGAAAGCGACGCCTCAGCCTACATCGAACTGCTAGGCCGCCAGCAAGGCACAACCTTCGTCGCTGTCACGCGCACCGGCGCTCTCCTGCTGCGCTCAAAGCCCGAAGCCGTCTCCAGCGCACTTGCCCATCTGCCCGAACGCCAGCGCCAGCTCGATCTCAGCCATCTCCACTCCATCATCCTCGACCGCCTGCTAGGCCTCGACGCCGAAAAAGTCCGCGAACAAACCAACCTCCGCTACCTCCGCGACGCCGCCGAAGCCGTCGACCAGGTCCGCCGCTCCGAAGCCGACGTCGCCTTCCTCACCAACCCCGTCACCATGGAGCAGCTCCGCGAAGTAGCCTTCGCCGGCGACGTAATGCCCCAGAAGTCCACCGACTTCTTCCCCAAGCTCCTAAGCGGCCTCGCCATCTACGCGCTGGACTAATGCGGTGTCTCAAAAGCACGGATTACAAAAGTGGGGATTACAAAAGTGGGGATTACAAAAAGGGCTGTCATCTTTAAAAAAGGCGCTGTCATCCTGAGCGACCGGAGCGCAGCGCAGGGAGTCGAAGGACCTGCGGTTGCACTTCGGGATCTGAGCGCGTTTTGAAAGGGCACGACTTCAGTCGTGCCGAAAAAGCCGCAAAAATCGCCGGGCTTTAGCCCCGGCGGGATGTTTTGCGGCACCAGGAACGAAAGCGGGTGCCCCATCCATCGGACGTCTTTGTTTTTGTCCGATGGGTGGGAGACAGCAAAGCCAAACCATCCGCCATCGGGCTTTTCATGCTGTTTCTTTTCACGGCACCCTCCAAGGCTTTGTGTCAGGCCATGACTTCAGTCGCGCCGATAACGCCCATAAAATGAGTCGGGCTTTAGCCCCTGAGCTCGCCGACACACCCCGAGCCTGACGTAGATGTGCGAAAGGGCACGAGTTCACTCGTGCCGAACACCGCCAAAAACACCGTCGGGCTTTAGCCCCTGCGGAATGCCTTTCGCGCGATAGGCCGGGGATTTATCCCCGGCAATACGGTGCCTTTCAGAAAGTGGCGCGGGTCTCCAGACCCGCTGTACCGCGGACGTCCACGTCCGCCCTCGCATACACTTGCACGACCGCATTTTCGAAGACGGTGGCCCCGGTCCCGGTGAGATCTCCAGACCACGCTGAGGGTGCCCCCGAGCCTGCCCTGAGCTTGCCGAAGGGGTCCCTGGCATTTGGGGACCGGGAATGGAAGGCAGATGGCCCATTCATCCTGGTATCGGGAACTGCGCCCCCGTCGGAGCACCCTCTGGATCCGCGAGTGGGCCGCCTGCATTGTCACCCCGCCGCCAGCTCAAACGAGACTCCCCCCGCTTGCGCTGGTTCTCCCGGCTCTTCCATCCACTCATTTGTAGCGCATCTCGTATATACACGCCGTAGTACAACAACAGCCAGGTGCCCCGTAGCCTGTCCCGAGCGTTGTCGAAAGCCTGCCCCGAGCCTGTCGAAGGGTCTCGATTCTGAGACCGCGGAAAAACA
>Ga0224555_1002415_pt1 | contig 22009 bp, 21 predicted proteins | sample 714S23034metaG_FD_180687 | JGI IMG/M metagenome (GOLD analysis project Ga0224555, IMG submission 180687) | Peat soil microbial communities from Stordalen Mire, Sweden - 717 S2 30-34 | ecosystem: Environmental > Terrestrial > Soil > Wetlands > Peat | place: Sweden: Norrbotten County, Stordalen...
TTCATCGTCCGCTCCATCGCGGCCTGCGTGTAAGAGAACATGCCTTCCATGCTCTCCTACCCTCGCCGCCTGCAAAGCGGACACATCACTTGCTATCTCATCCGGACATATCATGTGCTAACGACAGTCTTCTGCACGACGGTTTTCTGAGCCGGTTTCACGTTGTATAGTGTCCAATCATTACCTGGTCAATCATTTTGAAGGAGGCTTACCGTGCGTCTTCTGCTCCATTGGATTCTAAGCGCTGTTGCGGTATGGATCGTTGCCCACGTAGTGCCGGGCATTAGCGTGAGCGGCCCGGTGGCGGCGCTGATCGCGGCCCTGGTCATCGGCCTGATCAACGCAACCCTCGGCTTGCTGCTCAAGATCATCACCTTCCCGCTGACGATTCTAACGCTCGGCCTGTTCTGGTTCGTGATCAACGCGCTCATGCTGGAACTGGCGGCCGCGTTCGTGCGCGGATTCTACGTCCGAAACTTCGTCGCGGCTCTGATCGGAGCCGTCGTGCTGAGCCTGGTGAGTTCGGTGTTGCAATGGCTGTTCATGCCGAGCCGCAGAGCTAGCTAAGAAGGAGTTTTATCTCCCGAGCGCAGCGCGGCAAAGACACGCTGCACCTGCTGCTCGGTGAAATCCAGCGATCTGGAGTTATCAATTACAAAATCGGCGGCTTTGATTTTTTCTTCGTCGGAGATCTGCGCCGCCATGCGGCGAGTCACTTCGGCGCGGGCAGCGTCTTCCGAAATTCCCAGGCGTCGGGCAAAACGCAAAACGCGCTGTTCGGGATGGCAAGTCACGACGATTAAACGGTCGAAGCGGTTGGCCGTCCCCGATTCCAGGATCAATGCGGCTTCGACAATGGCGATGGCGTTCGGATCGCGCCGGCCGATTTCTTCCATCCACTCGTTTTCATGTGCGATCACGGCGGGATGGACAATTTCGTTGAGTTCCTTGACGCGCGGTGCCGTGCCGAACGCGGCTTCCGCCAGCCTCGGTCGGTTGACGCTTCCGTCGGGATTCAGGATTTCGCGGCCGAAGCGGCGGACAACTTCCTCATAGACCGCGCGCCCGGGCTCCATGAGCCAGTGCGCGACGGCATCGGCCTGAATCAGGTGCGCGCCCAGTTTGGCAAACATCTCGCCGACCACGGATTTCCCGCTCGCGATGCCGCCAGTGAGGCCGAGTTTTAGCAATCGTTTCTCACCTGGACGAACAGAACCTACCACGGAGACACGGAGGCACGGAGAACAAGCAGAGTATTAGATCAAAACCAAGTAGGTACTCTACAGGTCTGGATTCCTCTTTTGAATTGCCTTCCTCCGTGTCTCTGTGCCTCCGTGGTGAAAGTTTTTCAGCGACGAGCCAGTTCCGCAACCGCTGTCCCACGCCGCAGCATGGCGGCTTTTACCGTGTTGGCCATCAGCATGGCGATCGTTAGCGGGCCGACCCCTCCGGGAACGGGCGTGATCGCGCCGGCGATTTCGGCCACCTCGGGGTGAACGTCGCCCACCAGGGTTGAACCTTTGGCCAAAAACGCTTCTTCGCGCTTTTTGTTTCCGGAGAAGAAGCGGTCGAATTCTTTTCGGTCCGTGATCCGGTTAATACCGACGTCGATCACCGTAGCTCCGGGCTTCACGTAGTCGCGAGTAACCATGCCGGCGCGGCCAATCGCCGCCACCAGAATGTCGGCGCGGCGGCAAACTTCGGGCAGATCGCGCGTCTTCGAGTGGCAAACGGTGACCGTAGCGTTCTGATTCAGCAGCAGCATGGCGACGGGCTTGCCGACAATGTCGCTGCGTCCGACCACCACGGCTTCCTGCCCGGCAACCGGAATCGCGCTGCGCTTCAGAATCTCCATAACGCCGGCTGGCGTACAGGGCACCAGTCCCGGACGTTGCGTGGAAAGGTAGCCGACGTTCATGGGATGGAATCCGTCCACGTCTTTGGCGGGATCGACCGCCAGCAGAACTTTCTTGGCATCGACGTGCGCCGGCAGCGGCAACTGCACCAGGATGCCGTCGATTTCGTCGCGCCGGTTCAGGTCGGCGATCAGCGCCACGAGTTCCTCGGTGGTAGCGCTTTCGGCGGGCGTGTGCTGTTCGCTGTACAGGCCGACTTCTTCCGAGCTCTTCACCTTGCCGCGAACGTACACCTCCGATGCCGGGTTATGCCCGACCAGCACCACCGCCAGTCCGGGACGCAGGCCCGATAAGGCCAGCGCTTTCGCCTGGGCGGTGACTTCCGCGCGAATTTCACTGGCGATCTTGGTACCGTCAAGAATCCGGGCTGCCATTTCACCTCGCTGCGGCTTGCAGTGAATTGAAAGGCGATTCTATCGCATCGCTATCCCGGCGGATGGATAGTGTCGTAGATTCAAGCTCCGATCTCCGGGGCGTCCATAAACCAGAGCCTCATCACCGAGACACCGAGACACGGAGTCATGGAGAAAAACGAGTTCATGATTTCGCCCTGGTAAAGCAACTACGGGACAATGGGCCTATGAAAAAGCTCCCCTCCGTGTCTCTGTGTCTCCGTGGTGGGTGTTGCTCGGAACCGGGGATGGCAGCCGATTTTGGACACTACCGCGTGGATGAGCGATCTCGGGATCTGCACCCGCTCTGCGTTACAATAAAGCCGCTATGATTTCACAGGATCTGCTTGACATGCTGGTCTGTCCGGTTTGCAAGAAGCCGGTAGTCCTGAAGGCGAACGGGGAAAGTCTGAAGTGTGGCGAATGCCGCCGTGTGTACCCCATTCAGGACGACATCCCGATCATGCTGGTGGACGCCGCCAAAATCGACGATTGACGATCGACGACTGACGCGTGACGCGGCCTGAAGCCTGAGCCGGCCGAACACCCGACAAAGTTCGGTTTCCTCCCGTCGCGAAACGACACTTAGTGTCATTCTGGCAACGGTTGCCATTGTTATGTTTTTTCCGCGCCTGCCGATAAAATCCTCGCAACCTTTTGCAAAATATTGGGTTCTAAGAACTTGAGGCACCGAAAAGCCGCATCTAACGGAGTACCGAAGTTACGGCATTACGATTGCATGAAACGGAGTAGGTTGCCGATAGATCAAATAGGGCAACGGCTGGGGAGGTCGAGGGTGAGAATGGCCATGAAAGAGAGATTCACGGTGACAGAACTATGCGCCCTCAGAAACGACCTGATCCAGGGCGGCATGGTCGACTCCCGGGAAGCCGCGGAACTGCTGCAAGTTTTTCTGGCGGGGCGCGGCTATGGCGTGTCGCAAACCGCTGCCATCGATGCCGCCGGAAGGGTGGAAATGGCGGGCTGTTCTCTGCCGGTGCTGGAGCGTGAACTGGAAGGGCTAGCGCTGGTAATGTGAGGTTTCGCGCAACGATTGAGAAGTTTTGAGCAGTCATAAAGCTCAAATCGAGATTAACGGGAAGAGGTTAACGGGAAACTGATCTAGCTCAACTCAGCGATCGACAGTTTCTCACTACGAAACGCCGGGCTCAATCGCCCGGCCTTTTGTTTTTCTGGGGTCAAATTTGTCATCTGTTTTTCCGGCGTTAAGTCTGTCATCCTGACCAAAGCGCATGCCATCCGCAAAACGGCTGTCATCAATGTTAGGTTGTCATCCTGAAATGTTAGGTTGTCATCCTGAGCGAAGCGAAGGACCTCTGCATTTGGACGCCGCAAATGCATAAGTCAGCGGCGTGCCCACCCCTTCGCGCTTTTCGAGACGCAGGCCAGCCGTAAACCTCGAACAAGGCCCCGTGTGTGGCGCGGGCGCCCTCGCCCGCGGCCGTTGACTTTGGGTGGAGCACCCTGTAAAGCCAGCAAGAAATCCTAAGAGGGAGACAACCGTGGAATCCCACCCTTCAAAAACCGAAGGGCGGGCACCCGGCTCGAAAAGGCTGAAAATCCAGCCCCGGAGGGGCGACCGAGCTTAGCCCAGCGCTTCAGCGCTGGGAAAACTGGGAGAAATGATTCAAGTCCCGGAGGGACGACCGTAGTTTCTCACGCACACAGTTCGGTGCGGTAACTGCTCCCTTCTGATTGGGCCCGAGAACGCATTAGATTTTGTGTGGCGCGGGCGCCCTCGCCCGCGGCCGCTGACCTTAGGTGGCGCAGCCCGTGAAGCCAGCAAGAAATCCTAAGAGCGAGACGACCGTGGAATCCCACCCTTCAAAAAACGAAGGCTGGGGCGCCCGGATCGAAAGGGTCGAAAATCCAGCCCCGGAGGGGCGACCGAGCTTAGCCCAGTGCTTCAGCGCTGGGAAAACTGGGAGAAATGATTCAAGTCCCGGAGGGACGACCCAAGTTCTCACGCACAAGTTCACCGCTGCGGTAACTCCTCCGTTTTGTTTCGGCCTTAGCCCCTGAGGGAGCAACCCCGAGCCCCCCGCAACATGCACGCAACGAAAACAATGTGCACCCGGCCCCACATAAAATTTGTCATCCTGATCGGAGTAGCCGCTTCGCGTCTCGCACCACCAAACAATCTGAATATTCTGGCGGACTTTCAGAACCGCTATGTTCTTCTGAAAAAGGGCTTGCGGTTCGTCACGCTGATACGTGAAGCCGCCTCTCAACAGGACCTAGACGGCTAGTTCCACGTCTCCACGTGGCCTAAATCCGAACCGCGCGGTCAGCCCATGTCTCAGGATGCCCCGCTTTTTGCGGATGCAGCCCCGCTGGCGGCGCCTGCGCGTAAAGGTCACCGGCCTATCTGTGGGGAGACGCGCCTTTAGGACTGAGGGAGAGATAGTTGTCATAGGCGAGTCGGTCGTGTCGGTATCGTATTGCCAGCTGCGTCCCATCCTCGTGCCGCAGAAGTTCGGCCCGGAGTTCGTCGACCGTATATAGATAGCGTCCGTCGATAGAGACGATTACATCACCGGGTTTAATATCAATGCTATCTGCGGGCCCATTAGGCTGCACACCGGAGATTTCAAGTCCGTTGTGTTTCGCTGTCGGATTACCGGTAAACCAAATTCCGATTCGAGCCTCCTCTGCCATACCCTCCGACGAATTAGCGGGCGGGGCAGGGTCGCGGACAGTTGAGGTCCCGCCGACCTCGGCAGGTGTGTGGACAGTCCCAGCAGTCCCTGCGGTGTCACCGGGTATCGGCTCCGACGCCGCTTTCTGGGCAGGCTCGGCACGCGTCGTCAAACCTTGTTGCGGTAGGCTGTGCATGATAGCTTTGCAAGCATCCTCAGTGTTCCCACCAACGCTTCTCGCAACGCCTGAAAAGATTATGTCGCCCTCTTTGTTGGTGACGAGTATCTGATCAGGCTTGTGAATCAACTTTCCTCCAATAAAGAACCTAGTCGCTGGAGCCCAGTTCATAGTGACTACAAAGTCAGCCTTGTCTTTGTCGACTGTTGGAGTCACTTCTGGGCAGCGTTGCAGAAACGTCTTTGCCAGTTCCATAAACTGGTTGTGACCAGCCGAATCAGTGCGGGGGACTGGATGGTCAACTCCCGGGACAGTTTTATACCCAGCACCAGCCTCAAGGAATACACGTGTCTGAGCAGACGCAAACAACGTCAGCAGCACAAACAACACAATAAGTTTCATACTCAAAAAACCGAACGTATTGCTACGGGCAGGATTGTACATCCAAGGCGGCGGGGCCTTTGACTTTCTTTCATCACAAACGCCCAGTGAGCGCCATCACAGACTTCTAACCGCCCGTCGGCGACAATGAAGATCGACCTGTAGCAGGCCCGAGGTGTGCCCGTCCCCCAGGACGGCCCTCGAAGCTGCTCCAGTCCCACGTGTCGCGGTCTTTGAAAACACCAATTTGAGACGATAAGCGGGCGTCAGCCCGCTGCCGAAGCCCCGCGCCAGGCGAAAAAGCCAGCTAAGTCATTGAGGAATAAATATTTTACCTCTAAGTCCTTTAAACTCAAAGATTTTGCGGGAATTTTTGCGTAACTCTATGATTCCAAAAGATCGAGGTTAAAAAAAAATTTAGATTAGGGGCGGGTGGCCGAAACCCAGCGCCAAGCGAAAGAGCCAGCTAAGTTATTGAGGAATAAATATTTTATCCGTAAGTCATTTAAACCCAACGATTTAGCGGGAATTTCCTCCTAACCCAATGATTCCAAAAGGCAGGGGGGAGGGGGGGTACCCCCCCCAGTAACTTCGCAGTAAAACAGGAAGGAATAGTGACAGCCCACGACCGAAACCCGGTCGGAAGAGGGGAATTCTGCCCCTTCCTTCTCCGCGGGAAGCTCACTTCGTGAGGTCCTCAACCGCCTTTTGCAGGGCCTGCGCGATTTCCTCCGGATCGCTTTCCGGCGCAAACCGCACCGGCTTGCCGATGCGCACTTGAATTTTTCCGGGCGCCGCAAACTTTTTGCCGGTCCGCTTGATTTCAAATAGACCATCAATCCGCATCGGCAGGATGGGGATGCGCAGATTGTTGGCGAGCAGGCCGACTCCGGTGCGGAACGGGCAGAGTTTGCCGTCTTCGGTGTACTTCCCCTCCGGAAACACCAAAACGCTGTAGCCGCGATCGACGGCCTCTCCAGCGTAGGCAAAGCTCTTGCGGAAACCGGATTGGCGCGGTAGCGGGAACAGATTCAGCAGGGCAACACCGAGCGTCCACTGCACGCGGTCGTAGATTCGGAGGAACCACGGGCGATCCGAACCGGGCGAGCGCAGCGCTTCCAGCGCCTCCCCGCGGGTTGCGGTTGCCAGTTTGTGGCGAAGGCGCGCGGGAAGCGCGAACTGGATGAAGCCGATATCGACATCGGCAACATGGTTGGAGATGACCAGCAGCGGCCCGCGAACGCCGAGCAGGTTCTCGCGCCCGGTCACGCGAGGCCATCCCAGAAGAAACACCGCCGGGCGCGCCAGCAGATAATGCGACGCCAGGCGCACCCACGTAGTCGGCCAGCGCAGCGCCCAGCGTGGATAGTGATAGTGATAGTGAAAGCCCGGAGCGTGAAGCTCATGAAGCTGGCGGTGAGCGCCTCGTTCTCCCTGCAGCAGTTTTTCGAGATCGCCGACGGTCGCTGCAGTCGCGAATTTGGTCTCGCTTAGGTCGACCTGGTAACGGTCTTCGAGCGCGCTGAGCAGTTCGACGCGTTCGAGAGAACTTAGTCCCAACCCGCTTTCCAAGTTCGCGTCCGGCATCAGGCTCGGCGCTGCGCGGCCGGTGATTCGCGTCAGCAGTTCGGAGAGCGGGCTGGCAGCGTTCTCAGGCGCTTGTCCGCGGAGGCCAGCCTCGACCGCATCGCGAATCACGTTGCGCCGCGGCTTCTGCGTGGAACTGCGGGGAAAATCTTCCTCGGGCCAGACGAACCAGGCACGCATGCGCTGGTACTCGGCCAGCGTTTGGTTGGCGCGCTGGACGATATTCTGCACGGTGATGTCCTGCGCGGCAACGCCCGATGCGTCCGCATCGCGGTCGCGCAGAACCAGAACGGCGCAAGGTTCGGCATTTCCGCCGCGCTCCAGCCCGACGACCACGCAATCCCGAACCTCTTTCTGCCCTCGTAAAGCCGCTTCCAGGTCCTCGGGATAAATGTTCATGCCCGCGGGCGTGACGATCACTTCCTTTTTGCGGCCCTTGAAGAAAAGATTGCCTTGCTCATCGAGCGCGCCCAGATCGCCGGTGCGATACCAGCCTTCATCGCTTGCGACCGGCTGCAGTTCGTGGCCATTCCAATAGCTGCTCGCAACGCCGCTGCCGCGAACCAGAATCTCACCGTCTTCGCCAAGCTTGATTTCGCGCCCCGGCAGAACCTTGCCGATAGAGCCGCGGCTGGTGTGGAAGGGATGGTTCAAGCTGATCAGCGAAGTGGTTTCGGTCAATCCGTACCCCTGGACCACCGCGTATCCCAGGCGATGCCAGAATTCTTCGGTCTCGCGATCGAGAGCGGCGCCGCCGCTGATCAGGGCCCAGAACTTCCATCCGAACTGGCGGCGCAGGTCGCGGAAAGTCCACCAGCGCCGCAGAAAGTGCTGGCTTTTGGCGGCGGCGTAGCGCGCGGCAAAATTCTCGCGACCGCCGGTGTCGTCCAGATCGCGGTCGATCTTCTGCTGCAGCGACTCGATCATGCGCGGGACGGCCACCAGCACCGAGACGCGTTCCCGGCGGATCGTCGCCATGACTTCGGTTGGGTTGAATGTGTTTTCGAATACGACAGTGCCACCCAGCAGCGGTGGAAGAAAAATTCCCAGGAATTGGCCGAAGACGTGGCTCAGCGGCAGCAGGTTCAGGAAGCGAATCGGATGCACCAACCGCTCGTACTTCAGATATTTTCTGATCTCGGTTTCGATCGGGGCCAGGTTGCCGACCACGTTCCCGTGGGTGAGCACGACTCCCTTGGGCTCTGCCGTGGTGCCGGACGTGAAAACGATTTCGAGTGGATCGGAAGGCTGAATCTGAGCGGGGCGAAAGCGTTCGGCCGGATGCTCTGCGACTGCGGCCGCCAGATCGGCGGGATCGATGGTTGCGACCTTCCCCGCCAAGAGCCCGTCAACAATCGGGCCCCGTTCGCGCGGACACAACACCAGCTTCGTTCGCACCTGCGTGCTGATCCGGCGCGCAAAATCGGGGCTGGCGCCATCGTCGATGGGAACGGCAATGACCCCGCAAAGCGCGCATCCGAGGAACGCCGCTACCCACTCGGCACAGTTCGGACTCCACAACAGCACCGCATCGCCCTTGCCGATATTGCGCGCCTCAAGCTCGCGGGCAAACTGATACGCCACTTCGGCGACCCGCTGGTAGCTCCAACGCTCGCGCCGGTATCCTCGCGGAAACACGTAGGCGCAGTCGCCCCCCCAGCGCTCGAAATCGTCCAGCGAATCCAAAAGACTTGCCCGCACACCCTGTTTAGTAGCACAATTCCCAGAACTTTACATGTGATGACCGCCGCTCGGTGCCGCAGTTGGGGACGGATGACAAGAATTTTTCCAGTTCGCAGCGTCACAGTTCAGATCGTTGTCGCGCTGGGGATGTGTGGCCTGATCTCGTGCCAGCCCCCCGCAGCCACGAATGGCGCTGCTGCGGCACCGTCGGGGTCTATCACCGCTCGGGTCGAGGCCCACCCGACCAATGGTCCCGTGCGCGACCTCAGCCAGGACGAGGCCGCTGGTGGACACATTCTGCGCAAGCATGTGGGACAGACCGATGACGAACTGCGCGAGCGCCTGCAGCGGGAACGCGGCATTACCGGCGCGTCGACTTACACCGACCGCCCGACCGCTGAACACGCCGTGGGCGCCGCCATCACAGAATCGCAGGACCGAATTCAGCGCTGGCTCAGCCGCTCGAGTGGACATCCCAACCTTGTGCTGGACTACGACAGCGCAGCTCCGATCGGCCGCACCATCAATCGCGGCGAGAACCAGGCACGTCCGTGCTCGCACGCGCTGGTCGTGCTGAAATACGCCGGGCCCAACGAATATTACGTTTTGACTTCTTATCCGGAGTGCCGCTCATGAACCCGAAACCGGAAATCACCGCTGCCAACTTTCCCGCGCTGCATACGTTCCTGCGGGGCTACTTCCATGAAGATGTTGCCGACGAGTACGGAACTCCTCCGGAAGCGGCCGATCAATTTTGCGAAGACGCCGAAACCGACGAGCGCATCCCCGTCGCTCGGGAGTGGCAGCAACTCTCGGAATTGACACGCGCGCAGCCGGCCGCTCTAAATGCGGCCTTGAAGAAGCTGGGCAGCGCGATTCGGTTGAATGAAGAGGAGATTCCGCAGGTGTCGGCGATCTTCGCGCGCTGCCTGGCGGTGAAATCGCACCGCCGCGTGGCCAATGAGTAAGGGCCGCAGCCAGATGCGGCCGGTCGGGGCAAGCCGCGTCTCTACGGCTGCTTGCCCCAATCAGGGCCCGGTGCTGGTAGGATTGGCTGGTCACAACCGAATGCGCCGGTAAACATTCTCTTGTGACGTAGGTTACAGCGTCCAGTGCGCTGCCTCGATACTATTGGCGGGCGCGTTTAGTCCCGCGTTAGGTTCTTTCGCTGGCTATCGTTCTCAGGAGGGTTTGAATGTCGCAAGATTCCTTGACTATCACCGACAACCGTACCGGACAGAGCTACACCGTTCCCGTCGAAAATGGAACCATCCGCGCGATGGATCTGCGCAAGATTAAGACCGGGCCTGATGATTTCGGCCTGATGACCTATGACCCCGCCTTCACCAATACCGCTTCCTGCCGGAGCGCGATCACCTACATTGACGGCGATAAGGGAATCCTGCGCTACCGCGGTTATCCCATCGACGTTCTCGCCGAGCACTGTACCTATCTCGAAGTTGCCTACCTGCTTCTGTTCGGCGAGCTGCCCACCGCGACTGAATTGAAGGATTGGGTATACGAGATCACCCACCACACCATGCTCCATGAAACCACCAAGAAATTCATGGAAGGTTTCCGCGACAACGCGCACCCTATGGCGATGCTGGTGAGCACGGTGGCGGCGCTGTCGACGGTGTATCGGGAGGCGAAGAACGTTCACGACCCGGCAACCCGGCTGCTGCAGATCAAGCGCCTGATCGGCAAGATGCCCTCCATCGCCGCCATGTCATATCGCCACATGGTGGGATTCCCGTACGTGTATCCCGACAACGATCTCACCTACACCGAAAACTTCATGAATATGCTGTGGCGGATGGTCGAGCCCAAGTATGTCGCCAATCCCGTGATCGCGCGCGCGCTCGACGTCCTCTTTATTCTGCACGCCGACCACGAGCAGAACTGCAGCACGAACGCCATGCGCTCGGTGGGCAGCTCCTACGCCGACCCCTACCTGGCTACGGCTTCCGCCGCATCCGCTCTTTCCGGACCGCTGCACGGCGGGGCCAACGAGGAAGTGCTGCACATGCTGGACGAGATCGGAACCAAAGCCAACGTGCCCGCCTACATCAAGAAGATCAAGGAGGGAAGAGGCAAGCTGATGGGCTTTGGGCACCGCGTCTACAAGAACTACGATCCGCGGGCCAAGATCATCAAGTGGGCCGCCGACCAGGTGTTCGAAGTTACCGGACACAATACCAAACTCGAGGTTGCTCTCGAACTGGAGCGCATCGCGCTCGAAGACGATTATTTCGTGCAGCGCAAGCTCTATCCGAACGTGGACTTCTACTCCGGCATCATGTACCAGGCGATGGGCTTCAAGCCCGAGATGTTTACGGTTTTGTTCGCGATTCCGCGCACCGTCGGCTGGCTGACGCAATGGCAGGAAATGCTGAACGACCCCGAACAGAAGATTGCGCGTCCGCGCCAAATCTGGATCGGGCACGACACGCGGGAATTCGTTCCCATGGAGAAGCGGGGCGAAGTAGCAGTTGCATTGCAGAAGTGAAAAACCGAATTGCAGAGTCCCTTAGGTCGCGAGTGCTGCTCCTAACCGCCGGCGATCGCTCCTATGACGATAAAGGGCTCCGCCCCGGACGCAACCGCGTCGGGCAGTGGCGCGTCCGGCGGCTCATGGGACAGATCTTCTTCGCAGGCGAAGAACCGCAAGAACGGCCGGCGCTGCTCGGTGACTTGGTCGCGGATCGTGCCGCGCAGCATCGGATAGTGGGCCTCGAGCGCATCGAGGACCGAGCGCTGCGTGGGCCGGCCCTCCACTTCGAGCTGTAGCTCGGTGCCAACTTGCGCCAGCGTTCGCAGATGTTGCGGGAGAATGACTCGGATCATATCGATGTGGTCACGGCAGCGTCTGCACCTCGACCGATAGCACTGCCGGAAGATCGCGAACAATTGCGGCCCAGTTGTCGCCAGCATCGGCGGAGGCATAAACCTGCCCGCCGCTGGTGCCGAAATACACGCCGCATTGATCGAGCGAATCGACCGCCATGGCGTCGCGCAATACATTGACGTAACAGTTCTGTTGCGGCAAGCCTTTGGTCAGCGCCTCCCATTCGTTCCCGCCAGTGCGGCTGCGGAACACGCGCAGCTTCCCATCCGGAACAAAGTGCTCCGAGTCGCTTTTGATGGGGACGACGTAGATGGTCTCCGGTTCGTGCGCGTGCACGTCGATCACGAACCCGAAGTCGGTGGGCAGGTTTCCGCTGACCTCCTGCCACGAATCGCCGGCGTCGTTGCTGCGCATCACGTCCCAGTGCTTCTGCATGAAGAGCACTCCCGGACGTAACGGGTGCATTGCAATGTGGTGAACACAGTGACCGACCTCGGCGCTGGGGTCGGGGATGTGTTGGGAACGCAGTCCACGGTTGATCGGTTTCCAGGTTTTACCCGCGTCGTCGGTGCGAAACGCGCCCGCCGCCGAGATGGCAATGAAAATCCGTCCGGGGTCGCTCGGATCGAGGATGATGGTGTGCAGGCACATCCCGCCGGCCCCGGGCTGCCATTGCGGGCCGGAGCCGTGGCCGCGCAGTCCGGAGAGTTCTTGCCACGTTTGGCCGCCGTCGCTCGACCGGAACAGGGCGGCGTCTTCGATTCCAGCGTAAACAGTATCAGGATCGGTGAGCGACGGCTCCAGATGCCACACTCGTTTGAACTCCCAGGGATGCGCCGTGCCGTCGTACCACTGGTGAGTGCCGGGGATGCCGTCGTACACGAACTTGTTGCCCACCGGCTCCCACGTCTGGCCGCCGTCGTTCGAGCGTTGGATCAACTGCCCGAACCAGCCGGTGGACTGCGACACATACAGCCGATTCGGGTCTGCGGGCGATCCCTTGAGGTGGTAGATCTCCCAGCCCGCAAAATGCGGGCCGCTGACATCCCACTGCTCGCGCTTACCGTCCGACGTCAGGACGAACGCGCCTTTACGTGTACCGACCAGAACTCTTACCTTGCTCATGCCACACTCCACCGATCAAGACTTCCTCTTGGTTGGCTTGGGCTTTAAAGTCTTGACGTATTCGTAGCTAAGTTCGAGATACTTCTGCAATTCTCTTGTATTTTTCAACAACGCGTCAGGAACGGCAACGTATTCCTTCATCACCGCGCCGTACGCCTTAAACAGCGTCGTCTTGTATTTCTTCAGAAACTCTTCCCGCTTATCCTCAGGAAGCCGGATGGCCAAGGAGCGGGAATCCTGCAGCAGCGTAAACATGTTTCCGTTCAGGGAAGTGTAGGGATTGGCAGCGCCCTTGCGTTCGATTTCGGGATGGGTTGCGATGAGCTTGTCATAGAGATCCACTTTGAGATCCACTTTAGCGGCGGCGGGACTGTTCACCTTGGGTGTGCCCATGTTCTTTCCTCAAGTGCAAAGTAGGGAAACGCCGGGGCAGCAGGATACACCATAACAAGGAGAGGCGCGGCATATGGGTGACATTTTCCTTGCTCCCATTCTGGAAGCAGGGAGCAGGTTTTTCCGGAACCGGACGTACACTCCCTTTCGGTAACCCCCGGTAATCGTCGGTAACCATCGGACTGCGGGTACCCGGCCTTACAATTACCTTACTCCGTGATCCCGGTTTACGCGGTTTGCGGGGTTTCGTCTGGGAATCTCCCGGCGAGGTTCGGACCCGTTCGGTAACGCTGGCGGAAAGCGCGGGCGTTCGACGGGAAAAAAGGCTGGAGTCCGCACACCTTATGGCGTTTGGTTTTGGCTTTAACAAACAGAAGGTTCTCAGCGCCGCGGAAAAGTTTGTCCAGCAGGGCAAGCTACAGAACGCCATTGCTGAGTATGACAAGGTCCTGCAGCACGATGCCAAGGACCTTACCGTCAACAACACCATTGGCGATCTTTACGCGCGTCTCGGCGATATCCCCAAAGCCATCGAGTGCTTCAAAACGGTGGGTGATGCCTATGCTGCGCAGGGCTTCACCGTCAAGGGCATCGCCATGTACAAGAAGATCACCAAGCTCCATCCGAGCGTGGATGGATCTCTGAAACTGGCGGAACTCTACACCCAGCAAGGGCTGTTCAACGACGCCCGCGCCCAGTATCTGCAAGTCGCCGAAGACTTCATGAAGAATGGCGACCTCGACCAAGCGGTACGCCTGTTCCAGAAGGTCCTCGAAATGGACCCGGAAAATGTGCCCATGCGGGTCAAGCTCGCCGAGGTCTATATCCGGCTCGGAAAAAAGAAAGAGGCGTGGGAGATTTTCAGCGCGGCGGCTGAATCGCTGCGCGGACGTGGTTCCCTCGCCGCCGCCGAAGACATTCTGAAACGGATGCTGGCGCTCGATCCGGGCAACAGTTACGTACTGCTGCTGCGCGGAAAGTCCGCCCTCGAAAGTGACGATCCCAAGAACGCCATCGCCTACCTGGAGAAGGCTTCTGACCTCGACTCGCATCCCGAAGGTTTGCGCGACCTGCTGAAGGCGTACCTGCAAATCGGAAACCCGACCAACGCTGGCCCGATCGCCGAGAAGCTGCTCACCGTGCACAATGACCCCGAGGGGCTGTTTCTGCTGGCAGAGGGCTGCACCCGGCTCGGTCAGTATCATGAGGCGCTCGAAGTTTACACCCGGCACGCTGATCGACTGCTGGCGACCGACTCGGCCAAACTGCTGGCCAGCCTGCACGCCATGATCACCCATGTGCGCGACGATTCGGGCGCACTGGACTCGCTGTTGCTGCTGCTGAGCAAAGCCGGCGAGAGCACGCACGTCAACGAGGTCACCGAGCTTCTGGCTCACTCCTCGGTCAAGGACGGAAACCTGGCCCGCGCTCGCGACCTGTACCAGATGCTGGCCACCGCCGAGCCCCAGAACCCGTTGCACATGCAGAATTATCAGCAGGTGTTGGGGCGCATGGAGGGAGCCTCGCCAGCCATCGCGATCACCGCCGAAGAAGGGGCGGTTATCGTGGAGGAGTTGGAAGCGACCGCGCCCGTCATCGATCAGTCTTATCCCGACCACGTCGCAATCGCAGTGCGCTCCGCGGTCACCGATGCTGACCTGTTTCTTTCTTACAATCTGCCCGACAAGGCGGTGGTGCCTCTGTTGGGCGTTCTGCCTCAGGCCCCACGCGATGTGCGGCTGAACCAGCGCCTGGCCGCGCTTCATACTCGCTTCCTGCGCTTTACCGAAGCCGCCGTCTGCTGCCGCACCCTGGAAGGCGTGTACCACGACGCCGGCTACCCTGATGAAGCCGTGCGCTATGGAGAATTGGCTGCGCGCTATGAGCAGAACGCGGAAGCCGCCGCTTCCTTGTCTGCTGCTTCATTGACTGCTGCTCCGTCGACAATCGCTTCGCCCGCCATCGCTTCATCGGTCGCCGCGCCGCCTGTGGGCCGCGCCGCGGCTGCCGCTGCGGCTCCGCCCGCGCCCTGGCCGATGGCCGCGGCCGCGCATCCGGAATTCGCCGTCCAGGAATTGGCGGTGCACGCGCACGCAGACGCGCACGATCTCTCCTCCGACCTTTCCACCGACCTTGCCTCCGAGTGGGAGCATTCCCTTTCCGTCGACGAGCCCGCTCCGGCCGCGGAACTGTCGGCCACCGTCGAAGGCGAAGCCGAGGCCGATGCTTCCAGCAATCCCGAGATCGCCGAGACGGTCGAAGAAATCCGCTTTTATCTCGAACACTTCATGACGGACCAGGCCCGCGCCGGGATCGAGAAGCTCGAATCCCTGACCAGCGATGCCCGCATTCTTGATCCGTTGCGCGCTGCCGTCGAATCCGCCGGCCAGCCGGCGGCCGAGTCCGAGTCGGAAATCACCGAAATCAATGCCGACGAGCCCGCGGATTTCGAAGTCGATCTGGAAACCCAGCACGGGTCCGAGATCGCCGCCTCACCCGATCTGGTGGATTACGATCACGTTGTTCCCGACCCGATCCACGTTGCGGCTCCGGCGGAACTCGAGCCGGAACCGGCCCGTGCCGAACATCATCAGGCAGAACCAGATCAAACCGAACCGCATCAAACCGAACCAGCTCACGAACCCGTACATGCGGAGGCAAGCGAGCTGACCTCGTTTGTCGCAGATCTGGAAGCTTCGCTCGGCGATTCTTTCCCGCAAGCGCAGCCGCCCGCTGCCGACCTTCCCGCGGCGCATTCACCCTTTGCTCATTCGCCGGCAACTGAGGCACCCGAAACCCGGCCGCTGCCGGGCTGGCCGGTGGGTCCGGCGCCAGCGCCGGCCGCAGCGAGAACGCCCGAGCCGGAAACGGAGCCCGTAGCACTCGAAAGTGAAATTCCGGCTGCTCCGCCGGCCCTGCCCGCGATTGCCGCATCGGCGGGGGGCGCCGCAACCGCCGCCGCTCCTGCCATGAGCTACAGCCCCGCTGCCGTGCGCCCCTTGGGAGCTGGAGCGCAGGCCATGCATCCCTCCGACAGCGTCGATCTTTCGGAGATGTTCGGCGAATTGAAACACGAACTCGAAGAAGAGGTTATTGCCGGCGACGACGATCCGGAAACGCATTACAACCTGGGCGTTGCCTTCCGCGAGATGGGCCTGCTCGATGAAGCCATCGCCGAATTGCAGAAGGTGTGTACCGCGATCGATCGCGGCAAGGCATTTACGCAGCCCGTCCAGACCTACACCTGGCTGGCCCAGTGCTTCCTCGATAAAGGAGTTCCCGAAGCCGCCATCCGCTGGTATGAAAAGGCGCTGAACATTCCCGGACTCGATGACGAAGCGCGCGTGGCCATCAACTATGAGCTGGGGTCGGCCTGCGAAACTGCCCTGGACAAGCCTGCGGCACTGCGTCATTTCACCAGTGTGTACGGTTCGAATATCGATTATCGCGACGTGGCCGAGCGCATTCAGGCTCTGAAGTCGTAGAATGCACCAAGTGGGTTCAAAATTTGCGCTGGAATGCAACCCGATCCCGCGCCCATCCCACGCCCTTACTCACAACGACGCGTGCAATGATTTCCGATCCCAAGCTACCCTTTCCCGGCGATTCCACCAGTGTCGGAGAATTCAACGTTCCGACGGAAACATCAGTCCCGCTCGTTCCCGTGCAACCGCCAATGCAAGCGTCCGTGCCAGTTTCGGCTTCCAGACCCTCGCCTTCAGTAGCGCGGGTGTGGCTGCGCCGCATCGGAGTGCTACTGTTCGTGTTTTTGTGCGCGACGGTTGGGGTGATGCTCATGATTCTGCCCTGGCGTCCCGAGTGGTCCGACAACCCTCTGCTTCTCCCGTATCCCACGCTTCGCGCCATTGTAGCCAGCGGCTTCGCCCGCGGCGTCTCGACCGGCTTGGGCGTGCTCAATGTGTGGATCGGATTTTGGGAGGCCATTCAATATCAGGAAGAATGAATCAGCGAGACATTGAGTCATTGAATCATTGAGGTATTGATACATTAGCCCAATGCCCCAATGATTCAACGTCTCAGTGATTCAATCACTAAATGACTCAATGACTCAATGATTCAATGTCTCAATGACTATGACGGATCAAAAAAACAAGCCCGCTCCCCTCGCGTACCAGAACGAACCATTTCTCAACAGTCCTGACGGGAGAATTCTGCGGCTGCTGTCCGAGTACAGCGAGCCGCTTTCGCGCTTTCGCCGCGAGCAGATCCAGGACACGGTCGTCTTCTTCGGCTCGGCCCGCATCCACAGCCGCGACAACGCCAGCAACCGTCTGACGGAAGTCCGCGGCAACGGCGCTGATGTCTCGGCCGCACAGCAAGGCAAGGATATGAAGCGCGCCGAAGCCGCCGTTGACATGGCTCGCTACTACGAGGACGCGCGCCGGTTGGCCTTCCTGCTGACCGAATGGTCCACCCAGATTCCTGCCAAGCGCCACCGCTTCGTCGTCACCACCGGCGGCGGCCCGGGCATCATGGAAGCCGCCAATCTTGGCGCCCATGAAGCGGGAGGAAAAACCATCGGCCTCAATATCAACCTGCCCTTCGAACAGAATCCGAACGCCTATATCACGCCTTCGCTCAACTTCGAGTTCCACTATTTCTTCATGCGCAAGTTCTGGTTTGCGTACCTGGCCAAAGCGCTGGTCATCTTTCCCGGCGGCTTTGGCACGCTCGACGAATTTTTTGAAATCGTCACCCTCGCCCAGACGGAGAAACTGGCCAAGAAAATTGTTATCGTCATCTATGGCAGCGATTACTGGAAGAAAATCGTCAATTTCGAAGCCATGGTCGACGCCGGCATGATCTCGCCCGAAGACCTCCAACTGTTCAAGATGTGCGATTCGCCGGAGGAAAGTTTCGAGTTCCTGAAAGAAGGACTGACCAGGCACCATCTCGGCCAGCAACCAAGCAAGCGCACCGGCGAAGCGGCCGTCCCCGAAATCGCCAAGACAAGGCCGTAGCAAGTTGACACCAGCGAACCGGCCCCGTAGAGACGCGGCTTGCCGCGTCTCGGCAGCGGGAGCGCGGCCCGTCTCTGCAAGGAAATTGAACCCTCGGTAGTCTGACTCCGTATACACTTCTGCGGGTAGGTGTTTTCGGAGACCAACAAGATGCCCTTACGAATAAGCTTGGCGACAGCATTCTGTTGTGTGATTTTCTTCTGCGCAACTTTTCTCGCAACTCCCACGTTCGCTCAGCCGCCAGCCGCGAACCAGATGCCATCCGTGATCCAGGTTCCCGCCGAGGCCCAGGCCTCGCCGCACTTCGATGCCACGGCGGCCACCAACGCTTACCTCGCGCAGATTCCTCCCGACAAGACGGCCCGTTCCGATGCTTATTTCGAAGGCGGCTACTGGATGATTCTTTGGGACTTCCTCTATGGAGTGGCAATCGCGCTGCTGTTGCTGAATTTGCGCTGGTCCGCCCGCATGCGGGATCTGTCGGAGCGGGTCACTCGCTTCAAGCCGGTGCACACGTTCGTGTACTGGCTGCAATACCTCGTGCTCACCAGCATCCTCGTCTTCCCGCTCACGGTTTACGAAGATTATTTCCGCGAACATAAATACGGACTCGCCACGCAAACCTTCGGCCCCTGGATGGGAGATCAGATGAAGGAGCTCGGTGTGAACCTGGTGCTGGGCGGCCTGCTGGCAATGCTGCTGTTCGGCGTTGTTCGCCGCCTGCCGCGAACCTGGTGGATCTGGGGCGCGGTCGTGACCATCCTGTTCCTCATCTTCACCGTGCTGATCTCGCCTGTCTACATAGTTCCCATCTTCAATAAGGTGACGCGCCTCAACGATCCGAAGATCGTCGACCCCATCCTGAGCATGGCGCGAGCCAATGGAATCCCCGCTAAAGACGTGTACGAGATCGATGCGTCGCGGCAAACGACACGGATGAGCGCCAACGTCAGCGGCTTCGCCAATACGATGCGCATCACCCTCAATGACAACCTCTTGCGCCGCGCCTCACCGGAAGAAATTCAGGCGGTCATGGGACACGAGATGGGGCACTACGTTATGAACCACATCTACAAGAGCATCATGTTTCTCTCCATCGTGACCGTGCTGGCCTTCGTCTACTTGCGCTGGTCCCTCGACTGGGCGCTCCAGCGCTGGGGCGAGAAGTGGCAGATTCGGGGCGTGGGCGACACCGCCGTTCTTCCGCTTGTGGTGCTGCTGGTCGCCATCTTTGGTTTCGTCATCACTCCCGTCATGAACACCTCCACCCGCACTCAGGAATACGAAGCCGACATGTATGGACTGAACACGAGCCGGCAGCCCGACGGCTTTGCCCAGGCCGCGATCCATCTCGGCGAATACCGCAAGATGAATCCCGGCCCCATCGAGGAGTGGATTTTTTTCGATCATCCGAGCGGACGCAATCGCATTTATGCCGCGATGCGCTGGAAGGCTGAGAATTTGAAGTTGTTCATCGGACAGTAAGACCCGTGTGGAGCGAGCTCTCGTAGTACGCTGAATGCTGATGGCTGACCGCTGTCTGCTCTATTACATCACCGACCGAAGCCAGTTTCGCGGCGACGAACACGCCCGTCGCCGCGCCCTGCTCGCCAAGATCGCCGAAGCTGCAAGTGTAGGCGTCAACTATATCCAACTCCGCGAAAAAGATCTCAGCACGCGGGAACTGGAAACGTTGGCGCGGGAAGCGGTCGCGGCCGTGCGCAACAGCACTCCACTGAGAACTGAGAACCGAGAACTGAGAACTCGCCTCCTCATCAACTCCCGCACCGACGTCGCGCTTGCCGCGGGAGCCGACGGCGTTCATCTGCGCTCCGACGATATCGCGCCTCATGAAGTGCGCCATGTGTTGGAAGCTTCTGCCCACCGGCCACCGGCCACTGACCACTTTCTCGTAGCCGCCTCCTGCCACACTGCCGCCGATGCCTTCCGCGCCGAATCCGAGGCCTCCGACTTCGCCGTCTTCGCTCCCGTGTTCGGAAAAAGAGGCTCCGCCGGAACGCCACCCGCTGGCCTCGCCGCCTTGCGGGAAGCCTGCCGCGCCAAGATCCGCGTTCTCGCTCTCGGCGGCGTCACGGTGGAGAACGCCGCCCGGTGCCTGGAAGCGGGAGCGGCCGGCGTTGCAGGCATCCGCTTGTTTCAGGAGAATAAAATCGAAGACGTCGTCCGCGCGCTGCGGGCGCTCTGACCCCATGGACCTTGCTGCAGAATTGCTCTCCCGAGCGCAAGAGCAAGATTACGTTCCCGCACTCGTCCGCGTCCCCGCGGGCTGGTTCCTGATGGGCTGCGACACGGGACAGGACAACGAAAAGCCGGTGCATCGCGTCTGGGTTGACGAATTTCTGCTCGCCGCTCGTCAAGTCACTAATGCCGACTACGGGCACTTCCTGCGCGACACCGCATCTCTATCTCTGCCGCCACCGTTCTGGAGCGACCCAGCGTTCAACCATCCCGAGCAGCCAGTCGTTGGAGTGTCGTGGTACGAGGCAATCCGCTACTGCAAGTGGCTCAGCGCACCGACCCGCGAAATAGCGACCGATGAATTAACGACCGGTGGAATAACGACCGGCAGAAATTTCCGCTTGCCTACCGAGGCCGAGTGGGAGCGCGCTACGCGCGGAGGCAGTGATGACACAGGCGCAGGCGCACTGTTCCCGTGGGGCGATGCGCCTCCGCAGTCGTTGCCCGGCTACGCCGATCGTTGCGCGACCTATTGGAAGACCGGCCCCGAACCCGTTGGCCGCGCCGATGCCAACGCATACGGCCTCTACAACATGTGCGACAACGTGCACGAGTGGTGCAGCGACTGGTTCGCGGCCAACTACTACGCGGTGTCGCCCGAGCGTAATCCACGCGGCCCTGAAACCGGCGAGCGGCGCGCTTCCCGAGGAGGCTCCTGGCGTCACCACGTCAAAATGTCGCGCTGCGCCGCCCGCTCCAGCATCCCTCCGGAGTTCAAGTACGCGGACTATGGGTTTCGCGTCGCGTGCGATGCCGCAACCACAATTGCAGAAGTCAGAAGTTAGATTGCAGAAGTAAAATCACCAGAGGAACTCCCGCAGTTCGACCTCTGCAAGTGCGGAACCCAGTAATCTTAAACGAGTGAAGGATCTCTATGACTGACCTCGCTTCCCACTACCTCGAAGAAATGAAGCGCCAGTTCCGCGGCCACAAGCGCATGGGCGAAGCCGCCATGGCACAGCTTGAAGACAAGGATTTCTTCGTCGCACTCGATCCGGAATCGAACTCTGTCGCTGCCCTGGTCAAGCACATCGCCGGCAACGCGCGCTCGCGCTTTACCGGCTTCCTAACCAGCGATGGCGAGAAGCCGGATCGTTTTCGCGACCAAGAATTTGAAGTTTCGGAGAAAACCACGCGCGAAGAAGTTCTGCGCTGGTGGGAGCAGGCGTGGTTTCATGTGTTTTCCACTCTGGACTCACTCCAGCCCGAAGATGTGGAACGCGCCGTGACCATCCGCCAGGAGCCGCACACGGTCATGCAGGCGCTCAACCGCGCGCTCGCCCACTACGCGCAACACATTGGACAAATCGTCTTCCTGGCTAAGCACCTGCGCAGTTCACAATGGCAGACGCTGAGTATTCCGCGGGGTAAATCCGAAGACTACAAAACCACGAGCCCGAAAACGCATAGTCGCGGAACATACAAAACGTAGCCGTGATCTCGAATCCGTGGCTCGCCGGAGCAATCATCCGGAGCAGTTTATATCGGCAGCAATCCCGAAACGCGATTTCGTATCCGCCGAATTCGAACCGCGAGCGAGGCCGAGGGCGAAGGCGAAACGTGCGAACCGAGCGCAGCTCGGCAGCGTACGCATCCTGATCTTGT
>Ga0224555_1002416_pt1 | contig 22000 bp, 15 predicted proteins | sample 714S23034metaG_FD_180687 | JGI IMG/M metagenome (GOLD analysis project Ga0224555, IMG submission 180687) | Peat soil microbial communities from Stordalen Mire, Sweden - 717 S2 30-34 | ecosystem: Environmental > Terrestrial > Soil > Wetlands > Peat | place: Sweden: Norrbotten County, Stordalen...
GTCGGCACAACGCCGGAGGAATCCGACGACGACCCGCCTGGCGACGACGTGGCAGCCGACGGCCCGCCTGTTAAAGAGGTTGCAGCCGACGCCGAGCTCGACGAGGACGGCCGATATTCCGCCCGCCAAGGGCCAGAAAAAGGAGACAAATGACCACCGGCGATCCGGTGTCTCGGGTTGCGGGCGATCGTCCCACCCTGCGCACCCTGGTGATCATCCCCACCTTCAACGAGCGGGAGAACCTCCCGCTGATCTTGCAGCGACTCCACCGGGCTTGTCCCACTGTCCACGCGCTGGTCGTCGACGACAACAGCCCAGACGGCACCGGGGAGTTGGCCGACGAACTGGCCGCGGCGGACCCCGAGCGCCTCCACGTCATGCACCGCACCGTCAAGGACGGTTTGGGCGCGGCGTACCTGGCCGGGTTCGCCTGGGGGCTCAGCCGCCAATACACCACGCTTGTCGAGATGGACGCGGACGGCAGCCACGCGCCCGAGCAACTGCACCTTCTGCTGGAGGCGGTCGACGCCGGCGCCGACCTGGCCATCGGCTCGCGCTACGTCGAGGGCGGCAACGTGCAGAACTGGCCGTGGCGGCGCTGGGCGCTGTCCTGGACAGCCAACACGTATGCGCGACTGGCCCTGGGCATCGGCATCCATGACATCACCGCCGGCTACCGCGCCTACCGTCGGGACGTCCTGCAGAAGATCGACCTCGACCACGTGGATTCGAAGGGCTATTGCTTCCAGATCGATTTGACGTGGCGCACCATCACCGAGGGGTTCGTCGTCGCGGAGGTGCCGATTACCTTCACCGAGCGTGAACTCGGCGTGTCCAAAATGAGTGGATCCAACATCCGCGAGGCGCTGGTCAAAGTCGCGCAGTGGGGCATCGACGGACGGCTGAACCGCAGACGCGCCGCGCCGGTGAATCGGTGAGCTAGTACCCGGGCCTGAGGTCAGCTGCCACGACGGCGCGTCTTGATCAGGTCGAGACGCTCCTTGAGCAGTTCGTCGAGCTCATCGACCGAGCGCCGCTCCAACAGCATGTCCCAGTGGGTCCGGGGCGGCTTGACCTTCTTCGGCTCGGGCAGGTCACCCTCGATCAGGGTGCCTTCCATGCCGTTGCGGCACAGCCAGGTGCCGGGGAGCTCGGCGTCGTCGGCGAACGGAACCTCGAACTCCTCGCCGTTCTCGGTGCGGTAGCGCGCGAGCTGCCGCGGCGCCAAGTCGTGGTTGCGGTCGGTCTCGTAGCTTACGGCTCCAAGGCGACTGCCTCTCAAGACACGATCAGCCATTGGTCAGCACTCCTCTTACTTCTTCTAAGCAACTAGCGCCCTAAACAACGCCGCGTCGGACGACGCTGTTCCCGGGCGATTACGACCCGACTGTCCATGATACCGGGATTCGGCCGGCACCCCGACTAAAGTCGGCGCCGTGACTCGTCGCGTCCGCCCGCAGCCCTGCCGCTGGTGTGGACGAGACGTCGCTGACAGCGGGTTGGGCCGTCGCCGCCAGTATTGCCGGCAGTCGTGTCGGCAGCGCGCCTACGAGCAGCGGGCCTCGATCAACGGTGTGAAAGGCGCGGCGTTGCCGGCCGACGCGGTGGTGCTGTCGGCCGACGAGGCCGCTGACCTGTCCGACCGTGTCTACCAGGTGCGATGCGCGGCGGAGGATGTCGCCATCGCGCTGGACGAAGGCGCCGGTGCTCCCGAATTGCGAGAACTGTGCGCTGCCCTGATGCGGGCCGCCGAGGCCGCCGACGGGTGGCGTAGACCAGCTTGAGACCGGGCTGACCGCCGCTTAGCCTCGGCTGACTTGTGGCGGGTACAGTCTCGCCATGGATCGCTGGGCAACGCCGGAATTGGTTGCGGCGCCAGACCATGGATCAGGCGGGCAGGTCGGCGCACGGCGCTACTTCTCCGCGATGGAAACCGGGAGTATCGGACGTATTGGGAACCCAGCCGCAGTTGGCGACGCACGCCAACGATGTTCTCGCGTCGAAGAGCAGGCGCTCCGTTGGAGCAATTCAAGCCCGTGCAGCGATTGACTCTGCTCCTCATCCCAGGGCCGCATTCCGGATTGAGCAACGACCGACGTTAGGCGAGGGGTAACGACATGGCTGATCAACTTCAGCATGCAACCGAGGCGTTGCGGAAAGCGCTGGTCCAGGTCGAGCGCCTGAAGAGCAAGAACCGGGCCCTGCTGGAGCGCTCCGGTGAGCCGATCGCGATCGTCGGGATGTCGTGCCGATTCCCCGGCGGGGTCGATTCGCCGGACAGCCTGTGGGACATGGTCGCCGACGAGCGCGACGTGATGTCGGAATTCCCGACCGACCGGGGCTGGGATCTGGCCGGCCTGTTTGACGACGACCCCGATGCGCCGCACAAGTGCTATGCGCGCGCGGGTGGATTCGTTGATGACGTCGCGGATTTCGACGCTGGATTCTTCGGCGTGTCGCCGACTGAGGCACTGGCCACCGACCCGCAGCATCGCATGCTGCTGGAGTTGTCGTGGGAGGCGTTGGAGCGAGCCGGAATTGACCCAACAGCGTTGCGGGGCAGCGCCACCGGCGTCTTCGCCGGAATCATCGCCCAGGGCTACGGCATGCTTGCCGAGGAGATCGAGGGCTACCGGTTGACCGGTATGACATCCAGCGTGGCCACCGGCCGGGTGGCCTACGTGCTGGGGCTGGAAGGCCCGGCGGTGTCGGTGGATACCGCGTGCTCGTCGTCGTTGGTGGCCTTGCACATGGCGGTGCAGTCGTTGCGGTCGGGTGAGTGCGATCTGGCACTGGCCGGCGGCGCGACCATCAACGCCACGCCGACGGTTTTCGTCGAATTCAGCCGGCACCGCGGCCTGTCGCCGGACGGCCGGTGCAAGCCCTTCTCGGGGGCAGCCGACGGTGTCGGCTGGTCCGAGGGTGGCGGGATGCTGGTGGTGGAGCGGCTTTCGGATGCACAGCGGTTGGGGCATCGGGTGCTCGCGGTGGTGCGCGGTACAGCGGCCAATCAGGATGGCGCGTCCAACGGGCTGACCGCACCCAACGGTCCCTCCCAGCAGCGGGTGGTGCGCTCGGCGTTGGCCAATGCCGGGTTGAGCGCGGCCGAGGTGGACGTGGTGGAGGGCCACGGCACCGGGACGACATTGGGCGATCCGATCGAGGCCCAGGCATTGCTGGCCACCTACGGCCAAGACAGGGTCGAGCCCGGGAAACCTTTGTGGCTGGGGTCGATCAAGTCGAACATGGGTCACACGCAGGCCGCCGCCGGGGTGGCCGGTGTGATCAAGATGGTGCAGGCGATGCACCACGAGGTGTTGCCGGCGACGTTGCACGTGGATGTGCCCAGCCCGCATGTGGATTGGACGGCCGGGGCGGTGTCGTTGTTGACGCAGCCGCAGGCATGGAAGCGCGAGTCGGCCGGTCGGGCGCGCCGAGCCGGCGTCTCGTCGTTTGGGATCAGCGGCACCAACGCGCACGTGATCATCGAGGAGACCCCGCAGGCGGAGCCCGCCGAGGGCGCGGCCTTGCGACCTTCGATAGTGCCATGGGTGGTGTCGGCCAAGAGTGCGGCCGCGCTGCAGGCGCAGGCGTCACGGTTGGCTGAATTCGTCGGCGCCCGAGATCAATTGGATGTCGCCGATGTCGGGTGGTCGTTGGCGGGGCGCTCGACCTTCGAGCATCGGGCAGTGGTGCTTGGTGGTGATCGCGGCCAGTTGCAGGCTGGATTAGGAGAGCTGGCCGAGGGGGTGCCGGGTGCGTCGGTGATCACCGGGCAGGCCACCCCGGCCGGCAAGACGGTTTTCGTCTTTCCCGGCCAAGGCTCACAGTGGCTCGGCATGGGTGTCGAATTGCTCGGTACCGCGCCAGTTTTCGCTGAGCAGATGAACGCGTGCGCGGCGGCTTTCGATGAGTTCGTCGACTGGTCGCTGATCGACGTCCTACGTCAGGCGCCGGGGGCGCCGAGCTTGGACCGCGTGGACGTGGTCCAGCCGGCGCTGTTCGCGATAATGGTCTCGCTCGCCGAACTGTGGCGATCGATCGGTGTCCGTCCGGACGCCGTCATCGGGCATTCACAAGGTGAGATCGCCGCCGCCTACGTCGCCGGCGCGTTGTCGCTGCGCGACGCCGCGCGCGTGGTGACACTGCGCAGCAAATTGCTGTTGGCGCTGTCCGGTCGCGGCGGTATGGCCTCCCTGGCATGCGGATCCGAGCAAGCGCGAGAACTGTTGGCGCCCTATGGCGATCGGATCAGCATCGCCGCGATTAACGGGCGATCCGCCGTCGTGGTCTCCGGCGAAGTAGCCGCGCTCGACGAACTTGTCGCCCGCTGCACCGAACGAGAACTTCGGGCCCGCCGCATCGACGTCGACTATGCGTCGCATTCTGTTGCCGTCGAAGCGATCCGCGAGCAACTCGCCGACGCGCTGTCCGGTATCGAACCACGTTCGGCACGCACCGTGTTCTTCTCCACGGTCACCGGCGGTATCTTGGACACGGCCGGCCTGGACGCCGACTACTGGTTCCGCAACATCCGCCAGACCGTGGAATTCGATCAGGCAGTGCGCACCGCATCCGAAAACGGCTACCGGACTTTCATCGAGTCCAGCCCGCACCCCGCGCTGATCGCCGGTGTCGAGGACACCGCTACCGACGGCGTTGGCGGAGCCATGGAAGTCACCGTCGTACCCACCCTTGGCCGCGAGGACGGCGGCCTGCACCGGTTCCTCACGTCGGCGGCGCAGGCGTTCGTTTCCGGTGTCAAGGTGGATTGGCGCGCGGCGTTGCCGGGCGCCGGCTTTGTCGCGTTGCCGACGTATGCCTTTGAGCGACGGCGGTTTTGGCTCTCCGGCGATGGTGCCGCGGCTGATGCCGCCGGTCTCGGGCTGGGAGCCACTGGGCACGCTCTGCTGGGTGCGGTCCTGGAGCTTCCGGACTCGGGCGGGGTGGTCTTGACGGGCCGGCTTTCGGCGGCCACGCAGGGATGGCTGGCCGATCACGCCGTTGACGGGGTGGCGGTGTTCCCGGGTGCGGGCTTTGTCGAGTTGGCCATCCGGGCCGGCGACGAAGTCGGCTGCCCGGTGGTTGACGAACTGACGTTGCAGTCGCCGTTGCTGCTGCCGGCCTCGGGTTCGGTCGCGGTGCAGCTTGTCGTGGGGGCAGCTGACGAATCCGGCCAGCGCAGCATGTCGGTATTCTCCAGGGACAGTGTGGATTCCGCATGGAACTGCCACGCCACCGGGTTGTTGTCATCCGGATCGGTTGAGCCGGGCGCGGATCTGTCGCTATGGCCGCCGGAGGGCGCGACTGCCGTCGATGTGACCGACGGCTATCAGCGATTGGCGGCCCGCGGCTACGAGTACGGCCCGGCGTTCCAGGGATTGACCGCGCTGTGGCGTCGCGGCGACGAGTTCTTCGCCGAAGTGACGCTGCCGCAAGCTGCCGGGGGTGTAGCCGGATTCGGTGTGCATCCGGTGTTGTTGGATGCGGCCCTGCACGCGGCGGCGGTAACGCACGAAGGCGAGGGCGTGGCCTTGCCATTCTCGTGGCAGGGTGTGTCGTTGCATGCGGCGGGGGCGTCGTCGGTGCGGGCGCGGATTGCGCCGTCGGGTCCGTCGGCGGTGTCGGTGGAGTTGGCCGACGGGCTTGGGTTGCCGGTGCTGTCGGTCGCGTCGATGGTCGCTCGTCCGATTTCCCATCAGCAGTTGATGGCGGCGGTCGCCGGCGCCGCCGGGGATCGGCTCTTCGAGCTGGTTTGGTCGCCCGCGTTGCTCGCGTCGCCCGGGTCGCACGCCGAGACACCGGCCTACGAGGTGTTCGAATCCGCTGCTACTGCAGGGGATCCGGTCACCGGCAGCTACGAGCGCGTGCACACGGCGTTAGCTGCGCTGCAATCCTGGTTGACCCATCACGACTCGGGTGTCCTGGTGGTGTCGACCCGCGGGGCGGTGGGCCTGCCGGGGGAGGACGTCACCGATCTGGCTGGTGCCGCGGTGTGGGGGTTGGTGCGTTCGGCGCAGACCGAGCATCCCGGTCGGGTTGTGCTGGTGGATTCCGATGCCCCGCTGAGTGATTCGACCCTCGCGGCGGTGCTGGCGGTCGGCGAGCCGCAGGTGCTGGTGCGTGGTGAAACGGTGCACACCGCGCGGGTCCGCGGTAGCCGGGCGGTGGACGGCTTACTGGTGCCGCCCACTGACGGGCCGTGGCGGTTGGGTCTTTCCGCCGCGGGCACTTTCGAGAACCTCCAGCTCGAGCCGGTGCCCAACGCGGATGCGGCGTTGGAACCCGGCTGGGTTCGGGTGGCCATGCGTGCCATTTCCATCAACTTCCGCGACATCATGATTTCCCTCGGCATGTTCACCCACGACGCGCTGATCGGTGGCGAAGGGGCCGGCGTCGTCGTCGAAGTCGGGCCCGGAGTGACCGAATTCGCCGTCGGAGACGACGTGTACGGATTTTTCCCGGACGGCAGCGGCACGCTGGTCGCCGGCGATATCCGGCTGCTGCTTCCGATGCCGTCGGACTGGTCATACGCCGAAGCAGCCGCGATATCTGCTGTTTTCACCACCGCTTACTTCGCGTTCGTCCACCTTGCTGATGTCAAGCCGGGCCAGCGGGTGTTGGTGCATGCCGGCGCCGGTGGGGTGGGCATGGCGGCGGTGCAGTTGGCGCGGCACTTGGGGTTGGAGGTGTTTGCCACTGCCAGTCGGGGCAAGTGGGACACGTTGCGGGCGATGGGTTTTGACGAGGATCACATCGGTGATTCCCGCACGCTGGAGTTCGAGGACAAGTTCCGTGCGGTGGTCGGCGACCGGGGCATGGATGTGGTGCTGGACTCGCTGGCCGGTGAGTTCGTTGACGCCTCACTGCGATTGGTCGTTGCCGGCGGGGTGTTTTTGGAGATGGGTAAGACCGACATCCGCGACCCGGGCGTCGTCGCCGAAGAACACTCCGGAGTGTGTTACCGCGCCTTCGACCTTTTCGAGGCGGGGGCGGATCACATCGAGCGGATGCTCACCGACTTGTCCACGATGTTCGATGACGCAACACTGCGGCCGTTGCCGTTGACCGCTTTCGATGTCCGTCGGGCGGGCGCGGCGTTGCGTTATCTCAGTCAGGCGCGTCATACCGGCAAGGTCGTGTTGACGATGCCGGATGCATGGGCGGCGGGCACGGTGATGATCACCGGCGGCACCGGGATGGCCGGTTCGGCGTTGGCCCGTCACGTGGTCGCCCAGCACGGGGTGCGCCAGCTGATGCTGGTCAGTCGGCGTGGTCCCGATGCACCGGGCGCCGCGGAGTTGATAGCCGAGTTGACCGCCGCGGGTGCGCAGGTGCAGGCGGTGGCTTGTGATGCCGCGGATCGGGAGGCGCTGGCGAAGGTGATCGCCGATATCTCGGTGCAGCATCCGCTTTCGACGGTGATTCACACAGCCGGCGTTCTTGACGACGCGGTGGTGACGTCGTTGACGCCGGAGCGGGTCGATGCGGTGCTCCGGGCCAAGGTGGATGCGGCCTGGAATCTTCATGAGTTGACCCGTGAGATGTCGATCTCGGCGTTTGTGCTGTTCTCGTCGATGGCGGGTTTGGTGGGGTCGTCGGGTCAGGCCAACTATGCGGCGGCCAACTCGTTCCTCGACGCCTTGGCGGTGCATCGACGGGCTCAGGGGCTGCCGGCGATGTCGCTGGGCTGGGGCCTGTGGGACCAGACCAGCAACATGACCGGCGCACTGGAAGCCGTTGACTTCGCGCGGTTCGCCCGCGACGGGATCGTCGCCATGTCCTCTACCGAGGCGCTGCAATTGCTCGATACCGCGATGGTGATCGACGAGCCGTTCCTGCTACCCGCCCGCATCGACACCGTCGCTCTTCGTGCGAAGTTCGACGGTGGCACCTTGCCGCCGATGTTCGTCGATCTGATCAACGCGCCGGCACGGCGTCAGGTCGATGACTCGCTGGCCGCCGCCAAGTCGAAGTCCGCACTGCTGCAACGTCTCGAGGGCCTGCCCGAGGATGAGCAGCACGCGGTGCTGCTCGATCTGGTGCGCTCGCATATCGCCACCGTGCTGGGCAACACCGCGCCGGAGGCCATCGACCCGGACAAGGCGTTCCAGGAGCTGGGCTTTGACTCGCTGACCGCCGTCGAGATGCGCAACCGGCTCAAAGCCGCAACCGGGCTGGCGCTTTCGCCCACTCTCATCTTCGACTATCCGAACTCCGCGGCGCTGGCCGGTTACTTCCGCCACGAGCTTGTCGGCGCCTCGACCGAGTCGACGCCCCAGGCTGCGCCCGGCGAGGCGGAAATCCAGCGCGTCGTTGCGTCTATTCCGGTCAAACGCCTTCGGCAGGCCGGTGTGTTGGACCTGCTGCTCAGCCTGGCGAACGAGGCCGACGGTACCGACGCAGAACAGGCCAGGGAAAAAGACATCGCAGCAATGGATCTCGACGACTTGGTCAATGCTGCGTTCCTCGACGACGACGAGTAGCCAGATGAGGTCTGAGGTTCGCCCGTGAGGATCGCCGTCACCGGGGCCAGTGGAGTGATCGGTCGCGGCGTGGTCCTGCGACTGCTCAGCCTGGGCCACGACGTCGTCGGACTGGCCCGCAACCGACCCGAAAGCTGGCCGAGCGCAGCGAGCTTTGTGCAGAGCGATATTCGCGACGCTGCCGGGGTAAGGCGCGCGGTCGCGGGCGCCGAGGTCGTGGTGCACTGCGCCTGGGCGGTCAACCCGGGCGCTGATCACCCGGTGGACCGCGAGATCAATATCGGCGGGACCGGCAATGTCCTTGACGCGATGGCCCGCAGCGGTGCCCGCCGCATCGTCTTCGCCTCGTCGGCACACGTCTACGGCATGGATCGAGGCGTCGCCGCATTGCTGTCGGAAGCACAACAGCTGCAACCGGTTTCGGCGCACGGGCTGGACAAAGCCCGCGTCGAGGAGATGGTTGCGGCGTCTGGTGCGGAGTGGGTGGCGATCCGGTCGGCGGTGATCCTCGGCCGAGGCGTCGACAACTGGGTGCGAAGAGTGTTGGCTTCGGCGTTCTTCCCCGATGTCGACGGATCCGTCGGTCGAACCGTGCAGGTCGTGCACAGCGACGACGCCCATCGGGTTTTCGTCCGCGCAGCCGTTGATCCGGCAATCGACAGCGGGCCGGTGAACCTTGCTGCGCCCGGAGAGCCGACGTTCGGTGAGATAGCCGACGCGCTCGGGCGGCCCACGGTGCGGGTGGGCAGGCTCTTGCGACGGCTGAGTTCGGCCGCCGAACTGAACCTGCTACTAGGTGCGCCGTCGATGGATACCGCGCTGCTGCGTGACAAATGGAATGTCACACCGGCCTGGACCGGACAGGAATGCGTCCGCGACGTCGCATTGGCGGTGCGCGGCCGAGTCAGCGTCGGCAATTGGTCGACGTCGCTGCCGTGGCGGCTCATCCACAACCAAGACATTCCGGCGGTCGACGCGCCGGCCGCCGACGGAGTTGCCCCGGTGTTGGCCGGTCCGGACGGCGGCAACGGTGAGTTCGACACGCCGATCGACCCCCGCTTCCCGACCTATCTGGCCACCAATTTGTCGGAGGCGCTGCCGGGACCGTTCTCGCCGTCATCGGCGTCGGTGACCGTCAAAGGACTCCGCGCGGGCGGTGCGACAATTGCCGAACGGTTGCGGCCCGGCGGATTGATCCAGCACGAGATGGCGACGCGGACCGTCGGAGTCTTCGGCCACCGCCTGTACGGAGCCATCACGACCGCGCATTTCATGGCCGAAACGGTGCCGTTCGTCAAGCCCGAGACGGTGATTCGTCAGAGCCAGTTCTTCGGCCAGAGTGTGGCCGCCATGCCGATTTACGGGGAGCACCAGCTGCCGCGCGAATCCGGCGGGGTTGTGGGTCTGTTGCGCACCGTCCGCAACCTGGGCGTGTTCGCAGTCAACTTGGCGGGCCTGACCACCGGCGCAGCTCGCGACACGCGTGACTTCATCGACGACATCGATTACTTGGAAGAGCTTGCAGTTGGCGATCTTTCGCAGCTCACCGATGCACGATTGCAGAGTTTGATCTTGTTGGCGCGCGACCATGTCGTCGACGGCTGGGTGCTGGCGTCCGGATCATTCATGGCGTTCGCCGCCCTCAGCGTGATCCTGCGCGGCCTGAACGGACGTGACATGGTGCTGCCCGTCGGTCAGGAGTTGGCCAGCGCGCAGCCGCTGAACGCCGTGTACCGGTTGGCAGACGCCGCGCAACGCGACCCCAACGTGGCACGGATTCTGGCGGGCCCCGGTGACCATCTCGACGAGCTGTCCGTCCAGGCCCCGGAGTTCCACGCGGCCGTGTTTGCCGAGTTGAAAGTATTTGGACACCGCGGTCCCGCGGAGGTCGAGATGAGGTCTTCCAGCTACGCGGACGACCCGGAGTTGCTGATCCGCATGGTGGCCAAATCGCTTCACACGCCCAGACGCCCGGAGATAAGCCGTCCGGCGATCCCGCTGCGGGCCCGGCCTGTCGCACTGCTTGCCGCCCACCAGCTTCGCGACCGCGAAGTCCGTCGTGACCGAATGGTGCGTGCGATCTGGGTGTTGCGCAACCTACTTCGTGAGCTCGGACGCAGGCTGGTGAATTCGGGTGTTTTCGAGGCCGCCGACGACGTGTTCTATCTGCTGGTTGACGAACTCGATGCGCTTCCTGCCGACGTGGCCGGGCTGGTAGCGCGCCGTCGTGCCGAACAGCGCAGGCTGGCAGGCCTCGTACCGCCCGCTGTCTTCAGCGGCGATTGGCGCGCGGCCGGCGTCGTGGCGGGCGTGCTGGCCCCCGGGCAGGCTCTGACGGGCGTCGGCGTGTGTGGTGGGCGAGTCCGCGGGCGGGTCCGGATCGTCAGGCCTGAAACCATCGACGACCTGGAAGCCGGAGAGATCCTCGTCGCCGAGGTCACCGACGTCGGCTATACCGCCGCGTTCTCCTACGCGGGCGCCGTGGTGACGGAGCTTGGTGGGCCGATGTCGCACGCCGCCGTCGTAGCACGCGAATTCGGCATCCCCTGTGTGGTGGATGTGCAGGACGCAACGCGGCGTCTGCCGCCCGGGGCGCTGGTCGAGGTCGACGGCACCAGCGGGACAATCCAGGTCCTCCAACTCGACCTGCCGCGCGCCACCCCCTGACGTTCGCTACGGTCAGGTTATGCACGAACACACCGTCCGCGTGACTACTGTCGCCGGCACCGTCGAAGGCTTCACCCGCGACGGCGTGCACCGGTGGCGGTCCATTCCGTACGCCCGGCCGCCGGTTGGTGCGCTGCGGTTTCGGGCGCCGCAGCCCGTCCAGCCGTGGCCGGGTGTGCGGTATTGCCACGGGTTCATCAAGTGCGCACCCCAAGAACGTCGCTACACGTTGATCGGCGTCGGCAAATACCAGCCGATGGGCGAGGACTGCCTCACCCTCAATGTCGTCGCCCCGGAAGCCCCGGAAACCGAACCGCTGCCCGTCATGGTCTTCGTGCACGGCGGGGGATACATCCTGGGCAGCTCGGCCACTCCGATCTACGATGGGGCGTCCCTGGCTCGTCGAGGCTGTGTTTACGTATCGGTCAACTACCGCCTCGGCGCGCTGGGCTGTCTGGATTTGTCGTCGCTGTCGACGGCGGATGTCACCTTCGACAGCAACCTGTTTCTGCGTGATCTGGTGCTGGCGCTGCGTTGGGTCAAAGACAACATCGGGGCCTTCGGCGGCGATCCGGACAGCGTGACAGTGTTCGGCGAAAGCGCCGGCGCGCATGCCGTCGTTTCGTTACTGGCGGCGCCGGAGGCGGAAGGGCTTTTCGCACAAGCAATTTCGGAGAGTCCAGCCAGCGGAATGACGCGCTCGAGCGAAGTCGCAGCGGAGTTTGCCGGGCGATTCGCAACGTTACTGGGCACCCGCAAGCAGGATGCCGGCCACGCGCTGAGGGCGGCGTCCCCGGCGGAATTGGTGGATGCGCAGAATCGGCTGATCGAGGACGGCGTGCGGGACATGCTGGGCGCGTTCCCAATCGGCCCCGTCTTCGGTGACGACTACCTGCCGCTGGATCCCTTCGAAGCAATGCGGCAGGGCAAAGCGCACCGGGTCCCGCTCATCGTGGGTACCAACGCCGAAGAGGGCCGCCTGTTCACTCGCTTCCTGCAGATGTTGCCGACGACCGAGCCAATGGTCGAAGCGCTGCTGGCCGAGGTGGATCCCGCTGCGCGGGAACGCATTACCGGCGCCTATCCCGATTATCCCGAGCGATCTGCGTGTATACGACTGGGCGGGGACTTCGCCTTCAGTTCCGCGGCGTGGGAGATCGCCGCGGCCCATGGCAGGCACGCGCCCGCCCATCTCTATCGATACGACTACGCACCCCGTGTACTGCGCTGGTCAGGGTTGGGGGCTACGCACGCCACCGAACTGCTCGCGGTCTTCGGCGTCTACCGCACCAAGTTCGGCGCGTTGCTGACCGCGCCCGTTGATCGGCGATCTGCTCTGCGGGTCACCAACGAAGTACAAAGGCGCTGGCGGTCATTCAGCCGCACGGGCAAACCCGGTGCCGACTGGCCGGCCTACACCGACGCCGACCGCGCAGTCATGGTGTTCGACCACAGGTCACGTCTCGAGTTCGATCCGCACCCCGAGCGGCGGCTAGCTTGGGAGGGGTTCTCCCTGGCGCGATGACAGCGGATGTGGTTTCGTGGACGAGCCATGACATCGCACACCGACAACGTCGTCGAACGGCCGGCCGACCTCAGCGCCGCTTGGCTGACGTCCGCCATTGGCGCCGGAACCATCGCCGATTTCGCCGTCGAGCGCATCGGCACGGGTCAGATGAGCGAGTGCTACCGGGTGCAGCTGACGTACGCCGACGGCGCGCCCGGCAGCGACAAACCGGATTCGGTGGTGCTGAAGGTCGCGGCCACCGATCCGATGAGCCGCCAGACCGGGATGACAGTGGGCCTTTACGAGCGCGAAGTGTGCTTCTACCGCGACATCGCCCCGCGGCTGCAAGGACCGGTCGCACCGTGTTATCACACCGCATTCGACGCTGCGTCAGGCACTTTCGACGTCCTACTCGGCGACGCGAATCCGGCCGTTGTCGGTGACGAAATCCGCGGCGCCACAACGGCTCAGGCCCAGCTCGCGGTCACCGAGCTGGCCCGTCTGCAGGGTCCGCTGCTCGGTGACACCACGCTCGCCGACGCGCCATGGCTGAACCGCGACACACCGGTCAGCCAAGCGCTGATCACCGCGCTGCACGCCGGTTTCGTCGACCGCTACGGTGACCAGATCGCGCCGCGGCACCGCATGGTATGCGACCGACTGGTCGGCGGATTCGACGAATACCTGGCCGACGAGGCAGCCGCAGGCCGGATCCACGGTCTGGTGCACGGCGACTACCGGTTGGACAACATGCTGTTCGGCGCCGCCGGCGCCGACCGCCCACTGACGGTGGTCGATTGGCAGACGGTCACCTGGGGCCCGGCGATGACTGATCTGGCCTACTTCCTCGGTTGCGCGCTGCCGGTGGCGGACCGGCGCAAGCACTACGACGCCCTGCTGGACGCCTACCACACGGCGCTCGGGCCGGACGCACCGATCAGCCTCGCCGATGTCCGCGACGGAGTGCGCAGGCAGTCCTTCTTCGGGGTGATGATGGCCATCGCCTCGTCGATGTTGGTGGAACGCACCGAACGTGGCGACGCGATGTTCATGACCATGCTGCAACGGCATTGTGAGCACGTGCTCGACACCGACGCACTGGCAATCCTTCCCGCACCGACGACGATCGAGCCGCTGTCTCCGTCGCCCGACGACGAGTCGGCCCACAGCTCCACCGATGAGCCGCTGTGGAACGAGAGCTGGTATGCCGACTTCGCCGATGCCGCAAACGGATTCGGCGGCTGGATACGTATCGGCCTGATTCCCAACCAGCAGACCGCGTGGCTGCATGCCCTGCTGTGCGGTCCTGAGCTTCCCACGGTCGCAGTCGTCGACTTCGAGGTCCCGCTGCCCATCGACCCGTGGACGCTGCAAACGGGTGCAATCGATTTCACGCACGCCGCCGACGACCCACTGCGCACCTACCGCATTGCCCTGCGTGGACACGGCCAGTCCTACCCTGATCCGGCCGCGCTGTTGCGGGCAGAGCAGGGAGCGCCGGCCGAGGTGGCGATTGATCTGGAGTGGACCACCGACGGCACGCCGTATCAGTATCGGCTGGCCACGCGCTACGAGATCCCTTGCACTGTCGCAGGAACCGTCACCATCGATGGCCATCGCTACACCGTCGATTCGGTACCCGGTCAGCGCGACCACTCGTGGGGCGTGCGGGATTGGTGGAGTATGGACTGGGTCTGGAGTGCGCTGCACCTCGACGACGGGACACACCTGCACGCGGTGGATATCCGGATACCGGGCGTCCCGCCGGTCGGTATCGGCTACATCCAGGACCGCGGCGGCACGGTCACCGAGTTGCAAACCGTCGCTCCCCGGCAGACATTCGATGCCGACGGATTGCCGGTCAGCGCGACACTTTCGGTCGATCCCGGTGGTATCACCGCGACCGTCGACGTGCGCGGGCACGCGCCGTTACGCCTGGTCGCCCCCGACGGGCGGATCAGCCAATTCCCGCGCGTGTGGGCCACCGTGAGCACCGCCGACGGGCGAACCGGCGTGGGCTGGCTGGAGTGGAACCGCAATCTGCCGACGCCGTGACGAGGACTCGTGTGCGCTGAAAAGCTCAGTCCGCCAGGCATACCGGTCGTCGTGATGGGTGTCTCCGGGTCAGGCAAGTCGACGGTGGGCGCGGCGCTGGCGCGCCGCCTCGGAGTCCCGTTCGCCGACGCCGACGCCTTTCACCCGCCGGCCAACATCGCGAAGATGGCCGCGGGAACGCGGCTTGCCGACGACGACCGCTACCCGTGGCTGGACGCGGTGGGGCAGTGGTTGGCACACCATGACGAGGGCGGCGTGATGAGCTGCTCGGCGCTCAAGCGCAGCTACCGCGACCAGCTGCGCTCGCACTGCCCCCGGACCGAGTTCTTGCATTTGACCGGTTCGCCGGAACTGATTGCTCGCCGGCAAGCCGGCAGGGCGGGCCACTTCATGCCGTCGACATTGCTGGAGTCGCAATTCGCGACGTTGGAACCGCTCGGGCCGGACGAATCTGGGATGGCCGTCGACGTCGGACAGAACGTCGAGAGCATCGTCGAAACATTTCTGGAGTATTTGGACCAGCGGCGCCGGGAATGACCTGCGAACCCGCCGTAAAACCGAAGGCTACGACGGCGTGGCGCGAGCAAGTTGTTCAAAGTCCACCGGCGCCGGTTCGAACCGTTGGATAATTGCCAGCACGCATCTGCGCCGTGCAATCAGACAACCACCCGAGATTTTGCGCCAGGCTCACGACAAAGAGGACCGGATACACGGGGACTGCGTTTCGTGGTCGTGGCCGTGTCGATTGTTGTGCTGGCCGGATGCGTGCCCACACACCACAGCCGGTAGCGCCCGCACCCAGGCGGCCGGGACATCTCTCCAGCCCGCCCAGCAGCTGCAGTCCACTACCCGGCTGCGGGCAGACCTCGACGCGGTCAAGGCGGCAGCCACCGAAGGAGACCTGCTAGTCGCTGTCGCCCAAGCGCAGCGGGACTGCCAGGCGGTCACCGGCACGCAGGCGAACTCCAACGACGCCCTCTGGCAGCGGGTGCTGACCAACCTGCAGCAGGCACTCTCCGACGTCAGCCAACTGGCAGACGCCCATTCGTCGACGCCCGACGCTACTAATCCACTCAGGTTGAGGGCGTCGAGTGGCCATTCAAAACGCGGGCCTAAATTCCGGTCGCCGTCAAAACCCCCGTCGTCGTCCTCGTCGCCAATCATCAGCGAGCTGCAGAACGCCGACAAGCTACTGCGCAGGGTGGGACAAGGTCTGGGCTACGTCATCAGCGTCAACAATGGCCGCCAACCAGGCGGAACCGTGACGATACTCAACACCGGCGACGGACCGTACCCCGATATCCACTGCGGGATTGCAGAGGCCACCTGCTCGGGCGTTGTGTTGGCCCTGAACACCGTGGGCATCAGTTTCCAACCCAAATCGGGCGTCAGCGTTTATACGATCGGAAAGATCGACTCCACCCCCAATGGGGCCTGCAACGCCTTGTACCAGGCGAAGCCCCAGCCGCCGGGGACGCAGGCAAGCTGCGACGTGACGGCCACCAGCGGCCAGAACATCACCATCACCCCGCACTGGGTACCTAGCTGACCGGACGCACTGGCAACGCATCACTCGGAACGGTTGGCTGGCATTAGAAAATCTGGCCGGCACCCGAAGGCGCCGGACCGTCAGCGCTTGACCACCTCGGTACCGCCGGCCAACTCGTCGTGCTTGCCCTGTTTGGTGGGGCTGGCGCTAATCGTCAGCGCGATAACGACATAGGCGATGAACGCCAGCAGGCCGCCGATGTAGGGAATCACCGCCAGCAAGGTGAACGAGTTGCGGATGGCCGCCTGTCGGACGTCGGGCTTCGGCGCGCCGCCCGGGCCGCGGACGGCCAGACCAAGCAGTCTCTTGCCCGGGCTGCTGCCGGAAGTGACTTCAAACAGCACGAAATAGCCGAACATCAGGACGCCCGAGAAGAGGCCGGTTGCCAAAAACCAGTAGTCCTGGTCGAAGAGGAACATTGACAGTAAAAACGCCACGATGTTGACCAGGATGCCGTCGATCAGCCGGGCAAAAAATCGCGCGCCTAGGCCGCCGGGTCGGGCATGCGCCCACTGCGGCGAACCGGCAGGCGGATAGCCATACTGGGGCGAGTTGGGGTCGAAGTCAGCTGATGTCATGAGATCCGCTCCTGGCCGCGTTGCTGTGTGCCAATCTACCGTGCCGGGTGGCTAGCATGGTGATCTTGTGAGCGCGGCACTTCACCTGGCAACCCCGCGTCTAGACCAGTCATGAGCGAATCGAAACGCGCTCCGCGCGTATCACCTGACGGCAGCTAGCGGTGTATCACGTCGTGGTCGTCGTCGGGGTCGTCGTGCACTTCGCTTTTCTTGGCTACCTGGTGGTCGGCGGGTTCGTCGCGTTGCGGTGGCGTCGCACGATTTGGCTGCACGTGCCGGCAGTATTGTGGGGGATCGCGATCACCACGCAACATCTCGATTGCCCGTTGACTTGGCTGGAGCGTTGGGGGCGCGCGAAAGCCGGGATGGCGCCGCTGCCACCGGAGGGCTTCATCGCCCGCTACATCATCGGTGTGCTTTACCCCGCCAGCTGGGCCGACGCCGTCCCGGTCGTGGTGTTTGCGCTGGTGGCGGCCTCTTGGGCGGTTTATGTGTGGCGGGGTCGGCATCGCAGCGAAGCGAGGCCTTCTGCTATTCGGCCGATTAGCGCCAACGACGAGCTTTGACCCGTCCGCGGTGGGCCAGTTCGCCGCCGCGTTCGCGGGCGGTTTCGGCCAACTCCGTACCGTGTTCACGGGCCCACTCACCGAGTTCGCTGCCGCGGTCGCGCGCGGTTTCTCCAAGTTCAGCGGCCAGTTCGACGCCGCGTTCTCGGGCTCGTTCACCGAAATCGGCGCCGCGGTCGCGCGCGGTCTCGGCCAGCTCAGCGCCGCGTTCGCGCACAGTCTCCGCCAGCTCGGCGCCGCGCTTACGGGCGCGCTTGCGGGCGGCTTCGACCACGGGAGCGCTTCGCTCGGCTGCTGTACTGGCCAATTCGCCGCCGCGTTTGCGGGCAGCCTCGACCAGCGGTCCGCTCTTCTCGGCGGCCGTGCTGGCCAGTTCGCGACTGCGCTCGGCGCCGGCATGCAGGCCGTGAGCGATTCGTTCGGCCAACTCCGAATCGAGCACCGAGTCGTCGGATCCATCCCGCGGCAGTGCGGCGGAAACGGCCTCCGAGATCCGGCTGGCCGCCTGCCTGCCACGCCATCCCAACGACGGCTTACCGGCCGTATCGGCAGCGGCAATGATCAGCCCGCCCAGCAGGCTCAGGTCGGTGAGCAGGTCGCGGCGTTTCTGAACCTTGAGTTCCGGATCACTTTCGTTCCAAAATAGATGTCCGCCAAGGCTGCCCGGTATCACGGTGAACGCCAGCGCCGCTGAGGCAATCCGCGGCAACTTGCCGGTGGCGAGCAACAACCCACCTCCGACCTGGACGGCCGCGTTTATCCGTGCGGCTGTCTCGGGATCCGACGGAATCTTGTTTCCGACCGGATCCGGCAACGTCTGCAACGCCGTCACAGCGGTCTGCGCCGCATCGAGGGTGACTTTGGGGTTTCGCAACGTTTCGACGCCTTGGCCGATGAATGCCGCGGACAGCAGGGGACGAGCGATTCTGCGGATCAACATGGCAGGTGTGTTCCCGGGTTGCCGGCTGCGCAAACCGGGCCGGCACACCGGGCCTGCAGTGCGGCGGCGCCGTCTCTATAGGGGTTGCGGCGGCTCATGTCGCACCCACAGCGGCACCACCACCCAAAAAAAGACCTGAGCCGTTAGCGCGCATATCCCGGCAATGGCGCCCGCCGTGTGGCCGGCCACCACGCCGAAGATGATCACGGCTACGCCGCTGAGGGCCAAACCCATGAGTAACAGTCCGGAGTAGGCGAGTCGATGCGCGATGGATACCACCGACAGCAGCCGGTGCCGACGGAACAACAAGCGATGTATTCCGACCGGAGCCTCTAACAGCACCGTCGCGCCGACCGAGCAACCCACCGTCGCCAAATAGACCACCCGCATCGTCGTGCTCAGCCCGTCGAAGCGGGGCTGGAATGGCAACGTCAACAGAAAGCCGGTGAGCAGTTGGACGCCGGTCTGAACCACCCGCAACTCTTGCAGCAGGCTGACCCAATTACGGTCTAACCGTTGCATTTCGGTCTCAGATCGCGCCGTGTTGTCCCAACCCTGGTCGCGTTCAGGGTGATCGACGACGTCCATGGGCGTTGATCATGCCAGCCTGTAACCGCTTGGATGCCAGTTCTCGCCGCGGGCAGCGCTGCTAGGGCGTCCCGTCTCGGGGAAGGACCGGGTCTGCGAGACCAGACGGCTTTTCGGCCAACAGCAGTCGTGCCGATGTCTCCAGCCGATCGGCGATCTGGGTGTAGGAGGCGTATCCCATGCCGGCGCGTACCAGTGCTCCCGCGTAGAGCAGCTCGAGTGATTCGACCAGGTCGGGGGTGTGATCGGGGCCCAAGGCCGTGACCAGACGTTGATGAATTTCACGGCCGATGCGCAGCCGCAGATGCTCGACCTCGGGATTCTTGCCCAGCAACGCGTTGGTCACCGCACCGGCGAGTTCGGATTCTTCGGCAACCAGCAGCGCGATCTGACGCAGGACGGCGATAACCCGCACGGTCGGATCCGCCGAGTCGGTCGGCGGAACCGGGCTGGACGCCAACCGTCGCCAGAAAATTTCCGCCACGAGGTGTTCTTTGGATGAGAAATACGTGTATGCGGTCGCCGCGCCCACTCCGGCTTCGGCCGCGACCATGCGAATCGTCAATCCGGAGAAGCCTTCTCGGCTCAGTACGCCAATGGCGGCATCGCCCAGCCGGTCAACGGTGCCGGCTTGCTTGGCACTCAGTCGCCGTCTTGTCGATTCCCGAGCTACCGGGTTGGACACGTGTCCGGACACTACTACAACGTCACTGGTGCGGCAACCACGTGCTGCACGTTGTGCGTTACCGTTCGGGTGATGACGTTCTCCTCAGATCGCACAGTTCACGACGGGCGTACAGATCGATTGTTCGATTTGGCCGAGCGAGTGACCGGCTTCATGCCCGCAGACGAGGGCCGAGCCCTGCACGACGCAGCGCTGAGCTACTTCGATCATGGTGTCGGGGTGGAGATCGGGACGTACTGCGGCAAGTCGACGGTGCTGTTGGGCGCGGCGGCGCTGGCCCGTGAAAGCGTCGTCTACACCGTCGACCACCACCACGGCTCCGAAGAGCATCAGCCCGGGTGGGAGTACCACGACACGTCGCTGGTCAACGACGCCACCGGACGTTTCGACACCTTGCCGACGTTGCGCCGCACGCTCGACGAGGCCGGCCTGGACGACAACGTGGTGGCGGTGGTGGGCAAGTCGACCGTGGTGGCCGGCGGGTGGCGCACGCCGCTGCAGCTGTTGTTCATCGACGGCGGCCACAGCGAGGACGCCGCGCGCCAAGACTTCGACGGCTGGGCGAAGTGGGTAAGCGCCGGAGGCGCGCTGATCATCCACGACGTCTTCCCGGACCCACGCGACGGCGGTCAGGCGCCGTACCAGATCTATTGCCGCGCCGTGCAAAGCGGCGCGTTCGTGGAGAGGTCCGTCACCGGGTCGATGCGGGTGTTGGAGCGGATAGCGGGCGACGCCGGCGTCGCGGTTTAGCGATCCGAGGGGCTGGTAGCACACTCGCAGTCGTATTCGCCCTCCAAGCCGCGCGGCAGATCGGTGCCGCGGAAGATGCCGCTGCCCGCGGTCGTGGACGACAGCGCGTCGGCGGCGAGAATCACCGCCGCTCCGGTCCAGGTGGTTCTCTCGACAGGCCAACGCTTTCCGTCGCTGAACACCAGTCCGGTCCAGTAGGAGCCGTCCTTCTCGCGCAGGTGCTGCATGGCGGCGAACTGCCGCAGGGCCGCCTGCCGGTCACCCATCGCATCGAGCGCAAGCACCAGTTCGCAGGTCTCCGCACCGGTCACCCACGGCCGGTCGTCGACACACCGGATGCCCAGACCGTCGACGACGAAATCGTGCCATCGCTCGGCGATCCGGGCGCTTGCCCCGGGACCGCGGAGCGCACCGGCCAGGATTGGGTAGTACCAGTCCATCGAGTGACGCGGCTTCTCGGTGAACGCCGACGGATGGGCAGTGATCGCATGGCCCAGCCGGCCAAGCGCGAGCTCCCATTCCAATTGCGGCTCGTCGACCAGATTTGCCAGGGCCAGTGCACAGCGGATGCTGTGGAAGATGCTGGCGCAACCGGTGAGTAGCGCCTCTGTCAATGGACCGGAAGGGCTACGCGCCCAACAAATTTCACCACCCTCGAGCTGCAGCTCCAAGACGAAGTCGATTGCGGCACGCACCGTCGGCCACATCGCGGTCGCAAAGCCCCGATCACCGGTGACCAGTACGTGGTGCCAGACTCCGACTGCCACATATGCGCAGAAGTTGCTGTCGCTGTTGGCGTCTTCGACGACGCCTGCGCGAAGCTGGATCGGCCAGGAGCCGTCAGCGCGTTGTTGGCGACGACACCAGTCGAAGGCGCGTCGGGCCGGCTCGGTCAGGCCCGCTGCGGTGAGCGCCATCGCGCATTCCACGTGGTCCCACGGGTCGGTGTGCGCACCCTGTGACCATGGGATCGCACCTGACGGCTCTTGCAGTGCGGCAATCGATTCCGCCGTCTGTCGGCATTGCGCGGGGGAGAGAAATCCGGGGACGCCCGGTTCCTTAGACCAGCTCAACGGCGGGTACCGGTTTCTCGAAATACAACGCGACGCTCTTGCCGATCAGCGGGTTCAGCGTCGATTCGGCCAGCCGGGTCAGCAGGGGTCGCCGCATCATGTCCCACACCAGCATCTTGTGGTAGGCGACGACTGCCGGATGGTCCGAGTTATCAACGCCAACAATGCATTTCAGCCACCAGAATGGGGCGTGCAACGCATGCGAATGATGAGTGTGGGTGAATGTCATGCCGCGTCCGGTGATCTTGCCGCGCAGCTGGTTTGCCCGGTAGATGCGGATGTGGCCACCCTCGTTGGCGTGATAGTCGTCGGAGAGCAGCCAGCACATTCGTTCGGGTAACCACCGGGGCACCGTGACTGCCAGGCTGCCACCGACCTTGAGCACGCGGATCAACTCGGCGATGACGGCGTCGTCGGCCGGGACATGCTCGAGGATCTCCGACGCGATGACGCAGTCGAACGTCCGATCGGGATACGGCAACGCCCGTGCGTCACCGACGACGGTCTCCGCGTGAGCCGATGACGGCGCCTCGACGGACTCGGCCATGGCGCGCAA
>Ga0224555_1002417_pt1 | contig 21998 bp, 12 predicted proteins | sample 714S23034metaG_FD_180687 | JGI IMG/M metagenome (GOLD analysis project Ga0224555, IMG submission 180687) | Peat soil microbial communities from Stordalen Mire, Sweden - 717 S2 30-34 | ecosystem: Environmental > Terrestrial > Soil > Wetlands > Peat | place: Sweden: Norrbotten County, Stordalen...
GGCCGAAGACGGCGTGTCGAGCGGCATGGCTCGAGTGCGCCAGTCCAAGCTGCCATTTTCCTTTCTGCATCACGCTGGGTTGCTTTTTTGACCTATTTCGTCACCCTATTATGCGAGACTCAGTAATCTCCACCGCCTAACTGAATGGAACTCGGCAATGACATTGGAAATGTCGAGATATTGAGCGATTATTTTCAGCATATTGCGGTCGAAATTGCTACTTCCAAAGTTCGCGGATTCTTGTCCCAATTCGGATTAAAAGGGCATTGCTCTACCTACTGAGCTACGAGCTCGTTCAAGGCCGCTGCTTCCAAACAATCACAGGGAGAGTTTTGCCGCCCGCTCGGGGTCTGTGGGGCCTGTGCGCAGGAAGTCCGCCGGCTGGTTCCTGGCCGGAGCCCCGAAATGCGTGCGCCCGCTTACCGGGGAGGTATCAAGATCGTAATTTCTCCGGGTAAATATCAAGATAGGATTCTCGCGCACGGCGCCAAGTGGATTTTCTTGTGTAGGTAATCCTCATCGCTGGTACGATAGTAGGCACGCTTTCGCGGGTCTGGAAACGAGGTTCGCCCATTCCTCGCAGGGCCGGGAAAATGGGCGGAATGCACCTTCCCATGGCAAGAAAGTGGTAGGAACGAAACAATTCGAGTGCGATTGTTCTGACAACAGCGCGCAGCTAGGATTCCTGGGGAGAAGACCTTCCATTCGAGTGTGCGGTGTCCGTCCTTGGGCAGAGCAGGGCCGGGCGCCGGCAGAAGGAACAAAAGGAAGCGATTCCGGCAGCGAAAGATCGATGGGGTTCAAATGACAGATCGCAAAACGCTGAGCGACAGGAACGAGACTCCGGAAGACGTGGCAACGCTCTATTCGTGGGCCAATCTGCATGGCGCAAAGTACCGGGATTTCTCGGCTTCGCGTGCGCAGACCAGGGAGACGGCGCGATTGCGCGTACAGCAAGCCATGGAAGAAGAGCACCGCCGCGCCGGCCAAGAGGCCGAGGCGCAGCAGGCGGCCGAAGCCGAGCACGCGGCCGAAGAGGCCCGTGCAGCAGAGGCGGCGCGGCAGGCGGAGTTGGCCGCGCAACAGGCAGCGCGCGAGGTGGAGCGGTCTGCGCAGCAGGCTGCGCGTCAACTTGAGTTGGCTGCGCAACAGGCTGCGGAACAAGCCGCGCAGAGGGCCGGGCAACAAGAAGCCGCGCAGCAACGCGCCTGGCAACAGACACGGCCGGACCGTTTCTCCGCTCCGCCGGTTTCAAACCCTGCTCCTCAGGCCGCGCCGTATTATCCGCCGCCGCCGCAGCAGACCTTCGATTATCCAGGCTATGCGCAGCCCCAGGCGCACCGGCCGGCTCCCAGCCCGTTTCCAGGCCAGCCGCAGTATGCTCCCATGCGGGAGGAGAGTCGCATACCGCCGCAAAACCCCTGGGCGCAGCCCGCTCCCCGTGAGCCTGTCGGCCGCCCGGCCTGGCTGACCTCCGACCGTCCGGGTATGGCCAGCCAGTCCTTTCCCCCGCCGCCGCAGCAGGCTCCCGAGGACACGCTGCAGGGATCCCGCGACCGCATGACGTCGCGCTGGTTCGCCCTGAGGGGTGTTTTCGACGGAACCCCCGCGCCCCCTGAGGCGCTTCCCGCTCCCGTGGTTTCGCGGGCCCCGGCGATGGCTGTCTTTTCGCTGGCCGGCGGAGTGGGCAAGACCAGCCTGGTGGCCACACTGGGCCGTGCCCTTTCAGCCCGCGGCGAGCGGGTGCTGCTGGTGGATACCGCGGCCTTCGGGCTGCTGCCTTTCTTCTTCGGCGCCTGCGACCAGCGGCCCGGCTTGTTGAGAACCTTCAACCCTCCCGGCGGCAGCAGCGACGCACCCATTCAAATGGTGACCATCGATCCCGAGGGCCTGGGCCCCGAGGCGCCCGGCCAGGAGACCCTGTGCGGCGAAATCTCAAAGTTTGCGCGTGGGGCCAACCGCGTGATCGTCGATCTGGCCACCGCCTCCGGCGCCACCACGCGGCGCATCATGCGCCTGGCGCCCCTGGTTCTGGTGCCGGTGGTCCCCGACATGAATTCGGTGGTCAGCGTCAGCTCCATCGACGCCTTCTTCGAGCACAACGGCAGCCCGGCCGGCAGGTCCGCGCTGCCCTACTACGTGCTCAGCCAGTTCGATGCCTCTCTGCCCCTGCATCTCGACGTCCGCGAGGTGTTGCGCGAGCAGTTGGGCGAACGGCTGCTGCCGTTCGCACTGCACCGCGCCCCCGCCATGAGCGAGGCGCTGGCCGAGGGGATGACGGTTATGGATTATGCACCCACCTCTGCCCTGGCCGAGGACTTTGACACCCTTGCAGGGTGGGTCAAGAGCCTTTCCGCACCCGCGAGCACCAGCTATCGCGGCGTGCGCTGGAGTGAACGATGACGGCAAGGGGCCTTTGGCAGGATATTGGGGCCGGGGAAAATATTCTTTCCAAGTTTCTCCGCCTGGTCTTCCTGCTTGCGGCAGCAGTTGTCTTTTACTTTCTTGCCGTTCTTCCCCTTGCCTGGCCGCAACAGGCGATCTGCGGACTGCTGACCCTGCTGGTGGCTCTGACCCTGGCGCGCAGTTCCCACTCCTATCTGATTACGCTCGCGCTGATGATGATGTCCATGTTCTGCACCTTCCGCTACGGATACTGGCGGCTCATGCAGACCTACTGGTTTTTCGAGGACCCGGCCAATCACTGGGGCGCCCTGGACGCGTTCTTCATCCTGAGCCTGATTCTGGCTGAGGTCTACGCCTTCTTCGTTCTTTTCCTGGGCTATTTCCAGACCGTCTGGCCGCTGCGCCGGGCGCCGGTGGCGCTGCCCGAGGCCCCCGAAGAATGGCCCCACATCGACGTTCTGATTCCCACCTACAACGAACCGCTGGACGTGGTGCGCTATACCGCGCTGGGCGCGCTCAACATGGACTGGCCGGCCGACAAGATGCACATCTACATCCTGGACGACGGCCGGCGCAAGGAGTTTGAGCAGTTCGCCTTCGAGGCCGGCATCGGCTACAAGATCCGCAACGACAACAAGCATGCCAAGGCGGGCAATATCAACACCGCGCTGAAGAGCATGACTTCACCCCTCGTTGCCATCTTCGATTGCGATCACGTGCCCACGCGCAGCTTTCTGCAGATGACCGTGGGGTGGTTCCTGCGCGATCCCAAACTGGCCATGCTGCAGACGCCCCACCACTTCTATTCGCCCGACCCGTTCGAGCGCAACCTGGGCCAGTTCCGTATCCTTCCCAACGAGGGCGAGCTGTTTTATGGAATCGTGCAGGACGGCAACGATTTCTGGAACGCGACCTTCTTCTGCGGCTCCTGCGCCGTGCTGCGCCGCGCCGCTCTCGACGAGATCGGCGGCATTGCGGTCGAGACCGTAACCGAGGATGCGCACACTTCGCTGCGCATGCAGATGAAGGGCTGGAGCACGGCCTACATCAACATTCCCCAGGCGGCGGGGCTGGCCACCGAGCGGCTCTCGGCGCACATAGGGCAGCGCATTCGCTGGGCGCGCGGCATGATCCAGATCCTGCGCACCGACAATCCGCTGTTCGCGCCCGGACTCAAATTTCCGCAGCGGCTGTGCTACTTCAACGCCATGTTTCACTTCCTCTACGCGGTTCCGCGCCTGATCTTCCTGACCGCGCCGTTGAGCTATCTGCTGCTGAACCACACCATTATTCCCGGATATTGGGCGGCCATCCTGGCCTACGCGCTGCCCCACCTTACGCTGTCCAACGTCACCAACTCACGGATTCAGGGCGAGCGCCGGCACTCCTTCTGGAATGAGATCTACGAAACGGTGCTCTCGCCCTACATCCTGTTGCCCACCATGATGGCGCTCATCAATCCCAAGCTGGGCAAGTTCAACGTGACGGCCAAGGGCGGCGTGGTCAAACACACCTTCTTCGACATCCGCATCGCGCAGCCGTTTCTCATCCTTCTGGGGTTCAACCTTTTAGGGCTGCTCGTCGCCATTCCGCGCTTCTTCATCTGGGATCGCGACCGGCCCGGCACGGTGATCATGAACGTGCTCTGGTGCTGCTTCAATGTCGTCATTTTGGGCGTTTGCGCCGCGGCCGCGCGCGAGATGAGGCAGTTGCGGACCAGCGTCCGCATCAGCTTTGCGACCCCGGTGATGGCCAGGCTGCCCGACGGACGCCTGATCTCCGGAGAGACCATCGACATGTCCTCGGGCGGCACCAGCATCCGCTTCCCCGAGGCCGTGGATTTGAGCCCCAGGACGCAGGTGCGGCTCGCCTTTCCGCCACCGGCCGCGCCTACCGACCTGGTTGCCGCCGTGGTCTCCTCGGAAGGATCGGAGTTGCGGGTGCGCTTTGAGGATTTGACCATTGCCGAACAGGAAGTGCTGACCATGGTGCTTTATTCCCGCGCGGACTCATGGCTGGGCTGGGGAGAGTCCCGCGAGAGCGACGATGTGTTGCGCAGCATGGGCCGCATCTTCCAGATATCAATGCACGGCCTGGCCACGACCTTCCAGAGCCTGTTTACCGGCAAGGACAAGAGAGCCAGGGAAGAGGCTGCCGCGCTCTCCATCGCTCGTTCCGCCGTGATCTTCCTTCTTGCCGCGCTTCTGATGGGTTCTGTGCGGACGAACCTTCAGGCACAGCCCCAGAGCTATGCCGGAGCGCTGCAGAGCGGGGTTCCCGGCGTAAAGTTCGCCGAGGAGAACCCTCCGGTTCCTCCCGGCCAATACCGCGACACATTCACCCTCAACGATGCCGGCTCGCCACAGATCGAGCTGCACGGCATCGACAGCCGGCGCGAGATCTACTTCACGCTGCCGCAGACCCACGTGGTCCGGTCCGCCAAGGTCCACATCTACTACGCCTTTTCTCCCAGCCTGTTGCCGCAGCTCAGCCATCTGAAGCTGATGATGAATGGAACGCTGTTTGCCACCGTCCAGCCCGCGGCGGGGCGGATGGGCGGCTCCGACAGCCACGACGCCGAGGCGGAGTTCACCATTCCCCCGGAGCTCCTGGTGCACAACAACACGCTCACTATTCAGTTCATCGGCCACTACACCATGGTTTGCGAGGACCCGGCGAACACCACGCTGTGGGCCCGCGTCCACCGCAACACGTTTCTCGATATCCAGGGCGACCTGCTGCCGCTGGCGGACGATCTGAAGCAGTTGCCCATGCCGTTCCTCGACCCCGCCGTGATTCAACCGCTCAGCATTTCCATCGTCTTCGCATCCGCGCCCAGCTTCAAGGCCATTCAGGCCGCCGGCGTGGTCTCCAGCTACTTCGGCCTCATCTCGGAGAACCGGCCGGTGCGCTTTCCGGTGCACATCGGGCAGATCCCGGAGGGCAACGCGATCGTTATCTCGGATAGTTCCGAGAGTATTCCGACGGGCTTGAATCTGACCGACGTGGGCTCGCCCACGGTGGCCATGCGCACCAATCCCAACGATCCCTACAGCAAGATCCTGGTGGTGGCGGGCGCCGACGCGGAGCAGGCGCTGGCGGCGGCCCAGGCCGTGGCCTTGCACAGCGACATACTGAGCGGAGCGCAGTCGGCCATCGACAGTCTCAAGCTGCCGGCCAGGCAGCAACCCGACGCCGCGCCGCGCTGGGCGCGCACCGACCGGACCATCGCGTTGCAGGATTACGCCAGCGCGGACCAGTTGCAGGGAGATGGTTCGGCTCCCTTGAACGCTTACTTCCGCATCGCCCCCGATATCAATTACACCTCCGGGCAGTCCAACGCCGTCCTCCGGCTGGCTTATCGTTACAACTCCATTCCCATCGGTCCCATCTCCAGCATGCAGGTGCGCATCAACAACGCTTTTCTTGGCTCCGTGCCGCTGGTTCCCGGCCAGGAGCAATCGCGCAGGATGCAGGTCGACGTGCCCGTCCCGGTGGTGAATCTGCGTCCCTTCTCCAACTCGCTGTCGTTCGATTTCAGCTTCCAGTTGCTCAAGAAGGGCGTCTGCCAGGATGCGACGCCGATCAACACGCAGGCCGTCATCCTGCGCGATACCTACCTGGATCTACGCGGCTATCCGCACTACGCGCCGCTACCCAACCTGGAGATCTTCGCCAACGCCGGCTTCCCGTTCACTCGCCTTGCCGACCTGAGCGAGACCACGGTGGTGCTGCCGCCCACGCCCACCGAGCAGGAGATCGAGACCTTTGTCACCCTGATGGGGAACTTCAGCCGCCAGACCGGTTTCCCCACTTTGCGGGTCACCGTGGCCGACGCCGATGCGCTGCGGCAGGGCGCCAGGAGCGACTTCCTGATCATCGGCACCGGCGACGACCAGCCGGGCTTCGACAAGCTGAACGACAATCTGCCCGTTACCCTGCGCGGCGGCCAGATCCAGGTCCGCGACACGCAGGGCTTCTTTGCTCCGCTGCTGCATAAAGCGTGGTGGAAGGAGCAATCCAATGAGCACACCGAATCCGGCGAGCTTACGGCCGGCGGTACGCCCGACGCGGTGATCGAGGGAATCAAGTCGCCCTACGACTCCGGCGGCGACCGCAGCATCGTCCTCATCCACCTCAAGGAAGCCGGCGCCTTTGAACCTTTCATGGACACGTTCATCAGGGTGCAGCAGTCCAGCGCCATCTCCGGTTCGGTTTCGGTTTTGCACGGCGCCCAATTCCAATCCTTCCGCATCGGCGCGCAGGTCTATCATGTGGGCGTGCTGTCGTGGTGGACACGGTTGACTCTGTGGTTCATGGAGAATTCGTGGGTGGCCTCGGTCATAGTTGTGCTACTGGCCTTCCTGCTGGCCATCTGGACAAGGCAATGGTTGCGCGGCAAGGCCAGGGCGCGCTTGAAGATTACTGAGGACTAAAAACAGGGAACAGGGAACAGGGAACAGAGCATTTTGCCAATTTGCTCTGCGTCGCGGATGGGAGCGAAGGTGGCTCTTTCTTCAACGCGGCGACGAAGTGGGCGCCGGGAACCGGGCGCCCACTGCGCGTGGGGGGCATCGCCGGGGACTCTGGGCTGAACGGAAGAGCCACTCGTTCCTCTTGACGCCCCGCAACCCCGCAGGGAAGATGCGCAAGAGCAGTTCTTTGCCGGCTGCGACAATTGGAAAGCCGCTGTGAACCCTTGTTGGAGAACTGGTGCGATGGGCTTTCGAACATCCTGGCCGGGGAAGTGTTGGTTTTTGATCGTGTCGCTGTCGATGCTCTGCTTGAGCGGCGGTTGCAGGCGGAGCGAATGGGTGTTTTGGGACGCCTATGCGGCGCACTTCATCGACGGCCAGGGCCGGGTCATCGACCACACCGCAGGCGACCGCAGCACCTCCGAGGGCCAGGCCTACGCGTTGTTCTTTGCCCTGGCCGACAATGACCGCACCACCTTCGGCCGTGTGCTCGCCTGGACCCAGGCCAACCTGGCCAATGGCGACCTCGAAACCCATCTGCCCGCATGGCTGTGGGGAAAAGACGATCAAGGCGAATGGAAGACGCTCGATCCCAACCCTGCTTCGGACGCCGACGTGTGGATGGCCTACACGCTGGTTGAGGCCGGCCGCCTGTGGCAGGCTCCCCTCTACACCAATCTCGGCCGGGCGATGATGGCCCAGGTCGCCAAAAGCGAGGTGGTCGATCTGCCCGGTTTTGGCCCCATGCTGTTGCCCGGCCCCACCGGCTTCCAGCATGACCACACCTGGACGCTGAATCCCAGTTACATGCCGCTGTTCCTCTTCGAGCGGCTGGCCACCGTGGACCCGGCCGGTCCATGGCGGCAGATTGCCCTCGGCATTCCGCGCATGTTGGCCTTGAGCGCCCGCCATGGGTTTGCCCTGGATTGGGTGGACTATATGCCCGGCGACGGCTTTTATCCGGCTACCGAACTGCCGACGGGCGCTAACGCACAGCCGGCGGGCAGCAATCAAACAAATGCCCCCGGTGGCAGTTATGACGCCATCCGCGTCTATCTCTGGGCGGGCATGCTCGATGGCGGCGGTACGGCGCGCGGCGAGCTGCTCAACTCCCTCCCGGCCATGAGCGTCTACCTTGCCAATCACGATGCTCCCCCTGAAAAGGTCAGTGAACAGGGCATTCCGTCGGCGCAGGATGGACCGGTGGGATTCTCCGCTGCCGTGTTGCCGTATTTGAGGGCCTTCCCCGATCTCTCCCGGCTGAGCGCACAGCAGACGGTCCGCATGATTCGGCAGAGGGATCCGTCCACGGGATTGTATGGAAAGGACTTGGCTTATTACGATCAGAGTCTTGCCCTGTTTGCAACCGGCTTTCTGAATGGTAGATTCAGGTTTGGGCCGGGTGGGGAACTGACAGTAGAATGGAAACGCTGATGAGCGTTGGCTGCAGGGCTTGGAAGGGTTCGATGGTTACGGGCTGCCTGGTGCTGGCGCTTGAGGTGGGCCTTGCCCAAAATGCCCCCAGGAAGCCCGCCGTCAGCTCGCCCGAAGCCACGCGCGGCATCCTGGTGGATAAAGCCCACGCGCTGGAGTCGCGCGGCCGGCCCGACATGGCCATCCAATTATGGCAACAGATTCTTCTTTCAGACCCTAAAAATTCCAATGCCCTCGCGGGCATGGCCAGGGATCTGAAGCTGATCGGCTCCGACAAGGCCGGCGAGGCGCTGGAAAGTCTGCGCAAGCTGAATCCCAACGACCCCAACATCCCCAAGATCGAGGCGCTGGCCAGCACGCGGGTGGAGAGCGACCAGCTTCGCCAGGCAGGCGAGCTGGCCCGACAGGGCAAACTCGACGATGCCATGCGCATCTACAAGCAGTTGTATGGTGATCATCCGCCGGATGGGGATATCGCCCTGGCCTACTATCAGACCATGTACGGTACGGCCAGCGGCAAGGAAGCCGCCGTTTCCGCCATGCGCGCCCTGGTCAAGCGCAACCCCGGCGATCCACGCTTTGCCGTGGAGCTGGGCATCATGCTCACTTACGAATCCAGGAGCCGCGCCGAGGGCATTCGCATCCTCCAGGAGCATCCCAGGGACTCCAACGCCCAGACCGCCTTGCGCCAGGCTCTCCTTTGGGATTCGGCCCACCCCGCCTCAGCCGCGGAGCTGCGCGCGTATCTCAAGGAGCATCCGCAAGACACGGAACTGGCCGGTCACCTGAAGGAGAATGAGTCGAAGCTGGCGCAGATGAACTCCGGCATCGCCCGCACGCCAGCCGAGCGAGCCGCCTTTGCGGCGCTCAACGCGCACTGCCTGGACGTGGCGGAGAGCCGCTTCAAGCAGATTCTCGCCACGGATCCGAAGAACGGCCGCGCCGCCGCCGGCATGGGATTCCTGCGCATGCAGCAGAAGAAATTCGGCGACGCAATCGACTTTTTGACCCAGGCCGAATCCGAGGGATTCAAGGTCGGAAGGGTGGTTGATGCCCTGGCCGCCTCCCGTTTCTGGTACACAATGGGCCAGGCTGCCGATGCCCTCGACGCGGATCAGTACACTGAGGCAGCGGAAAGGTACCGCGCCGCCCTAGCCATGCGCCCCGGCGCGCCCGAGGCCCTCAACGGCCTGGCCGGACTGCTGGTCAAGCAAGGGCAATTCTCCGCCGCCGCGCCGCTCTACGAACAGTTGGTCAAGATGCAGCCGAACTCGATGGACGCCTGGCGCGGTCTCGTCCTGGCCTATGCGCGCGACAACCAGAACGCGAAGGCGGTTGCCGTCACAGTCCGCTTGCCGGCGCCGGTGAGGGTCGCGCTGGCCAGGGACGCCGAGTACCTGCGCACCCTGGCCACCATCTACCACGCCCAGAACTGCAACGCGGAGGCCCAGCACGTGCTCGCCCAGGCCACGTCGTTGCCGTCCCCCGGCAACGGGACCACCCTCAAGGCGGATACCAGGCTGGAAGATGCCGGAATCCTGATGAAGGCCAAGCGCTACGACCAGGCCGCGGCGCTCTACTCGCAGTTGCTTAGCGAAGATGCCGGCAACGTTTCCGCGTGGATGGGCATGATCAGAGCACACCATCAACTCGGCCAGGACAATCAGGCCATCGCCGACATCCAGAAGATGCCCCCGGACGCCTACGAGGTCGCGCTTGCCGATCCGGGCTCTTTGTCCATGCTCGGAGCCATTTATCAGCAGGCCAACCAGTTGGAGGTCGCCCAGGGACTGCTGGAACGCTCCGCCAAGCTCCAGATCGCCGCCGGCGGCCAGCCCGGCGTGGCTCTCCAGTTGCAGTTGGCCGGCATCTACCTGCGGCGCAACAACACCGCGCAGGCCTACGCCATCTACCACCAGGTACTGATCGCCGATCCCAGCCGCGTCGATGCCTGGAAGGGCCTGATTGCGGCCTTGCTGGCCACCGACCGCAACACGGAGGCGCTCGAGGAGATTGCTCTCATTCCGGCCCCGGTGCGCAAGGATCTCGAATCCGACGTCGAATTCCTCCAGACCGAGGCCAGCCTGTATGCCGCCAGTGGCGATATGGTCCACGCCGTCGAATACATGAATCGCGTGGAGTCCCACTACGCCAGGCTGCGCACCGAGCCGCCCGCCAACATCGCGGTCCAGAACGCCTGGCTGCTGTTCAACACCGGGAACGACCGCGCTCTTTACTCCGCCCTGATGCGCCTGGGAGGCCGCGCCGACCTGACCCGTGAGCAGCGGGAGACGATCGAGGACATCTGGGCCAATTGGAGCGTGCGCCGCGCCGCAATCGCTATGGACAACGGCAACATCCAGCGCGCCGTGGATATCCTCGACGCCGCATCCCAGGCCTTCCCGGACAACATCACCGTGCGCAAGGCGGTGGCTGGCGGTTACGTGCAGGTGGGCCGGGCCAAAGAGTCGCTGGCGCTCTACAAGACCATCCCCATGCAGGACGCAACCGCAGGCGACTTCGAGGGAGCCATTGGGGCGGCCCTGGCGGCCAACGACAAGAACCAGGCCGAGCTGTGGCTGCGCCAGGCGCTGGAACGCTACCCCCGCGACCCGGTGATTCTGTTGCTTGCCGCGCGCTATGAGCAGGCCCGCGGCGACAATCAGCGCGCCGCCGACTACTATCGCGCCTCGTTGGCGGCCATGCCGCCGGCTTCGCCCATTGAAAGGCTGGCCCACGTGCTGGTCTATCCCGATCAGGACACCAAGGCCCGCCGCGTGGTAACCGCCGCCGACCTGCAGCACCTGCTCGATCCCAACTGCGAGCCGTTTGCCAAAACCACCAAGGTGCCGCCTTTGCCCGCCTATGGCCCCGATCCCTACAACGACTCGGCTCCGGTGGTTCTCACCCCGCTCCACCCGCCGGACCAGGCGCCGCGGCCGGCGCAGCCAGATGCGCCCTGGGTCAATCCTCCTTCCGCCAATCAAGGTCAGCCGCCATCCGCGCCAGCTTTCAATCCCCAGGTCTTCGCCACTCCCGCCGCGCAGATGACCAACCGGCAGCTTTTCCACCAGCAGAGTGCAAGCCGTGTTCTGGGCCGCAATCCCCGCCTGGGCAAGCCGGCTTCCACCGCCAGGCCGCGGCTGCTGTACGCCTCGTTCCAGATCAATACCAGGGACAGGATGCGCCTCCCCCCGGCGCAGAGAAACTTCGCCCGTTTTCAGACTGCTTCCTTCGTCGCCAGGGCAGGGAATTCGCGGCGCGTTTCCCCCTGGATGCTTCAGGCCAGCCTGGTGCAGGCCCAGGTTCCCCACCAGAGCAACGGCCAACCCGTGCAGCTTTCCGCGGACGCACCCCATTCCCTGGCCTCCGATGCCTGGAAGGGACTCGTCTTCTCGCTGATGGCCGACAACCGCAACGCGGAGGCGCTCCAGGAGATTCGAAAGATTCCCACCGACGTGCGCAAGCAGCTCGAAGCCGACGTGGAGTTCGAGCAGGCCGAGGCCAGCCTGTACTTCTCCGTGGGCGATACGCCCCACGCCACCGAGTACCTGAACAGGGTGGAAAACTTCTACCTGCTGCGCCGGGCCGCGGCGCCTGCCGGCATTGAAGTTCAGCACGCGTGGCTGCTCTACACCATCGGCGACGACCCCGCTCTGTATCCTGTGCTTTTGCGCCTGGAAGCGCGTCAGGACCTAACCCCTGCCCAGCGCGAGCAGGTCGAGCGCCTCTCGGCAGGTTGGGCCGTGCGCCGCGCCGGAATCGCGATGGACAATGGCTTCCTCCTGCGTGGAGTGCAGATCCTGCAGGCCGCCTGCGAGGAGTTCCCCGGCAACATGAACATCCGCCGGGCGGTTGCCGGCGCCTATGCCAAGATCGGTCGGCCCACGGATGCGCTTGCCCTCTACAAGTCGATTCCCATGCAGGACGCAAGCGCAGGCGACTACCAGGGAGCCGTCGCCTCGGCCCTGGCAGCCACCGACATGGCCCAGGCCGAGACCTGGCTGCGCCAGGCGCTGAAGCGCTTTCCCGGCGATGCGCAGATTCTGGCGCTTGCCGCCCGCTTCGAGCAGGCTCGCGGCAACGCACAGCGCGCCACTGACTTCTGGCGCGCCTCGCTGGCAGCCATGCCGCTGGGCGCCACCGCGCAGAGACTGGATAGTGGACTGGTTCCCCTGGGAAGCTACAAGTCCCCTGCGCCCGGCGACCTGAAGCGCCTGCTCGATCCGCGCAACGACCCGCCTGTGAAGACCGCCTCCGTGCCGCCGCTGCCTTCCTACAGCTCCAATTCCCTCAACCGGATTGCGTCCGCGCCATCCCTCCCGCCGGCGGCTGCTCCGCAACAAAAACCGTGGCTCAGTGCTCCCAGCGCCAATCCGCTTTCGCTTCCCCCTCCGGCGCTATCGAATCCCGGCGCCGCGCCCGAAACCAAGGCTTCTTCCAACCGGCCCAAATCTTACGCCGGCAAGACGAATCTGCCCCCCTCCGAAGCCAACATCGACTCCATCGGCGCGGAGTCCGGCGGCCCGCCCGCGCAGGTTCAGCCGCAGCCTCCGGGCCATGCGCCCATCCCCGCCTCCCAAGCCTCCAATCCGGGGGCAGGATTGCGCATTACAGCCCAGCCCATGAACAGCATGGCCGCTCAGGCGCAGGCTCTTTTTGCCGAGCAGACGGATGGTCAACTCACGCAGGGTTCCGCGGCGGTCATTCACGCCCTGCCCAATGCTCCGGCCGGTCCGCTTCCCAAATTGAACACTGCTCCCTCCGACCTGGGCCAATACACGGTGGCGCAGTACACCCCGTCCGCGCAGGAGGCGGCCACGGGCGCGTTTTCGGCGCCCAAACAGCAAACCACGCCGCAAGCGGAAACAACAACTCAGCCGCAGCCCGCCCCGGCGCCCGCAAAGCCGTCAGCCGCTCAGCCCGCAACTCCCGCAACGAAGAAAAAGAAGACCGGGACGGCCGCTTCCAAGGCCAGCCAGCAGAGTACGCCGACCTTGCAGAACGCTCCGGCGCAGGAAAACCCCCAGCAACCACAGCAAGTCCAGAACCCCCAGCCGGTTCAGGTTCCGGCCGAGGTTCAGGCTCCGCCTCAGCCCGCCACCACCGATACCGGACTCACGGACGAGGAACTCCAGCAACGCAACCTGCCTCCGCTGCGCGGTCCCTGGGTGCGCTTCCAGCGCGATGTGCGCCCCCCCAGCCCGCGCGATGAGGCGGAGATGCAGTTGCGCGCCATCGAGGCCGGCTACAGCCCCTGGCTCGGCGGCACCGGCATCCTCAACTATCGCTCCGGCTCGCTCGGCTACGATCACCTGGCCGTCCTCGAAGCTCCGTTTGAGGTCTCCATGCCGTTGGGCTTCAATGCCCGGCTTACCATTGTCGCCAAGCCCGTTTTCCTCGACTCCGGACAGGCCGATGGCACCAGCGTCATCACCGTGCAGGAGTCCACCACCGCCGGGTCCACGCTGGTCAGCATTCCGCAGCCCATCGGAACCCTGACCGCGACCGCCGTCACTCCGCCCGCACAGCAGAACGCCGTGGGGATTGGCGCAGAGGTGCAGTTGGCCTTCCCGCATCTGGCCCTGGCTGGCGGCTATACGCCCGCCGGGTTCCTGGTGGCCACCTTCACCGGACGCGCCCAGTGGAAGCCGGCCAACGGGCCTTTCACCTTGAGTTTCAGCCGCGACCCGGTCCGGGATACGCAACTCTCCTACTCCGGGCTGCGCGATCCCGGATCGGCCACTCTCAGCTTCCCTGGCAATATTTGGGGCGAAGTGATGGCCAACCAGGGCACCGTGCGGTATTCGCACGGCGACGCGGAGTCGGGATTTTACCTGAGCGCCGGCGGCCAGTACCTTGCCGGCCACGAAGTGGAAATCAATAACCGCGTGGAAGGCTCCGGAGGAGCGTACTGGCGCCTGAAGGCCATGCCGGAGTACGGCAACCTGAGCATCGGCGCCAACTTCTTCGGCATGCGCTACGCCCACAACGAAGACGCCTTGACCTACGGCATGGGCGGCTACTTCAGCCCCCAGACCTACTTCCTCGCCAACGTCCCCTTCACCTGGGTCGGCCACTACGGCACCCGCTGGCACTACGACATTCTCGGCAACCTGGGCGTGCAGGCCTTCCAGGAGGACCTGGCGTCGCTGTGGCCGCTGGCCGTGGACAAGGCGCTGGAGACGGCCATGAACAATGCCATGCTGCCGGCCAGGACCAGCGTGGGCCCCAACTACGACCTGCGCACCCATGTGGCCTGCCAGATCGGTCCCCACTGGTTTGCCGGAGGCTTCTTCGGCGCCAACAACTCCCGCAACTACTCCGCCGTCTCCGCCGGCTTCTTTGTGCGCTACCTCTTCCGCCCGCAGCCGTCCACGGCCACCACGCCCACCGGCATCTTCCCCACCGACGGCCTGCGCCCCTTCACGGTGCCATAAGTCCGTCGCCGGATTCCGAGGGGAGGGGATGCTTCATTCTCCTCACCTTTTAGCCTTCACCAACTGCCCGGCATGTTTCCCTCTGACTTCGCAGGTACCTTGCCCCCTTTGTGCTATACCTCCCAGTTACAACGCATGTTAAAGTCTCCCTCAGGAGAATCCTGTGACTTTCATGAACTTCCTGGCCAAGCAATTCATCGCGGTCATTCAGTGGAATGAACCGCAAGACGGCATCCTTGCCTATCGCTATCCCATGCAGGACATGGAGATAGAAAACGGCGGCCAGCTCACCGTGCGCGAGTCCCAAATGGCCGCCTTCGTCGACCAGGGCAGGATTGCCGACGTCTTTGGCCCCGGCCTGCACACGCTGAACACCCGCAATCTCCCCCTGCTCACCGATCTGATGAATTGGGACAAGGCCTTCGAATCTCCCTTCAAGTCCGATGTCTACTTCTTCTCCACACGCCTGCAGATCGACCAGAAGTGGGGCACCGCCACGCCCATCACCATCCGCGACAAGGAGTTCGGCGCCGTCCGCCTGCGCTGCTACGGCATTTACTCTTACCGCATCGCCGATCCGCGCGTCTTCTTCACCCAGATCAGCGGCACCCGCGAAAGTTACTTCGTCTCCGACCTCGAAGGCCAGTTGCGCGACACCATCATCGCCCGCATGACGGAAATCTTTGCCAACGCCGATCTCTCCTTCCTCGACATGACCGCCAACCAGGCCGTTCTTGCCGGCAAGATCGTCGAGCTGATGAAGCCGGCCTTCGCCGCTCTCGGCCTCGAACTGAACCAGTTCGCCGTCGAAAACATCTCCCTCCCCGACGAGTTGCAGAAGCTTCTCGACCAGCGCATCGGCATGAACTTGGTCGGAGACGTGGGCCGCTACACCCAGTTCGCCGCCGCTGAGTCGCTGCCCATCGCCGCCGCCAACACCGGCGGCGCCGCGGGCATGGGCATGGGCCTCGGCGCCGGAGCAGCCGTGGCTCAAGTCCTGTCGGCCTCCCTCAAACCCGCACCCGCTGCCCCGGCCGCAACCGCCGGCCCGGCCCGATCCGCTGACGCAGCTCCTGCCGCGGCCCCGGACTCCAAGTTCTGCATCGAGTGCGGAAAACCCATTCCTCTACGCGCGAAGTTTTGCGCCGAATGCGGAAAACCCCAATGAACTGTCCCTCCTGCGGCGCTCCCATGCAACTCAAGCCGGGCTCTGACGCCTTCAAGTGCGAATTCTGCCAGAGCGTCTATCTGCCGGGGAAGGACGACGACGGCGTGCGCGTTCTCGGCGAGCCGTCCGGCCAGGCCTGCCCCCTTTGCAGCGTCCCTCTGGTCGAGGCCGCCCTCGCCAAGGTCCGCATCCTCTACTGCACCGCGTGCCGCGGCATGTTGGTTCCCATGCAGGTCTTTGAAGGTTTGGTCGACGAGTTGCGGGCCACGCAGGGCGGCAAGACGGTGCAGACCGCCCCCGACAGCGACGATCTGCGCCGCAAGATCGACTGTCCCCAGTGCCACCGCCGCATGGACACCCATCTGTACGGCGGCCCCGGCAATGTGGTCATCGACTCCTGCGAGGAGTGCAGCCTCATCTGGCTGGATCGCGGCGAGCTCATGCACATCGTGCACGCCCCCGACGACCGCATCCCGGAAGGCGCAGAATTGGTTTGACCTGCCGCCGCCAACCGTGGACTCGGGCGCCGCGCTCCCCGGCACCACCGCCGTCCTTGCTTCAAAGACCGAGATCGACAGGAGGCCAAATTGGGGCTTTGCTTACGGGGCAGGGCCTTGCGCAAACCTGTTCAGGTCCATTTGAAGATAGAATCCACAAAAAATCAATAAAATTAATAAAACTCATTGACAATATTAATAATATTTATTATTGTTCTCCATGTACTTGAGAAACGAGACTATTTGCAGATGACGCCAAACTCCAAACCCGCATCCGACTGGCAGGAACTGCTGCGCATGGCCCAGGGCTGTTCGCTGGTGGTCGAGCGCGTCCGGCTTCCTGAGAAGCAGATCGCCATCGAAGGCGAGTTTGCCCTGCCCGAGCTGGCCCGGCTCAGCCTGGAAGACCAGGTCTTCATCGTCGCCTTTCTCCGCTCCCACGGTTCCATCAAGGAGATGGAGCAGACCTTCGGGGTCAGCTACCCCACCATCAAGGCGCGGCTCAACCGCATCTCCGGCCAACTGGAGTTCATCGAAACCAACCCGTCTCCATCCCGCGCGGAGGTGCTGGAACGGCTCAAGGCCGGCGAGATCAACGCCGAAGAGGCCATCCGCGCACTGGAGGCTCTCAAGTGACTCCGAACTTCGCCATCATCGGCATTGAAACCCCGCACTGGCGCACGCCGCGGCTGTGGCTGCCGCTGTTCCTGCTCTGGATTCCGGTCATCCTGCTTTCGCCGGTGATCATTTTGGTCCTGGTAGCGGTCGCTATTGCCGCCAGAACCAATATCTGGCGGCTGATCGCCATCATCTGGGGCATCCTGTGCAGCCTGCCCGGAACCCATGTCCATGTTCGCGCCGAGGGGAACCAGGTCCTGGTTCGCATCCTCTAGACCGGACACCGGCTGTCTCACAAATGCTGGGTGTCCCACCCTCGCCGTCCGCCGCGGCGGATTTTCGCAGCAAGGGTGGGACACCACGAACCTGAACCGTTGACCCGCCCGTTAGGAGGAATGCAATGAACGAGAATCGCCGTCAAATCCTGGAGATGCTGGCCGCCGGCAAGATCACTGCCGACGAGGCCGAGCGACTGATCGCTGCCCTTGAATCGGGATCAGGCGCAAACGTTGGAGAACATTCAGCTTCCATGGCCGGCGCCAACGGAAGCAATGCCGCCACCGTGAAGACTCGCGCCAAGTACCTTCGCGTGCTGGTGGAAGCCGACGAAGAGATGACCGGGCTGAGGGGGCCAACTTCGGTGAACGTGCGCGTGCCCATGCAGTTGTTGCGAGCTGGCGTGCGTTTGGCCAGCCTCATTCCGGCCCAGGCCCATGAGCTGTTCGATGAGGCGCTCAACAAGCACGGCGTGCCGCTGACGCTCTCGCAGATCAAGCCGGAGAATCTTGAGGAGCTGATCGACCACCTTGAAGACCTGACCGTGGACGTCAACGGCAGCCAGGGAAACGCGACCAAGGTGCGGGTCTTCTGCGAATAGGCACGCACACCGCTGCGGACCGAAGAAATTGAAACATCATTCAAGCCGAGTGAGTCGGAGGACACAATGACAACTCTTGCCGTGCGAAAACCCCATGCCGACCGGGGCATCGAAGGCCTGGCCGCGAAATGGTATGCAGCCAACACCGCCGAGATGATGAAGGAATACATCGACCTTGCGCGGCGGATCTCCGGCCAGATCGCGCAAAACAGCACAGTTCTGGAAGTGGCTCCAGGGCCGGGCTACTTCTCGATCGGGCTGGCGAAGCTGGGCTCGTACGCAATCACCGGACTCGATATCAGCCACACCATGGTCAGGATGGCGGCGAAGAAGGCCGCAAAGGCGGGCGTCGAGGCGGACTTCAAACAGGGCTCGGCGTCCAATATGCCCTTTCCGGCCGGCAGTTTCGATTTTCTGCTTTGCCGCGCGGCCTTCAAGAACTTTGCCCAACCGGTCAGTGCGTTGCAGGAGATGTGCCGCGTGCTGAGGCCGGGAGGGCGCGGACTGATTATCGACCTCAAGCGAAATGCTTCGCCTGAGGAGGTCAGTCGCGCGGTTGACGCCATGGGGTTGTCCTGGTTCAACCGCATCATGACCAGGCTCGCCTTCAAGACCATGTTGATCAAGAGCGCTTACACCAAAGAGGAGTTCCAGCAGATGCTGGCGCAGGCAAACTTCAGCAGCGTGGAGATCGACGAAGGCGATATGGGCCTTGAGATCTGGATGACGAAGTAGACCGTTCACACCCGCCGCACCGGCTTGTGCATCGGCACCACCTGCACGGTCACGTCGCGGACCTCGGAGAGAAAGCGGTTGAGGACCGAGCCGCGCAGAAAGATGTCCCAGCGCGAGCGCGCCGACTGGCCGAAGACCACGTGGGAGATGCTCTCCTGCTGGGCAAAACGGATCAGGGCGTCGGAGACGTTGCGGTCGGTGAGCGACACTACCTTGGCGCCCAGGTCGCGGGCCATGCGCAGGTACTCCTCAAGCCGGTGGTAAGCCTCAGGGTCCCCGTGGCCCTTGTCATCGGGCCGGGCCACGTACACGACGTACCAGTTGCTGGCCAGGCGGCCCGCGATGCGCGCGCCCACGCGTATTAGCCGCTCGGAGCCGGGCCGGTTGCCGAGGCACACCATCACCTTCTCCGGAATCGGCGCCTGTTCCAGTCCCTGGGTGCGGCGATATTCGGCGGCGCGATCACCCACCTGCTCGGCGGTGGTGCGCAGGGCCAACTCGCGCAACATGTTCAGGTTCCCCTTGCGGAAGAAATTGGCCAGCGACTGTTCCACCTTCTCCGGCGCGTAAATCTTGCCCTGGCGTAAACGCGAACGCAGCTCGTCCACGGTCACGTCCACATTCACCACCTCGTCGGCGCGCTTCAGGAAACTATCCGGCACCGTCTCGCGAATGGTGGTGTTCGCAGAGCGACTAACGGCGTCGTTCAGCGTCTCCAGGTGCTGGATGTTCACCGCCGTCATCACGTTGATGCCGGCGTCCAGCAGCTCCAGCACATCTTCATAGCGCTTGCGGTTCTTGCTGCCGGGCACGTTGGTATGGGCCAACTCGTCCACCATTACAGTGTTGGGATGGCGGGCCAGGATAGCATCCACATCCATCTCTTTCAGAAGGACGCCGCGGTAGGGAATCACGCGCTGCGGTATGATCTCCAGGTCGCCGATCCGGTCTTCCGTCTCTTTGCGCCCGTGGGGCTCCACAAGGCCGATCACCAGGTCCACGCCCTGCTTGCGCATCACGTGGGCGTCGTTGAGCATGTCGTAGGTCTTGCCCACCCCCGGCGCGGCTCCGATATAGATGCGCAGCTTGGCGGCTTCCTTCGAATGTTCCAGTTGCAGCTCGGCCATGGCTCAGCCCACCTCGACGGGATGATGGACGGCTTCCACCGCCGCCACGGGAAGAGTAAACCGGAAGGTGGTTCCGTGGCCCAGCCGGCTCTCCACGGCGATCTGTCCGCCGAGCCTCTCCACCAGCCGCCGCACCAGCGCCAGCCCCAGCCCGGAGCCGCTCTCTGAGAAGGGATTGAAGCGGTCGAAGATAGTGCTCAGCCGCTCCGCTTCGATGCCGCGTCCGGTGTCGCGCACCGTGAACTGCACAAACTCCTTGACCTCCTCGGCGGCCAGCAGAATCTCGCCCTCGGCCGGCGTATAGCGGAGCGCATTGGACAGCAGGTTGTCCAGGATGGAGCGCAACGCTCTGCGGTCGGCCTGCACGACGGACAGGTCGGCATAGGCGCGCACCTCCACCCGAATGCGCTTCTGGGCGGCCTCGTCGCAAATGCGGTCGCGGGCATCGGTCAGAGCCTGCAGCGGGCGCAGCCGCTCCAGTTTCAGCTCCCGCTTGCCGGTGTCCAGTTCGGCCACTTCGATCAGGTCGCCCATCAGATCGTCCAGCTTCTCTGACTCTTTGCTGGCCGCGGCCACCAGTTCCGCCTGCAGCGGCTGCAGCTCCCCGCCAAAGCCCTGGCCGAGCGCATAGAGGCCGCGGCGCAACTGCAGCAGCGGATCGCGCAGTTTGCGGCTGGCCACGGTGATGAACTGCGTCTTGAACCGGTCGGTGTCCTGCAAGGTGGTCACGTCTTCGAGCGTAGTCACCGTGCCCAGCAGCCGCCCTTCCGAGTCGCGCATGGGCGTGGTCCGCAGCCGGTAGCTGCGCTCCTGCTGGCCGATGCGCATGGGCAGCATGGACGCTTCGTCCTCCTTGGCCACCGCCTTCTGCATGGAAACGGCATCGCGGATGGCGCTCAGAATCTTGTCGCCGCCGGGCGTATTGGCCAGCGCCTTGCGGTCGGCGGCCGCTTCGCCCAAGAGCTCCGCTGCCGCCTGGTTCACCTTCAGCAGTTGTCCCTTGCCGTCGGTCACGATGATGGGCTCGAAGATGGATTGCAGCACCGCGTCGGAGAGTTGAAACTCCATTTGCCGCCGTCCCGCCTCCGAGTCGCGCAGTTCCCTCAGCCGCACCGCCAGCCGGTTCAACTCCGTCGCAATCACGCCAAAGTCGTCGCGGCTGCTCCACTCCACCCGGTGTTCCAGGTTGCCCTGCGCGATTCGGCGCGCGTCGCGGGCCAGCATGTGGATGGGCCGCAGCACAAAGTAGACGGTCCCCAGCTCTACCAGCAGCACCGCCGCCACAATGACCCAGGCCAGCTTCAGTTGCCCCGCCGCCTGCAACGCGCGGTGCGTGGCGGCCACCAGCCCCAGTGTCAGGCAGGCGAGCAGCACACAGCCCAGAATCAGTCGCTGCGAAAGGTTGAGCATGGCCCGGCCTCCGCGCCGGAATCCGCGTTTTCTTTAGTCTATGCAGTGTAGCCGGGGGCAGCCGTCGATGAAAAGGCCAATTGCCTCATCCGGCTCCCCTTGCCCTGGCCGAATCATGTCTTGGGGGCAACCCGCCCATGGTCGCGGCATCTGCCCCAACGCGCAAAGATGCGGTTTTCCCAGGCAGGCGCGTTTCGGCTGGCCCGCTCTCTTTTTGACCGCAATCGAAAGAACTGGCATTCCCTGCGCCATGCAGTTCGCCGAGCGACTCGGCGATTCTGCAACAGCCAAGAATCCATCCTTGCGACATGGGCGTTTATGAGTACGAATCCCGCAGCCTGGTGGGCAACTTATGTATGGCCTGTGACTCCGGCTTTGCTCTCAAGCAATTCTCGATGCTCAATGCCGCACACCACATGAGCGGTGCATGTGGGCTTCGGCCCATATGCCGCATGGAAGTGTCAGAGGAAATTATAGTCTTTGTAACGCTCGGGGTTCATGATGCTTCAATTTTGCGTCGTTGACTCAAAAGGGTCGAATTGTCCACGTAATAAACATGGGCTCTCACGGTCAACAATCGGATATTCCATGCGGGTATAAGCCGCAAGTGATCAAGAATAGCCATCCCTGGAAGCCGAGGGCAGGGCAATATAACTTTACGCACGAGGGCCTCAGGACAGACTGGACTAGGGCCTGTTCACACTAATCTGAGTGACTCGACGATGAGTGCGAAGTTGAGGAAGGCCAGAAAGACCACGTCGAGCTTTTCGAAGCGTGAGAAGATGCGGCGGAAACCCTTCAGCCGGCGGAA
>Ga0224555_1002419_pt1 | contig 21986 bp, 15 predicted proteins | sample 714S23034metaG_FD_180687 | JGI IMG/M metagenome (GOLD analysis project Ga0224555, IMG submission 180687) | Peat soil microbial communities from Stordalen Mire, Sweden - 717 S2 30-34 | ecosystem: Environmental > Terrestrial > Soil > Wetlands > Peat | place: Sweden: Norrbotten County, Stordalen...
ACATGCAGTGGATTCGCATCGACACATACTTCGAGGGCGATCTCGATGCTCCGCGCGCGCACTTCCAGCCCATGGCCTGCCAGCACTGCGAGAACGCGGGATGCGAGCAGGTCTGTCCCGTGGGCGCGACGGTGCATACGCCCGAAGGCCTCAACACCATGGTCTACAACCGCTGCGTCGGCACGCGCTACTGCTCCAACAACTGCATATATAAGGTGCGGCGGTTCAACTTCCTGCTCTACTCGGACTTCGACACCGAGAGCCTGAAGTTCATGCGCAACCCTGACGTCACGGTGCGCTCGCGTGGCGTGATGGAGAAGTGCAGCTACTGCGTGCAGCGCATCGAGGCGGCCAAGATCACCGCCGACAAGGAGAACCGCGAGGTGCGCGACGGCGAGATTGTGACCGCGTGCCAGCAGGCCTGCCCGACAAGCGCAATCAGCTTCGGCAATCTAAACGACCCGCAGAGCGAAGTCTCCAAGCGCAAGGCGCAGGAGCGCGACTATCAGGTGCTGGCGGACTTGAACTTCCGGCCGCGCACAACCTACACGGCGGGCGTCATCAACCCAAACCCGGAGCTTGGCTAGCATGGCGACCAAATCCCCCATCGACGACCCCAGAATCGACCCGCGCACCGGCGAGTACGCGGTCATCGCGCCGGGCCACACCTTCCGGTCGGTGACGCAGAAGATCGCGGGCCTGGTGCTCACCAGCAACACGCCGCTCGGCTGGTTCGGCGGGCTGACGGTTGCCGGCGGCATTGCCACTCTGTTGGTGGTCGCGATGACGTGGCTGTTCCTGAAGGGCGTGGGCATCTGGGGCGTCACCATCCCCGGCGCGTGGGGATTCGCCATCATCAACTTCGTCTGGTGGATCGGAATCGGCCACGCGGGCACGCTGATCTCCGCGATTCTGCTTCTCTTCAAGCAGACGTGGCGCAACTCCATCAACCGCTTCGCCGAGGCGATGACGATCTTCGCCGTGGTCTGCGCAGGCACCTTCCCGCTCATCCATCTGGGGCGTCCGTGGCTGGGCTACTGGCTCTTTCCTTACCCGAACACGATGAACATTTGGCCGCAGTTCCGCTCGCCGCTGGCGTGGGACGTCTTTGCGGTCTCCACCTACGCGGCGATTTCCGTTGTCTTCTGGTACATCGGAATGGTTCCCGATTTCGGCACGCTGCGCGACCGCGCGGTTATGCCCTTTGCCAAGTACAGCTACGGAATGCTGTCGATGGGCTGGCGCGGATCGACACGCCACTGGGTCCGCTACGAGTCGGCGGCGCTGCTTCTGGCCGGCCTCGCCACGCCTCTCGTGCTCTCGGTGCACACGGTCATCAGCTTCGACTTCGCCGTGGCTGCCATGGCAGGCTGGCACACCACCATCTTTCCGCCGTACTTCGTGGCCGGCGCCATCTACTCGGGCTTTGCCATGGTGCTGACGCTGGCCATCCCCATCCGCAAGTTCTATCACCTCGAAGACCTGATCACGCTGCGCCATCTGGACAACATGGCCAAGGTGATGCTGGCGACCGGCTGCATCGTCGGCTATGGCTACATGATGGAAGTCTTCATGGCGTGGTACTCGGCCAGCCACTGGGAGTTCTTCATGATGTGGAACCGGATGTTCGGCCCCATGGGCTGGGCCTACTGGACCCTCATCCTGACCAACCTCGCCATTCCGCTCACCACGTTGTGGTCGCGCAAGCTGAGGGTGAATGTGGTCTATCTCTTCGTGCTGTCGCTCATTGTGAACACGGGGATGTGGCTGGAGCGCTTCGTCATTGTCGTCACCAGCCTCTATCGCGAGTATCTGCCCAGCAGTTGGGGAACCTACCGCGCCACCAAGTGGGACTACATGACCTTCGTCGGCACCTGGGGACTCTTCACATTCCTCTTCCTGCTCTTTGTGCGCTTCCTGCCCATTATTCCAATCTCGGAGATTCGCATGATGCTTCCGCAGAGCAAGATCCGTCCCGGCGGGGCGGATGCGGAAACCGTTGTTGAGGAGACGCTCTGATGACGCCACGCGAAGGAATCTACGGGTTGCTGGCGGAGTTCAACACTCCGGCTGAGCTGGTCCGCGCCACCGAGAAGGCGCACCAGGCCGGCTTCCGGCGCATGGAGTGCTACACCCCCTACCCGGTGGAAGAGGCCGCGGTTGCGCTGCGCTTCCACAAGACGAGCGTGCCGCTGGTCTGCCTGCTGGGCGGAATCATGGGAATGCTCACCGCGTTTCTGATGGAGACGTGGATCACGGTCTGGTCTTATCCGATGAACATCGCGGGCAGGCCGCTCTTCTCGTGGCCTGCGTTCATCATTCCGGCGTACGAGTGGACGATCCTCTTCGCGGGACTGTCGGCCGCCTTCGGAATGCTGGCGTTGAACGGCCTGCCGCAGCTCTATCATCCGCTCTTCAATGCGCCGAACTTCCGCGATGGCGCATCGACTGACAAATTTTTTCTCTGCCTTGAGGCAACCGACCCACGTTTTTCCATCCTCGATACGCGCGCTTTTCTGGAGCAGTTCGCGCCCGTCTCCGTTGTGGAGGTGGAACTGTGAGACAGGGACGAGGTTCGAGGTTCGAGGTTCGAGGCGGCAGAGTGCGCAGCGTTGTCGCTGTGTGCGCGATTGCGACAGTGGGCCTGCTGGCCGGCTGCCGCCAGGACATGCAGGACCAGCCGAAGTTCATTCCCCAGCGCGGCACTGACTTCTATGCGGACGGCCGTTCCGCGCGGCCGCAGGTGGAGAACACAGTGGCGCGTGGACAGCTCCATGACGACGCGTACTTCTACACCGGACTTGTGAACGGCAAGGAGGGCAACGCGATGCCGTTTCCGGTGACGATGCAGGTTCTCGCGCGCGGCCAGGAGCGGTTCAACATCTTCTGCACGCCCTGCCACTCGCGCGTGGGCAATGGCGCGGGGATGATCGTCGAGCGCGGCTATCGTCCGGCGGGCAACTACCACACCGCGCGGTTGATGAATGCGCCTCTCGGTCACTTCTTCGCCGTGATGACCCACGGATACGGCGCCATGCCGGAGTACGCCTCGCAGGTTTCGCCGCAGGACCGCTGGGCGATCGTCGCCTACATCAAGGCGTTGCAGTTGAGCCAGAGTGCGAAGCCGAGCGATGCGCCTGCGGGCGCGCGGATCGAGTCGCTCGCCAGCATCGCCGAGAGCCAGGGCCTGCCCGCCAACTTTACAAACCAGTGGACGCTTCCGCCGACCGCCGTCTACGGCACGCCCAACAATCAGGACAATGGCATTCCACCTGAGCTGCCTCCCAGCGCCAATGGAAAATATCCGGCGGCGCAGTCCGCACCGGCCCAGCCGAATGCTTCCGCAAGCACGAACAAGCACGCAAGCCCGAACAAGCAATAGAGAACAATCTCTTTCACCAAGGCCGAAACAAAATGTCATTTGCACACGAACAACACGGAGAGCATGGCACACATGCTGATCACGGGCCGCGCGCGCTTCCGCCGTCGCTGGCCGCACCTGTGGTGCTGCTGGCGTGGCGCAGGCGTGCGCTACTGGTTGCCGTTGTCTTCGCGCTGCTGACGCTGTTCTTTGCATTCACCGGCGAGGGCAGGGACCACATCCTCCGCGCCTACCTCATGGGCTACATGACGTGCTTCAACTTTGCCGGCGGCGCACTTGTGATGCTGATGCTGCAGTACGTAACGGGAGGCAAGTGGGGGTTGTTGCTGCGCCGACCGCTGGAGGCGATGACGCGCACACTGCCGCTGGTGGCGCTGATGTTCGTTCCCATCCTGCTGTTCATGAAGCATCTCTATCAGTGGGCGCTTTATCCCACCGAGGAGACAACTAACAACGCGTATTTGCATCACCTCATCACCCACGAGCAGGCGCTGACAGCGAACTTCAAGCGGCCCATGCTCAATCCGCACGCGATGATTGTCGAGTCCTGCATCATCTTCGCGGTCCTCTTCCTCTTCATGTTCCTGCTGAACAAGTGGTCGCTCGATCGCGACGCCGATCCTCTGCGCGGCACGCAGGCGAGCTACGAGCGCTGGCGCACGCGCTTCGAAAACCTCAGCGGGCCAGGCATTCTGATTTATGTCGTGGCACTGACAGCGGGTGCGATTGTGTGGATCCAGTCGCTCGATGTCACCTGGTACTCGTCGATCTGGGGACTGCAGTTCCTTGTCGCGCAGGGCTATGCAGTGCTTGCGCTGGGCATCCTCAGCCTGGTTCTGCTCTCGCGATACGAACCCATGAAGACACTGCTGCGCACCACCGAGCAGCACGACCTGGGCAAGTTCGCCTTCGCCTTCGTGATGCTGAACATCTACCTCTGCTTCGCCGAGTTCCTCATCATCTGGTCCGGCAATCTTCCCGACGAGATCCCCTGGTACCTCAACCGCATTCACGGCGGATGGTGGACCATCTGCACGCTGGACTTCGTCTGCCACTGGCTCATTCCCTTCTGCCTTCTGCTCTCGCGCGACTTGAAGCGCAACAAGCGCAAGATGATCTGGATCACGTGCTTCATGATCTTCGCGCGCCTGGTCGACATGTTCTGGCTCATCGAGCCGAACTTCGCCGGCTCGGCCGGAAACCTGCACATCGGCGGCGGAATGCTGGCGTACATTACGGTGCCCATCGCGCTGCTTGCGCTGTGGTCCGCGTTTTACATCACGCAATTGATGCGGCGGCCCCTGGTCAGCACCAACGATCCGCATCTGGAAGAGCTTCTGGAGCCTGAACATGCATACTGACGGCCACAACACGGGCAACGACGCGACGAGCAAGAGTAGGCCAAGGGATGCCGAGCAGCCGGGCTACGAGACCTCGGATGTCAATGCGCGTGGCGTGGTTATCTTTCTCAGCGGCCTCTTCGGAACCCTGATTATTTTTTTCTTCTTTTGCTACTACATGGGGCGCGCCATCAACGCAGAGTGGCAGAAGCAGGACGGGCCCGCGAACAAGTGGTCGATTGCGTCGGGCGCGGCACCGCCCAGCGGTAAGGGCAGGGACCTGGTCAGCAATCCGGAGATGGAGCAGAGGCAGTTGCAGCAGATCGTCGCGGGATTCTCCGAGCCGCGGCTGGACATCGACGACGGCAACCAGGCTACGGTCGACCTTCATGCGCGCGAGGACCTTCTGCTGGAACATTACAGCCTGGTCGACGGCCAGCCCGGAACGATTCGCATCCCCATCGAGCGCGCCATGCAGTTGATTGTGCAGCGTGGGCTGCCGGTTGCGAATCAAACATCCATGGCCGCCGATTCTGTTGCGCACGCAGCGCGACCGGAGATTCAAGCGCCGTTGACGACAGGCTTTGCGCGCACCGGATTTGAGCTGACAACGATCGAGGCGCGCCAGCAAAAGATGATCTACGGCAAAGCGGAGAACTCCGCGAACGCAGAAGTTGCGCCGCAGAAGTAAACGCCGCAACGGCACGGATGCGAGAGAACGGATGCGAGAGAGAGAAGGCGGAAGATGATGGACGGTCGAACAATTCGGCGGGCAATAGCGCGGGGCGGGATTGGCGCGGCCTTCTGCTGTGCGTTACTAATTGCGTCCGCTCGCGGACAGGTCTCCAGCTACGGCGACAAGCAGGCGGGCGAGAACAGCGGTGATCAACTGCCTCAGGTGTTGCAGCGCGTCGGCGTGACGCAGCGCCTGAACCAGATGCTTCCACTGGACGCGCAGTTCGTCGACGACACCGGCAAGACCGTGCGCCTGGGCGATTACTTCGGCAAGCGCCCCGCCATCCTCTCGCTGGTTTACTATAACTGCCCCATGCTCTGCTCCGAGGAGATGGACGGCATTGCCAGCGCGCTGGAGATGGTACGGCTGACTCCGGGCAAGGACTTCGAGATCATCCTCATCAGCATCGACCCCAGCGAGACGCCGGAGATCGCCGCCAGAAAGAAGGCGTTCTACCTGAAGCGGTATGGACGGCCGGAGACGGCCAACGGATGGCACTACCTCACCGGGCAGCAGGCGGCGATCGACGCAGTCTGCAACGCGACCGGCTTCGGCTATGTCCGCGTGCCTGGGCCGGATGGAAAGCTGGACCAGTTCGCGCACGCAAGCGCGATCGAGGTGGTGACGACCGATGGCCACCTGGCGCAGTACTACCTCGGCGTGGAGTTCTCGCCCAAGGACATTCTGCTGGGCCTGATCGAGGCGTCGGGCAACAAGATCGGCTCGCCGGTCGCCAACATTCTCACCTACTGCTACCACTACGATCCGCAGACAAATCGCCACTCGCTGATCGTGGCGCGTGTGGTGCAACTAGGCGGCATGATGACCGTCGTGAGCCTTGGCAGTTTCATGTTTGTCATGTTTCGGCGCGACCTGAAGCTTGGCCGCAACCACGACCTTACCAGCAAGCGAACGGACGATGAAGGATAACCATGGGGATTAGTCCAGTACTGTGGCAGTTTCTGGTGAAGTGGCTCAACGCCTCCGCGCTCTTTCCGCGCGAGGCGTCGACCATTGCGCCGTATATGGACTCGCTCTACTTCTTCCTGATCGCCATCACGCTCGTCGGCGTCTTTCTGGTGGCGGCCCTGCTGGTCACCTTCTCCATCCGCTACCGCAAGGCGGTGCATCCGGTGGCGACGCAGGTTGAAGGATCGACGCTGCTGGAAGCAACCTGGACCATCATTCCGCTCGGCCTGTTTCTCATCTGTTTCGTCTGGGGCGCGCTGCTTTACTTCCGCATCTACACGCCGCCGGCCAACTCCAGCAACATATACATCGTGGGCAAGCAGTGGATGTGGAAGGCGGAGCATCCCGGCGGCCAGCACGAGATCAACGCCCTGCATGTGCCGGTTGGGCAGCCCATTCAACTCACCATGATCTCGCAGGATGTCTTTCACAGCTTCTCGATTCCCGAGTTCCGCATCAAGCGCGAGGTGATTCCCGGCCGCTACAGCACGGTCTGGTTTGAGGCCACCACACCGGGCAGCTATCACCTCTTCTGCACGCAGTACTGCGGCACAAACCATTCGGCGATGATCGGCACCATCACGGCGCTCTCGCCCGCCGACTACAAAAAGTGGACCGAGCAGTCCACCAGCGGAATGTCGCTGGCGCAGAACGGCGAGCGCATCTTTGCCAGCATGGGATGCAATGCATGCCACTCCGGCAACGCCGCGGCACGCGGGCCGAACCTGGCGGGCGTCTACGGCTCGAGGCTGCGGTTGACCAGCGGCGCGGAGGTGCTCGTGAATGAAGCCTATCTGCGCGACGCGATCCTGAATCCGTCGCAGCATGTAACGTCGGGCTACACGCCCATCATGCCCACCTACCAGGGACAGATCAGCGAGGACGGCCTCATTGACCTGGTCGAGTATCTCAAGAACCTCAACACCAACGACCGCGTGCAGCAGACGCTGACCACATCGCAGTCCGGCCAGGCGGCGCCTCAGGCGTCAGGGGTGGTGAAACCATGAGCGCACCGAGCAATACGATCCTCAACCTTCCCGACCAGAGCACCGCGCAGCTTCCCCGCCGCAACTTCATCAACGCGGAGCACGGCCTGCTGAGCTGGCTGTTCACCAGCGACCACAAGCGCATCGCGATCCTCTACCTGATCTCAATCACGTTTTTCTTCTTCATCGGCGGCGCGTTTGCTGGGCTCATCCGGCTGGAGCTGCTTACGCCGCAGCCCGACCTCGTCTCCTCGGACACCTACAACAAGTTCTTTACCATGCACGGCATCATCATGATCTTTCTTTTTCTGGTGCCGTCGGTTCCGGCGACGCTGGGCAATTTCCTGATCCCCATGATGATTGGCGCGCGCGACCTCGCCTTCCCCAAAATCAATCTACTCAGTTGGTATCTATATGTAATCGGCGGCACATTGACGCTGACCGCGCTGGTGCTGGGCGGCGTCGATACCGGCTGGACCTTCACTGCTCCGCTCTCCACGCACTATCTCAACACCCACGTCATCACCACGGCCTTTGCAATCTTCGTCGCCGGCTTCAGCTCCGTCTTTACCGGGCTGAACTTCATCGTCACCATCCACCGCATGAGGTGCCCAGGGATGACCTGGTTCCGCATGCCGCTCTTTGTGTGGGCGCACTACGCGGCCTCCATCCTGATGGTACTCGGCACTCCGGTGCTGGCCATCGCGATGATCCTGATTGTGCTGGAGCGGCTGGTCGGCATCGGCGTCTTCGACCCCACCAAGGGCGGCGATCCGCTGCTCTTTCAGCACCTCTTCTGGTTCTACTCGCACCCCGCCGTCTACATCATGATTCTGCCCGGCATGGGAGTCATCTCCGAGGTCGTCAGCACCTTCAGCCGCAAGCGCATCTTCGGCTACACCGCCGTTGCGTTCAGCTCCGTCGCGATTGCGCTCTTCGGCTTCTTCGTCTGGGAGCACCACATGTTCATCATGGGCGTCTCCAACTACTCGGCACTCATCTTCTCGCTGCTCACCATGCTGGTCGCGGTGCCGTCGGCCATCAAGATATTCAACTGGTGCTTCACCCTGCAGATGGGCTCCATCACCTTCGAGACGCCGATGCTCTATGCCTTCGGATTCATGGGCCTGTTCACCATCGGCGGGCTCACCGGCGTCTTCCTCGGCTCGCTGGGCATGGACATTCAACTCACCGAGACGTACTTCATCGTCGCTCACTTCCACTTCGTCATGGTCGGCGGAATGCTGATGGCCTTCCTCGCGGGCGTGCACTTCTGGTGGCCCAAGATGACCGGCCGCATGTATCCCGAGTCGCTCTCCAAGCTCGCCGCCGTGGTCACCTTCATCGGATTCATCCTCACCTTCATGCCACAGTTCGTCCTCGGCTATCTTGGAATGCCGCGCCGCTATCATGCGTATCCGCCGGAGTTTCAGGTGCTCAATGTGCTCTCCACCGCGGGCGCAACCATCCTCGGCATTGGCTACCTGATGCCGATGATCTACCTCGCCTGGTCGCTGAAGTATGGGGCGATTGCAGGAAATAATCCCTGGCAGGCCACCGGCCTCGAGTGGCAGACGCAGTCGCCGCCGCTGACCGAAAACTTCACCGAGATCCCCATCATGGACCACGAGGCATACGACTACGACTGGCTGGAGCACAAGACCGCGGATGAGGTGACCCACGTTGCATAGCGCGATCGCAAATCCGCAGGCCGATCAGGCACAGCAGCACGAGCACGTCTCCCTGCCGCAGCACCGCCATCACTTCGCCACCCCTGAACAGCAGCGCGAGGCGGGCAGCTTCGGCATGTGGCTCTTCCTGCTCACCGAGATCATGTTCTTCGGCGGGCTCTTCTTCGCTTATCTCCTCTTCCGCAACTGGTACTACGACGCCTTCGTCACCGCGTCGAACCAGCTCAGCGTGCCGCTGGGCGCGGTCAACACGGCGATCCTCATCACCTCCGGCTTCTTCATGGCGCTCGCCGTCTGGGCCGCCGAAGTCCGCAAGAAAAACCTCCTCGTACTCTTCCTCGTTCTCACCACCCTCCTCGGCTTCGCCTTCCTCGGCATCAAGGCCGATGAGTACCACGAGAAGTACGAGAAGCACCACATCCCCGGCGCCAGCTTCGACACGTCGCAGTTCATCAACCCGGCCGCCTACGGCCTCAGCGAAAAGCCGCTCGCTCCCGACGCCGCGCAGAAGACGCAACTCTTCTTCTTCCTCTACTTCGCCATGACCGGAATGCACGCGCTGCACATGGTGCTCGGCCTGGGAATCTTGTTTTGGCTGATGATTCGCGCGCAGCGGGGCGACTTCAGCTCCGGCTACGTCGCGCCCATCGAAAACTTCGGCCTCTACTGGCACTTCGTCGATATTGTCTGGATATTCCTCTTTCCCCTGCTCTACCTCATCAACCGTCACCCGCTGGCGCACTAGAAGCTCAGAAGGAAAACGCGATGGCCCACGAACCCCAGCACGAGCAGCACTACCACGATGCCGCCAACGTCACCAACCCGGAGCACGCATCGCACCACATCGTCACGCCGCGCGTCTACGCCGCGGTCTTCGCCACGCTGCTCGCATGCACGGCGCTCACGGTCTTTGCCGCGGACATCAACCTCGGCGTCTTCAATCCGATCATTGCGCTGGCCATCGCCAGCTTCAAGGGCGTCATCGTGATTCTCTTCTTCATGCACGTCAAGTATCAGTCACGCCTCATCAAGGTCACGGTCGGCGCGGGCTTCTTCATGTTCCTCGTGCTGGTCACCATGACGCTCTCCGACTACATCAGCCGCGCCTGGGGCCTCTGGTAGCGCGCCTGCCCAACATCCATTGCAGCGTTTACAATCTCTACGCCGCATCTGCGGGCTGAAGGATCGCGTTGAAACTCCTTCGTCTCCTCACCGTGCTCATCTTCGTATCCCGCTTGCTCCCGGCGCAATCGCCCACGCCTGACGCGCAATCATCCACACCCCCCGAAGCTCCCGCGCAGCAATCCGCCCCGCCAGCGCAGCCACCCGCCACCGGCAGCATTACCGGCCATGTTTATCTGGGCGACTCCCGTCTGCCCGCGCGCATGGCCTACGTTATCCTGCTACCCGTCGGCGCTACGGAAGGAGGCGACGCAAAGCCGGTCGCCAGCACCGCTACCGTCCAGACCGGGCTGGATGGGTCATTCCTTATGCAGAATGTCCTGCCCGGCACCTACTACGTCGCTGCTGCGAAACTTGGCTATGCCTCACCGGTTCCTGCCTCCTACCTCATCTCCGACGATGCTCCCAAAGACATGAAGGAAGCCCTGGCCGCCACGCTCACTCCAGTCGTTGTCGCCGCAAATCGCACGTCAACGGCCGACGTCGTCCTCAACAAGGGCGCAGTCATCGCCGGTACGGTCCGCTTCGACGATGGCGAGCCCGACACCCAGGCCGTGGTCTCGCTGATGCGCAAGGACAAGTCCGGCAAGTGGGCCGAATTCGCAACCTGGGACGCTCTTTTCTCCGCCGGACAGCGCACCGACGATCAGGGCAACTTCCGTCTCACCGGCCTTCCCGCAGGCGAATACCTCCTCCGGACAACCCTCGAGCTTAGCGGCGCTTATATAAACTCACCTGGGACGGATTTGCCTCACGATCCGGACTACCGTTGGGACATCTACCTTGGTGACGGCGTCCGCCCGCGCGATGCGAAGACGATCAAGCTGAAAGACGGCGAGGAATCGAACGGCAACAACATCGAGATACGCCTCGCCAGACTCCACACCATCTCCGGCACCATCCTCAGCGCCGAAAACGGTAACCCCATCAACCGCGCCAGCGTCGAACTCCACAACGCCGATGACGACTCCACCTGCACGGTCACCGCGATCAACCCCGCAACCGGCCAATTCCATTTCCCGTACGTCGCCGAAGGCGAGTACACCCTCAAAGTTACGAACGCCTCCGACATCATCCCCGGCAAGGGTGACCAGAAGCCCATCCGCACCTACACCGATGCCTCCCAGTCTCTCATCGTCAAGGGAGAGACCAGCGGCGTGACAATCCAGGTCAAGCCGCTGCCCGTGGCCGCCACCACCGCCGCGCAGTAAGTCTTACCTCGTTCAACGCTACGCTACTACGTCCACGCAGTGTCCCTGGTCAACCGCGGAGCTCCGCCGAATCATCGCAAAGCAACCTGCCGTGGCGGCCCAAAGTAGTGTGATAACGATCACTGCGCACCCCGCGCAATGCAGCAATGATGGTTCCATCTTCAAGATCGGTGGCGCAGGGCCAATGCGTACCGATCCAGGGTTGGTGTTGCAGGGCCAATGCGCATCGATCTATGGCTTGTGATGCAGGGCCAATGCTCACAGACCAATCCGCACCCGACGGAGGAGGTTCTGAGGTCTTCTCAAAGTTCCTCAGAACCTCCAATCGGAGGTCAATCAGCCTGCCGGATGCATTCGGCATTCGATAGCAGCAAGAGGGTACGCGGCCGCCTGCCAGGTGCGCCGCGTTGGTCTTTAACCTCATCGCCGCCTGCGCATCTCGCCGCGCTTAACTCCGCGCGACCGCAGCTTTCTCAGCCCGCAGTGCGGTAAACTAGAGGTGACGCGCGTTTTCGCCCTTCGGCCCTATCCCAACGCGCCCCAAAACGAACGCCAGACAGGAAAATCCCCCGCAGTGAGCAGCCCCCAAACCATCCCGAATCCAGAGACTTCCGCCCCGGCAAGCGAACAGGTCAGCGTCCCAGCCGTGCAGAAGCCAGCCGCGCAGCCGGCCTTGAAGCCCATCTTCAACATCGCCATCATCGCCCACGTCGATCACGGCAAGACCACGCTGGTCGACGCCATGCTGCGCCAATCCGGCACCTTCCGCGCCAACGAGGCCGTCGCCGAGCGCGTCATGGACTCCAACGATCTGGAGCGCGAGCGCGGCATCACCATCATGGCCAAGAACACCGCGCTCTACTACCACGGCAACAAGATCAACATCGTCGACACGCCCGGCCACGCCGACTTCGGCGGCGAAGTCGAGCGCGCCCTCAAGATGGTCGATGGCGTCCTCCTCCTCGTCGACGCATCCGAAGGCCCGCTCCCGCAGACCCGCTACGTCCTCTCCAAAGCCCTCGAAGCCAAGCTCACGCCCATGGTCGTCATCAACAAGATCGACCGCCCCGACGCGCGCGTGCAGGAGGTCCTCGACGAGGTATACGACCTCTTCATCGACCTCGACGCCGACGAAGACATGCTCGACTTCCCCGTCCTCTACACCAACGGCAAGGTCGGCACGGCAACCCTCGACATGGCCACGCCCGGCACGGATCTCCAGCCGCTCTTCGAGCAGATCGTCCAGACCATCCCCGTCGCCAAGGGCGATCCCGACGGCCCATTGCAGATCCTCGTCACCAACCTCGACTACTCCGACTACCTCGGCCGCCTCGCCATCGGCCGCGTCTTCAACGGCACCATGCGCACCGGCGAAGAGTACAACGTCGCGCGCGTCGACGACACCTTCTCCAAGCACAAGATCACCAAGCTCTTCAGCTTCTCCGGCCTCAAGCGCACCGACATCGACGAGACGCAGACCGGCGACATCGTCGCCATCGCAGGCATCCCCGGCATCACCATCGGCGAGAGCTTCTGCGACGTGGAGAACCCGCAGCCGCTGCCCCGCATCACCATCGACGATCCCACCATCGCCATCCAGTTCAACGTCAACAACTCGCCCTTCGCCGGACGCGAGGGCAAGTGGGTCACCTCGCGCAACCTGCGCGACCGCCTCGATAAAGAGCTCCTCACCAACGTCTCGCTCAAGATGCTGGAGACCGGCTCGCCCGATTCCTTCAAAGTCCTCGGCCGCGGCGAACTGCAGCTCTCCATCCTCATCGAAATGATGCGCCGCGAGGGATTCGAGATGATGGTCTCCCGCCCGGAGATCGTCACCAAGCGCATCGACGGCAAGCTCATGGAGCCGGTCGAGCAGCTCATGATCGACATCCCGGAAAACTTCGTCGGCACCGTCATCGAGCGCCTCGGCCCGCGCAAGGGCGAGATGACCAAGATGACCAATCACGGGTCGGGAAGAGTCAGGATGGAGTTCCGCATCCCCAGCCGCGGCCTCATCGGCCTGCGCTCTGAGATGCTCACCGAGACGCGCGGAACCATCGTCATGAACGCCATCCTCGACGGCTACGTCGAGTATCAGGGAGAGATCCCGCAGCGCACCACCGGGGCCATCGTCTCCGACCGCCAGGGCGTCACAACGCCCTACGCACTGGAAGGAATTCAGGAGCGCGGCACGCTCTTCGTCCCCGCCGTCACCGAGGTCTACGAGGGCATGATCATCGGCGAGCACTCCCGCGACAACGACATCGACGTCAACTGCGTGCGCGAGAAGCGCCTCACCAACATGCGCGCCAGCACCGCCGACGAAGCAACGCGCCTGGTTCCCTTCAGGAGCCTCACCCTCGAGCAGTCCATCGAGTTCATCGCCGAGGACGAACTGGTTGAGGTCACGCCCAAATCCCTCCGCATGAGGAAACAAATCCTCCAGTCCAACCGCCGCCCCCGCAAAAACCAGCCCGCCGACGCCACCGCCTAGCCCCGGCGAGGGTCTGGGTTCGCCTGCGTCCCCCGCACAGCCGCACCCATGCTACCCTCAAGTTCAATGATTCCGCACGAGAATTCCGGCAAGAACAAGCTCTATTACGGAGACAACCTCGCCGTCCTCCGCGACCACATCCCCTCGCAGTCGGTCGATCTCATCTACCTCGATCCGCCCTTCAACTCCCGCCAGGACTACAACGTCCTGTTTGCGGAGAAGGACGGCGCGCGCTCCGCCTCCCAGATCACCGCCTTCAAGGACACATGGGAGTGGAACGAGGAGTCCTCGCTCGCCTACGAGCAGGTCGTCGAACAGGGTGGCCGCGTCGCCGAAGCCATGCGCGCCTTCCGAACCCTCCTCGGCGGCACAGACATGCTCGCCTACCTCGCCATGATGGCCCCGCGCCTCGTCGAACTCCGCCGCGTCCTCAAGGAGTCCGGCTCCATCTACCTCCACTGCGACCCCACCGCCAGCCACTACCTAAAACTCCTCATGGACGGAGTATTTGGACCTCAGATGTTCAAGAACGAAATCGTGTGGAAACGCACCACATCGCATAGTGATGCGCAGAGGTATGGAAACGTGCATGACCTTGTGCTCTTCTACTCAAAGGGCGAAAAACCATTCTGGGCTACCACTTACCAAAAACACGATCCCGAGTATGTTGAGCAGTATTACCGGTACAAGGATTCGGATGGACGACGATTCATGTCAGGTGACCTCACCGGAGCAGGAGCCGGCCCGGTCCGCACCTTCGGAGACCGAGGCACCATAGCCCCACCGTCGAATCGTCACTGGATGTACGACCAAGCAGGCATTGACGATGCCTTGCAAAAGGGTAGGATCTATTGGACCAAAAATGAGATTCCACGGCTCAAGTTCTATCTTGACGAGAACCAAGGAATGCCTGCACAGGATGTCTGGAATGATATCCAAGCGCTGCGCTCTTGGCATCAGGAGCGCCTCGGCTATCCCACGCAAAAGCCCGAAGCCCTCCTCGAACGCATCCTGCGCGCTTCCTCCAACGAAGGCGACGTAGTCCTCGATCCCTTCTGCGGCTGCGGAACCACCATCCAGGTCGCGCAGAAGCTCAACCGCCGCTGGATCGGCATCGACATCACCCACCTCGCCATCGGCCTCATCAAGACGCGCCTCGACGACGCCTACGGCCCCGAAGTCCGCAGCACCTACCAGGTCATCGGCGAACCCACCGACGTAGCCGGAGCCGCGCAGCTCGCCGAAGAGAACAAGTACCAGTTCCAGTACTGGGCGCTCGGTCTCTGCGGAGCGCGTCCCACCGAGGGCATCAAGAAGGGGGCCGATCGCGGCATCGACGGCCGTCTCTACTTCCACGACGACAACTCCGGCTCGTCCCGCCAGATCATCTTCTCCGTCAAGGGCGGCCACAACATCGGCGTCTCCGAGGTCCGCGACCTCATCGGCGTCCTGCAACGCGAGAAGGCCGAAATCGGCGTCTACATCTCCTTCGAGGAGCCGACCAAACCCATGCAGCGCGAGGCCGCCGAAGCCGGCTTCTACACCTCAGTCGGCTCATCCGGCGCGGAGGGCGGCAAATACCCCCGCATCCAACTCCTCACCATCCGCGACCTCCTCGAAGGCACCAAATCCGTCCAGCGCCCACGCCTCCACGACCGCGACACCACCTTCCGCAAAGCCCCCCGATCCCGCCCCACGGCAGCCGAAAATCTCGACTTGCCACTCAGCTAATAGCCGGGTGCCACATTCATCGCGCACTTTGCGATGAGTGGGCCTTCGCGTGAAGTGCGAACCCGCCCCCCAAAACCTTGTCAAGAAAAATCTTCCAATTCACTCCATCCAAACGAGATAAACTGGCAAACTCGTCTCCCCAACCTGCTACAATTAAATAGGGGGCTTCTGCGCGCAGAGAGGGGGCTGCACACAGTGCGCACATCGGTGCCATCGTCATTCTGGCCTGAGCGAAGTCGAAGGACAGAATCTCGGGTTTCGTTTGTGGCTGCTCTTGCGATAGGCAATTGGCTCTACTGGTTCACAGGTAAGTCACTCATTCCAAAGATCGACAGATCTAAACCATCTGGAATGAAGATCTTGTAAATTTGATCCAGATCTAACTCCTTATTTATGAATATCTTGGATAAATTTATTTTTTCACGTTATGTTTGAATACGAAGAAGAGGGGATACCCATCTCGAAATCATCCACCGGCCCGGCGCGCGCACAATGCGCACCCGCTGTGCCTCGCTCGATTTACAATCACTGCGGCTGCCAAACTCCGCCCAGCCGGAAAGCTGTCACCTCATGCCCGACTACACTCCGTACCTCATCGCCGTCGCCATCGTCCTGCTTTACATCCTCAACTCCATCAAGATCCTCAAGGAGTACGAGCGCGCCGTCATCTTCCGTCTCGGCCCCGTTCTTAAGGACGCCAAGGGTCCCGGTATCGTCTTTGTCTTCCGCCCCGTCGACCAGATGGTTCGCGTCAGCCTGCGCCAGGAGGCGATGGAGGTCCCCTCGCAGGACATCATCACCCGCGACAATGTCACGCTGAAGGTCAACGCCGTCATAATGCTGCGCGTGGTCGATCCGGTGAAGGCGGTCATCGAGGTCTCCAACTACATCTACCAGACCTCGCAGTTCGCGCAGACCACGCTGCGTTCCGTCCTCGGCGAGGTCGATATGGACGAGCTGCTGGCCCACCGCGACCGCCTCAACCAGCGCATCCAGGTCATCATCGACGGCCACACCGCGCCCTTCGGCCTCAAGGTCGTCTCCGTCGAGGTCAAGCAGGTCGACATGCCGGAGAACATGCTGCGCGCCATGGCCAAGCAGGCCGAGGCCGAGCGCGAGCGCCGCGCCAAGATCATCCACGCCGAGGGCGAGTTCAACGCCGCAGCCAAGCTGGTTGACGCCGCCGCGCTCATGGCCACTCAGCCCATGACCCTGCAACTGCGCTATCTGCAGACCCTCACCGAGATCGGTGTCGAGAAGAACACCACCATCGTCTTCCCGCTGCCCATGGAGCTGGTCAACATGTTCAACAAGACCATAGCCGCCCACGTCGCTCCCGCCGCGCCCGATTCGGCGCCGAAGGAGTAAATGTGAATCGTCCCTACGACGACGAAGACGATGGTCCGCCGGGCCGCGGCTACTCCCGCGATCCGGACCGGGCCGGTTCCGGTCGCGGCGCCGACCGCGAAATCTCGCTCGGCGCGCCGGCCATTCTGGGCATCTTCTTCGCGCTCGTGCTGCTCTGCGCCGGCTTCTTCGGCTTCGGCTACACCATGGGCCGCAAGTCCGCCCAGGCTGCCAACGCAGATACCGTAGCCGCCAACGCAGACACCTCCAGCAACGGCTCCGCCAAGCCCGCCGCCGGAAGCCCTGCCAGCCAGCCCTCCGAACCCGTCGCGCAACCGGCCTCCGACTCTTCCGCCGCGCCGGTCGTGGTGCAGACGGTACCGGCCTCCGGCGCGTCCGCCACGCAGCCCGTTCCGTCGAAGAACGCCGCAACCGCAGCCGACGGCATGATCGTCGGAGACAAGCCCCCAACCAGCAACCAGCAACCAGCAACCAACAACCAACAACCCGCCATCTCTCCCACCGGGACCATCATGGTGCAGATCGCCGCCGTCTCCAGCCAGGATGTCGCCGACATTCTGCTCGCCTCGCTCAAGAAGAAGGGCTACAGTGTCAGTGTTCGCCACGAGCCGCAGGACAAGCTGCTGCACGTTCAGATCGGCCCCTTCGCCAACCGCAAGGACGCCGAAGCCATGCAGCAGCGCGTGCTGGCCGACGGCTTCAACGCCATCGTCAAGTAGCTAGTTGCAGGTTGCCAGTTACAGGTTGTCAGTTTTGCTAAAGCGTCGAGTAGAACGCGAACTTGCAACTAACAACCTGCAACCTGCAACTCATCTCGGTCTCATCTCCTCCGGCAGCGCCGCGATCATCGCCGCCCGCGCCGCGCGCATCAGTTCATCGCGCGTCGCGTACCCCGCCGGATCGATCGCCCGCAGGATCTGGACCTTCGCCACGCCCGGCGTTATCGCAGCGCTGTGCTTGCGCATCATCTTCTCGGTCCCGGAGATGGCGATGGGCACAATCGGCGCGCCGGTCTCCATCGCCAGGTAGAACGGCCCCCGTTTGAACGCCAGCAGCCGCCCGCTCTCCGACCGCGTCCCTTCGACAAAGAACACAACGTGCAGCCCACTGCGCAACGCCGCCGCCGCCGCGGCAACGCTGGCCTCCGCCGCTTCCCGCCGGCTCCCCCGCTCCACCGGGATAAACTTCCCCATCCGCATCGCGGTCCCCAGAAATGGAATCCGCATCAGCCCCTTCTTCAGCAGCACAGAACACATCCCTGGAAGAACCGGCAGCAACACCGGAGCGTCGAGGTTCGACACATGGTTCGACAGGAAGATGCAGCTCACCCCCGCCGGCACATGGTTCAACCCCCTCACCTCTACGCGAATCCCGCCCGTTCGCAACCCAGCCCGCATAATCCCCATCGCCACGCGGTACAGAAGGTCCACATTCCCCACGGCAAGTGAGTAGGGAATCCCAATGATTCCCGCCAGCGTCCCCAGCGTCACGTACACGAACACCATCTTGAAGGTCGCAAACATCTATTCGCAGAATACCGCACCCACCTGCAAAGAATTCTCACACCCAATTGCGTAATACAAAAAAAGAGGCCGGGATCGCTCCCAGCCTCTACTCGCAATCCATTTTCCTCGAACCTGTCTATGCGTTGGCTTCCGTCGCAGCCTCGGCCTCTGCTGCCGCAGCCTCTGCTTCTACTGCCGCTGCTGCCGCGGCTTCTTTCTCCGCCTTCTCCTGCTTGCGCGCTGCAATCGAGTTCTGCCCCAGCTCGTCGGCCAGCTTCTCCGTGGTGAACGACTCGATAATGTCGCCCACGCGGATGTCCTTGAAGCCGGCGAGGTCGATGCCGCACTCCACACCCTGGCGCACCTCGCTCGCGTCGTCCTTGAAGCGCTTCAGCGAGCCGATCTTGCCCCGCCAAACCTCTTCGCCCTCGCGCAGCACGCGCACCTGTGCGGTACGTGTGATCACCCCGTCGGTCACGCGGCAACCCGCAATCTGCCCAACCTTGGTGATCTTGAAGACGTTGATCACCTCGGCCTTGCCCGCGTAGTTCTCCTTGAAGACCGGTTCCAGCAGGCCATACATCGCCTTGGTAATCTCGTCGCGCAACTCGTAGATAATTGAGTGCAGACGGATCTCGACGTTCTCGCGCTCCGCAACCTCTTGCGACTTGCGGTCAGGACGCACGTTGAAGCCGATAATGACCGCGTTCGACGCCGACGCAAGCAGTACGTCCGATTCCGTGATCGCGCCCACGCCGGAGTGCAGCACGCGTACGCGAACCTTCTCGGTCGACATGCGTTGCAGGTCTTCGGCGATCACCTCGACCGATCCCTGCACGTCGCCCTTGACGATCAGGTTGAGGTCCTTCATGCCAGCGTGCTTGATCTGCTCCGCCAAGCCTTCCAGCGAGACGCGCGAACTCTTGGCTAACTGTGCCTCGCGCTCCTTCATCTTGCGGTACTGCGCAATGCCCTTGGCCTTGTCGCGGTCCGCCATCACCAGGAACGTGTCGCCCGCGTCCGGCATTCCTTCCAGCCCGAGAATCTCGACCGGAGTCGAAGGCCCTGCCTCGACGATCGGCTGGCCACGGTCGTTGAACATCGCGCGAATCTTGCCGAAGGTATTGCCCACAATGTAGCTGTCGCCGATGCGCAAGGTCCCGTTCTGCACCAGAACGCTAGCAACCGCGCCGCGTCCACGGTCCAGCTTGGCCTCGATCACCGTACCCACCGCCGGACGTTCCGGCGTCGCCTTCAGGTTGGCCAGATCGGCCACTAGGCAGACCATCTCCAACAGCAGATCGAGGTTCGTCCGCTTCTTGGCCGACACATCGACAAAGACCGTCGTGCCGCCCCACGCCTCGGGCTGCAGTCCGCGGTCCGCAAGCTGCTGCTTCACGCGGTCCGGGTTCGCCTCCGGCTTGTCGATCTTGTTCACGGCCACGATGATCGGCACATTCGCCGCCCTGGCATGGGCAATCGCTTCGATCGTCTGCGGCATCACGCCATCGTCGGCCGCAACCACCACCACAACGATGTCGGTGATCTTTGCGCCGCGCGCGCGCATCCGCGTAAACGCCTCGTGGCCTGGCGTATCCAGGAACACAATCTCGCGCCCAAACGCCGGCGAGTCCGGCTTGGTGATCTTCACCTTGTACGCGCCAATGTGCTGCGTAATTCCGCCCGCCTCGCCCGCCGCCACGTCCGTCGAACGGATCGCATCCAGCAGGGAAGTCTTGCCGTGGTCGACGTGGCCCATCACAGTTACAACCGGCGAGCGCGTAATCTCCACCATCCCCGTCGTATCTTCCAGGAAGCCCTCGATGGCCTCGTTCTCCAACTGCTCCTCGACCGAGATCACCGTCGCGTCCGCGCCAAACTGACGCGCCACATCCTTCACCAGCTCTCCGTCCAGCGACTGGTTCACCGTGACGAAGACGCCCTTCATCAGCAGCGTCGCAATCAGGTCCTTGCCGCGCACGTCCAGCTTCTCGGCCAGGTCCTTCACGCTGATGCCTTCGGTCACGGTAATGGTCTTCGTAATCGGCAACGGCTCCCGCGAGAGCATCGCTCCGCCGTAGCGCGGCGGCGGCTGGAAGCCCTTCATCGGGCCTTCCTTGGTCTTCTCGTAGCGCTGTCCACCGCGCCTCTGTCCAGGTCGCGCCGCCGGCCTCATGCCTGTCGGCGATTCGCCTGGTCCCGGCGCGATACCCGGTGCGCCGCCCGGCCGTGCGCCAAAGCCCGGTCGTGCGCCGCCGGGAGCAAAGCCCGGACGTCCAGGCGCGCCTGTCCCCGTGGGGTAGGTGCGCGTCGGATGCATCGGTCGCCGTGCGCCCGGCGCCATCGTCGAACCAGGACGCGAGCCGGGAGCGCCTGCGGCCCCTGGCCGCGGACGCTCGAAGATGGGACGCCCGCGCTGGATGCCGTGCGCAGCGCCGGCCGGAGCGGTATAGATCGGCCGAGGCCCGGTCTGAGGCATCACGACGCGGCGCGCTGGGACTTCGGCAACTGTAGACGCGACTTCCGTCTCGACCTCCGCCGCAACGGTTTCCTGCTCCACGCCGTCCGTCGTGTGTCCCGCCGCCGCAATTGACGAGGCAGCGGGCAATGCCGCGGAAGCCTCTGCGCTGGCGGCAACCGGAGTCGCGGATGATGTTGCCGCGGGTGCGCCGGCAACCGGAACAGCGGCATGTTTTACGCGCTTGACAGCCGCGGGAGCTTCTACTGATGTCGCTGCCGGACGCTCCGCCGCAGGGTGCGCAACAGATGGGTGGGTGGTCGCCGCCGGCTGCGCCGCTGTTGCATGGGCTGCGGGCGGGGGAGCAACCACCACGGGCGGACGCGCGATCACCGGCCCCACGGGAGGCTTGCTCGCAATCGCCGGCGGCGGCTGCGGAGGAGTCACAATCTGGGCGTGCTGCCTGGGCTGAGGCACAATTCGCCGCGGCGCTACGGCCGCCGGGGCCTCTGCCACCGGAGCGCTCGCCTGCGCGGCCGGCGTGCTTGCCGTCTTCGTCGCACTGGGGGCTGCCGCCACTGGCGCCGCAGTTGCTGCCGTTGCCGCTGGCCGTCGCGGCGCGTGGCGCGCCTCTTCTTCGGCCTGCTTGCGCGCCAGGATCGCCTTCACCGCGTCGCCCGGCTTCGAGATGTGGGCCAGATTGAAGGCCGGCTTGGCCTCCACGGGCGGCTTGCTCGGGGTGCTGCTGCTGCGCCGGCCGCTGAAGAAGTCGCGTACCTTCTCGGCCTCGTCAACTTCGATCGAACTGGAGTGCGTCTTCTTCTTGTCTGGATCCAAACCGAGTGAGACCAACGCCTCAAGAATAGGCTTGGCCTTCACTTCCAGTTCCCGTGCCAGATCGTTGATTCGAACTTTGCTCATCCGTCCCTTTTC
>Ga0224555_1002420_pt1 | contig 21986 bp, 16 predicted proteins | sample 714S23034metaG_FD_180687 | JGI IMG/M metagenome (GOLD analysis project Ga0224555, IMG submission 180687) | Peat soil microbial communities from Stordalen Mire, Sweden - 717 S2 30-34 | ecosystem: Environmental > Terrestrial > Soil > Wetlands > Peat | place: Sweden: Norrbotten County, Stordalen...
TTGCCCACGGGCGCCCAGGTTGCAAAAACGGGCGGCGGCACCTACACCGGCTTGTACACCACTCCGTCCGACTCAGACGAATACCTGGGAAAGTATGACCAGAACATCGGCAACGCGGACCATGTGACGGGGACCTACTTCTTTATCAAGACCGCGTCAACTCCGAGCGGCGGCGGCAACATCAATTGGACCGGAAATCGGTCCCTTTCGCATCAGACGAATCTCAACCTCGCCGATGTGCATACCTTCAGCGGGACGATCGCCAATCAAACCTGGCTAACGTTCACGCGGGCCATGGGCGGCCGCGCACTTATCCCGGTGACCGGCCCAGCCAACCAAACCCTCGGCACCTTCGGCTCGAACTTCCTCATCCAGGGACCGGCCGGACTGCCCTATCTAAACGGCGCAGGCTTCAGCACGGGTAACCCGAACGCCGGCCCGGTCACGGGTTCCGACAACTATGAGTTACGCGACGTAGTCAGCATGACCAAGGGCAAACACAACCTTTCCCTTGGCGGTGAGTTCTCTCTCGACAAGACCATGTTCGCTGCCAATCTGAACAATTATGGCGACGTAGGCTACTCGACCTCCGCGCCCACCACCACGGGGAATGCGATTGCCGACTTTGTCACCGGCAATATCAACTCATTTGAGCAGGACTCGACTTATATCACGCATCTGAGCACGTGGCACACCGCTGTGTTTGCGCAGGATGACTACCGCGTCACACCGCGTTTCACGGCCAATATCGGACTCCGCTGGGACATCGATACGCCCCCCGTCGATTCCCATGACAGGACCGCGTCGTTCAATCCCGTCCAGCAATCCACGGTTACTCCCACCGCGCCGCGGGGCCTGTTGTTCCCTGGGGACAAGGGCATCGGTCGCGGCATCATCTCCACGCAGTTTAGCCACATTTCGCCTCGTCTCGGTTTTGCCTGGGACCCGTTTGGGGATGGCAAGACCTCGATTCGCGCCGCGGCGGGCATCTTCTACGGCTCAGTCAGCGGCAATGAGTGGAACCAGCCCGGCAACGCCATGCCGTTCTCCATTCGCAACGGCTTTGGCTCCGAAACATCCATGACCAACATTTACAATGTCGGTTTCCCGAGCACCGCTCCCGGCGGCGGCATCTTCCCGTACACCTTTACGCCGTCGGCTCCGAAATTCTACCCGAGCCAAAGCATTGAAGCCATCCCCTCGAATTTCAAGGATTCGTCGGTCTACCAGTTGAACTTCAGCGTGCAGCGGCAATTGCCTTACAAGGTTAGCCTGACGGCAGCTTATGTAAGTACCCTTGGCCGTCACCTGTCATCCTTCGTCGACGGCAACTACGCGCCTTACTCACTTGTAAACTCTTCCGGCGGCGCGTTAGTCGGCGCTCTCTCCACTTCAGCGGCAAGCACCGAGCAACGCCGTCAATACGATGCCGGCATCAACCTTACGCCTGGCACGCTGAGCGGGATTTCCTACCTGATCTCAGACCAGACCTCCAACTATAACGGGCTTCAAGTCTCGGCGACCAAGTCGATGGCAAAGGGCTTATCAGTCAGCGGTTTCTTAGTCTGGAGCCGCGCTCTGGAAAGCTCAAACCCGGTGGAAAATGGAAACATGAGCGCGCAGGACTTCGGCGCGTTCGGCCATCCCTTCACCCCAACCAACAACTCAATGGGCGCACTCGGCGGCGGCCTCCGGGAAGAACGTGGCCCGATGGATCAAAACCACAACATCAATGCGGCCATGTCCGGCATGTGGAACATCAGCTACTACCGCGGAGGGAACAAGATATTCAAGGAAGTGGTCAACGGCTGGCAGATATCACCGGCCGTCTATTTGACCAGCGGCGGGCCGTTTACGGTCAACACGGGATCCAACAAGAACTTCGACAGCCAGGGCTCGAGCCGCCCCAACCTGGTTGCTGGAGTGAGCCCCAAGCTCGACCCGCACCGCTGCCGAGTATGCGGCGCCACTGGCCAGAGCCCAACGAGTGTATTGACCTCATGGTTCAACAACACGGCGTTCACGGCAAACGGGCCTGGCTTGGGCATCGGCCCCGGCGGCGCAGACGGCACGGTGGGACGCGACACCCTGATTGGGCCTGGCTTCAAGGATATGGATGCAGGTCTGTTCCGCAACGTTAACTTCGAACGGGGACTGGTGTTCCAGTTCCGCGCCGAAGTCACCAACGTGATGAACTGGGTGAGTCTCAACAACCCGAACGCCGGGAACATCACGGCGGGCAATCAGGGCAACATCACCTCAGCCGCCGGCACCCAGCGCGTCATTCAGTTGGGCGGGCGCTTGAACTTCTAACGTAACTCGAAACGAGTGAAAACCCGGCGTGCTCTTCCGGCCACAATCAGGGCGGAGGAGCACGTCGCAGAAGAACACTGGTGGACAAGGCCGGAACACGTCGGAATGGATTGTCCACAGACTCTGCATTCAAGATTCTTCGCCGGATTCAGAGACAAACGGCGCCGATTTATCCGGATTGAGTTCCGTTCTGGAGCCAAAGTGACATTCTCATTCAGGTTCGCTTCCAGGGAGAATGCCTCCTTCCATCCTCATTTGTTCTCGGTAATTCCCATCTCTACCAAGGATCTTCAATGAAAGCCAAGCTCGGCGTCATTTTTGCATTTTTCTTCATCGGTCAATTCTTTCTATGTGCCCAATCAGCGTCAACCGTTCTGGCCGATGTGGATCATCGCCAGAGCATGAACCTCAACGGCGACTGGCACTTCATCGTCGATCCATACGATACTGGCCTCTATACGTTCCATCATGAATTGCGCAAGGATGGTTTCTACCTGAATGGCGCCGCCGAACCGGGAAGCGATCACCTGGTGGAATACGATTTTGCAAAGTCTCCCACATTGAAGGTGCCCGGTGACTGGAATACACAGAGCCCTCAGCTTTTCTACTACGAAGGCCTGGTCTGGTATCAGCGATACTTCGATTTTCAGCCCCAGGCCCATCACAGAACGTTCCTGCATATTGGCGCGGCAAACTACAAAGCGCTGATCTGGATCAACGGGCAACATGTCTGCGATCACGAGGGGGGCTTTACCGCCTTCGACTGTGAAGCGACCCGGCAGTTGCACGCAGGAAAGAACTTTATCGTGGTTGCGGTCGATGCAACCAGGCAGGCCGACGGAGTTCCCACTGAATCAACGGATTGGTTCAACTACGGAGGCCTCACCCGCGATGTAGCTCTGGTTGACGTGACCGACAGCTTCATTGACGACTACGACCTTCACCTCAATCATGAACGCACCGCGGTTGTGGGATGGGTTCATGTCGAAGATGCAACCCCAGGGGCAACGATCACCGTTGCGATTCCTGAGACAAACTTGTCGATGACTTCGCAGTTGGATCCCAGCGGAAAAGGATTGATCCGAATCCCCGCAACCAGCTTGCAGTTCTGGTCTCCCGAACAACCCAAGCTCTATCGCGTTCTGCTCTCCTCCGGAGAGGACAAACTGGAGGATGAAATCGGCTTTCGAACCATCGAAACCGACGGTCAGAATATCCTGCTCAACGGGAAGTCGATCTTTTTGCGCGGTGTATCAATTCATGCCGAAGCGCCTTTTCGTGGAGGCCGCGTCAACAACGACAAGGACGTCGAGACGCTGCTTGGATGGGCACGCGAATTGGGTTGCAACTATGTGCGCCTCGCCCATTATCCGCATGACCAGCGGATGACTCGCGCAACCGACCGCATGGGTATCATGGTCTGGTCGGAGATTCCGGTTTACTGGGCCGAGCATTTTGACGATCCCGCGGTACTCAAGAAGGCGCAGCAACAATTGAGCGAGGAAATTCGCCGCGATCGTGACAAGGCATCGGTCATTCTCTGGTCCATCGCCAACGAAACACCAAACACCCCGGATCGAACACGATTCCTCAAAACGCTCGCAGGCAATGTGCGCGCTTTGGATTCCTCTCGTCTGGTAACAGCGGCCTTGCTGGTTCGCACAGTAGGCCACGATAAATATATCGACGACTCGCTAGGCGATGCTCTCGATGTGATCGGCGCCAACGAGTACATCGGCTGGTATGAGCAACGGCCCCAGGACGCCGACGTCACTATGTGGCACATCGCCTTCAACAAGCCGATGATCATGAGCGAATTCGGCGCGGACGCAAAGGCCGGATTGCACGGAGCGGAGACTCAACGCTGGACCGAAGAATACCAGGCGAATGTATTTCGGCATCAGTTGGCCATGCTGAACCGAATCCCCCAATTGCGCGGCATAAGTCCGTGGATACTGGTGGACTTTCGTTCCCCAAGGCGGATGCTGCCCGGAATCCAGGACGGGTATAACCTGAAGGGACTGATCTCCGCTCAAGGTGAAAAGAAGCAGGCCTTCTTCGTTCTCCAGAAAGCCTACCAGGACAAGGAACTTTTCAAACTGAAATAGCAATCCAGCCTGCAGGCGCGATCATCGTTGAAGGAGGATCGTCGCTCCGGTGGGCGCTGGCCAGGTCCGGCGGTGAGGGCGCGGGCCTGGAGGCCGGGGTGGTGGGAGGGCGTTTTCAGCGGCCTCGACCCACGTTGTGGGTACCCCGCCGCTATTCCTTCCGGGTTCCGAAAAAGACGGGAACGCGCAGGGGCTGAAGCCCAACGTCATTCTTTTGGGGGTTTTGCGGCACGGCTGAAGCCATGCCCCGATACAAAGAGCGTCCCTAACCGGACGAAGAGCAGCCGCAGGTCCTTCGACTCCCTTCGGTCGCTCAGGATGACAATCAATTTCCTTGAATCACAATGACAATCATCTTGAGTGAGCGGCATGCTGTCACGGGCCGGTTTTGGTGTTTGGGGCTGGGATGGGCGAGAATGGGGAGGGTTACTTGCCCTATTCGCTATGCCTAACAGTTCTCGCAGCTTCGAGGCTCCATTTACTGACGTGCCGGGCGCGCTCAAGGAGATACGCGCGGGGCGGATGGTGGTGGTGGTGGACGACGAGGATCGCGAGAACGAGGGCGATCTTACGCTGGCGGCCGAGCATGTGACTCCCGAGGCTATCAATTTCATGGCGCGGTTTGGGCGGGGGCTGATTTGCCTTCCGCTGACCGAGGAGCGCGCGGATTATCTGCGGCTGTTTCCGATGACGCAGCAGAACTCGTCGCGGTTTGGGACGGCGTTTACCGAAACGATTGAGGCGCGCGAGGGCGTGACGACGGGGATTTCAGCAGCGGACCGGGCGCATACGATCCGGACGGCTATCGACCCGGGATCGAATTACACGGACCTGGCGCGGCCGGGGCATGTGTTTCCGCTCAGGGCGCGCAAGGGCGGCGTGCTGGTGAGGGCTGGGCAGACAGAGGCTTCAGTTGACCTGGCGCGGATGGCGGGACTGAATCCGGCTGGAGTTATTTGTGAGATCATGCGCGACGACGGGGAGATGGCGCGGATTCCGGACCTGATTCCGTTTTGCAAAGAGCATGGGCTGACGATACTGACGGTCGCGGAGCTGATCCGGTACCGGCTGCGGAACGAGCGGTACATTGTGCGGGTGGGGGAGAGCCGGATTCAGACGCGGTATGGCGAGTTCAGGATGATTGCGTACGAGAGCGAAGTGAATGGCGGGGAGAGCCACATTGCGCTGGTGAAGGGGGACCTTTGCGCGGATTGCCCGGCGATGCACCTGGGTTCGGCGCTGACGGCGGTTTCCCCGGCCCCCAAGTGCGAGGGACCGGGGGCACCCGCAGGAGAGATTGAGGCGGTGCGGGCGCCTTGCAGCCATGCGGTGCTGGTGCGGGTGCATACACGATGCACGGCGGGGGATGTGTTTGCGGCGGATTGCCATTGCCAGGAGATTCTGGACCAGTCGATGCGGATGATTGCCGAGGAGGGGTGCGGGGCGGTGCTTTATCTGCACAATACTTCGCGGGGGTTTGAGGTGGAACGGGCGCCGGAGCCGGCGGAGGCGTTTGCGCCGGATGGAGCGGCGGCGGTGTCGGCGACGGTGGCGGGACGGCTGATTCTGCACCGGGAATTGAGGGCGCGGGAGGGTTCGCAGGCGCGGACGGGAAGGAATCTGCGGGCGATTGGGCTGGGCGGGCAGATTTTGTCGGATTTGGGGATCCAGCGGATACGGTTGCTCTCGAATACGCCGATGCATATTCCGGCGCTGGAGGGGTTCGGGCTGGAGATCGTGGAGCAGGTGGCGATTCCGGTGGAGGAGTGTCGAAGGGCAGTGGTCAGTTGATAGTTTTCAGTTGCCAGCGGTCAGTTTCTCAATATTCACGGTGGGGTCATAAAGAGCTAAAATGACGGCGCTGGGTTGGGGCAAGAGGTTCGGCTCGCGCGCAGTCTGGTGCATTTGTTGTTGACTTGTGCGCGTTGGAGGTAGCAAATATCTCCTTGGGAAAGCTTTGTGGGTTTCATTGAAGCGTCACGAAGCATTCTGTGGAAACGGTGAGGTTGGCAACTGTGACCCGCGCACCCCTAGCCGAGGATCGAGAGAGCCTTTATACCCTGAGCTGGAGTTATGCACAGGACGGGAAGCTCGCGGTCGACACGGATACAGGGCTGGTGGTGGATGCGAACCCCGCGGCGGAAGCGCTGATGGGGTATAGCCGCGACGAGCTGATTGGGATGCACATCACCATGCTGCATCCGCTGAGCGAACGCGAGCAGGTGACGGCTGAATTCAAAAAGAAGACCGGGCTGGCGGCGACACATTCCGGTTTTCACATTCAGCGGAAGGACGGGCAATCCGTTTCGGTTGCGATCTGGTCGTCGGATTGGATCAAGCGGGGCGGACATCCGCTGGAGATTGTTGAATTCCGCGACATTACCGATCAGCAACAAAAAGAACATCAACTCTCAGCGCAGAACTGGGCGCTGTCAGCGTTTTCAATTGCCGCGCTGGCGCTGGGGCGCGCGCGGACGGCGCAGGGACTGCTGCAGTCGATTTGCGAGGCGATCACGGCGCAGTCGGTGTACGTGCTGGCGTGGGTGGGGGTTGCGGAAGACGATGCGGAGAAGAATATTCGGGTGGCGGCGTCGGCGGGGAGCGCGCTGGCTTACCTGAACGGATTGCACTTGACATGGTCAGAAGATGCGGCCAGCGGGCGAGGGCCGGCAGGGATCTGCATTCGGACAGACACGGTGCAGATTCTGGAGGATGCGAAGACTTCGCCAGCCTTCGATCTGTGGCGGGAACGGGCGAGGAAGGTCGGTATACGGTCGTGCGTGTCGATACCGCTGCGCATCGAGGAAGGCTGGCATGGTGCTTTGAGCGTGTATTCGGTGCGCCCGAGGGCGTTTGAGATTGCGCCGATTGAAGTGTTTCAGCACCTCGCGGAGCAGATTGTTCACGGGATCAGGGCGCTGGAACATAAGCAACTGCTGGATGTGGAACGGCGCCACCTGGAGGTGACGCAGAAGCATTTAACGGATGCGCTGGCTGCGTCGGTGTCGGCGATGGTGACCGCGATGGAGATGCGCGATCCGTATACCGCGGGGCATGAAACCAGGACGGCCGATATTGCGTACGCGATTGGCAAGGAAATGGGATGGCCGGAAGGGCGTTTGCAGGGATTGCGGATGGCGGCGATGGTGCACGACATCGGAAAGATATCAATTCCTTCGGAGATATTGAACAAAGCGGCGCGGCTGAGCGAGGCGGAATTCGCGCTGGTGAAGGGGCATCCGGAGTCGAGCTACGAGATTCTGAAAGATATTCCGTTTACCTGGCCGGTTGCGGAGATTGTGCACCAGCATCATGAGAAGCTGGATGGATCGGGGTATCCGCGCGGACTCAAAGGGGATGAGATACTGGCTGAGGCGAGGGTGTTAACGGTGGCGGATATTGTGGAGGCGATGGCGTCGGCGCGGCCTTATCGCAAGGGACTTGGGTTGAAGGTTGCGCTGGCGGAGATTGAAAGCCTGGCTGGAAAGCAGTTGGATGCGGAGGCGGTGCGGATATGCGCGGCACTGTTCCGCGAGAGACGGCTAATCGTTCCTGGGCTAGATATTGGCTAAAATAGCATTTAATGAGCAAAAGTGATCACTATTGCTCAGGTTGCCCCAGATGAACACTGTAAGATGGATGAAACAGTCAGGCGGGAATCACTGACATCGTCAGTCATGCGGAGCTTCGCCGAATGCGGGGCTTTTGTTTACGTGTGTAACTGGGACGACGCTCTCTGAGGCCACCGTTATCCGTTCGAGGAAAGGTTGGCAAGGATGAGCGTTCATCTGGTCAATCCAAGCGACAACTCTTTTGGCACGGCGGTCATCACGCCGCGCTGGCTTTTTGTGCTCGCGGCAGCTACGCCGCAGGCGGCTGGAGACCCGATTCTTGTGGATGAGTCGCTGGAACAGATTGTTCCGGAGACGATTAAAGCGGGCGACATTGTGGGGATCAGCGTGCACACCGGGAATGCGCTGCGCGGATACGCGGTGGGCCGGATGGCGCGGAGCCGTGGCGCGTGGGTGGTGTATGGCGGGATTCACGCGACGCTGTTTCCCGAAGAGGCATTGGAGCGCGGTGAAGCGCACGCGGTGGTGAAGGGCGACGGCGACATTGCGTGGGGCAAGGTGGTTGCGGATTGCCTGGCGGGAAAACCGGAGCGCGTTTATGAAGGCGGGCGGATTGAAGGTAGCCAGTTCCTGGCGGCGCGGTGGGACCTGATGGACCCGTCGAAGTATATGTGGGCGTCGGTGCAGACCATTCGCGGATGCCCGAAGCACTGCTCGTTTTGCTCAGTGTGGCGAACGGATGGGCAGAAGCCGCGGCAGCGGAAGTTTCAGAGCGTGATCGACGAGATTGTGGCGTTGCGGCGGTTGGGGTTCCGGTTCGTTGCGCTGGCGGACGATAATTTCTATCCCGTAACACTGACCGATCTTCGCCTGGCGCGAGAGCAGGGCAACACGGCGAAGGTGGATGAGCTGACCCAGATTCGCTCGGAACGTTTTCAACTCATGGAAGAGCTGGCCAAGCTGCCGAAGGACATGGTGTTCTATACGCAGATGACGATGGAGGCCGGCGAGGATGTGACTTATCTCGATGCGATGAAGAAGGCTAACATCAAGGGCGCGCTGGTGGGAGTTGAGGCAGTAACTCCGGAGGGATTGAAGGCGGTATTCAAGGACTGGAACTACTCCGGCGAGGCCCTTGCGAAGCAGTTACAGACATTCAAGAAGCATGGCGTGCATGTGCTTGGCTCGTTCATCTTCGGGCTGCCGACGGACAGACCTGCCACGTTCGATGCGACGGTGGAGATGGCGCTCAAGGCGGGGGTGACGTTTGCGCAGTTTGTGATGATGACGCCGTTTCCCGGGACAGTTGATTTTGGGCGCTGGGAGAAGGAACAGGCAGTGAATCCGACCATGGTGGGCGATGTACCGATCACGCGGTACTGGATGATTCCGACCGAGGTGCGGCCGAAGATGTTTACGCCGCATCCTACGATGAGTTCGGATGAGATCAGGGAACGGACGCAGAAGGTTTGGGACAGATTCTACACATGGGGAGCTATCTGGGAGCGGTCGTCTTGCACGCCTAACTTACGCGCGAGAATAGCTTTCATGTTTCTCTCGAAGTTATACCGGCAGATGTATGCGGGGACGGGGATTTCGACGGACAGCGCGCGACGGAAGAAGTCGAAGCGGTGGGCGCGGTGGACGGCTAAGTATTGTAAGAAGCTATTCACGGCAAAGCCGATGCCGGAATTGGCTGGGCCTAAATGGGAGATTGGGATTCCTGCGCTGGGGCAGGCCGCGTTTGAAGGCGGAGGCGAGCTGGGCGGGCCGTTTGTGGTGATTGGGGAGAAGTAGGGTATTGTCGCATCGGGATGTACGTTCCCAGGCCCCAAAAGCGGGACCTGGGGCACCCGGTTTTGGTGGATCAATTCGCGTTTTTTGTGATGATCGCCAACGCACTTTCCCAGATTGATCCGCCTCGAAACGGGCCGTCCCCGTCGGCATCGAGTTGTGGCTCGTCGAGCCAAACCCAATAAACGGTGTTAGTACCGAGCGAGCTGTTCTCTTGACGGGTAAGCCCATCGTCCCACGGGCCACTCAAAGCAGTTACCGCATCTGGCGGAGCCGCGATCCGCCCCGTCGCGCCTTTTGCCCAAAAGAACTCATCAGAGACCTGTATTCTGTCGCCTATTGAAAGCCACTGTTTCATGGGCGCACTCCTCGTTTCAGATTAGAGCAGGACAGTGTTGTTGCTAGCCGACCTGTAACGTGTTTGAAGACTGAGGTGTAGGAGCAACAGCAAAGGCAACCGCGGGTCCTTCGACTGCGCAGGTCGCAAAGGACGCGACCTGCTTCGCTCAGGATGACAGCCTCAATGGACAGTGAACGATTCAATAGACAATGACAGTTTCAATGGAAACATGCGCGAATTGTGAATGCAATTTTACATTGAAATCCTGGACCTCTTAACGGGCTTCCGGGCGATGTTGGATACTGTTGATAGGTCTTTGGGAGGTTTTCAGAAGAAATGACGAAGTGCGCTAACGATGGACTGATGGGCGGGGCGGTTACGGGGAAGCCCGTAACGGAATGCAAGGATCTGGGCGAGGTGTTTCTTTCTTCTCTTCCGGCTTTCGGCGGGGCTTACTTGCGGCGGGTTTACGACGCGATGCGAGCGGTGATTGAGAAACGCATTCCGCTGGTGATCACTTGCGCTGGGCCGATCACGGTTTCCGATCAGCACCGCGCGTGGCTCATTCCGCTCATCAGGGCCGCGAACACTGCGTACATCACGGTGACGGACGCGATCTGCTACCACGACGGGCACGATTGCCTGCGGAAAACGGATGAGCGTCCGATTCGCGAAGTGGATATGTGGGGGGACGATGGCGCACTGCGGGAGAGTGGCGTGATTCGCGTTGCGGATACCGGGTTTGATGAGCAGGTGCTGTTCGACCAGGACGCTGTGGCGACGGAGATTCTGCAAAGGCCTGAGTTCCAGAAGAAGATGACGACCACGGAGCGGAATTACCTGCTGGGCAAGCAGTTTGCCGAGAGAGAAAAGGCGCTGGGCGTTGCACCGGGCCTGCTGAGTACATGCGCCGAACTTGAATTGCCGGTCTTTGTTGGAGCGCCCGCGGATGGGAGCCTGTTTCTGAATTCCGTGAAGCTGTGGGCGCTGGCGCGGATGGGCAAGATTCAATATGGGTTCGATTACGATCTTCATGAGGATGTATTTGAGAGCTGCGCCTATCACCACTGGGGATTATTCGAGTCGGATGCGAAGTCGTTTGCGATTCTGATTCTCGGGGGCGGCGTGCCGAAGAACTATTCTTTGCAGCCGGAACCGACATTGTCGCAGATATTCTTTCTTGAAAATATTCGTGGATATGACTACGATGTGCAGATTGTTTCGTCGCCGGTGACGGATGGGAGCTTGTCGTCGTGCCCGCCGGCGGAGGCAGTGTCGTGGGGCAAGGTCAATCCCGAGACATACACGACGCAGACGGTGAGCATGCAGGGCGATTATTCCTCGTATATGCCGTTCATTGTGCGCGCGCTGGTGGGGAAAGACCTGCTTCACAACCCGCCAGAACCGCTGCGGCTTTATTCGAAGCGCGAGGAACTCAAGAATAAGCTGCTCAAGAAGATTGGAAACGATGAGGAAGCCATGAAAGAAATCATGGGGACGCTCTCGCTTCCGGCGGTGCTGAAGATTTAAGCACCTGCGGCCACCTTCGGTGGGGCAGACTCTCGCGGGAGGCTCGCTCGGGCTTGGTTGCCGCCAGTCTGTCTCGCCGCGTCCCTCCAGGACGGGCGCCTGCCGCCTGCGCTGAGGCAGATCACCTGCGGTGGGGCAGGCGCTCGCTTTTTCGCTCGCACTGGCTTGGTTGCTCTCCTCCCTTTCTACTCCAGAGCGTGCAAGGAACAGACACCCGCTTTCCTCGAGATAGCGGGCGTCTGGCGTGACTTTTATCACGTTGAGGCTGATTTTGTGGGCGACGAAGGCCTTGGGTAAGTGATTGATTCGCATGCCTTGCGGGAGCCGTGGCTTCCGACTGTGGTCCCCATCACATACAGGTTGGAAACGGAATCGGTATGACAGGTAGGTGGCCGGGGAGTGCCTAGGACCGGCCCAGGAGTAAAACACGATGCGTTTTCAAATCAGGAATGCCGGCTTGGTTTTGCTGGCTATCTCGCTTGCGGGACCTGCGTTCGCGCAGGCGCCCGGCGCCGACACATACAAGGCAAAGTGCGCGATGTGTCATGGGGCCGACGGACTTGCCAACACGCCGACGGCCAAGAATTTCAAAGTGCTTTCATTCAAGGATCCGGCAATGCTGAAGGCGACGGACGCGCAGTTCATCGCATCGACGACGAATGGCAAAGGGAAGATGCCCGCATACAAGGGCAAGCTGACCGATGCGCAAATCAAGGACGTGACCGCATTTATCCGCACGCTTCAGAAGTAGGAAGCGGACAGAGCAGGGCCTGACCGTACGACGTGAAGCAGTGGAGACAGGCTTGAACGTCTTCTCCACTGCACGTTGAAGCGGCAGGTTTGGCCGGAGCCAAGATGAAGATCGTTTCTTTTCTTACGCTGACTCTTTTTGCGTCGGCGGTACTGACGACAGCGACGCGGGGTGGAGCACAGTCGAGCGCGGATTGCCTGACGTGCCACGCGGACGCGAGCATGCAGGATGCTAATGGGCACAGCATCAGCGTGGATGAGAAGAAGTTTCACGCTGGCATTCACAACGCGATCGAATGTGTTGGGTGCCACTCCGATATCAAGGGTTATCCGCATCCGGACAAGGTAGCGCCGGTGAAGTGCGAGACCTGCCACGCGGAACAAGCTGCGGGGCTGGTGGGAAGCGTTCACGCGGACGGGAAGGACCATCCCTGTACGAGCTGCCACGGAGATGCTCATTCGATCGTGCCGAAGAGCGATCCGCAGTCGGCGGTGTATCCGTTGAATGTTCCGCGCACCTGCGGGCAGTGCCACGGCGCTGAGGGGATGGCGAAAAAGCATGGATTGCCGAGTGTTTATCCGGCGTACATCGACTCGATTCACGGATTCGCGCTGAGCAAAGAAGGGCTGCTGGTGGCGGCGAACTGCCAGACTTGCCATGGATCGCATCACATTCTGAGCCACACGAATCCGCTGAGCGCGACGTACAAGACCAACGTTCCGAATACGTGCGGAAAATGCCATGCGGGCATTACGGCGGACTACGAGTTGGGCGTGCACGGAAGGGCGGTTGCGGCCGGGCATATGGATGCGCCGGTGTGCTCGGACTGCCACAATGCGCACGCGATCGTGCAGCCGACCGAGGCTGCGTTCCGCACGCAATCGACGCCGATCTGCGGCTCATGTCATAAAGAGAAATTCTCGACGTACCGTGATACGTTCCACTCGCAACTTGGCTCACTCGGCGGCTATGTGGAGACGGCGCGTTGCTGGGACTGCCATGGGGCGCATGACATATTGCCGGCGTCCGATCCGCGCTCGCCGATCAACAAAGCGAACCTGGTGAAGACATGTGGACGGTGCCATGCGGGCGCCAACGAAAGTTTTGTTCAGTACCAACCACACGCGAACGCGCATAACAGGAAGCTGAATCCGGCTCTCTATTACATTGGGCTGTTCATGAATCTTCTGCTGGTCAGCGTGCTTACGTTCTTCTTGATTCACACGATCTTGTGGCTGATTCGCCAGCGCCTGGAACAGGTGAAGAGAAAGTCGACTGAGGGAGGGAATCATGCCTGATCTGGAGAACGCTGGAGTGACGAGCACGGCGACTGAAGGCGGGAAGCAGCGGTATTTTACGCGCTTCACGGCGGCGCAGAGGTATATGCACGGGGTGCTGTTCAGTTCGTTTTTGGGGCTGGCGGCGACGGGGCTTCCGATGCGGTTCAGCCAGAGCTTTTGGGCGCGCAAGTTTGCCTCGGGAGTGGGCGGGTTTGGCGCGATTATCTTCTTTCACAAGCTTTGCGCGCTGGTGCTGACGGTGGCGTTTCTGATTCACCTGAAGAATATTTTCACGCGCGGGATTGTGAATCGCGAGAAGGGGATCTTCTGGGGGCCGAACTCGATGGTGGCCAACTGGAAGGACGTGAAGGATCTGGTGGGGCACATGCGCTGGTTTGTGGGACTGGGCAAGCGGCCCACGTTCGGGCGCTACGCGTACTGGGAGAAGTTCGACTACTGGGCGGTGTTCTGGGGGATGATCATCATCGGCTTCTCAGGCTACGCGATGTGGTTTGCGCCGTTCTTTGCGCGGTTCCTGCCGGGGTGGGCGTTGAATGCGGTGCTGGTGGTGCATAGCGAAGAAGGGCTGCTGGCGATCTTGTTCATCTTCTCGATTCACTTCGTGAACACGCATCTGCGGCCGGATACGTTTCCGATGGACATGGTGATTTTTACGGGGGTGGAGAGCGAAGAGGAGTTCAAGCACAAGCGGCCGGAGGAATATGCCGCGCTGCAAAAACAAGGCAAGCTGGCGGCGAGGGTTGGGCCGGCTCCGGCGACATGGTGGATCAATTTTGCGCGGGTGATTGGGTTTACGGCGATATTGATTGGGCTGACGCTGCTGGTGCTGACGCTGAGTGCCTATTTCAGCTAGTTTCGAACAGAACGAATTACGAATACGTTTTTTGCAAGAGACGACGTTTTACGACGGCCCATTTTCGAAAGAAGATGGGCCGTTTGTTTAGGAAGCGCGTAGGCTTTGCGATCGCCGAAAGGGAAGGTGTGCGCGCCGTCGCATGAGTTTGTGACTCCAGTCACTGCGGTTGGACTTGGAAAAGCATCTTCTCGATGGCGTGAACGTTTCTGGAAAAACCATTGCTCCAATGATTGCCGCGATGTTGTTTTGCGCAGCGTTTTCCGCGCACGCAGAGCAGAAGCTCAAGGATAAGGATTGTCTTGGCTGCCACTCCGATGCCACGCTGACAACTGAAGTCAACGGCAAGACGATGAGCCTGTACGTGGACCCGGCGAAGATGAAACATTCGATTCACGGCGGCATGTTCAGCTGCGTGGATTGCCACAAGGATGTGAAGAGCCTGGTGCACGACACCACGCCTTTGAAGGTCACCTGCGCGCAGTGTCATGCGGATGCGCAGCAGGCTTACGCGCATAGTCTTCATGCGAAGCCGGTAAAAGCGGGTGGAGCGCCGGCGGCAAATTGCCAGGACTGCCACGGTGGGGCGCACGAGATTGTCGGGGCGGACGATGCGAAGTCGCCGGTGAATCACAACAACATTCCGTATACCTGCGGAAGGTGCCACGGGCAGAAGTTTTTGATGGAGGGCGCGGGGCAAAGTTCGCAGGCATTCGCGTCTTACCAGGAGAGCGTACACGGACAGGCCACTGAGAAGGGATCGACGAAGGCGGCGGTGTGCACGGATTGCCACGGCGCGCATGAGATTCTTCCGGCCAACGATGCGAAGTCGCCGATCTACAAATTCAATGTGCCGGCGACGTGCGGCAAGTGCCACACAGCGATCGAAACGACCTTCATGCAGAGCATTCATGGGCAGGGAATTGCGCGGGGCAATGGGCTGGCTCCGGTGTGCACGGACTGCCACGGAATCCACTCGATCAAGTCGCATAGGAATCCGAATTCTCCGGCGGCGGAGCAGAATGTTTCGCGGGATACGTGCGGGCGGTGCCATGAGGGCGTGCGGCTTTCGCAGGAGTTTGGCGTGCCGGGAAACCGGGTGACGACATACTTCGACAGCTATCACGGGCTGGCGGCGGAGGGCGGCTCGGTGGTCGCAGCCAACTGCTCGAGCTGCCACGGCGTGCATAACATTTTGCCGTCGAGCGATCCGAACTCGACAATCAACAAAGCGAATCTCGACGCGACGTGCGGCAAGTGCCACAAGGGAGTTACGGAGAAGTTCACGCTGACGCGGGTGCACATGGAGGACGGAGTTCATCCCAACGACATTGGCTCGGTTGTGGTGCGGTGGGTGCGGTGGTTCTACCTGGCGCTGATTTTCGCGGTGATCGGGGCGATGTTCCTGCACAACGCAATCATTTTGCGGAGCAAGGCCGTGGCGCGGCGCAGGATGCAAAATCCCAGCATGACGCGGATGACGACGAATCAGCGCTGGCAGCACCTGATTCTGCTGACCAGCTTTATTGTGCTGGTGATTACGGGTTTTGCGCTGAAGTTTCCGAACTCATGGTTTGCCGAAGTGCTGGGGATGGGAGAGAGACTGCGCAGCATTACGCATCGCGTGGCTGGTGTGATCCTGATTGCCGCCGGCGTGTATCACGTGCTGTATCTGATGGCGACGAGGGAAGGCCGGAAGCTGGTGTGGGATCTGGCGCCGAGGCCGAAGGATGCGTTCGATGCTCTCGGGACGATGCGCTACTATCTGGGTCTGAGCAAGGAAAAGCCCCAGTTCAAGCGGTTCAACTACGCGGAAAAGGCGGAGTATTGGGCGCTGGTTTGGGGTACGGCGCTGATGGGCGTGACTGGCATCATGCTGTGGGCCAAGGTCTCGGTGGGGAATCTGCTGGCGCGGTGGTGGGTGGACGTGGCGACGGCGGTGCACTTCTATGAGGCGATTCTGGCGACGCTGGCGATATTGGTGTGGCACTTCTACCAGGTGTTCTTCGATCCAGACGTGTATCCGATGAACTGGGCGTGGTGGGATGGGAAGATGCCGGTGGAGCACTACAAACATGAGCATGGGCTGGATACGGAAGCTGTGAAGCAGGCTGAGAACGAACCGCCGAAGGAATAATGTCGGTTGGACCGCGGTGAGTTAGCGTGCGCTTCGCGCACATGGCAAGTTAGCAGGTTGGCGGGGTTATCGATCGGGACAGGATTCAGGCTCATGGGGGCTCGTAATCCCAGTGGGCGATTCAGGAGCTGAAGCCGGCCCTGGTTGGCTTTATGCCGGTGATCCATTGCCGGCATAAAGCCAGAGGGACATTTTCGGCGAGGCGTCAGACGCGGAAGGTGTCGGGGCGCCAGCTCTTGATGCGCTCCTTGATTTGCTTGCGGTTGAGGTTCTGTTCGAGCGCGAGCTTGGCCAGGGCAACCACCTCGTCGTCGGAGGCAAAGCGGAGGCCGATCAACTGGTCCTCGGTGAGGCGATAGATCTGCGAATGCCACTCGGCGGGCGCGAGGGTTTGCAGGCGGAGGCGCTCTTCGAGGCGGATGACACGGTCCTGGACCTTGATTGGATAACTGCGGGCTTTCCCAACAAGAATAAATGCCGCGAGCGAGAGAACCACCGACCATTCGGTGTAGAGGTTGAGGTTTTTGACCGCGTAGCCAAGGACGATGACCAGGTTGATAACCAGGATAGTGATGAGGATCAGATGGAACGGCGGATCGAAGCGGGCATGATTCTTGAGGTTCTGTGGTTTCGAGTCACTCATGCGTAGCCTACATTTCTTTGGGGCCGGAGTTGGCTTCCGGCGGCGCGTCGATTTCGGCAGAGCCGCTTTCAGCAGCGCCGGGGGCCTGAATTCCGGCGCTCAAGGGATTTTGCGCGCCGGTAGGAGGGGATGTCAACGCATTTAGGTTTTCAAGGGAAGGAGGAAAGTTTCTGGCCCGAATCGGGCGTGCGGGAAGCGAGCCGCTGCGACGGGGCTGGCGAGAGGCAGATTAGTCTGGTAACTTTTTCTTTCCGAAGATTTTTGCCGCAATGACGGGCGGGATGTCTTCGAGTATTCCGAATGCGGTGAGGATTTGCGTGAACATGCGATTTTTGTTGTTGCTTGGACTGGTTGCGGGTGCGAGTGTTTCAGCGCAGGTGACTCTGCCGACGATACTTACGAGTCACATGGTGGTGCAGCGGGACCTTCCTGTTCATGTGTGGGGTATGGCGGCGCCGGGTGAAGGCGTGAGCGTAAGCTTTCGCGAGGAGACGCGGGCTACGACGGCGGGGCGGCTGGGCCGGTGGAGCGTGTATCTGAAGCCGGGTGCGGCGGGAGGGCCATTCCAACTGATTGTGAAAGGCGGGATCGAGGCCGGCGGAGACGCGGATCCGGCACAGACGATCACGCTGGATGACGTTCTGGTGGGCGATGTGTGGATTGCTTCGGGGCAGTCGAATATGGAGTTCAAGATGCGCCAGGCGGCTACGGCGGAAGGGGATTTGCCGCATGCGGCGAATGCGCGGATTCGATTGATGATGGTCAAACAGAAAGCTTCGGAGTTCCCGCTGGACGACGTGGATACAGAGGGGTGGGTGACTTCAACACCGGAGGCGGCGAAGGATTTTTCCGCGGTGGGATGGTATTTTGCCCGCGAGATTGAGCAGCGGGAGCATGTGCCGGTGGGAGTGATCGACTCCACGTGGGGCGGAACGGTGGCCGAGGCGTGGACGCGAGTGACCGCGCTGGGCGAGGATGCGGCGCTGGCGCCGGTTTTTGCTTCCTGGGGAAGGATGACGGAGAGGGAATCGGATGCGCTGCTGAGGGACAAGGACGAACAACGGCAACGCGAGGAAGCCAAGGCGCAGGGCAAGCCGGAGCCGCAGTTTCCGTGGCATCCGCAGTTGCTGAGTTGGGGGCCGGGGATGCTTTGGAACGGAATGATTGCACCGCTGACGCCGTTTCCGATTCGAGGAGCGATCTGGTACCAGGGAGAAAGCAACAGCAAACTGGAGCGAGCTCCACTGTACGGGCGGGTGTTCAGAACGCTGATCGAGGACTGGCGGCGGAAGTGGGGCGAGGGGGATTTTCCGTTTCTCTTTGTGCAGATCTCGAATTTCAAGTCGGATGCGAACGAAGATTGGGCGACGGTGCGGGAGCAGCAGCGGAGGACGCTGGAGCTGAATGACACGGCCATGGCAGTGACGATCGACATCGGCAATCCGGACAATGTGCACCCGACCGACAAGGTGGACGTGGGCCTTCGGCTGGCGCTTGCGGCGCGGGCGCTGAGCTATGGGGAGGACATCTCGTACTCGGGGCCGATGTTCCGGCAGGCGACGCCGGAGGGGAACGCGATTCGCGTGTGGTTCGATCATCACGCCAAAGGGCTGGCGGCCAAGGGCGGCGCTTTGACGGGGTTTGAGGTTGCGGGGGCGGACGGGAAATTTGTGGCTGCGACGGCAACGATCGACGGGAATACGGCGGTGGCGCAGAGCCCGGCTGTGGCTGAGCCCGTGTATGTTCGGTATGGCTGGGCTAACAGCCCGGAGTGCAATTTGTTTAACGGAGAGGGATTGCCGGCTTCGCCGTTTACATCGGTGGAGTAGCAAGTCAGCGAGTCAGCGGGTTAGCTTGCATTGTTTGGCGGGGATGAGGATGGTTGTCTCCTGCATCTCGATGATGCCGCAGCCGGTGCGTTTTTCCAGTTCCGGAAGGAGGGCTTCGACCTTCTCGCGGGTCTCGATGAACTCGATCTTGATGGGAAGATGATCGGAGATTTCGAGAATGTGAAGAGAGTGGAGGCGGTGTGTCGAGCCGAAACCGGCAACGCCTTTGAAGACACTCGCGCCGTAAACGCCGGAGTGGAAGAGGAAATCGACAAGGCTGTTGTATACCGGTATTCCGAGATGCTTGGCGCCATCGCCGAGGTAGATGGAAACTTTGACGGCTTTGCCTGAGGTCAACATGATTACGCCTTCCCGGCCGGAGCGGAAAAGGAAACCGGCCATCGACCGTGCAACGAAGGATTGAAGCATCAATGGGTGAGCATTGGCAAGCTCTGACGACACACAGACTCTAGAGGAATTCGGCGAGCCAGGAACCGCCCCAGACGGCGATTAGGCCGAGGATGAAACTTCCGCCGGCGTAGAAGGCTGCGAGCAGAAAAGCGCCTGAGCGCAGTGTGGAGAGCGTCTCCCACTCGTAGGTGGAGAAGGTTGAGTAGGCGCCGATGAAGCCGATGGGGATCAGGAATCGCCAGGCGGGGCTCAAGTCGGCGCGGCGGCCCAGATAGGTGAGGGAAAAGCCGATGATGATGCAGGCCGTGATGTTGACGATCAGGGTGCCGTAAGGAAATTTGATTCCCATGCGGCCGGCGATGGTGGAGCCGACCCAGAAGCGTGCGATGGAACCGAGCGCGCCACCCAAGGCGATGAGCAGGTATTTCTGCAAGGCCGAAATCTCCTTTTCAGGTTATACAACACGTGTAACGCGCAGCCGCACCAAGGCGGAGGCGAAGTGGCGGCTTGGCCTGACTAGTGGGGCCATTTTGGGGGGCCGGGAATGGTCTGGCGTTGAACTAGAATCAACGCGAGGGTGCATGAAGACACTGAAGAATGCGGCGGACAAAGCGGAGATTTTGCGGCGGTTGGCCGCGATTGGACCGACGAGCCAGCGGCGATGGGGCAGGATGAGCGTTGGCGAGATGATCTGCCACTTGAGCGATGCGCTGCAGGGGGCAATGGGTGAGAGAAAGACAGCGTCCCGCAGTAACTGGTTTACCCGTAGCGGGATGAAATGGGTGGGACTTTGGGGGCCGACAAAGTGGCCGCATGGAGTTAGAACAGTCCCTGAATGCGAAGCGGGAAAAGGCGGAACTCCGCCCGCGGAGATGGAGAGAGACCTGCGTACTGCGAAGGTGCTGCTGGAGCAGTTTGCAGCGCTGCCGCCGACATTTACGTTTCCGGAGCATGTGATCTTTGGGCAGATGTCGCATGCGGAGTGGATGCGCTGGGGCTATCTGCACATGGATCACCACCTGCGGCAGTTTGGCGCCTGAGAAGCCAGGCGGTGCTTCATCAGTGGGGCGTGATTCAGGTTCGACATTGTTCAATGTGAGAACGGCTAGACTATGCGGATGACGAATTCCTGGAAGCAGTTTCGCTTCAAACGATCTGCATTGCGGATTGCAGTCACCCCTGCGCGCGCGGTGATTTGCGTGATGGTGGGTTTGATGGCATTGGCCGGTTCACGGGCTCTTGCCGCGGATGGGGAACAGCAGTATGCGGAACTGGGGCGGTGCGTGCTGACGAGCGGGCAGGCGATCGAGAACTGCCGCGTGGGGTATCGGACCTTTGGCAAGTTGAATGCGGCACGCGACAATGCGGTGCTGATGCCGACGTGGCTTTATGGGCGGTCGGCGGACTTGGTTTCACTGTTTGGGGATGGGAGTTCGCCGCAGCATTTGGTGGATACTGGGCGGTTTTTCGGGATTGCCATCGACGCGCTGGGGAACGGGGTTTCTTCGTCGCCTTCAAACAGCGCGAAGCAGCATGGGACAGCGTTTCCGGCGTTCAATATGCGCGACATGGTGGAGGCGGAGTATCGCGTCATGACGGAGGTGCTGGGGCTCAAGCATCTGCATGCGGTGCTTGGGCTTTCGATGGGCGGCGAGCAGACGTTTGTGTGGGCGGTCGAGCATCCGGAGTTTTTTGACTTGGCTGTGCCTATCTTAGGGACGCCGCGATTGACCTCCTACGATTTGCAGGTGAAGCGGATCATGGTGGCGACGATCGTGGATGATCCTGCATATAAAAATGGCGCGTATACAGAGGAGCCGCAACTGGCGCTGGCGAATCTGTTTGGGAACCTGGTGGTGACGACGCCGGAGTATCGGAACCAGGCGACGCCGCGCGCAAAGCTGGACGAGTTTTATGCGCAGGCGGAGGCACAGCAGGCGATCGACGCCAACGACCGGCTGTGGCAGTTGCGAGCGATCATGACACAGGATGTGATTGGCTTGCGGCCGCTCGCGGATGTGGCGCGGGGGGCAAAGGCGCGATTTCTGGTGATTGTGGCGGCGGAGGATCACCTGGTGAATCCGCAGCCGGCGCTGGACTGGGCGGCGGCGATTGGAGCGCCGGTGTACGTTTCGCATGGGAGCTGCGCGCACTTGATCATGAGCTGCGATGCGGAGGCGGTCTCTAAGCGAGTGAGAGCGTTCTTCGCAGAGAAGATGCCGTGAAGAGGTAGGTTTGAGCGGATTCTGGTTTACGTAAATTCAGTTATTTCTGTTGTGACAGAAATAACTGATATAATAGTTGCATGATTCTCAGTGAAACGTCGACGCAATTCATTCTGCATTGGGGCGAGATGGGCACACGCTGGGGTGTGAACCGGACCGTGGCCCAGGTGCATGCGCTG
>Ga0224555_1002423_pt1 | contig 21974 bp, 27 predicted proteins | sample 714S23034metaG_FD_180687 | JGI IMG/M metagenome (GOLD analysis project Ga0224555, IMG submission 180687) | Peat soil microbial communities from Stordalen Mire, Sweden - 717 S2 30-34 | ecosystem: Environmental > Terrestrial > Soil > Wetlands > Peat | place: Sweden: Norrbotten County, Stordalen...
GAAGGGCCAACCTTCATCTCTCGCACAGCATCGAGTCAAAAAGCGCTGCCTACGTCATCACTTCGCGCTCCTCTCTTCGTTCGTGGCACACAGGAGTCCTGGATTCGATGCCGCTGGTCCTCGATTCGGTGCAACCTGTCGAGAGCTGCAAGGTTGGGCATGGGGTCGTACAGAGCCCTCCGACTACCTTGCTCGTCTTCGGCATACACGACATGACCATGGGAGACGGCAGGGTGCTCTTCCTCGGCGATCGATTGCGCGATCGCGGCCTGAGCATCCAACCTGTTAAGGGCAATGCGCTTGGCCATCGCGACATCGTCGCTGGGCTCGTCATACAGGGCACGCTGCACCCTGTTGAAAGCCGTGGCCACCTCGCAGTTGAGCAGAGCAGCCACCTCTCGGTAGCTGGAGTAGCGCTGATAGAGCCTGGCAGCCTCGCGATCCAGGTCCCGCTGCTCAATGGACTTGGTGAACTTGCCGCGCCCATTCCTGGCCGGTAGCGCTCCGTCACTCCTCCGTCTTGGCATACGGACCTCCTCTGTTCAACTCGCCAGCACGTTCAAATCGCTGTCGGTCTCTGAGCCGAGAATACTGCCCCGGTATAGGGGTAGCTCGCTTTCCTATGGATGTACAAGGTAATGCCTCCTATACTGTATGTGGGGTACCACACTTCCCCTTCCCATCACGCGTTAATCCATCACGAAAGCAGAGGCCACCATGGCAAAAACCGAGAAGGCCCAGCAGCTGCATGCCGAGTTGACGCAGGCTCTTGACCAGCTGAAAAGCTCGGAAGACTGGCAAAGGGCACTTGACGTTGCCGCAAGGTTCCACAGGTACTCAACTGGTAGACCTGATGCTGATCGCTATGCAAAGGCCAGATGCGACCCAGGTCGCGGGGTACGGCACTTGGCACTCGCTAGGTCGTCAGGTCCGAAAGGGTGAGCACGGAATCAAGATTCTCGCCCCGATGGTCTGCGGTGCTGAGAAGCTGACGGTAACCAACGTGGCCACGGGAGAAAAGACTGAGATGGAGTCAGCGTCCCACCTCAGGTTCCGCGTCGTGAACGTGTTCGATGTCGAGCAGACATTCGGCGAGGACCTACCCGATGCCACTACCCCGAGGCTGCTGGCTGGCGAGGCTCCTGACGGTCTGTGGGCGGCTCTGGCGGCTCAGGTCGGGCAGGCGGGCTGCACGGTCGTCCGTACCGACTGCTCGCCTGCAAACGGCAGCTACTCGCCTGAAACGAGGACGGTGACGGTGAGGCCTGATCTCTCGGACGCCCAGGCGTGCAAAACCCTCGCTCATGAGCTGGCTCACGTGCTGATGGAGCACGATTACGCGACGCGGCTGCGCTCGCTCTGCGAGGTCGAGGCCGAGAGCGTCGCCTACGTCGTGATGCGGTCACAGGGTGTGGAGACCGATGGCTACTCGCTCCCGTACGTGGCGACCTGGGCTGGAGACACCAAGGCCGTCGCGGCGACCGCTGCGGCGGTTGTGAAAGTCGCGCACCAGATCATGACCGCGCTCGAACAACACCATCTTGCCTCTTTGGTGCCAGCGTGACCTTCGCCGAGATACGCAGCAGCCGGAGGTTTGATCCTCCGGCTGCTGACATGCTTCCCATCACGAAAGCATCACCACCCTACGCCGCGCCCGGGACCGCGGTGGTGGCGACGGCACCCGCGAACATTGAGGTGCTTGATAAGGCCTCGACTGCCGACCAGGTAGCCGCCGCGTTCCTGCTCGGGTACACGGGTCACACGCGTGTCGCGTATGCACGCGACCTTACGGACTGGTTCGAGTTCTGCGTCTCAGCAGGCGTTGATCCCCTTGAGGCTCGGCGCGGGCACGTGGACGCCTGGGCGCGCAAGTTCGGGGAGATCGACGGTCGGGCACCATCGACCGTGGCGCGCAAGCTCTCCACCGTGAGCGGTTTCTACAGGTACGCGGTGGACGAGGAGTTGATCGGACGAAATCCCGTGTCCGCGGTGCGGCGTCCAAGGGTCGGCAACGAGTCCCAGTCCACAGGGCTTTCGCGAGATGAGTTGGCTGCGCTCCTGGAAGCTGCGTCAGCGCACAGTCCAAGGACCAATGCCCTCATCCTGCTGCTCGCGATGAACGGACTTCGTATCTCGGAGGCTCTCGGCGCAGATGTCGCCGATCTCGACACCGAGCGCGGTCATCGCGTCCCCAGGATCACGCGAAAAGGTGGGAAGCGGGCGACGGTGCCTCTCGCGCCACGGACGGCAGACGCGATCGACATCTACCTCCAGGGACGAGCTGACGGACCTCTGTTCGCCACGTCGAGCGGACGCAGGCTCGACCAGGCAGCCGTCTGGCGGCTTCTCCGACGCCTGGCAGCGACAGCAGTGCCTGCGAAGGCGCGGAGCATTCATCCCCACGATCTGCGGCACGCGTTCGTCACGCTGGCACAACTGAGCACTGTTGCAGCAGATGCATCATTCGACAGGGTGAATAACTCAGGTTCTGCAAGGAAGGCGGCTCTTCTCGCTTCTGCGTGAGGTCTGAGCCGGTCGTGCAATACCCCTGCTCCGGGGGACCATCCGCGGTGCGTGTTGCGTTTGCTGCAACGATGCTGCACCCAGCACGAGCCGGGCGGAGAGGCGGAATGCTTTGACTGGACCAGTTGGCTTAGCGGGATCGGCGCGCTTGGTGCTCGTTGAGGGAGCAGCACTGCTGCATCCCGAACCGGCGGTGTTCGAGGCGATCCTCGCCGGTTGGCGTCAACAACAGCAGAGCCGTTTGTTGGCCGCCCCGACCGTCGACAGCCGCGACAAGACACTCCGTCGCTTCCAGACCTTCACCGGTGAGTACCCGTGGCGGTGGGGCCCGGTCGACATCGAGCAATGGTCGGTGTCGTTGCGCTCGGCGGGACGGTCCGGCTCGACGATCCGGGCCTATCAGAACGCGGTGGCGATGTTCTGCGACTTTGCCTGTGACGGTCGCTATGGATGGGTCCTCGAGTGCGAGCAGCGCTTCGGTGAGCACCCGAGCCAGATCTGCCACGACTGGAACACCGCCGATCACGTCGCCGACTACGAGGGCGACCCCGCCCGGAGGCCCTTCAGCAGAGAAGAGCTCCAGGGGTTCTTCGACTACGCCGACGAGCGGGTTGCCGCGGCTCGGGCACACGGTCGCAAGGGCGGACTGGCGGCGTGGCGGGACACCGCGATGTTCAAGGTCACCTATGCCTGGGGGCTGCGCCGCCGGGAGGCGGCGATGCTCGACACCACGGACTTTTCGACCAACCCGGCCGCCCCCGAGCTCGGCCGCTTCGGCATGCTGTCGGTGCGCTTCGGCAAGGCGATGCGGGGCAGCCCGCCCCGCCGGCGCAACGTCGCGACGGTGATGCCCTGGGCGGTCGAGGTGCTGCAGGAGTACCTGAGCGAGGTGCGCCCCTGCTATGGGTCCTCGAGCCCCGCGCTGTGGCTGACCGAGCGCGGCGGGCGGATCAGCACGCGCCACATCAACGAGCGCTTCAGTGCCTACCGCGAGGCGATGGGCTTTCCGAGCGAGCTGACCCCGCACTGTCTGCGACACTCCTATATCAGCCATCTCGTCGAGGACGGCGTGGACCCGCTCTTCGTCCAGCAGCAGGCCGGTCACTCTTGGGCGTCCACCACCGCGATCTACACCTCGGTGTCCAATGACTACAAGAACAAGATGATGCGCCAGGCACTGGCACGAGCCTTCGAGGAGGAGGACCGATGACCCGCACCGTTTCCTATCGCTGGCACCTGCGCCAGGTCATGGCGCAAAAGAACATGTTCGCGACGACAGAGCTGGGACCGCTGCTAGCGGCCCGGGGCATCGTGTTAAGCCGCGAGCAGGTCTACCGACTCGTGACCGGCACCCCCGAGCGGCTCAATCTCGCCACGTTCGCCGCTTTGTGCGACATCCTGGCTGTCACTCCCGCTGATCTTCTCGAGATCAGCGCCGAGCCTGGGAGAGCCGTTCAGTCAGCGAGAGCCACCGCGCCTTCCCCGGGGGGCGACCTCCGACCGCGCCGCGCCCGCATCGTGCGCAACCAAGCCTGACGGAGAGGTGAGGATGGGCGCGTCCCGGGAAACGGTCTGTTATCGGTGCGGTCGGCCACGAAGGGTCATCTCCTCCGGCGGGAGGTCGCTGTGCGGCTCTTGCTACAACGTCTCTCCAGACCGGCCCCACCGTCGCTGCGGGCTCTGCAACAAGGTGGCAGCGATCTGTGTGCGGGCGACGGGCACGTCACCTGACATCTGTGTCGACTGCTACGAGCTGCCGCTTGCCACGTGCGCGTCCTGCGGGCGTTACCGACCATGCCAGTTCGTCTCCCTCGGCTCCCCGACTTGCAAGAGGTGCCTCCCGAGGGCTCAGGCGATTTGTGCGCACTGCGGCGCGAATCGACCTCCCACCGTGCGTTGGGCCGAGGGCCCGGTGTGCGACACCTGTTACACCGCCACGCTGCGTCGGCGGGGAATCTGCAACAACTGCGGGCAGGAGCGGCGCCTCGTCTCGCCCCCCGGGCCGGGATCGACGATGTGCTGTGACTGTGCCGGCCTTGCTCCGTTGCCGGCGCACATCTGTCGGCTGTGTGGTCGCGAGGACAAGTGCTACGAGCGTTCGCTCTGTGATCGTTGTGTGCTCTCGCGCCGCACCAGGGAGCTCATGAGTGGTGCAGGCGGAAGCGTTCCGCCCGCCCTCGTCGCGCTTCACGACGCGATCATCTCCTCGGCGACGCCACGCAAAGCGCTGAACTGGCTGCGCCAGGGAGCCGGTGCGCCGATCCTCGCGGCGATGGCGGCCGGGACCATGGCGATGACCCATGAGGCCCTCGATGCACACCCGCAGACGGGCGCGGCGAACTACCTGCGCAGCATGCTCGTCGCGAGCGGCGCCCTTGAGCCTCGAGACGAGCAGCTTGTCGGCCTCGAAGCCCGCAACAACCGGACCGTCGCCGAGATCGAGCGGCCGGAGGACCGCAAGATCGTCGCCGCGTTCGCGAGATGGCACGTGCTGCGTCGCCTGCGGCGCCAAGCTGGGCGCAACGCGACCGCTCGCACCGCGATCCGTCACGCCCGGATCCAGGTCCTCGGTGCCGTCCGACTGCTGGACTGGCTCGCCGCAAACGGTCTCGAGCTCAAAACAGCGACCCAGGGCGACGTCGACCGCTTCCTCGCGACCGGACCGCCGTCTTGTTATGACGCTCGGCACTTCGTTTCCTGGACCGCCGCGCGAAAGCTCAGCGCCAAGCTCGAGGTGGTCTCGAGAAGGCCCCACCCCGGTGTTGTCCTTGACGGCGAGCAGCGTTGGGTCATCTTGCGTCGCCTTCTCAACGATCCCGACATCGATCTCGCCGACAAGATCTCGGGGAGCTTCGTTCTTCTTTATGCCCAGCCGCTGAGTCGCATCGCGGTGATGACTCTCGACCAGATAACCGTGACCCCGACCGGCGTGGCTGTCCGTTTCGCCAGCACAGAGCTCACCGTCCCAGGTCGACTCGGCGCGCTCCTAGCGGCCCACATGGCCACCGGCCGCTCCCGAAACGTCGGCATCGGCGCGGTCCCGAACAGCTGGCTCTTCCCCGGCCACCTTCCTGGGCGGCCGATCACCGCCTCTTATCTCGGCCAACGTCTCGGCGCGTTCGGGATCGATGCTCGAGCTGCGCGCCGCGCAACCCAACAGCAGCTTGCCGGCGAAGTCCCGGCCGTTGTTCTCGCCGAGATGCTCGGCGTGACAATCACCACGGCTGTCGCCTGGGTGCACGCGGCGGGAGGCGACTGGGCCAACTACGCGGCGCTTGTCACCGAAGACAACGCCCAGTGCTGACCAGTGCTCAATGCTCCCGCCAGATGCAACACCTGTGAGCCAGAACAAGGGCATTCGACATGGTTGGAATATCGGTGTCTACCAGTTAGGCCGGAGTTCCAGTGAAGGTCGTGAGCGAGCGCCTCGGCCACGCCACTCCTGCGTTCACCATGACCGCCTACCAGCACGTGCTCCCCGGGATGCAAGCCGAAGCGGCGAACACCTTCGGCGCGGTCACCTTCGGCGAGCTCACCTTCGGCGCGGCGGCGGAAACGTAGCCGGGAACACCCGTACAATCGGGGGTCACGCCGCGCCGGATCGAGACACCGCAGTGACCACCATCGATATCACTGCCGACATGAACGACGAGAACGAGACCGGCCTCGTCTGGACTTTCCTCGACGACGCACGCGAGCGCTCGGTCATCACTCCGGGCGCGGCTGTCGTCGTCGGCACCCCCGTTGCTCCGGCGATGGCCGAGGTGGTCAATCTCGTCGACAAGCCAGCCGGCACCGTCGTGCATCTGCGCTTGCTTCCCGGTGAAGCGAGCAACTACGTCGACGCTCTCGATCGATGAGATGAATCGTTCCGAGGCGATTGCCCCCGACCGTCAACGCCGGCGGACATCCTCGGCCAGGTCGTTGATCTTCCTCACCAGTCGGTACGTGTCGGGTATCCGCTCAAAGCCGTAGTGCGAATAGAAGTCCGCCGCGTGCTCGTCGATCGCGTCGACGACGACGAAGCGAGCGGCAACTATGCCGGTGGCCGCGACGATTCGGCTTACCGCGTCGGCGAGCAGCGTGCCGCCGAGGCCGCTACCGTGCAGCGTCTCGTGCAACGCGAACCTGGCGATGAGCACCGCCGGGATTCGATCGGGCGAGCCCCGACCCGGCCTGGCGGGGAGCTCGCCGCGTTCGATGACGTGGCCAGCCAGAGTGAAGTACGCCACGACGAGGCCGTTCTGCGTCCACACCCAGGTACGACCTGAACGCATCCCCTCGGCATGACGGGCAAAACGCCGGAGCCACTCATCAAGATCGGGTTGGCCGCAACTGAACGAGTCGAGATCGTCGTTATCGCTGAGGTGGCGAGAAACGAACTCGGCATCGCTCAACGTTGTTCGACGAGCTGATCAAGTCGCCGCGCAGCCTTCTGCAGCGCGGCGCTTGCGGTCGGAGGTTTGTCGAGCGCGTCGAGGAGGGTGTCGAAGAACGCTGAGGGAACCACCGTCGTATTGGCCTGGGTGATAACTTCCTCGGCGCGTCGCGATGCAGCGTCGAGAATGAATCCTGTCAGCGTCTGATCGGTCAGGCTGGCGGCTTCTTTCAACAACGCCTCCCGCTCGGGGTCGGTCCGAACCTCGATTCGTGCGGTCTTCGCCATGTCGCTTCCTCTCGTTCCACTCCTCTGTACGGACAGTGTACGGAAGAGTTGACCCCGAAGGAAGCAGACCCAATATCAGCTCAGGTATCCGCCCGCATGCCCATCTGTGCCTAGTGAGATCGACAGGTTTCAGAGCATCCGGTAGAAGACCCGGTAGAAGTCTGTCAATGGCTCTCGCCGTCCACCCGCCCAGAACAACGGGTGACAAACGACCGTCGCAGCGATGAGCTCGCCCGTTACAAGCTCGGGTGCCTGAGCGCCGACGACTCTGAGGGCTACTACCGCGTGGGCTGTCCTGCCGCCCTCGGCAAGCTGCGTTGCCCGCTCAAGGCAGCATCGATGAACCTTGGCTTCGAACGTCCCGAGGTTATGGACCCTCCAGTTGCGCTGCCTCGCTGTTGTGTGCAGGCGAGCATCACGATCGCACCTTGTGTCAATTCCAAGACTCGTCAAAAGCACGACTACCCGAGCGCCGCCCACCAGCTCTCATATGCCCGGCGCACCGCTGTCGAGCGCTGTTTCTCGACGCTCAAGGACCCCGCCACAACTGACGTGAGACGTGGCTGGTGCCGCCTGTCCGGACGCACGAAGAACCTCGTCATGCTCGTCTGTGCCGTCATCATCAGGAACCTGCGCGTCCTTGCCAGCTTCGAACGGCGCACCGCCCCCTATGGCCCGCCGCGGCGGCGCAAACGGCGAGCGACCGAACCGCCCGCTTAACGCGATCTTCGTCCGGGCAAGCAGGTAGAGCTGGCGCGCGCCTCAACAACCCTGAGCAGCGCAGAGACGGCCCCCATCGGCTCACGAGGATCACACCGAAACGAGAGGAGCCCTTGTACGTTCACCGAAGCCGACTTCGGTGAACCCGAGAGCCGACTTCGGTGAGGACGTCGGAGTGGGGAGAGAGAGGCACGACCGGGAAAACGCACCGAAACCGTAACGAGAGAGGCGCCCCGCGCCCAGGACCAGGCACGACGCAAGCGGGCCGCAGGACCATGACCAGGCGGTGACGGACGCCCCCCAGAGGGGCCGGCGAGGCGCGAACCAAGTGGCAAGCCCTCCCATCCGGGGAGCTGGGGAGCCAAAGCGATCCGGCCGCTGGAGAGTTCGACCACGCCCGACGTCCCTACGACTGCCGCTCTCAGCTTTTCGGCGCCGATACCAGCGCGGCCGAGCGCGCGGTGAGCAACCTCAGAAGCCGCTCCCAGAACGCCTTCGACGTCCCGAGCGTCGGAGCAGTACCGCCGTTCGGAAGCGATGATCTGTCCATCGAGGTCAGCGACGAGCGCAGGATCTTGTTTGCACCGATGTCAAGCCCGAGGACGTGGCCGAACTCGGACCGGAAGCTCAGCACTTTCGCCCGTGGACCTGGTCGACGCGGTCCTGAGTTATCGCGGGGGTCACTTTCGCGGATGTAGCCGGCGGCTAGTAAGGCCCCTACGACAAGTTTCACCGTCGGCTTCTCGACAGGGTGACTCGCGAGGCTAAGCCCGCGCGAGTATCGGGCAGCCTACGAGGGAGGTCAAAGCCCGTAGCCCCTTCCTGCCATTGACGCTCACGGTCGCTCACCGGTGCACTGGCTCAGGTAGCTCTCGAGCACAAGGCTCGTCACCTAGGCTGTTCCCTCGTGGTTCCCATCGAACCCTCGCCCTTCGGTTACTCCGACCGTTCTCCGGAGCGTGACGTTGTGCGTGCAAACGGCGCGTCTCCTCCGGGCGATTCTGATGGGTCTCGCCTGGTCCCTCGCGATCGCGGTGCAGATCTGACGAGCTTGGCAAAGTGGTCTGTCGTAAAGGCAGCGGTGCAGTGGTGACCATGAGTTCTGAGCCGCGAGCCGGGGCTGCTCAGAGCCACATGCCCACCGCTCGTGATCTGCTCGACCAAGGACTCGTCGTTAGCCCCAGCACACTGGCTGAGGTGCGCGAGGGACTAAGCGGTATCGGCGGCGCAGGTTCGATGCGATTCATCGAGATTCGCATGTACGGCGGTTTGCAGTTCCGTTTGCTCCCAGACCGTGGCCTTGACGTTTCCAGTGCGTGGTATGGAGGCATCCCACTCGCTTGGCACAGCCGAGTGGGCGAGACCCCGCCTTTGGGGGTGCCCCGCGATCAGGACTGGCTCAAGGCGTTCGGGGGTGGGATCGTCGCCACATGCGGTATGCAGAATGTGGGTGCCAGCTCCGAAGGGCACGGACTCCACGGAGGCTTTTCCCACCAGGTTGCTCACGAGTTGAGCTGGAAACGTGAACTCCGGGGCAACGACCTTGTGATCGAGGTCAACGGTGTCGTCTCAGAGATCGATCCCCTCGGCGTGCAGCTGCGCTGTCAACGCCAAATAACGACAATGACCGGGACTCCCCGGATGATCATTCGCGACACGGTCGCCAACCTCGGTGCACAGCCAACTCCGGCGCCCTGGCTTTATCACGTGAACATCGGAGCTCCTCTTTGGTCAGGAGGTGCTCAACTTCAGATACCGTCGCGCGCTCGTTTGCCTCGTGATGACGCCTCGGAGTCTGCCAGCGGCAACTGGTCGATTCAGATGCTCGATACACCCGACTGCGCGGAAATGGTGCTCGAACATGTCTTCGACGAGGAAACCCCAGGCCGCGCGCGGGTCACGAATCCCGGCTTCGGGGTAGAGCTCATCATCGAATGGGACCGCAGCACCCTACCCAGGCTGCATCAATGGCTCCACAGGGCTCAGCACGTCAATGTCCTCGCAATCGAGCCGGCGAACTGCTCGGTCCTGGGCCGCAACGCTGATCGCTCGGCAGGTCGCATGCCGATGCTCGGTCCTGGCGAACAACGCAGCACGACGCTGTCCATCACCGCTGCCTCGGTGGACGTGGAGTGAAGCCGGAGGCTTCCGATGCCAGAAGTTCTCGCTTTGCGGCTGCTGTAGTCGACGAGTAGACCGTGCCCGACCCAGGAACGCAATGACCAGGACGCGCCGCCGGCGCCGCTCTTAGCCACGCCGCTTAGAGATCGGAGAGGCACCGGCACCATCTCTCTGCGGGTAAGACGCGGTGAGCGACCGCGAGGTCCCCATGCGTCCTGCTCGGGCGCAGCCTTATGTCCGTGGTCACATAGCCAGATCAGCAACCTCTGGTGGGGCCGAAGCGAGTCACCGACTCGTGGTTCGGGCGACCTGTCCATGGGGGTCGATCACGAACTTGCGGGCTGCTCCCTTGTCGAAGTCGGCGTATCCCTTCGGTGCTTCGTCGAGGGATATGACCGTGGCGGCAACCGCCTTGGCGATCTGTACGCGGTCGTTGAGGATGGCCATCAAGAGCGGACTGGTGTGTCGGTCCTGATCAAGCGGCCGACCGTGATGTGGCACCCTTCAGCTGCCAAAGTGACAACAGCTGTCGCCAGGTGCTACGAAGGGTTCACATCAGAGAAAGGCCCGGGGGCTTGCCAACCCCGGGCCTTTCTTGTTCCCTACTGGCCGCGCTCGAAAGACACGAACGCGCCGGAGCCTGAGGGTAATGGGCTCTCGGGTCTGTAATCTGTCCTCAACGGCGAACGGCCCCGCTGCACTGATCGGTTGGACGGCGGGGCCGTTTCGCGTCCGCCCTTCGGTGTCCCGCGCGAGATGACGTGCTGCTGACCTATGCCCGGTCCCGAGGGATACCGTGGCGGGCGCACGGCCTTTTGCTTCCCTCGGCTAGGCAACAGGGGGCCGTGTACTGAGGACAACAGGGCCCCGCAGCCTCGGCCGCCAGGCGCCCGTTCGGCCCCCACGTTCGCCCACGTGGCTGCGTAGGGGCTGGGTGGTGGGTGCTTGGCCTTCAGGCATCGAGATCACAGATGACATCCGACACCGATGAGTTGCTCGCTCTTCGCGATGCGTTACGTGCGTGCCCGAAATACCAGTCGGAGGAGTTCACCGATCGTAGGGTGACTAGAGCCAGGCCTGCTTCACCGAACGCGTCTCGGACCGAGCTGCCCTTAAAAGGCTTGGCCCTCCCAGACGGAAACGCACGAAACATCGCCGGTCCTAAGGCGTGCCCATCCCCTAGGTTGCGCCCGAGTCGGCAGGGCGCTCGTGAGTTCATCCGTCGGGCCCTCGAGTGGGTCGAGTACGCCAACCTACGGTGAGCACCTCATCATTGCTGGGGCGCCGTTGGCCAAGCCCCGGGTCTCAGCTCGACCTGGAGGTGTGACATGACCGCCGCCAGCAACAACCAATACAAGACGGCTCAAGGTCTTGATGAAACGTGCCGATCAAATAGCTCATGATTGACTCTCCTAACACCAGTACCAACAATAAAGGGCGGAGATGGTCGCGGCGATCCAAGTTTGTCGCGGCAGTTGCCGGAGCCCTGCTCGCAGGAGGCGGCGCCTACGCGGCGACGAACTGGAGCGTCGGGCTCGCCGGTGGCTCGAGCGGTGAGGCCCAGTCGGCGACCGTGTCCAACCTGACCATCACCGCCGTCGCCTCTCCCTCAGCCACCAACCTCTTGTACCCGGGCGGGAACGGTGACGTCGTCATGACGATCGCCAACCCGAACCCCTTCCCTGTCACGGTCACGGCCGTGAACCTGCCAACCAACGCGACCTATGCGACTGGGTACACGACGAGCGCCCTCACGACAACGCAGACTGGCTGCCTTGCCGCCACTCCGAGCGACGTCATCTGGAACTACTCGAGTGCCACCAGTGGTACCTCGCACACACTTACATCGGCACTCACCGTGGCAGCATCCGGCACGCTGACGGTCACGATGACCAACGACGCCAGCATGACCCTGGCCGTCCCGGCAGCGTGTGTGGCTACGTACTTCTCGATGCCGTCGCTGACAGGTGTCACAGCGACAGGTGGTGCTGCCACCGCCACGACCAGTCCGGCCACCGACAGCTGGATAATCTGATCTTATTGGTGTAAGCGATCAGGGAGTCCTGACGCGAATGAGCCGTCAGGAACACCTATTCTGGGTTCGTTGGCTCGAATAGAACAGGGTCAGAGTCGTGGCTAAGCCGAGGTTTCGGACGATCGCGTTGATCGTGGTTGGCTCAGTACTTGGCATGACGGGCATTGCCGGTGCGACTAACTGGGTGGTTAACCTCACCTCGGGTACGCATCCCGCGCAGGCCCAGTCGACTGTGATCAACCCTCCAACAGGGGGCAGCGCCACGAGTCCTACGTCAACCACCCTCTTGATCAGCTGGACTGCGCCGAGCAGCGGTGCTCCTCCCTCGGGCTACACGGTCACTCGCAACGGCTCGCCGGTCCCAAGCGGAAGCGTCTGTTACGGCACGATTAGTTCTACATCGTGCACCGACAGCGGTCTCACAGCAAACAGCACCTACATCTACACCGTGACCGCTGTCACGGGCAGCAACTGGACGAGCAGCGCGAGTTCATCGTTCCAGGGAACCACCAATGCAGCCTCCACACCTGGCAACCCCCAGTTCGTCAACTCTTCGACGTATGAAGATCCTTATAGCTATAGCGTCACTCTGATTGTACCAACGGGCGTCTCGGCGGGCGACCTGCTCATCGCGGTTCTCTATACTGGCAACCCCACCGGTTACCCTGGTGACCCAACTACGGTGGCGATGCCCGCTGGCTGGACAGTGCTCTCTAACGCGACAAGTCCGGGAGCGGAACCCTTTGGCGCTGTCCTCACCGCCTATCACGTCGCGACTTCGAGCGAACCGGCGAGTTACACCTTCAGCTCCACGAACTTCAACAATGTCACCGCCGTGATGTTGGCCTATGCCAACTCCGACGGCACGACACCAGTGATTGACCAAAGCACCTGGAACTCCACGATGACCAGCAGCGAGCTGACGCCTTCGACTTCTAACGACACGCTGATCACCATCTTCGGAGACTACAATGGGGCTTTGATGTCCGTCGCGAGTCCCGCCGCGGGCGTCGCTTTTGTGGGGGACGGCGCCTATGCCTCGACCTTCGCGGCAGACCAGTACCTCACCAGCGCCGCGCCCGTCCCAGTGATAACTCCTTCCGGTAATTCGGGTCAAGGCGTATCGGTGACGATCCTCCTCAAGTACTGACCTGAATCCGAGGGCCGCGGTCGTCGGCGGGACGGCCTACACGCCGTCCGCTAGCGCCATCTTTCCCGACTCGGCTGTGAACACTGGCGACTTGGTCGTCAGTCTCTTTCCGGAACCTTGTCGAGCAACGCGACCAGGAGTCGCGGAGGGTTTGAAAGCTGTCCTCTAAGGTGCGTCAGTGGCAGATCTTGTTGGCTGTCGGTTGCCGACCTCGATCGTGAAGCGCTCGAAGCTAGCAAAGCTAGCGCCGACGTAGTTCTCTTAGCACCCGTACCAGCTGAGCCCGCCCAGTGCCTGGCGGCCGCCGACAGTGTTCACTTCAGGCTTCCCGCTCCCTCCCGCTGTCCGGTCCGTCCAACCGGCTGGGGCCGCCGACCCGCATTCCTCGACGTGCCCCTGCCTCTCAGAGGTCGCCCCGGCCGGCCGGCCGGCTGGGGCCGCCGGCCATCATTTCTCGGTGTGCGCCTGCTTCTCAGAGGTCGCCCTCGTTTGTTCCGGTTTGCCCGGCTCGCCTCTCTCTCCCCACCTCATGATGTCGCGCGAGGTGGTCAAGTCGGCGTCCGTAGCCGAGAACGGCACGCCCGGGATGCCAGGTGGCACAGGTCTGGGTCCGAAGCGGACGCCTTAGGGCAGCCGGCCACCCAGGCGATCTCGGAAAGCCTCACGCTTGTAAGTGGCAGGATCTCCCGTCAGAAGTGCTCCGGGTCGTAGACGGTTTCGGGATTGGCCTTGTCCCGCTCCGGTGGCGCCCGATGTGGGCGATGACGGCACCCGTCTCGCTTGGCCGTTGCACGAGCCCAACACAGCTGCCGGTAGGTGAGGCCCGCCAGGGTACAGAACAACGCCCTTGCACCCGCGCCGGTCAACGTGAACGCCGCGCCCGATTCGGCCATCTGGCTCGGAGCCCTCACCTTCGAGAGGTGATGCCGTGGCAGCGACAACTCCCGAACCCAAGACTGCGGCGGTAGCGCAAGCGCGCGTGGTGCTGACGTTCGAGAACTCGGACCTCGCGGAGCACCATCAGCTCGACATCCTTGTCGTGCTCGGATCGTTGGAAGGATTGCAAAAGACCGAGGTCCCACAAGAGTCCGATGCAGCAGAGGGTGAGAGGGTGAAGGCAACGGCCGATGATGTCTGACGACACCGAGGAGTGCCAGCTCAGCGGCCTGATCGACGTATTGGTGCCAGAGCACCGTACCTGTTCGACATGACACGACTTTTCCATCCGAAAAGTCTCATCGCGTCGGTCTCGCCTCCGCCAGAAGCGAGCCACGCATGGGCGGCAGTGTGTCGGAATTGGTGCGGATGCAGCTGGGGGATACCCGCCGCCGCGCAGCGCCGCCTTAGTATTTGCGCCACGCCGCTGGAGGTTAGGCCACCTTTCGGACCGAGCCACAGGGCTGTGCAATGCGACTGAGGATGGCGCTTTCGCAGACGGAGATATCGGTCAAGAGCGGAACTGGTCTTCGGTCCGTACGGTGCCGACCGCGGACGCTTTCCCTTGCCTACGACATTGATGACCTCGGCCTCCAAGATGACATCCTCCACCGCGAGGTCCGTTATCTCGGCGAGGCGACAGCCCGTGTCGATAAAGAGTCGCAGAATCGCCATGTCGCGCCGGCTCTCGAAGTCTGTGCCTTCGCAGACCTTAAGCAGTTTCCTGAGGTCATTGTCGGTCACGATCGGCACGGGCACGGCGGGGATGCTCGGCGGCTTCATCCGGGCCATCGGCGAATCAGTCAACTCCCCTTCGTCCACCAGGTAGAGGAAGAACTGCCGCAACGCCTGGTGCCGTGTTGCGCGGTCGTTGGCTTCCATCGAGCTAACTGGTCGGCGATGAACGCCTCTACGTGCTCGCGCTTGACCTCACCAACAACAGTCGGCATGTCGTGACAGCGCAGGAATTGAAGAAACAGTTGAACGGTCTCGCCATAGCCACGGATTGTCTTCTCCGAGCGGTTGCGTGCTCGAAGGCGACGGCTCCAGCTTTCGAGATACTCGTCGACCCTCGCCACCTTCTGCTTCAGCGAGTCTTGTTGCCACTCGGTCCCCTAGCGGCTACCGAAACCGACATTAGGGCCGTGCCAGACGTTACCCCAGCTCTATTAGCAGGTCTAGGTGCCCTGTGCGCTGTGCTCATCGATCTTGACTACACTATATATACATCCAGGTAGATGGCACTTTGTGGGCGCTGACGGACTTGAACCGCCGACCTGCTCGTTGTAAGCGAGCTGCTCTAACCACCTGAGCTAAGCGCCCGTCGCCTCGAGAGAGATCCGACCGTGCCCACAGACGACGATAGGTTCTCTCGTCACCGCCATCCTCCCACGTCCTTCGAACGAGGCAGGCTCGACCGGTCAGGCCTCAGGTCGACTGCAGAGCGCTCCCCGGAACGATCGCCGACACCGAGATCGTGGGCCCTCCGCACGCCGTGAACGTCTCGGCGACCGTGAAGCTCGATGCGATCCCCGGCAGGGTCACCTCCATCGAGCTGACGACAGGGCATGTCTGCTCTCCATCGGAGGGGACGTCACTCGACTCCACCATGAAACCCGCGGTTGCTGAACTGCCGGGAGAAACAGTCAGCTTCGCCGGCGCGATGTCAAAGACCGATCCTTCGCCTGTGGTGCGAATCGTTGTCTGCAGCGGCGCCGCCTGAGAGCCCTGTGCTGCTCCGACCAGTGTGACGCCGGGCCTGCCCTCAAGCGTGCAAGCCACTGTCGAGGTATTCACCACGTTGACGGGGCTGAAGATCGACCCTGCGGCTCCGGTTCCTTCCAGCGCGACAACCTTCAGCTGGCTCGCGGTGCACGGAGCACCCGGCGTTGGCTGGGTTGTAGTCGTCGTAGTCGTGGTGGAAGAGGTGCTCGTCGTCGAGGTCGTAGGTGCAAGCGTCGTCGAGGTCGTCACCAGAGTTGGCCTGGTCGTGGTCGTGGTCGCGGTCGTGTTCTGAGAGCAGCCAGCGACAACGGCGGCCAAGGCGACGATGATCACGGACGGCCTGGCAACTGCAGATCTCGAACGGCGCATGAGTCTCCTGGCTATGGGAACCGCCCGCGGGCACGTGCTCGCGAGGAACCATCCGAATCGATACCCATGTACAAGTATGACGACAAGCCGGACGCGACCTGGGTCAATCGCCCCGCACCCCCCTCAGGCGCGCCCCTTCGGCTGCGTCGTAGTTCCAGAACCGGGGCAGTGCGGCTGCCAGCGCGACTGTCCCCACGACGCAGAGCACGCCTCCTGAGACAATGGAAGCGCGCAGTCCAGCAAGGGACTCGACAAGTCCGGCCTCGACGTTGCCGAGCGTCGGACCAGACGAGTAGCTGAGCATCTCGATGCCAGCGAGGCGACCACGCAGCGCGTCAGGGATCGACTGGTTCCACATCGTCGTCCTACACAGCCCGCTGACCATGTCGGCTCCGCCCGCCACCACGAGTCCCAAGATCGCTAACGGCAGCGATCTCGCGAAGCCGAAGCCGATGATCCCAAGTCCCCATATCCCCGCGGACAGCGCAACCATGCGACCATGGCGCCGGACGCGGCGCGCCCACCCGCTCGAGAGAGTCACCAACAGCGAGCCGGCTGACGGTGCCGCGTAAAGGACACCGAGAACGGCTGCCCCACCGAGGTGACTTGCGACCTGGGGGAACAGCGCTGTCGGAATCCCGAAGAACATGGCATTCATGTCGATGAGATACGAACCAATCAGGTCCTGACGGCTCCTTGCGTACCGCAACCCGTCGGTGATCGCCCGAAGCGAAAGTCCTTCTGACTCAGGAGGCGGGGGCACGGCGCGCATCAGAGCAAGCGCCACCAGCGACACGACGAAGGTCGCGACGTCGAGCCCGTAGGTGATCGGCAGTCCTACGGCGACGATCAGGACGCCGGCCACCGGCGGAGCCGCCACCATCCCGAGATTGCCCTTGAGAGACGAGAGAGCTGCAGCGGCCGGGAGCTCGTCGGCCGAAACGAGCCTCGGCACCATTGCCTCGAGCGAGGGCCGTTGCAAGCCGTCAACTCCGGCTGCGGCAAAGGCGACAACGAAGAGCACCCATAGCCGCGGGTGAGCCGAGAGCGAGTTAGCGACCAGGGCGCCGGTCACCAGGCACATCGCACTCTCGGTGAGACGGACCATCCGCCGCCGGTCGACTGCGTCCGCGAGCGCCCCTCCGACGAATGCCGTGATGATCATGGGGATGAGCTCGGCCAGACTGAGCAGTCCAACGATGAGAGACGAATGGCTTATGCGGTACGCCTGGTATGGAAGGGCGACATAGGTCACCATGCTCCCGAAAAGGGACACCCCCTGGCCGATGAAGAGCAGACGGAATTCCCTCGAGCGGCGCAGCGGTGCAACGTCGATCCGGAACATCGTTGCCAAACCGCCGCCGCGACTCGCCCTCCCGGCAGCCTCCGCCACCTGCTCGGGAACTGCAACCGACTCGGGCGGCTCAGGTAGCGGCCCGGCGCGCGAGCCTTCCGGCGCCGGATGGGAATGGTCCACGCTGTCCAGTCTGTCCGCCGGAGCTACTTACCGACGACCGTCGACGTCAACTATCGGCCGGACCTTCCTGCGACGGTCCGGGAGGGACGTTCTCAGTGTCGCGCCGAACGGTGGCGCTCGGGCGCGGGACGCGCCCCCTGAGGCTCAAGGAAACAAGCCCCTCACTTCGATAGCCTCCCCCACTCTCTCGAGCGCTACCGCCACCGCACCACGCCTCGGTGTCACCTTCAGGTCGCGCGACCGGCGCCAGACTGCGTCGAAGGCGGTCGACATGACGCGCCGGAGACGCTCGGCAACAAGGTCCCCCTCCCATGCGAAGCCCTGACGGCTCTGAGCCCACTCGAAGTAAGAAGCCGTGACCCCGCCGGCGTTCGCCAGGATGTCGGGGACCACGACGATGTCGCGCCGTTCCAGGATCGCGTCCGCCTCGGGCAAGGTGGGCCCGTTGGCTGCCTCCACGATCAGCCGCGCCCCAATCTTCTCGGCCACCTCGGCGGTTATGACTCCCGCGAGCGCCGCCGGGATGGCCAGCTCGCACTCGAGCTCCCAGATCCGATCAGGCTCGAGCGCGTCCGCAAGCTCGAACCCGGCGACGCTGCCCGTCCGATCGACGTGACGAGCCAGCAACGCCGCGTCCAGACCCGCCTGGTTGTAAACGCCGCCTCCGGCGTCGGTCACGGCGATGACGCGCATGCCAGCCGAGGACAACATGTACACGAGCGGGCCGCCGACCTTGCCGTGGCCCTGGATCACGGCCCGCGCCCCGGTCATGGAGAGGCCAAGCTCGTGGAAGGCGGCCCGTGTGCAGATGAGCACGCCCTGAGACGTGGCTCCGACATGACCACGGCTACCGCCGATCGCCAGCGGCTTGCCGGTCACCACGCCGGTCATCGCCTCCCCGCTGAGCATCGAGATCGTGTCCATCAGCCACGCCATCACATTCGCGTCGGTGTTGACGTCCGGCGCCGGAATATCGCGGTCTGGGCCGATCATCGAAGCGATGCCCATCGCGTACCGGCGAGTCAGATGCTCGAGCTCGACCACCGAGAGAGTTGTCGGGTCGACCTGGACACCGCCCTTCGCGCCGCCGAAGGGCACGTCGACCACGGCGCACTTGAGGGTCATGTCCGCTGCGAGCGCCATGATCTCGTGGGCAGTGACGGACTGGTGGAAGCGGATCCCACCCTTGCCGGGGCCTCGGGCACTGCTGTGATGCACCCGCCACCCGCGAAACACCTCGATCCTCCCGTTGTCCCGCCGGATCGGGACGGCCACTTCGAGGACTCGCTCAGGCAGAGAGAGCATGCGCAGCGCGTCCGGGTCGAGCCCGATCAGCGATGCCCCGTCCTCAATGCGCTCGAGGATTGCCTTCCAAGGGTCAGAATCGGACACCGCTCAGCCTCCAAGACTGTCGCTCGACTTCAAGCTAGTGACGGGACCACCCTGCCACAGAAGATGACCGCCTGGCTTGCGATGTTCAAACGCTCAGCCGCCGCAGGACGCGGAAACTCTGTCGCTCTAGGCACCCTCGAGCAGCGACGGCTCGTCGGTGAGGATGAGGTGCCACGACTTGCGGTGCTCCTCGCACGGGCCGATCTCGAGCAGCGCCGCGCGGTGCTCCGGGGCCGCGTAGCCCTTGTTCGCCTGCCAGCCGTACCAGGGGTACAGGCCGGCGAGCTCGATCATGCGCCGGTCGCGCGCCACCTTCGCGATCACGCTCGCGGCGGCGACCGAAGCACACGTCAAGTCGGCCTTCACCTTGAGCGTCACCTGGTTCGGCTCGATCTCGGTGGGCGAGGACGCTGAGCGCTCCGGACGCGTGAACCAGTCGTAGTTGCCGTCGAGCAGGACGAGGTCCGGGCGGACCCGAAGATGGGCGAGCGCCCGCTCGCCCGCCAGGCGAAGTGCTCGCAAGATCCCTATCTCGTCTATCTCGGCCGCGCTCGCACTCCCGATCGCCCAGCAACACGACCAGGACTCGATCCTTGGGACGAGGGACTCGCGCACTGCAGGAGCAAGGAGCTTGCTGTCTCGCAGACCGGCGGGGGGCCGGCGCGTCGTGGCATCGACGACGACCAGTCCAACCGAGACTGGCCCTCCGAGCGAGCCGCGGCCCACTTCGTCGCATCCGGCGACGACGACACTGCCCGCAGCGAGCAGGTCGCGCTCGACCTTGAGGTTCGGGGCCCGACCAGCGGTCACGCCAGCCCTTCTTCCAACCCGGTCGCAGCACCCACGCAAACGACGGTAGCTCCCCGCTCACGGCCGGCGTGGACTCCTCCTGGCTGACGAGCGGTACTTGCTAAAAGTCAGTTATGCTTGCGCACATGAACATTTCAGCTGCACCACGTCTCCGCGTCGTGGCAGTCGCCTTAGTGGCTGTTCTCGGGTTGGCCGTCTCCGCCGGCGGCACCTCGGCAGCATCCACCACGGCCAAGTCGACGACACACGGAACCGCCAGTGTCGCCTCCGCCGGCTCTCTCGAGTTGTGGGCCGCCACGGACCTCGGCCCTAAGTTCGAGGCCGCGACCGGCGACGGCTTCCAGGGCCGCGCTGCAGGCTCGGGCACGCTCGCCTCGGAGATCATCTCGAAGGAGATCTCGCCCGGGGTCTTCATGTCGGTCGGCAAGAAGAACATCAAGCGCCTTTGGCCGGTGGGCAGGTCGAAGTTCGTCATCCAGCTCGCAACGGACCCGCTCGTGGTGGCCTACGACCCACACAGCAAGTTCGCGCCGGAGTTCAACGCCATCGGGGACCACAAGGCATCGTTCTCGTCGCTGTTCACGCTGCTCAGCTCACCTGGGATCCGCGTCGGACGCACCGACCCGAACGCCGACCCGCAAGGCGTCTACTTCATCTTGATGATGGAGCTCGCCCAGTCCACGCTCCACCTGTCCTACGACCCCGCAACGACGGTGCTCAGCGTCAGCAAGTCCACGCCGTTCGGGTTGCCGGCGCAGATGGTCGACGAGGACTCGCTCATCACAGACCTCCAGGCCGGTGAGTTCGACGCCACGAGTGCCTATCTGACCCAGGCGATCCAGTACCACTTGCACTACATCACCCTGCCGCAGAGCCTGAACTTCGCGATCCCCGCCGACAACGCCAACTACGGCAAGGTCAGCATCAGGCTCACGGGCGGAACCGTCGACCAGGGTGACCTGATCACCTTGAACATCACCCTTGTGCTGCCCGCGAACGCCAAGAGCGCTCCGTCCATGGCAGACCAGGCCGCCGATGACGCCTTCGTCGCATGGATTGTCTCGGGAGCAGGGCGTGCCCAGCTGAAGAAGGGCGGCTACCCGCTCACTCCGGAGGTCTACATCGGTGCCACACCCGCGGACACCGCGGCGACAACGTTGCCTGCGAATGTGCTGAGCGCGTTCACCGCCTCGGGTGGTACAACCTCGTCCTGATGAGAACCACCACCCCGGCAGGCAGTCTGGCCGCGACCGGAGTGGTGCCGGGGTTCCCCACCGCCGGGCGCGTCGTCGCCCGAGGTTCAACGGCGCTGGCGCTGCTGGGCGCGCTCGTCATCTGGCTGGCGCTGCTCGGGCCCTTCGCCGTGCTGATCCAGCATCTCTCGTTCCATTCCATCCGCGCGGCACTGGGGCCGCCCGGAGCCCTCGACCCGCTCTGGGTGTCGCTCGGAGCGAGCGCGATCGCCCTCGGCGCCATGGTGCTGCTGGGAACGCCGCTCGCGTACCTGCTCGCCCGCGGCCGCCTGCCGCTGGCACGCCTTGTCGAGCTCGGCATCCTCCTCCCGCTCATGATGCCGCCGCTCGTGATCGGACTGCTGCTCATCTTCCTCATCGGCCCGGAGGGAACGCTGGGCAATCTCCTGGCCGATATCCACCTGACGGGAGTGAACACGTTCTTCGCGCTCATCGTCGCCGAGTTCTACGAGGCTGCGCCCTTCTATGTGCTCGGTGCCCACGCCGCCTTCGCGTCGGTCGACCCCCGCATCGAACAGGACGCCACTTTGCTCGGTGACCGCCCGTTGCAAGCCTTCCGCCGTATCACCCTTCCCCTCGCAGCTCCGGGGCTCGCGACCGGCCTTGCGACCGCTTGGGCGCGCGCGATGGGCGCTTTCGGGGCCGTCGTCATCATCGCCTATTACCCCCGCGGGCTTCCGAACCAGATCTTCATCGCCTTCCAGGAGTTCAGCCTCTCCGGTGCGCTTCCCTTCGCGCTGCTGCTCGTCGTCGCGGCGCTCCCCCTCCCGGTCCTCGCCTATCTGTGGAGCGCGCGG
>Ga0224555_1002424_pt1 | contig 21973 bp, 13 predicted proteins | sample 714S23034metaG_FD_180687 | JGI IMG/M metagenome (GOLD analysis project Ga0224555, IMG submission 180687) | Peat soil microbial communities from Stordalen Mire, Sweden - 717 S2 30-34 | ecosystem: Environmental > Terrestrial > Soil > Wetlands > Peat | place: Sweden: Norrbotten County, Stordalen...
CTCCAGCCGTTCGGGGAAAAGCAGCGTTTGGGAGCGGTCCAGTCCGGTGCGATGATTCATGCTTGTATCAGACATCCTTCCGGCGTAAACGTTTCAAATCATGACCGAGTTTTCACACAGCCTCGCGCGAGGCTGTGTGAAAACTCCAGCGAAGGGCGAGTGATGGGCGGAGAAAAAGTTTGACCGGCGGTCCGAAAGTTCGGATCGCCGGTTTTTGTTTTCCAGAGATTCGATCCGTCGGACCGGGCCGATTGGAAAATCGGCGTTCCCATCGGTCTCCGCGCTTTTCCGCCCGGCCGGACTTTATTGCGCCACGGTGTAGCTGGAAATGGCGCGCATGTATTGCGCGCGCTCGAAGGCGCTGGGCGCGGGGCAGTTTTTCTGGCTCAGGCTGCCCTTGAGTTGCGCGACGGATTCGTATTCGTGCTCCTCCATCCAGACGACGAGTTCTTTTTCAATGACCTGGATATGCCCGACGCCGTGCCGGATGAGCGTGGAGCAGAGCATGGTCACGTCCGCGCCGGCCATGAGCATTTTCAAAACGTCGGGCGCGCGGTGGATGCCGCTGGTGGCCGCCAGATTGCATTTGAGACGCCCATAAAGGATGGCAATCCAGCGCAACGGAACGCGCATGGCCATGGGCGTGCTCAACAGGATATTGGGTTTCACTTCCAGCGTGTCCAAATCAATGTCCGGCTGGTAAAACCGGTTGAACAGCACCAGCCCGTCCGCCCCGGCTTCGCTCATCCGCTTGGCCATGTTGGCAAAGTTGGTGAAGAACGGGCTGAGCTTCACCGCCACCGGAATCGTGACCTCCGACTTCACGGCTTTAAGGATGTCAAAATAGGTCTGCTCGACCTCCCCGGCGGGCAGGTTCATGTTGGTGGGGATGTAATAGATGTTCAACTCCAGCGCATCGGCGCCCGCCTGTTGCACCAGCCTGGCGTATTGCGTCCAGCCGCTGGACGACGAGCCGTTGTGCATGCCGGCATTGATGCTGGCAATGATCGGAATGCGCACGGCTTTCTTCGCCGCGGCAATGTGTTTGAGATATTCCTCCGGCCCCAGGCGATATTCCTCCGGCTCCGGAAAATAAGTCAGCGCCTCCGGAAAGCTGAACGTGCCGCTTTCCATGTGATGGTGCAGTTCCAGACGCTCCTGGCGCAGTTGCTCCTCGAACAGGGAATACAGCACCACCGCCGACGCGCCGGCGTCTTCCATGCGTTTGATGCTGTCAATCTCCTCCGATAGCGGCGAGGCCGACGGCACCAGCGGCGTGCGCAGTTTCAAACCGAGATAAGTCGTGGTCAGGTCCATAAGATATTGGGGTGATGCGTGAAACGTAAAACGTGACAGCCTGCGACAGCCGAAGGCATTTCACGTTTCATGCATCACGTTTTCATTTTTTGTTAAGGTTGTTGGTCCGCCGTGGCCGCGGCCTGGGGCGACGCGGACTGGCCACTGCCGGCATTGGTGTCGCGTTCCGCCAGAAAATGATAGAATTTCCAACGGTGGTCGGCATCCACCTGGGCCTGGGCAAAGAGCTTTTTCGCCTCTTCGGGTTTGCTCTTCGTGAGCATCTTGAAACGGTTTTCCGAGAGCAAATAATCCTGCAGTTTGGTTTTCGCCGCCGATGAATCCAATTGCAGCGGATTCTCGCCCGCTGCAGCCCGCCGCGGGTCGAAGCGATACAACAGCCACTGGCCGGTTTCCACCGCGAGTTTTTGATGGCGCGCGCCCACGCCCATGTCCACCGCGATGCCGTGGGCGATGCAATGGCTGTAGGCGATGATGAGTGACGGGCCGGGATACGATTCCGCCTCCACGAACGCGCGCAGCGTCTGCTCATCCTTCGCGCCCATTGCGACGCTGGCCACATAAATGTTGCCGTAGGTCATCGCGATCAGGCCGAGGTCTTTCTTGCACGTCGGTTTGCCGCCGGCGGCAAACTTGGCCACCGCGCCGCGCGGCGTGCTCTTGGACATCTGTCCGCCGGTGTTGGAATACACCTCGGTGTCGAGCACGAGCACGTTCACATTGCGTCCGCTCGCCAGCACGTGGTCCAGGCCGCCGTAGCCGATGTCGTAGGCCCAGCCGTCGCCGCCCAGAATCCACACGCTCTTTTTGACGAGCGTGTCGGCGAGGGGCAGCAGCAGTTTCACCTCGGGCGCGTCCAGCTTGGCCAGCTTCTGCTTCAAGGCGGCCACGCGCTCGCGCTGTTCGTAAATCCCGGCTTCATCGGTCTGATCGGCATTGACGATGCCGCTCACAAAGTCGTCGCCCAGTTGCGGCGCGAGTTTTTTCACCAGTTCCACGGCGAATTCCTTTTGCTTGTCAATCGAAACGCGGAAACCGAGGCCGAACTCGGCGGCGTCCTCGAAGAGCGAATTGTTCCACGTCGGGCCGCGGCCGTTTTTGTCCATGGCGTAAGGTGTGGTCGGCAGGTTGCCGCCGTAAATCGAGGAGCAGCCGGTGGCGTTGGCAATCACAGCCCGATCCCCAAACAATTGTGACAGCATTTTAACATACGGGGTTTCGCCGCAGCCCGCGCACGCGCCGCTGAACTCGAACAACGGCCGCATGAATTGTTGCTGGCGCAGTTGCGTCGTCTTGACCTTGCGCCGGTCCAGTTCGGGCAAGGCGATGAAGAAATTCCAGTTGTCCCGCTCCTGCACCCGTAACGGCGCCTGCGGACGCATGTTGATGGCCTTGAGTTTGGCCTCGGTCTTGTTCCTGGCCGGGCAAACGTCCACGCACAACGAGCAGCCGGTGCAATCCTCGGCGGCGATTTGCAACGTGAACTTCAACCCTTTGAAATCCGGAACCCGGGAGTCAACGCTCTTGAACGTTGCCGGCATGCCCTGGAGCGCCGCCGGTTCATAAACTTTCGCCCGAATCGTCGCGTGCGGGCAGATGGCCACGCACTTGAGGCATTGGATGCAAACCTTCTCGTCCCAAACCGGAATGTCCAGCGCGAGATTGCGCTTCTCGTATTGCGCCGTGCCGGTCGGGAACGTGCCGTCCACCGGAAACGCGCTCACGGGCAGGTCGTCGCCCTCGCCGGCGGTGAGCCGGCCCAGCACGTCCTTCACAAATTGCGGCGCGTTGGGCGTGACCGGCGGCAACAACCCGCCGCTGCCGTTCACGCGGCTGGTCACCGGCACTTCGTGCAGATGCTCCAGCGTGTTGTCCACCGCCTTGAGGTTCATGGCCACGACTTCCTCGCCTTTTTTGCCGTAGGTCTTCTTGATGGAATACTTGATGGACTCGATGGCCTTCTCGCGGGGCAGCACACCGGACAACGCGAAGAAACAAACCTGCATGATGGTGTTGATGCGTCCGCCCATGCCGCTGTCGTGGGCGACCTTGGTTGCGTCAATCACGTAAAATTTCGCCTTCCGGGCGATGAGCGTTTCCTGCAACGGCGTCGGCAGCTTGGACCACACTTCGTCCTTTGAATATGGCGTGTTGAGCAGGAACGTGCCGCCGGGCACCAGCGGTTTGGCCAGGTCAGACTTCTCCAGGAACGTCGGCAGATGGCACGCCACGAAATTCGCGCGGCTGACAAGATAGGTGGAGCGGATCGGCTCCGGCCCGAAACGCAGGTGCGACACCGTCATGCTGCCCGATTTCTTGGAATCATAAACAAAGTAGCCCTGCGCATAGTTGTTCGTGCCTTCGCCGATGATCTTGATGGAATTTTTGTTCGCGCCCACCGTGCCGTCCGCGCCCAGGCCGTAAAACATCGCCCGAATCACATTGTCGGGTTCGGTCGAGAATTCCGGGTCCACCGGCAGGCTGGTGTGGGAAACGTCGTCGGTGATGCCGACGGTAAAATGATTTTTCGGCTGCTTCTCCTTGAGATTGTCGAACACCGCCTTGACCATCGCCGGGGTGAATTCCTTCGACGACAAACCATACCGTCCGCCGACAACCTTCGGCATCGTCTTCAGCTTGCCGGTGCCGTTCATCAATCCTTCCGCCAGCGCGGTGATGGCGTCCTGATAAAGCGGTTCGCCTGTCGCGCCCGGCTCCTTGGTGCGGTCCAGCACCGCGAGTGACTTCACGCTGGCCGGCAGCGCCTCAACAAACTTGCTCGTGTCAAAAGGCCGGTACAGCCGCACTTTCAACACGCCGACTTTCTCACCCTTTTTGACGAGATAATCCACCGCTTCATGCGCCGCTTCGCAACCAGAACCCATGAGCACGATCACGCGCTCGGCGTCCGGCGCTCCGACATAATCGAACAGTTTGTAGGCGCGGCCCACCACCTTCGCAAATTGGTCCATGGCGTCCTGCACGATTTGCGGACACGCGGTGTAAAAATTGTTGCCCGCCTCGCGGCCCTGGAAGAAGGCATCGGGGTTTTGCGCCGTGCCGCGCAACACCGGCCGGTCCGGCGACATCGCCCGCGCGCGAAGTCCGGCAATCAGTTTGTCGTCAATCAACGCCCGCAGGTCGTCGTCGGTCAGCATCTCAATCTTCTGCACCTCGTGCGAGGTGCGGAAGCCGTCGAAGAAATGCACGAAAGGAATCCTCGAACGCAGCGTGGCCGCCTGCGCGATGAGCGCAAAATCAACGGCTTCCTGCACGCTGGCCGAGCCGAGCATGCCCCAGCCGGTCGAGCGGCAGGCCATAATGTCACTGTGATCGCCGAAAATGGAAAGCGCATGGGTGGCGATGGCGCGGGCGGTGACATGGAAGACGGCGGGCTGGAGTTCGCCGGCGATTTTGAACATGTTGGGAATCATCAGCAACAGGCCCTGCGACGCCGTGAACGTGGTGGCGAGCGAGCCGGTCTGCAACGCGCCGTGGACGCTGCCCACCGCGCCGCCTTCGCTTTGCAACGCCACGATTGACGGGATGGTGCCCCAGAGGTTCTTCCGGTTCTCGGACGCCCATTGGTCGCAAAATTCGGCCATGGGCGATGACGGCGTGATGGGATAAATGGCCATCACTTCATTCAGGCGGTAGGCGACGTTGGCGACGCCTTCGTTGGCGTCAACGGTCAGTTTGGGTCTTGTGCTCATATCGGTGAAAAATGTAACAAATTAAACATCACGGCGACATCGAAAATGGCTGTCAAGCTGGCGGAATTCAAAACAACTTTCCTGGCAGCCGACAGCCTGGAAAGCAGGTTAAATCAGCGTTGTCCGGACACCCCCACCTTTTTTGTCAAAGAAGCAACATTCGTTGCTTCCCCCGCTCAAAATCATACCGCCACACAGGTTTCCAGCCCCAAAACGCCTTTACGCGAATGGCGCTAATTAACACGAATTTTGAACAACCAAGGAACAAAGACACGAAGAATTTTAATCACGGATGGGCACGGATGGAACCCAGAGCGGCTGACGCCGCAACCACGGATTTTGGATTGCGGCGGGAATCCCGCAGAGCGGGAGCCACGCCGCTTTTGGAAGCAACCGGCCGTACGGAAAGCGGTGTCGCCGCTGCGCTCCAGTCTTCGCTGCGCTTCGCCTCGGCAGGCTGCCACCGCAGTCCAAATCTTTGTCGTTCGTGCGCGAAGAAGTTGCGGGATTGTATTACGGATGTCCACATTGGATATTTGCCCCGCACTCGTGTCGGGTTCTTATTCCCACGGTAGCGGACGCGGCTTTGGGGTCTTCCCCCTTCGCCGAGGGGCGTGTTGCCCAAATGGAACGGAGCGCGGGTGTCCCACTCGCAGCAGCCAGAAAGGCCAAATGAGCGCACGAAATTCCACGGGTTTTGGGGTTTCGAACGTGCTGTGGCTGAGACAGCCGCGCTCCACCCTCTCCAAACTGATTTGGGCAACACGCCCCAAGGCTACGGCGGACCGGGGCATCTGGGAGATGGAGGAACACGGGGGAAAAGAGCCGGCGGGACGCCGGCGCTCCCAGGGGTGAAAACATCCAACTCCGACTTGCGTCGCGAGCAGGCATCGAACATCGAACATTCGCAAGACCCTAGTCAAGGCTGGTTGAATCTTGCACAGCTTCGAGCGGTTCTTCAAACCAGGATCAGGCCGGGGTGGTTGCCGGTGAGGCTCCGGCCGCCCTCGGGCGTGACCAGATAAGTGTTTTCCGTCCCCACCATTCCCACGCCCGGCACGCCTTTCTTCGGTTCGAGTGCCAGCACCATCCCCCCGGCCAGCGGTTCGTTAAAACCTTCGGCAATCACCGGCGGTTCATCAATCTGTAATCCCACCCCGTGCCCGAGAAAATTCGCCCGCCGGTTGCCAAAGCCCATGAAATTCTTCAGAAATTCCGGGGCGAGGCTTGCCCTGGTCCGGACATAAATCTCCGCCGGGATCGCGCCGGGTTTGAGCAACGATGCCAGCCGGTGCTCGAGTTCCACACAACGCCGGTGGGCCGCAATCACCTCGTCCGGCAGCGGCCGGCCAAACATGTAAACCATCGTTTTGTCGGTGTGATAGCCGTCCACGGCACAGCCAACGTCCACGAACACAAGGTCGCCCTTTTGGAGCTTGCGGTCGCGGCTGCCCAGCACCGGTGCGGCGGGGCCGATGCCCACGCACCCGCCCGGCCCGTCGAAGCTGGTGGGATAAATGGAATTTTCCCCGAAGCCCAACTGCGCCACGGCGATGTCCACGTTGAACATGCCAAAGCGCACGGTTCCCTGATGTCCCTCGCGCACCAGGAGGGTATAAAGTTCACAGGCCAGCTCCGCCTCGCTCATTCCCTCGCGCAACATCGCCGGCACGCTGTCTTCCATGATGCGCCGGTGGATGGCGCCGCACCGTTCCATGATGGCCAGTTCGTACGGACTCTTGACGGCCCGCACCCGGGCGATTTGCGCATCGAGCGACGCCACCTCTTTGCAGGCGAAATGTTTCCGGAACCGCTGAACCAACGCGAGCGGAACCAGCTCGGTTTCGAGGTGTATGACCCGCCGTGCCGCAGCCGGCGGCACCGCGGGGACGGCATCGCGGAAGCTTTTCATGGGGCGGATGCCGGGAAAGAGCGATTCGGCGCCGGCCCGCTCGAAACTACGGCGCACCCAGAACACCGGCTCGCCGTCGCGGGGAACCAGCAGCAATCCGTCCTGCATCGTGCCGGTGAAATAGTATTGGTTGACCCGGCCAAAAATTGCGGCCAGCTCCCAACCGGCATGCTCCGCGTCCATCCGCGCCCGGAAGCGCTTCATCCGGCCGGTCAACTCTAAGAGTGGAACTTTGGTTGTCATGCCATTGCCGCCGCCATTATGCGGCCCGGCGAGCCGGGGAAAAGAAAAAGAAAGCGGCGCGGGTGTTGGTTGCAAGTTGAAACTGTAAACTGTATTTGGAGCGCGGCTGTCCCAGTCGCAGCAGATCAAAAGCCAGGGTACGTTTGCCTCGATTTCACCGCGTTTTTTGCGGCGCTGGCTTTCAGCGGAAGAACCACCGGGCAGGCTGGAACATTACGCGGTTTTGCCAGCAAAAGCGCATCATTTGCACCTGCTGCTCCGCCCGTATCCGGCGTCCGGCGCATGGGACTGGTGATTAATGCCAATCTGCGAAAAAAATCCCAACAATCTTCGGCCAGGCACTTGACAGAAAAATTTTATTGGCTAAGTTCAAACGCAGTGGTGAGTAAACTGTCAAACTTGAAACTAAACAGTCTAAACAGTCTATGGACATACATCATCCTTTCCTGAGTGAATTCCCCGAACATCGTGAAACCGTCCGGCATCTGCGCCTGAGCAACAACAAATTCCGTGAGATGTTTGAGGAATACCACCAGGTGGACGACGCGGTCTGCCGGATTGAGGAGGAAATTGAGTTCGCCACCGACCAGGCGTTTGACGAACTGAAGTTCAAGCGCGCCAAACTCAAGGACGCCCTCTATTCCGCAGTCAGCCGCGCCACGGTCGTGGCGTAATCAACGTCAGGTTTTGCCGGCTTTGGCCGGCGCCGCCGATGGTCGCTTTAATGCGATTCGGCGGCGGCTTTCCTTTTCTTCGCCTCTTCAACCACCTTTTCCGCCGCGTCACGAGGCATTTCCTCGTAATGGCTGAATTCTTCCGTATGCACGCCGCGTCCGCCGGTCAGCGAACGGAGATTGCTGGAATAGTGATAAAGGTCTTTCACCGGAACCTGCGCCTTGATGACCTGGAAACCGCCGTCGGTTTCAATGCCCTGGATCCGGCCGCGCCGGGACGATAGATCGCCCATCACCTTGCCCATGCAATCGTCCGGAATGTGAATCTCAATGTTGTTGATCGGCTCCAGCAGACACGGCCGCGCGGCGGTAAACGCCTCCTTGAACGCGAAGTAACCGGCGATTTGAAACGCGATGTCCTTGGAATCCACCGGGTGCATCTTGCCGTCGTAAAAATCAACCTTCACGTCCACCACGCGGCAGCCGGCGAGGATGCCCTCGGTGCAGGCCTGGTTGACGCCCTTCTCGACGGACGGCACGAACACGCGGTCCACGTTCTGGCCGACCAGCGAGTTGGTGAACTCCAAGCCCGTGTCGCGCGGCTTCGGTTCGATGCGCATCCAGACCTCGGCAAATTGTCCGGAACCGCCGGTCTGCTTCTTGTGGCGGTATTTCGAGTCGCCCTTGGCCTTGATGGTTTCGCGATAACGCACGCGCGGCTCGCCCAGTTCGACGTGGACGTTGTACTGCCGACGCAACCGGTCGGCGACGACTTCCAGATGCAATTCGCCCTGCGCGGAGATGACGGTCTGGTGCAGTTCAGAATCCACAAAATAGAGGAAAGTTGGGTCTTCCTCGTGCAACGCGGCGAGGCCGGAGGCGATTTTGTCCTCCTCGCCCTTCACCTTGGCGACCAGCGACGCATGGATGTTGGGCTTGGGATAAACGACCTTCGACAGCATCACGGCCTTCTTCGCGTGGCACAGCGTGTTGCCGGTGTGCGTGTCCTTGAGTTTGACGGCCGCGGCGATGTCGCCGGCGCCGAGGGTGTTGACGGCCTCGCGGTTCTGGCCGTTGAGCAGGTAAATCTGCCCGATGCGCTCATTGACTTTGCGGTCGCTGTTGTACAAATCCATGCCGGTGGAAACCGACCCCGAATAGATGCGGAAGAACGACAGCTCGCCAAAATGCGCCTCGGACATGGTCTTGAAAATGTAAAGCACCGGTTCGGGAGCGTCCAAACCCACCTCCACCTCGGCGTCGTTGGCGTTGAGGGCCTTGACCTTCTTGCGGTCCACGGGCGACGAGCCGTATTTGGCGATGAAATCCATCAGGCGCGCGACGCCGATGTTGTTTTCCGCTGAAGTGCAAAACAGCGGAATCAACGATTCCTTTTGCACCGCCGCGTGGATGCCGGCGCGAAATTCCTCCTCCGACAGGCTGCCCTGTTCGAAAAACTTGTTCATCAACTCGTCGTCGGACTCGGCGATGTGCTCGATCAATTGGCGGTGCAATTCCTTGACCTTCGCCTCCCATTCGCCGGTGGCCGGCTCTTCCTTGTATTTGCCGCTGGAATCGGTCGCGTAGGTCACCATTTCATTGCGCAACACGTCCAGCACCCGGTTGAAGCCGGGGCCGGGATTCATCGGAATGTTCAACGGAAAGACGCGCCGGCCAAACCGCTCCTGCACCTGGCGCACCACCGCGTCGAAATCCACGTTCTCCTTGTCCACCCCGTTCACCACGATCATTTTCGGGATGCCGTAGCGGGTCGCGTAATCCCACACCCGGTCGGTGCCGACGCCGATCCCGTGTTGCGCGTGAATCACCACCAGCGCGAAATCGCCGACGCGCAACGCGCCCAGCCCTTCGCTGATGAAGTCGAGATAACCGGGCGTATCAATGATGTTGAGCTTTTTCCCCATCCACTCCGTGTGCAACAGCGAAGCGGAGACGGAAATCTGGCGGTTCTTTTCGCTGATGTGGTAATCCGACACCGTGGAGCCGTCGGCGATGCGGCCCATGCGGGAGATGACGCCGCCGCACATGAGCATGGACTCGCAAAGCATCGTCTTGCCGGACGAAGCGTGACCGACGACGGCGAAGTTACGGATGTCTGCCGGAGCGTAATTTTTCATAGTGGAATTTCTTTCAATTTGGAAACAGTGGAAACCGCAACCGCCCGCGACTCAAAAGAGTGCGGCCCGTTTGAAGACAAATGCAATTTGGCGAATGCCCGTCGGTGACAGGCGACGATGGTTTGCATGCGCTATTTTATAACCGACCTGCCACCCCGCTGAAAAGCAAAGTTTGGCTTTATTGCATCAAATCTTGCCACGCTGCGCACCGCCGCAGTTCCCCGATGGGGCAGGTTGCCCAAATCGTTTAGGAGACGGCGGAGCGCGGCTGCCTGCTCGCGACACCGACTTTGTCGCGTGCTCGTGGAAACGGAGTTTATCGGAGTCTCAGCCGCAGCACGTTCGACAACCCCCCAACCCGCGGAATTTCATGCATTCTTTTGGCAATCCTGGCGGCTGCGGGTGGGAGGCACGGTGACAAGACATCGTGGACAATACGCCCGCTGGAGGGTGTTACGAATTGAAAAACGACACCCCTTGATTCTATTGGTTAAAATTGCTGTGGTTCAATTTCAATCTCCGCCAGCATCCGCTTCATTTTCCCACCGCCAACCCAATGGGCGCGGCAACAGGTCTTGCAGCGGGGAGGTTGGTTTCGGGTCGCTCAACAGCGCCAGCGCCCGGAGCAAGCCCGCCGCATCGGCCAACAGCACCATCGTCCAAGCCAGCCGCAGACTGTTCAGAAACACGCGCTTGAGGCCGAGCAGATTTTTCTCATAGGCCTGACAAGGTTCGACCCAGGAACGCACCTGCCCAAGGAAGGCGTCTGGCCACCACCGTGTTCAACGGCAGCAAGCCCAGCAAGGTTTCGTGATGGTCTGGTGGATACCCAAACTCTTTGGGACAGGTGCTGGCTTCCCGGCAGCAGGCGCAAAGGGCGGGGCTGCTGGCCACGCCAAACCAATGCTGCGCTTCTGCGGCCTCATACCCAAGCCGGTGCCGTGGCTGGCCGGGGGGACAACTCATCTGATCCCAGTCATCGAAGGGTTTGACCACCTTCATGTCGGCTTTCATTTTCGTCACCACCGCGACTTGCCAGGCCTGGCGGATTTCCTTTTTGGTTTGTTGCTGAATGTAGCCCAAGTCGCCCACGACGATGTCCGGACGCCAGCCCAGACGCTGCCAACATTGCCGGATGCTGCCCTTGAGCAAATAGCCTTCCGGCACATGCGCCGGCGCGGCCCAACTGACCAGCGGCACCAGCAGCCCCGCCGGCTCATTAATTCCCCTGACCGGTTGAAACTTGAACTCCAATCCGGATCTCAATTGAGTTTCCAATTTTCCGGTTCCTACTACACTGGCGGCAATGCACTGGCTGCAAGCACTGGATACAAGCCTGTTTCTTTTCGTCAACCGGTCGTTGGCCAACCCGGTCTTCGACTGGCTCATGCCGATTTTGAGCAACAACGCCTTTTTCTTTCCCGCAGTATTGCTGCTCAGCATCGGCTTGCTTTGGAAGGGCAATGCCCGCCTGCGACTTTGCGTTCTGCTGCTGGCTTTAATCCTGCCGCTGGGCGACACCTTTATCTGCAACACCATCAAGCACGCGGTCGCCCGCCCGCGCCCGTTCGTCACGCTGCCCGAGGCGCGGCTGTTCGGCACCGTCGGCAAAGGCTACGTCGCTCCTGAGGCCGGGGACAACGGCAGGGAGATGTCCACCAACAAAGGCAGCCGCACCAGCATGCCCTCGTCACATGCAGCCAATTGGTTTGCCGCCACCATGATTCTATTCCTTTATTACCGGCGCAGCCGCTGGTTCATGCTGCCGCTCGCGCTCGCCGTCTCCTTTTCGCGCGTCTATAACGGCGTTCATTATCCCAGCGACGTGCTCGTCGGCGCGATTCTGGGTGCGGGTTACGCGGCGGCGGGAGCGATTGCGCTGCAAATGGCGTGGCGAGGGGCTGGTAAAAAATGGTTCCCGGTCTGGCACGCGCAATTGCCCTCGCTCTTGAATGCTGAATGCGGAATACAGAATGCAGAAACACAAAATCTAAAACCCTCAACCCTCAACTCTCAACCTTCAACTTCAGACACACACTGGCTGCGCCTCGGCTACATCGCAATCTTCGTCATGCTCATCGTGCGCTGGATTTACATTGCCAACGGCACGATTGATTTGGAAAAGGATGAAGCTTATCAATGGCTTTGGTCGAAACACCTCGCGCTGTCGTATTACAGCAAGCCGATGGGCATCGCGCTGATTCATTTCCTGGGCACTTCGCTGTGGGGTGACACGGTCTTTGGCATCCGGTTTTTCCCGCCGTTGTTCGCCGCCATTTTGAGCGTGATGGTGCTGCGCTTTTTTGCCCGCGAAGTAAGCGCACCGGCGGGGTTCTGGTTGTTGCTCATCGTCACGGCCACGCCGCTGCTCGGCATCGGGACGATTTTGATGACGATTGATCCGCCGATGGTGCTGTGCTGGATGTGGGCGCTGGTGGCCGGCTGGCGCGCGGCGCAGCCGGATGGCAAAACCCGTGACTGGCTGGTCGTCGGCCTCGCCATGGGCCTCGGTTTTCTCTGCAAATACACTGCGGCCTGCCAGATTGCGTGCTGGGCAATCTTCTTCGCGCTTTGGCCTGCAGCACGCGCGCATCTGCGACGGCCCGGCCCGTGGCTCGCGTTGCTGATTTTCCTGGTTTGCACCACACCGGTCATCATCTGGAACGCGCAACACGGCTGGATCACCGTTCATCACGTCGCAGGGAATGCGGGATTGGGATCACCATGGAAACCGACGCTGCGCTTTTTCCGGGACTTTTTGTTTGTGGAAGCGGGTTTGCTAAATCCGATTTTCTTCGCCGGCGCACTTTGGGCAATGTTCGCCTTTTGGAAACAGCCCCGACACAAGATGTCCGGGCTGTGGCTTTACTTTTTCTGCATGGGCGCTCCGGTTTTTCTCGGTTACTGGCTTTACTCGTTTCATTCGCGGATTTTGCCCAATTGGATTGCCCCCGCCGTGGTGCCGATGTTTTGTCTGATGGTCGCGTATTGGGACGAGCGGCGGCAGGCAGGTTCGCGTCTGGTCAAACCATTTTTGGCGATCGGCCTCGCTTTGGGCTTCTTCGCCGTTGCGATCCTGTTCCAGAGCAATCTCATTGGCAAAGTCGCCGGACAATTATTGCCCGGTGAAAAAGACCCCTTGCGCCGCGTGCGCGCGTGGCAACCGACCGCCGCACTGGTCGAAGGCGAACGCGAAAAATTGGAGGCCGAAGGCAAGCCCGCGTTCATCATTGCCGATCATTACGGCATGACCGGGCTGTTTACATTTTATTTGCCGCAGGCGAAAGCCGCATTGCAATCCGGACCGCTCGTTTATTGCGTGGATTCCGATGAGCCGTTAAACCAATTATTTTTTTGGCCGGACTACGACTATCGCGCCCAGCGCCAGGGTCAAAACGCCATTTACGTCACTGAACTTGACCCCTATCCGCTCGAACCCGGCTGGCTTTGGAAATGGTTGACGCACCAAACGGTCGGTTACGCCACAGTGCCGCCGCCCTTGCCCAAACCGCCGCGAATGCTCCGGGAATTCGAGTCCGTCACCGACCTCGGCGAATTTGAAATCAAAATCGGCAAACGCGTCTTCCGCCGGCTCCACCTTTGGGAGTGCTACAATTTGAAGTGAGAACTGAAAGCCGAAAGCCGATGGTCGTAACTGCCTCTGATTCCTCCCCGTCCTCGCCTGCCGAGCCGAAGCGTCGGCGCGAAGGCTGGTCCTCGATTTTCCTCCGCGTCCGTGATTACGACCTGGCCGCGACGCTGGACTCCGGCCAGGCCTTTCGCTGGCAACCATGCGGCGATTCCTGGCTCGGCATCATCGGCCGGCGCCGGGTGCGATTGACACCCATGCGCAACGGTATTCGCGCCGAAACCGCCGGGCCGGTCGCCGATTGGCAATGGCTGCGCGATTATTTGCAAACCGAGGTGGATTTGGACGCCGTGCTCAAAACTTTTCCGGATGACGCACCCATGCGCGATGCGGTTGCCGCGTGCTGCGGTTTGCGCGTGCTGCGGCAGGACCCGTGGGAATGTCTCGCGTCGTTTATTTTGTCCTCGACCAAACAGATCGTCCAAATCCGGCAAATCGTCGCCCTGCTCTGCGAACGATTCGGAGAACCGATTAATCGGTGTAACGTCGAGCCTGTGGTTCGACTTGATTCGGCCACAGGCCGAACTCTACAATTTGCATTTCCGTCACCGGAAAAAATCGCCGCCGTCACCGAACCCGAACTGCGCGCCTGCAAAATGGGCTTTCGCGCACCGCATCTGCTCGCCGCCGCACGGCAGATCGCTGATGGCAAATTCGATTTGGAACGGCTGCGCCATTTGCCGCAGGCGGAAGCACGCGAAGAATTGATGAAATTGCGCGGTGTTGGTGCTAAAATTGCCGATTGCGTCCTGCTGTTCGCCTATGGCTTCGATGGCGCGTTCCCGGTGGATGTGTGGGTGGAACGCGCGTTGCGCGAACTGTATTTCCCACGCCGCCGCGTCAGTGCCAAACGGCTGCGGCATTTTGCCGCGACGCATTTCGGCCCGCACGCCGGTTACGCCCAGCAATACCTTTTTCATTACATGCGGACGAAACGGAGTTAGATCCACAGCACGTCATCACCCCCTTTCATCGTAGCGGCGGTCGGCAGACCGCCGCATTTCTCCAGCAGATTGAAGAGTGCGGCTCTCTGCCGAGAAGCCGCTACGCCGGTCTGGCCGAGGTCTCTTTCAGGATTGATGTCATTTGGTGAAAACCAAACCAAAAGCGCACTGGACAGAAACCGGCCGGTCAGCTTTCATAAGCCCACGATGAAGGCTGTAGATTGAAAAATCAGCCATGCACAGGGTCGTGCATGCTCTGCGGCATAATAATGTTGGCTGTGAACTTGCAACTATATGAAAAGTAAAAACCTACTCATCTTAATGGCTGCCACTTTGGTTTTTGCGGGTTGTAGCACCACACCCTCGGAAAGCCATCCCGAAAAGAAACCTCCGAAGGCTGACAGGGTTCAAGTTTTGATGTACGACACTGCCCCGCGACTCAAGACATCTCATCTGGATGTTTACGACCTGCAGCCGCCAGAGAAGCCCTATAAGGTCATTGCCCTTTTGACTTGTGAGGGCCGTGTGGATCAAGAGGCGGTGATGAGCACTGCAATCTTTTACCGGGCACGGCAGATTGGAGCGGACGCCGTAATACGTGCAGGCAATGTAACCACGCAGAAAGAATCATTCTCTTTAAGCCGTTACGGCGGCGGCGGCATTAGCGAAGCGCGATGCGTATTCAATTACCGAGCGATTGTGTATGACAACAAGTAGTGCTTTTTTTAGCTCTTGGTGGGCAGCCGGCAGCCAACAAGACGTTGGACCGAATTGCGAGCAGACCTCGCAGTTTTCGGACGTGCGTGGTTGTGCTGATTTATGATTTTGGATTTTCGTGCTCGAAATCGGTCAGCTTTGCCTTAGACTAAATTTTCTTCACCGTCACCTCGTCCTTCGCTGACATAAAATGAAAATTGATTGCATTCTTTCACCGGCGGAATTGCCCGCGCTCGCGAAACGCGATTTGCGGGACGCCACCTGCGTCGTGTTTGACGTGCTCCGCGCCACGAGCACGTTTGTAACCGCGCTGCACAACGGGGCGAAGGCGGTGATTCCGGTCGCTGAAATTTCCGAGGCGCTGGCCATTCGCCAAAAACAGCCCGGCGGCCTCCTCGGTGGCGAACGCGACGGCGTAAAAATTCGCGCCGACCAAACTAGCGGCGGCGATTTTGACCTCGGCAACTCACCGCGCGAATACACGCCGGAAAAAGTTCGCGGCAAAACGATTGTTTCCACAACGACGAACGGCACGCGCGCGTTGCGCGCCTGCGCGGGCGCGCAAACGGTTTTGGCCGCCTCGTTCTTGAATCTCACGGCCACCGCACAATTCATCCGCTGGCTTCAGCCCGCCCAAATACTGCTCGTGTGCGCCGGCACGCGCAAAAACCTGGCCGACGAAGATGTGCTGGCGGCAGGCGCACTGGGCGAAATGTTGGTTCGGTGGGGCGAGACTGCTGGCGAGCCGAAGGGAGAACAAAAACACCCCGGCTCGCGAGGACGCTCGCCCCACCAAAAACGGATTTATGGATTTTCAAATTCGGCTGAAACCGCCCGCAACGCCTGGCGGAAGGCGAAGTCCAACCTGCTCGAAGTTGTTTCGGCGGCGGAAAACGCGCGGCGGTTGCTGGCCATTCCCGAATTGTGCGATGACGTGGAGTTTTGCCTGCGGCAGGATGTTTTCAATCTGGTTGCCGTGCTGGGCCATGACGGCGCGATCCGGATTTCAATTTGAAACGGGCATGCCCAGCGCCTGTAGCTTCGCCTGGATTTTCGCGTCACCGGGTTTTAGCTGCAATGCCGCCTGATAACACCGCACCGCTTCGGCGGTCTGCCCCTGTTTCACCAGGGCATCACCAAGGTTGCTGTGGAACTGGGGGTCGTCGGGCATAAGGCGGATGGCTTCGCGATAATGCCGGATGGCCTCATCAAGCTTTTTCTGGATAAACAAAACCGTGGCAAGGTTATTGTGCGCGTCGGCAGAATCCGGATCGAGTTTCAACGCCGCCTCGAAACACACAATGGCATCGGCAAATTGCTTCCTGGCCGCGAACGCGAAACCAAGATTGTCGAGAATGTCGGGCTGGTTGGGAATGATTTCCAGGGCGCGTTGATAATTGTTTATTGCTTCGTCCCAGTTGCCGAGTTTGGCGAAGGCGTTGCCCAAATTATACAGAACATCGGAGTCGTCGGGCTTGATTTGCAGGGATTTATGGAAGCAATCCATGGCTTCGGTGATTCGCCCTTTTTTTGAGAGCCAGGTGCCGAGGTTGTTGTAGGCAAGATAATTATTTTTTGTCACGGCCAACGTATGACGAAAAAGCGTTTCATCGTTTTGCCAATAGCGCAATTGATCCCGCGTCCGAAATGCGCAGGCGACCAGAACCGTCATGGCCAAAAAAGTGATCAATGGCCCGGGCACACGCCGGCCCGCGCACACCGCACCGAGACCCCAAACCAAAACAGTAAACACGCCAATCAATGGCACATAGGTGTATCGGTCGGCCATGGACTGGATTCCAACCTGAACCAGACCGATGACGGGAACGAGCGTCCCGACAAACCAAAACCAGCCGGTGAATCCAAAGGGAAATTTTCGCGCCAGCAAAACAGCAATTGCAGACAGACCGACAACCAGCGCCACGGAAAAAACCACCAGCGGCAGTTCCCAATTTCCCGGATACGGATATAGATTGGCGAGCGGATTTGGCCAGAAAGCCTTGCCGAGATACCGGGCGTAGGAGACAAAGGCATTGTCAAGCCGTTGCGACAGGGAAATTCTTGTCAACGCGGTGACCGCGCCGCCTTTTTGCTGCGCGATAAACGTCACCACGCACGAAATCACGCTCACTAGGAAGAACGGAATCTTTTCCCAAACCAGATTCCGAACACTCGCCACCTGCCACTTGCCACTTGTCACCCTCTGCAGCGGCCACCAGTCCAGCAGCAACATCACCAACGGCAGCGTCACCAGCATCGGTTTGCTCATCAAACTGAGGGCAAAAAAAACCAGCGCCAAACCGTAAAAAAGTGATGCGTGACACGTGACACGTGGCGGGCTTGGTTGCGGCGTGATTTCTGTTCTCGTCACTTGCCACCCGTCACTTGTCACACGCCGTGCGTAACCAACGTAGAACAGCAACACCAACAATCCGAAAAACGTGCTCAAAACGTCCTTGCGCTCCGAAATCCACGCCACCGATTCCACGTGCAACGGATGCAGGGCAAACAGCGCCGCAACCATTGCGCTGCGCCAGATCGCCGCCGTCAAACGCCGGAGCAGCAGGAAAAGCAGAACCGTATTGGCGGTGTGAAACAGGAGATTCGTGAAATGCGGCCCGGCGGGTCCCTTGCCAAACAATTCCGCATCCAGCATCAGGGATAGCCACGTCAGCGGATGCCAGTTGCTCGCGTAGCTCGTGGTGAATGCCCAGCGAACATCGCCGGAAGTCAAACCTGCCAGCACATGAGGATTGGCCGTGAAATAGACCGGGTCGTCGTAATTGACGAAGTCGCAACGCATGACCGGCCAATAAACCGCCAAGGTCACTGCCACCAGCAACAGGTAAATGCCAAGCGGCCCGGAAAACTGAAGCTTCCCTTTCGCATCCATCTTTTGCTCAGGTAAATTCATTGGGCCAACCCATCAAATCACAAATTCCAGTTCCGGCTGGTGCGGTATCAGGCCGCGCTCGAAGGCTTGGCCGAGAAACCGGCGGATGGATTCCCTGCCCCGCTCGCCGTAATCAAGCGTCCAGTGGTTTACATACATCCCCACGAATTTGTCGGCAAGGTCGCGGCCCATGTCGCGCGCAAATTGCAGCGCGTGTTGCACCGCCTCGGCCCGGTGATCCAGGCTGTACCGGATGCTCGCGGTGAGAATGTCGGAAATTTTCAGGCGCGTCGCCAAATCGAATTTCTTGTGAATGACATTACCGCCCAGTGGCAGCGGCAGTCCGTCATTTTCCTTTCCCCACCACACCCCAAAATCTTCGCAAAGCACCAGGCCCTCGTTTTGATACGTCAACTGGCCTTCGTGGATGATAAGGCCCACATCGGCCTGACCGGACCGGACGGCCTGGAAAATCTGATCAAAGGGAACCACAATGTAATCAAAAAAGGTTGAGGGTTGAGGATTGAGGATTGAGGGTTTTGGCGCGCTTCGCGGCAACGTGTCGCCCAGCCAGAGCTGCAATGCCAAAAACGCGCTGGTCATTGTACCGGGCACGGCGATTTTCTTCCGGGCAATTTCAGCTTTGGAAAATTTCCGCCTGGCCACGAGCATTGGGCCGTAACCATCGCCCATGCTCGCGCCGCTGGGCAGCAACGCGTATTTATCGCTCACGTGGGCATAGGCACGGATGCTGACGGCAGTGATGTCGAGTTCGCCGCGCGTGGCGCGCTCGTTCAGCGTCTGGATGTCCTGCAAAATGTGCTCGAAACGGTAGCCGTGCGTCGGGATCAAGCCCTTCGCCAGCGCGTAAAACATGAAGGCATCGTCGGGGTCGGGCGAGTGGCCGAGCGTCAGCGTCATTTGCTGCATGGATGAAGGCTAAACCACACGGTGCGAACTGTCACGACGAGATGGCGCGGCGTGCGTTGCGGCCTCTAACCCGTATCCATGTGGTAGGAAAATCTTTTAACCACGGATGGACACAGATGAACACGGATGGGAAAAAGGATTTCCACAACGCAAACACGTTCACCAATCAGTGAAGCCGCCCGGGTTCGTTGAAAAGACTTTAGCCCTTGTCTTAATCCGTGTTCATCCGTGTTCATCCGTGGTTTAATTGAATAGAGGTTAAGAGCGCCGGCTTGCTGCACAGCTTGCTGGCAAGTCCCGATACCGCTTATCAGGACTGGTTGCCAATTCCGGCAATCCCCGGTTTACTACGCCATGCTGTTTGAACGACTTTTCGGACCCCGGACGCCACCAGCTTCATCGGTTGTCCACCTGTCGGTGAGGCCGCAACCGTTGCCGCTCCTGATGGTGCGCAATCCGCGCGCCCGCCGCTATCTGCTCCGGTTGCGTCCCGATGGCACCGCCCGCGTTACGATTCCCCGCGGCGGCACATCGGCGGTGGCGCGGCAGTTTGTCGAACGCCATGCCGCCTGGCTGGAACGCGAGCTTCAGCGGCTCCAGTCACAACCCCGGAAACCAGCGGCATGGACGATTGGGACGGAGATTCTCCTGCGCGGCGACCCGGTCCGCATTGAAGTCGGGCCCAACGGCGATGACAAAGAAATCGAGGGTCCGTCTTCGTCCGGCTACGGCGCGACAAGCGAGGACGATGCGACAGGGGAAGCTGAAACCGTCCGCTTCGGCGGCGAGTTAGTCCGGGTCTCCGATCCGGTTGCCGATTTGCGCCCCGCCATTGAAGGCCATCTTCGCAAACTGGCAACGCGGGAATTGCCACCGCGCGTGCTGGAACTGGCCGCCCAGCACGGATTAACCGTGCGCCGCATCACGGTGCGCAGTCAGAAATCGCGTTGGGGTTCCTGTTCGCGACGCGGCACGATTTCCCTGAACTGGCGGCTCATCCAGACACCCGCCTCCGTCAGTGACTACATCTGTCTGCACGAACTGGTGCATTTGCGGCAAATGAACCACTCGCCCGGGTTCTGGCGGGAAGTGGAGCGCGTTTGTCCCGACTACCGGATGGCCAAACATTGGTTGAAAGAACACTCCGGTCTGCTGCGGTAACCGGCGGTAGGGTTACACCCCATAGCGAAAAGGCGGCCCAGGCCGTAACCTCAACCAACATGACCGCAATCAAAATCAAAGCCGGCCGTTTGCTGCTTGCACTGGCTTTGGGACTGCCAATGGCCGCCATCGTCACCAGCATGACCGGTTGCGCCAGCGGTCCGTTTTCATCAAACCTCAACCAGTCTCCGACCGATTCCAATCCCACCCAGGACGGCGAGGACCATGCCGTGCCGGTCTTTACGTCTCCGGTCGTCACTCCGGCGACCAACAATCTGGCGAATACGCCTTCCTGACGGATTGGCCGACAACAAACCGGCCGGCCATTCCCAATCCTCCAACCGGGCTTCGCGTGCGGGAGTTGCAACCTTCTGTAAAAGCAGCCCGCCGGGCGCTGCGTGTAAGTTCGCACTTTCATTTGTGTCGTTTCACGACTAGCGTTTTCAGGAAGCAGCCGGTGTGGCGAAATGGCAGACGCACAGGACTTAAAATCCTGGGACCGTAAAAAGTCGTGTGGGTTCGAGTCCCACCACCGGCACCACATCAAAAAACGCTAATATAATCAGCAGTTTTAAGGCGAATAGAAAATTGGAAAACGAATTGCATAACGCTACCGCATAACGTATCCACCCGTGTCAATGCTGCTCTTGCGGGTTTGCGGCAACTTCACCTGCGTCATTAATCCGGTTGGTGGAATCAACACCCGACGGTCTAAAAATGGTTTTGCCACAGAAATACGACCACTCTGAATAATGCCCGCCTGACATCGCTACACCCTCTAGGCCGCGCCTCAACCAAGATCAGGTCTTACCAACGTCACCGGCCACCTGAGCAACGAACACACCCAGGGCAGTCGGCGCGGTTGAACATTGGCCCGGCGACGGTGACGGTGCCGGCGGCGACCGGGTTGAAGGCAAAGGAAACTGTTAATTTCCAAGACCGTCCCCGCCCCCGTGGCCCCCCGGCCCCGCGCCAGCAGCAGGCCGAGTCCCGCGCGTATTGGTGGTGTTCAGAGAGCAAATCGTTTCCGGTACTGCCGATTGGGTTTTAGGTCAGGATCTCTACCAATTAGCCTCGCAACAGAGAGGCCCTGTCGTTGAATGTGAATAACTTATGGTTGACAGGAATGGAAGTTTGTTTAGAGTTGTTATTAATCAGATAGAAGTATTCTAAACATTAATCAGAAAGTGGCCATGAAAACTAGTTTCCAAAGGATTAATTCATTTATCAGTTCGGCAGTTATTGCACTTACGGGAGTTCTTCTAACAGTGCAACCATGCCGGTCGCAGTCTTATACGGTCGGCGACATGGGCGGCTGGTCCGGCTCATTCCTTACCGGATTCGGGATAACTGGCGGACCTTATGGTGGTGGCGACTCAACTTGCGGCCAGACGTTCCGCATCAATAATGGGAACGCCCTAGTCAGTAGCATTTCCTTCCCACTTTACGCCGAGAGTTCCGCAGCCGAATTTCAAGTCGGCGTGGCCGCTTGGAATGGTGCACAGGCAACGGGTTCCTTGCTGTATTTGAGCGATCCACTGGTTGCAGGAGGAAGTATTTGGTCGGGTAAGGAAGCGGCATTGCTGCCGCTTCCTCCCCTCAGAACCGGACGTGAAAGTTTCCCCTCATCCGGCTCAAGCCGTTGCGAAGCCCCGTGCGAACGGGGCCGGTCAACGCGGGAA
>Ga0224555_1002425_pt1 | contig 21970 bp, 14 predicted proteins | sample 714S23034metaG_FD_180687 | JGI IMG/M metagenome (GOLD analysis project Ga0224555, IMG submission 180687) | Peat soil microbial communities from Stordalen Mire, Sweden - 717 S2 30-34 | ecosystem: Environmental > Terrestrial > Soil > Wetlands > Peat | place: Sweden: Norrbotten County, Stordalen...
GTTTACGCTTCGCTGTGCACCTCACGGTACCCCAGCGCAAAACTCGGGGCCGAGCGGATCGCTAATCCTTACTCGTGAGAATTTTGCATTCTCTGCTTCATGCCGGTTTATCCCGGCGCACTGTAAAGGCGATTTTTTGCCAACTACCGATCAGACTCAGGAACTCTACGGTAGAATCGGCACGCAATGGCAGCGAATTTCTTCAAGACTGACGGGCGTTCCATCATCCCTAAAGACTGGGGAGACTACGGGCACATCCTGCAACACGGAATGATTCTGCCGCACAGTCACCCACAGCGGAGTATGATCGGGGCCTATGGCGATGGCGGTTGCTTTCCCCACTACGAAGCGCAAACGGGGAAACCCCAATTGGGGGCGTCCCATTGCGCCGTCGCTCGCTCTGCCTACTGAATTTGAAATGCGGGTCAGACAACTGCAACTCACCACAGAGACGTATACCTTCTCGCGTGATCTCCGCGCCTGGTGTGAGCAAAACAGGAATCGGCTCTATGTCCCAGAATGGTTACTTGAAGAGTGGGGCATCACCGTAGATCTAAACTTCGGCGCCGTTGCGCGACCCAACCATGCAAAGAATTCGTGACCCGGTCCACGATTGAACCTGACCGACCCGAGGTCTAGAATTAATCCAAAGACTATTCCGTGGGAGGTGGTCTATGCCCGACTACCAGTACTTCTGCCATGCCTGCCAGAAGACATTCTCAAAGATGATGACGCTTGCGGAATACGAGGAAGGTGAAGTCCTCTGTCCGCACTGCGGCAGCGATAACGTAGAACAGAGTTGGTCCGTGTTCTATCCCATCACTCCCAAGAAGAGCGCCTGAGAATCAAGCTCGCAGCACTGCACCAAAAGTGGTCATTGACAGCCCCGTCCGGGTCAATAAGCGATATGGCGATTTTACGTAAACTATCGGACGTCACATTCATTGCCCTGCTGGCCACAAGTTGCAGACTAGTGGCTATTCGATGTTTGACTCGATGAAGAGCATCACCACGCGGCTGAATTCTTCGGGCTTTTCCAAGTACATCAGATGTCCGGTGTCGCTGATGATCATGCGCCGCGAGCCAGCTATGCCTGCTTCGATTGCACCTGCATGAGCATGAACATCCGGGATGTCTGCATCTCCAACAAGAACGAGGGTGGGTACGCGAATCTCGGGAAGACGCGAGAGCGCCGGTCTGGTTGGACGCACGAAGTCAGCATGAGTCATGTCTTGGGGACTAGCGGTCAGAATAGCAAGAAGCCGCTTTTGCGCTGCTTCGTGTCCCGGAGCCAGGAGATAACGGTCCTTGGACCAGTTGGAAAGGCCTTGCGCTACGTCTCCCTTTTCAAAGGGATGGGAGTTCGCCATCCCGCGGTTTAGAAAATGATCCGTATAGGGGAAGCCACTCACGACAGCTCCTACCAATACCAATTCCTTTACGAGACCGGGATACTGAAGTGTAAAGTCGATGGAGAGTTCACCGCCGTGTGAGCTGCCCACCAGAATCGCGCGCTTCACTTTGCGCGAGTGTAGCAACGTTGCGAGATCCTCAGTTTCGGAATACCAGGTTGTCGCGGCAGGAGAACGGCCATAACCCCGGCGATCATACCGGATCGTGTGGAAGCGATTGCAAAACGTCGGCCATACGTCGTCCCAGACAGCCGAATCAGCGATTCCGTCGTGAATCAGAACGACGGCCTCAGGGCCTGTGCCGCATTCCTCGTAATACAGCTTCGATCCCTCTACTTCAACAAAAGCTCCCGCCGCAGCCTGCGTCGTTGGGAGCGGCGCTGGCATTTGAGCCTGAGAACGCGTGATCAGGCCACTCGAAATTGTCAGGACAAGAAAAGTCTTTCCGATCGTGGTCATCTCTGATCCTCCTGTTTCTGCCTTGGAACTCTCTCCACCAATCCGATCTGTACCTTGCATCCCTTGCGTTTGAGTCATGCACTCGATTCGACACCGATTCGAGAAACACGGTTGTCACCAACACTGTACACATTTCGGATTTCGGGCGCTGATGACAGCCAAACCGGAAATTAGCCGCAGCGGGCAAGCTAGGCTGGGAGAGGGGTTTGGATAGTTTACGTAACCAGGCGTTTACACTTGTAACCGTTTGGTTACGAGTGCTATGGGGATTTTTCAACAACTACGCACCCGACTCCCCTCAGAACTCCAGGCGTGCAATAACTTCCAAGATGCCGAGCGCGCCAGTATCAGCAAACCTGGAGCGATGGTAATGAGCAATGCGCGAATAAACCACTTGCGAAACGTGCGACTCCGATCGGCCAAAGTCGCACAGCCTGCAACGAGCATTCCCGCGTTGAACGGAATCCTGCGAAGTTCCCACCACTTGATTGCATCTCTCGGTGCGCTCATGCTGTGATTCTTATCCATGCGAGGAAGAGGTCCGGAGCTAGTTTGGCGTTAACAATTACACCAACTACCGAATCCTGAACGAATGCCGGTGATTTACTAGATGGCTGGAGAGCCAAGTCTCGCCTCAGTGGTCGCCCGACGCGTTAGCTTTCCGCCGCCATTTCTGAGTACCTTCGTAACTCTCGGTTGGGCCGGTGATGGCGGTATTCTAGCTGTGATTCTCCCCCTGTTCTTAGCTAAATACATTCAGGGTGTAAGTGCGGCTTGTCACCGCGAGGACGACTGTAATGGCGACGATGTTTGGCCGGTTCGAAATCCAGAGCGAGCTTTCGAAGTCAGAGACCGCCTTGATTTATAAGGCGATGGACACGGAAACCAACCAGGTTGTGGCGCTCAAAACGCAGAGTCTGGAGCCGCTGGACGAGCGCGCGGCCGCGTTTGTGGATACGTTGATCGCGGAAGGCGAGAGCACGCGCGATCTTGCCGGTCAGAATATCGTCCTTCTCTACGGCGCCGGCGAGATCGACGGGCAGTTCTGCGCGGCCATGGAGTACATCCAGGGCAACAGCGTGGCCACCATGCTGGCGCGCAAAGAAGGCTTCTCCATCTGGGATCTGCTGGATATTACGCGGCAGGTTTGCGCCGGCCTGGAGCAGGCTGCCTCGAAAGGTGTGGCCCATTGTTCGCTGGAACCCGCCAAGATCATGGTGCAGTGGGATGGGATGGTTAAAATCCTCGGCTACGGCATCTCCAACATGAGCCTGATTGAAGCGGAAGCGGGCAAAGGTTTGGGACGGCTAATGCCTTACTGTTCTCCGGAGCAGATTCGCGGAGAAGCCATCGACCTGCGTTCGAACCTGTTTACCTTAGGCGCGATCCTCTACGAGATGGTGGTTGGGCGTCAGGCTTTCGACGCCGCGGACCCGGTTGCGCTGGTCAGCCAGATTGAGAATGAGACGCCCGCCATCCCGTCTGCGGTGAATCCCAAGATCCAACCGGCGGTGAGCGCGCTGATTATGAAAGCGCTGGCAAAAGATCCCGCGGAGCGTTATCAGAGCGCGCGCGAACTTTTGGATGACCTGGAGAAGTGCAAGGAAAACGGCAAGAAGGCCGCCACTGATTCCAAGAAGCCGACCTCGGCGCCGAAAGTTGTGGTGGACGCCGCGGCTCGTGCGGCGGCAGCCAGCAAGTTTGTCTCGGCGACGGTAAGCGCGGCCAGGCCTGAGCCTCCCGCTCAAGCGGTTTCGCCCAAACCTGTTTCTCGTATTCCTTCCAAACCGGTTTCTTCCAAACCGGTTTCACCGCGAGTCGACGCACCGGTGTTTTCGCAGAGCAATCCGCCCGCCGCCGAAACCAGAGCTGCGGCGGCGGCTGCCGGCGCGGTGAGCGGAGGAGGGGCCGCGGGCGAAGCGGATGCGAACTCTGATTCGAACGTCGATTCGAACTCTGACTCGAAACCTGACTCGAACTCGGGCGCGCGACTTACCGGCGAATTTGCAGTAAGCGCTCCCGAATGCCAGGCTGCGCCCGGCCCGGTTTTGTCGGCGGCAGTGGTGGAGCAAGAATCGGAGCAGCATGCGCCGCGTGTGGCCGTCGACCCCGCGATGTCAGAGCCTGAGACGGGATCATCGGGCAGAAGTTTTTCTGATCTCGCAGAGATGCCTCCGCTCAAGGAACCCGTTTTCGCGCCGCCAGTTCCCGAGCCCGTTGAGGCGCAACCTACGGTGCAGATTCACCCGAAGAAGGAAGAGAAACCAAAGATCCAGCCGCGGGAAGTTGCGAAAAAGGCAATCCATCAAATCGCCACCGTTCCGCCGCAGCTGATGATCTATTCCATCCTGGGCGCGGTTGGACTGATCCTGGTGATTGTGCTCGCGGTCTTTTTTCATGTTCGCTCGGAAGACGATGGTTCGACGGCTGCGCCGCGGCCGACGAAAGTGGTAAGACCAAGCTCACGCACAAGCTCAAGCTCAACCCAGCCGGTGGCCCAGACTCCAGCGGCGCCAATCGAGGAGCCGGCTTCGCCGGTGGGGCCGGTTGTGGAAGCGCAACCGAGCCTAAAGGTACGGCAAGTCGAAAAGCGAAGTGCGAACAGCACTCGACGCGCGCCCGCTCCAGCCCCGGCGCCGGTGGTGATCGCAGGCGAGGCGTTGATCGACTCCAGCCCACAGGGCGCGCAGTTTCAGGTCGATGGGAAAAGCGATCCGTCGTGGGTTACACCGTTTAACGTGCCTGGCCTGAGTCCGGGTAAGCACATCGTATCTGCAAGCAAGTCGGGCTATACGTCCGAGATCCGGTCGGTCGATGTTGCCGGCGGCAGCAAATCATCTCTGCTGCTGCATTTGGCGCCGATCAATGCGCTGGTGGTGGTGAACAGCACGCCGCCCGGCGCCAACGTCATCATCGACGGCAAGCCTACCGGACGAGTAACCCCGGTGCAGTTCGCGGTGGAAAAAGGAAGCCACGCCATTCTGTTGCGGAAGCAGGGGTACCTCGACGAGACGGTCACTGCCGATCTCGGTCCGGGGCAGAATTTCCAGTACTCGCCGGTGCTAAGAGCGCTGGGCAACACTGAGGATATGCGGACCGTCGGCAAGTTCAACAAGCTCTTTGGACGCGGCGGAGACAGCACGGCGGGCATGGGTTCCATCACCGTTCGCACCCTGCCGAAAGGGGCACAGGTCGCAATCAACCAGCGGGTCCTTGATAAGCTGTCGCCAGTCGACGTCATGTTGAGTCCGGGAAACTACATCGTGGATATCACGCTGACCGGTTTCAAGCCGGTCCACAAAGTCGTCAGCGTCGACAAAGGCGGCAAGAGCCCAATCGACGAAATTCTCGAGCGGCAATAAGCGGGTAGCGCGGGCGCCGCCTTCGGCTTCTCTGGCCAACAGTTAAAGGCAGAGCGCGGTATCGCTGATCCATCGAAACTAAATATCAAAACTAAATATCAAAACTAAGTATCGAAACTAAATCAGGAATGGGCCGCCAGCCTGCCCTCAGGAGGTGTAATCTGGAGCCAGCGGCTCTGGTTCGCCTGTCACTTGGAGCCATGACCCGAATCACAGCCCGCGGTTCCGGGTGGATGCAGAATAGGTTGAGACAAGAGGGAGTGACATGGTGCCGTCGCAGCCCACGCCAAGGAAGTTGAGTCCCGATCTGTTACAGGCCCTGCACGGAATCAGATCGGTTCGGCGGGTCCCGAAAGGCGCCACGCTGTTTCAGCAGGGTTCCGCGGTAACGGGCGTTTACGTGGTGGAGAGCGGCGAGGTTCGTGTGCTGCTGCCGACCCCGCAGAGTCAGAGGCAGCTGCTGGAGGTTGTCGGTCCGGGAACCATGCTCGGGCTGAGCGAGAGCATGAGCGGGGAAAAGTATCGGATCACGGCGGAAGCGGGCGAGCAAACGACGGTGGGCTTCATTCCGCGCGAGGAGTTTCTGGAGTTTCTCCGCGAGCACGGCGATTTCTGCATGCAGGTGGTGCGGCTCTTGAGCGAAGACCTGCACGCGATTTACCACAAATTTCGCAGCATCAGTGCTCATCCGGGGCGTCCGCGGCACCGGCCGCTGGACGAGCAGTTGAATTAGATCAGTTCTCAGTTGCCAGTTCTCAGTTCTCAGCCTCAACTGCTGATTTCCTGCAACACGGCACTCGCCTCGTGCTGCTTGTGTTCCCAGGTCTTCGAATAACTTCTAGAAAAACTGAGAACTGAGAACTGAGAACCGACCTTCTCTAGTTCGCTTTGAAGTTGACCGTGATCTGGGTCTGAATTTCGACGGGCGCGCCATCGAGATAATACGGCTTATATCTCCACTGGCGGACAGCTTCCATTGCGGCGCGCGAGAGAACGGCGTCTCCACTGAGCACTTTAAGGTTGGTGACGCTGCCCTCTTTGTTGATGGTAGCTTCGATCTGCACTGCGCCTGCGGCATGAATGGCGAGCGCGGCTGGCGGATACTTTGGTTGTACCCGCTTGATCAGAAGTCCCTGGGACACACCCTGCGAAATCCTTACCGTTGCCAGCGCGAGCTTGGGAGCACTTGACGATGACGGCATCAGACCGCGCAGATTGCTATCGTCGGCGGATGCAACGGCGAGCGGGCTGGGAAGCGGAGTCGACTCCTCAGCTTCGGCGTGTGTTTTGGCTCTCGCGGCGCTCGACTTCACGCGTATTGGCGCCGAATCGGGTTGGTTCGTTTCCGGTTCAGGGTTTTCGGCGATGTTCGCGGGGATCCGAATCACCGGAGAATTGCCAGTGCCTGCCGACGGCTTGTCGAGTGTTGCGGCTGTAGCGGTTCTTGGAGCTAAGGTTTGGGTTGTGGAACTTGCCCGGTCATGAGTGCTCGTCGAAGGCGCGCCCACTGAGGAGGACGTGGGCGCCAGAGCAGGAGCGGGCTGCCCCGAATTGTGAGGCGTGCTTACGGGCTGAGAAGCTGGGGCTGGGCCGGGCTTGTCGAGTTTCCCATAGCCAAAGTAGACGAGCGCGACCAGAGCCAGGAGAACCACAGCCGCGGTCAGGATCTTTTTGTTGCGGCCCGATCCGCCGGAATCTTCTTCGTCCAATGCGGCAAAAGAAGGGGCATCGGAAGCGGTCGCCGAACCCAACACTTGCGCGGGAGCGGCGTCGTGCGGCGGATTGGCGGGCTCGGATTCAACCGCCGTGTTCTGTTTCGCGGGCGAAGCCGTTACTTCTTTTGCCGGCGCCGGTGCTGCGGCTGATCCCGGGGCTAAGGTGAAAGCGGAACTCGGATTTTGGGCTGGTGCAGCGGCGGTGGTGATTTTTGCGGCTGTCTTGATTGCGTCATTCTTGACTACGTCGTTCTTGATTGCACTCGGAGAGACGGGCTGCCGCGCTTCCAGCGCAGGCTCGGCCGCGATCGTAGTTTGGGCTTGCGTCTGGGTTTGCGCTGCGGGCGCAGGGACAGGCGCCGGTTGGTCCTCAACTTTTGCTAACGCAGTCACTAACGGAGGCCCAGCCGGAGATTCCGCCGGAATTGCCGCCGGAAGCGGAGCTTCAAATTCAGGGAGGTCGGTATGGCTTGGCGGTGGAGTAATGGCTGCCGCGCCTCGACTCGCAGGTTGGAATGAACTGCCAGCGGAAACAGGAGCTGCTTTTACGGGCACTCCTGGAACTGGGGCGCTGGCAGCGTTGGCGCCGGCAGCATCCGAGTTTTTCCGCAGCAGTCCGCGCGCGACCCGAAGCGTTCCCTTGGCCTGCTCGATGTTGATGGGCTTGGTGAGCACCAGGTTGGCGCCGATGCGATAAGCCTTGGCCACGCCCGCTTGTCCTTCGACCACAGCGATGGCCAGCGAGCTCTGATTGGAACTGGAATTTCTCGCGCTCTTGAAAAGCAGGGAAGCGTTCTGTTCGTTCTCGCAATCCACGACGACGGCGTCGTAACGCTGCGCCATCAACTTCTTGACCGCGGCAAACGGTTCATGAACCGGCTCTACGGTGAAGTCCAGTTCACTGAACACCTGACTTACGACGCGAGCCAGTTTTTCATCGGGGCAGAAAAGTAAAGCTTGGTAACCCATAATGAGGTCATCCTAGGTAATACAGTGGGTACCAGCAAGTTACGGGAGTAATTGAATTGCGGTGAGGGCGTCGATGGTCGTTTGTCGCTCGCGGAATGTTGGATTATCCGGAGCGTGCCGGCCACCGACTAACGACTAACGACTGTTCTGACTCGGCTGCAGTCACGGCTTTTGGAAGTCGACGATCACGACGGTCTGGAAAGGCTGAGCCTTTCCGTCGCGGACGTAGGGCCGATAGCGCCACTGCTTCACCGCTTGGATGGCGGCGGTTGCCAGGGTAGCGTCTCCCTCGACCAGTCGCACGCCCGCAACCTTGCCGGTCTCATCAACGACCTCTTTGAGGACGACCGTGCCTTGCGCGGCGCGCGCTTCGACGGGATATTGTGCCGAAACGCTATGAGCCAGCCGCTTCTCCGCACCCTTGGAAGAGAGAATGATCGCGATGTTTTCGCCTGGCAGTTCGGCGTTGGCCGAAGTCAGAGCGGCGGCATCATTCTTGCTGTCGCTGGGCTTGCTGGCCACGGGTTTGGAGACAACCGGTGCAGCTGCGGTTGTGGCTCCGGATTTTGCCGGCGTAACTGGCGCGCCCGGGGTTGTTGCCGGCTGGACAAGAGCATTCGCAGCCGCTGAGGTTGGTGTTGAACTGGTCGCTGAACTTGTTGCGGGATCTGGGACCGGCGACTGTGCTTGATTCGGATCGGTTGACGATTGCGGCGCAGTCGCCGAGGTTGCAGCCGGAGCCAATTGAGCCGCAGGCTTCGCGGGACTTGGCGCGGAAGTCCCCGGCAGTGCCATTCCGGCGAGCGCCAGCACGCGATCAATCTGGGGTTGCGCGATAGCTCGGAATCCGGGCTGGTACGTCCACGCGGCATAGAAGCCAGCGCCGGCGAGGGCGAGCATCAGCAGTGCGACCAGAGGAGCGCGTGTTTTTTGCTGGCCTTGCTGGTAGGACGACTGGTAGGAAGAAAAGACCGGGGCAACAGATTCGGCGGCCGGTTGATGCGGTGCTGTTTTTTCCAGTGCCGAGCTTTCTGCTTGTGATTCTGCCAGTGCCAATTCTTCCTGTTCCGTCCTCTCCAGTTCCGCAAGCACCGGATCGTCGGAAGGTTTTACGGGGTGCGCGGCTTTCGAATCTGCCGCAACGGCTCGATCCAAAGATGACTCTGACGAGGATGCTGAAGAAGGTGCAGACTGCGGATTCGACTCTGGGGTCGCGGGTGAAGCATCGATCTCGTCCACGGCGGACAGCGTCTCCACTGTGAGAGCTGGTGCGGAGAGCGGCGCGGTTGGAACTGGACTTGGACCGGCGTCTGCAGCAGCGCTTGGAACGAAGGTTGGAGCGGGGTCCGCAAAGTTCGTCAGTTGCGAAGAAACGGCTGCGGCGGCGGCGGCCTGCGCGTGTTCTTCGGTCACGACTGCGCTGGTCATGACTGCGCTGGTCACGACTTCGCTGGTCGTGGCGGCGCTGGGCATGGCCGCGGCCGCCGGCGGCGCGGGAACGCTCTCTTTTGTCGGACCATCTTTTCGCACCCGGCCGACCGCAGTGCGGATGGTGCTTCGGGCCTGGTCCTTCGCGACCGGCTTGGTCAGAATCAGCTCTGCGCCCAGGCGAAATGCAGTGGGTAGGCCGGCGCGGCCATCGACAATGGCGATCGGGACCGGGTTGTAGCCGTTTTTTCCGCGGCGGCAAACGTCAAAAATCAGCTTGGCTGCCGGCAGATTTTCGCAATCGACCAGCACCAGGTCGAAGCTGTGCGCATTGAGTTTTTGGGCAGCGGAGGCTCCGTCCAGGGGACGCTCGCACGTCACTGACATCTCTTCTAGAACGGCAGTAATGGCGCTGACCGCTTGGTCATCCGGCGACAACAATAGGGCATGAGGCATGGCTATCCCATGCTAGGAACGGCCGTAGAAAGCCGCAAGTTACCGGGGTAAGCAGGGGGCCCCCTATAGTTTCAGGGAAGTTGGCGGCTTTTTCCCGTTGCCGACTCCGGCTGAGGATAGACAATCGAATCGCGGAAGGATGACTTGTCGGCAGGGGCAAAATCGGGGAATGGCAGATTGTTTTGGTCCCGCCATTGCTGGACCTGCTGTTCGGCTGCGCTGGCCTTCTCCTTGTCGAGGCCGGAATCGCGCGAGAAGTATATGGTCTGCGACGGGAAGGCGAAACCGCTGCCCGATTTCTCGACGATATCCATGATGCGCAGCAACAGGTCTTCGCGGATGGCATTGAATTCGTTGGCGTCGCGTGTAAGCACGTAGCTGAAGATCTCCAGGCGTAAGGCACTGTTGTCGAAATTGGCGAAGCGGATGTATGCGCTGTCGTTTTCGACTTTCGGGTGTGCGTATAACATGCGGCGAATTTCGGCCAGCAGATAGCGCAACTGGTCCGCCGAGGTTTCGCACCTGATCGCGAGCGCCGGATTGAACAGAATTTTGTCGCGACGGGTGAAATTTTCGATGCTCATGGTGGCGAGGGCGCCGTTGGGAATTGAGACCTCGGTGCGCGCGTCGGTGCGAATGCGGGTGGAGCGCAAGCTGATGTCTTCCACGGTTCCCGTGCGATCGCCGAAACGGCAGTAGTCGCCGACGCGGATGACTTCGTCGCCCAGAACGGAAATTCCGCCGAAAAGATTTTCGAGGGTCTTCTGGGCGGCGAATGCGATGGCAATGCCGCCGATGCCGAGGCCGGCGAGCACGGTGGTCAGGTTGAAGCCCACGATGGCGAGCGTGGCCAGGATGGCGAGGATTACCACCAGCGCTGCTAGCAGCCGCTCGCCCAGCACCATAAGGGTTCCGGTGCCGGTGCGGCCCGCGCTGATGGCATGGATGCGCAGGCGCTGCATGATGAAGCTGGTGGCGCGGAGCAGAAACCAGAAGAAGCCGATGCTGATGAGAACCCAGATGGTCCGGGAGTAATAAAGACGCGGCAACAACGGCAGGCCGATGTAGGCGCCGATCACGCGGTGAGCCAGCACGCTGAATGAAAGCAGCAGCGGCTTGGACATGCCTCTATAGGAATGCAGGTTGGGGCGATGTTTTAACTTGAGCCAAAGCCGGCGCGGAATCGCCAACAGCAAAACCCCCGCCCAGCCAATCGCGAGCGCCACTGGAATGGCGGCGAAGAGCGCCAGCCATTGCCAGAGCGGCATCCCGAGAAACACGTTCTTAACCAGTCTTTGCGGGAGTCTGCTTTCGACCTGATGGGCCTCAAGGTTGTCATACAGCTCAGGGACTTTGCCGAGCGTCTGGGAAGAGAAGAGCCAGACTTTTCCGGAATTCGGATCTGCCACCCGGACGAGGACAACGGGAACATCCGCATCGCCATTGGAAAAAACTCCGATGGTCTGCTGATCGAGGACACCGTAATCCGGATTGCCTTCAGGACTGGTGCTGAGCCGTCCCAGGTGCCCCACGAAGGTGCGGTCCATGAGCACCTTCAGCTGTTCGGCTAAGTCCGAGCCCTGCGACTGGCGGCGCGCGGTGCTCATTTGCAGATAATCGGCAGCGGTCTGGTAATTTCCGGCCTGCGCGCTTTGCAGGAATCCAAGCACGGCTCCCGAAGGCGTTCCACGTCCCAGTTCATCGGCAGGTGCGGGAGTTGCCGCCTGAGCCCCACCCGGCAGCAGGCTGGTCACCGACTGAGCAAGCAACGACTGGGCCATCAGCCCGTAGAGGGGAATGGAAACCACAAAAACTAACAGCGCCAACTTTTTCATCAAGGTTCCAGTAAGTGGCTTGTGTGGGGACGGGCGACCTCGCCCGTCCAAGCCGAGCGCAGCTCGGCTTCCGCCGCCAGTACAAAGTGTTTCCCGTGAAACATTGTACGTACAATGCTCGATCGCAGTTTCCTTACTGCTTCTTCGGACGATAGATGTCGGTGGCCTGTCCGTAGAAGACTTCGGCCGCTTCCATCATCGTCTCCGATAGCGTTGGGTGCGGATGGATGGTCATGCCAATATCGGCCGCCAGCGCGCACATTTCGATGGCCAGCACGCCTTCCGCGATCAGTTCGCCCGCGCCCGCGCCCACAATGCCAACCCCAAGCACGCGTTCCGTCTTCGGATCGATGAGCAGCTTGGTGAGACCTTCGGGACGGTCGAGTGTGATGGCGCGCCCCGAAGCAGCCCACGGAAACTTGGCGACGGCGATCTCGCGTCCTTGTTCCTTGGCCTGCGTTTCCGTCAGCCCCGCCCACGCAATTTCAGGATCGGTGAACACGACCGCGGGAATCGCGTTCGGTTCGAAAGCGACCTTGTGTCCGGCGATGGCTTCAACCGCAGTGCGTCCCTCATGCATTGCCTTGTGCGCCAGCATCGGTTCGCCGGCGACGTCGCCAATCGCGTAGATCGTAGCATCGGCCGTCTGCCTCTGCTCGTTGATCTCGATGAATCCCTTCTGGTTGACTTTGACTTTCGTCTGGTCGAGGCCGGGGATCTCGGAATTCGGCCGCCGTCCGACGGACATCAGCACGCGGTCAAATACCTGTTCTTTTTCTTTCACGTTTGGACCGTCGAGGGTTACGCGAATGCCGGTCTTTTCGTCCTTGAGCGATTTGACCGTGGTATTCAGCAGGATCGCGGAGAAAAGTTTTTCCAGGCGCTTGTGCAGAGGCAGCACCAGGTCGCGGTCGGCGCCGGGCAGCAAGCCGGGCATCATTTCGACGCAAGTCACTTTGCTGCCGAGCGTAGCGTAAACCGATCCCAGTTCCAATCCGATGTAGCCGCCGCCAATGACGAGCAGGGTTTTCGGAATGTCGGGCAGGTCGAGAGCGCCGGTCGAATCCATAAGGAGCGGGCTGTCGAGCTTGAGGCTGGGCACGACGGTTGGACGCGATCCGGTCGCGATGATGATGCGATCGAAAGTCAGGTTCTCTTCTCCGCCGGCTGCGGTCTTCGTCACTTTCAGCGTGGTGGAATTCACGAACGCGGCTTTGCCCTGCACGAGCTGCACCGAGTGCTGTTTCGATAACTGTCCCAGTCCACCGGTCAGCTTCTTGACAACACTCTCTTTCCATCCCCGGAGCTTGTTGAGATCAACTTTGGGCTCACCAAATTCGACGCCCCAGTTCTTTGCCTGCTCGGCTTCTTCGAGCAACTTGGCCACATGCAGCAGCGCCTTGGAAGGGATGCAGCCGCGATAAAGGCAGACGCCGCCGGGGTTCGCTTCCGGATCGATCAACGTAACTTTCATGCCCAGGTCGGCAGCCAAAAATGCGGCGGCATAACCGCCGGGACCACCGCCGATTACAGCCACACGGAGATTCGAAGGGTTCGCCATTTCGTTATCCATCCTTAAAATTCGCCGTCCCCAGGCAAAAGCTTTAACCGCCGAGGCGCTGAGGACGCGGAGAAATACAAAATCAAAAGCTCAAAGTAACCTGCGCGAATCGCTTCTTATGTAAACACTGCGTACTACGCGTCCAGAAAACAAAAAAAGAACTTCTCAGCGATCTCGGCGTCTCGGCGGTGAAAAGCCTTATCCCTGCACCGAAAGCAAAAATGGCTGCTCGAAGGCTTCCGCGATCCAGCGCAGAAAACGCGCGGCGTCGGCGCCATCGATCAACCGGTGATCGTACGAGAGTGAGAGTGGCAGAATCAAGCGCGGCTCGAATTTACTTTTATCGCTCACCCACTCCGGCTCCATCCGCGAACGCGAAAGGCCAAGGATCGCGACTTCGGGATGATTCACGATGGGAGAAAACCCCGTGCCGCCGATTCCTCCGAGATTCGTGATGGTAAATGTGCCGCCTTCCATCTCGTCGACTGTGAGCTTGCGCTCACGAGCTTTTTTCGACAACTGCGTCATCTCCGCCGCCAACTCGACGATATTTTTCTTGTCCACATCGCGAATCACTGGTACCAGCAGTCCGCGATCGGTGTCCACCGCAACGCCAATGTTGATGTACTGCTTGTAGATGATTTCTTCCTTCCCCATATCAATCGAGGCATTGAACTGGGGAAATACTTTCAAAGCCGAGGCGCAGACCTTCAGCGCGATCGCCGTCACCGTCATTTTGCCGCCAGCTTCTTCCGCACGCGGCGCGAAGCGGGCGCGCAAATGTTCGAGTTCGGTGATGTCGGCGCGATCCTGCTGTGTGACATGCGGGATTGTATTCCACGCCTGACGAAGATGCTCGGCGGTTTTGCGCCGCACCCCGCGCATCGAAACCCGCTCCGTCTTGCCCCACTTGGCGAAGTCGGGCAGTTCGGGTTCGACGAAGCTTCCGCGTGGAGTCTGCGCCGCAGCGGCCGCCGCTATTAAAGCATTCTTGGCGCACAGCTTCACATCGTCTTCACTGATGCGGCCTCCCGGGCCACTGCCGGGCACGCTGCGAATATTAACTCCAATTTCGCGCGCCAGTCGGCGCACGTGCGGCGCCGCGGGTATCGGATCGCGATCTGTACCCGCAACTTTACCCAGTTGCACGGGCATGCTGAACGCCGGTGTCGCGGTTTGAGGTTTATCCGGCGGCAGCGCCTGTTCTTCCGTTTTGCCCTCGGCACGCATGGCCAACTGGAACGCGAGGCGCGCTGCTTGCTGTCCGGAGATGTGTTCCACCGGTTCGTGCCGGCGAGCAGGTTCCGTCTCGACGACCACACCACCCTCCAGCGTAAAGATGACCTCGCCAACTTTGACCTTCTGACCCTCTTTGACTTTTATCTCGCGCACTACGCCACCGATCGAGGAAGGAACTTCGATCACGGCTTTATCGGTTTCTAGTTCCATGACGGGCTGGCCTGCGGTGATGCTGGCGCCGGGCTTGATCATCAAGCGGACCAAGTCGCCGCTTTCGATATTCTCGCCCAGTTCGGGCAGCTTAAATTCCGTTGGCATTCTTTCGTTGTCCCTCTGACTCGTTCGCCTTAGCTGGTGGCCGGATTACGTTTTTCCGGATCGATGCCAAGATCGCGGATCGCTTTCTCCAGCAGCTTCGCACTGACCGCTTCGCCGCCGTCTTTCTTGCCGCCGGGCTTTTCTCCTGACTTCTCGCTCGCCAGGGCATGCAGCGTGGCGAGCACAATATGCTTGGCGTCCACTTCAAAAAAATCCCGCAGGGATGCACGATTCTCGCTGCGCCCGAATCCGTCCGTGCCGAGCGCCACCAGCTTGCCCGGAACCCACTGCGCGATACTCTCCGGCAGAACCTTCATGTAATCCGATACCGCAACAAAAGGGCCGGGGCCGGATGCGCCCTGCAGTGTCTCGGTGACGTATGGCACCTTTGCTGTTTGTGTGGGATGCAGCATGTTCCAGCGCGCGCAGTCGTTCGCTTCGCGATAGAGTTCCTTGTAACTGGTTACGCTCCACACGTCCGCCGCGACGCCGTAATTTTTTCCCAGAATCGCCTGTGCCTTGAGCACCTCAAACATGATGGTGCCGCTGCCTAGTAACTGTGCGCGCAGCTTCGCATTTTGCTTTTCAGAAGCTTTGTAGCGATACAGGCCCTTGAGGATGCCCTCGCGAATGCCCGGCTGGCTGGGCATCTCGGGCATCGGCAGCGGCTCGTTGGTGACCGTCAAATAATAAAAGATGGATTCGCCATCGACGTACATGCGTTTGATGCCGTCCTGAATAATGATGGCGATCTCATAAGCAAAGGCCGGATCATAAGCCAGCAGGTTCGGCACCGCGAGAGCCAGCACATGGCTGTGTCCATCCTGATGCTGCAAACCTTCGCCCGCCAGCGTCGTTCTTCCCGCCGTGCCGCCGATCAGGAAACCGCGGCAGCGCATGTCGGCCGCGGCCCAGATCAGGTCGCCGATACGCTGCAGTCCGAACATCGAGTAATAAATAAAGAAGGGAATCGTGTTGATGCCGTGATTGGCGTATGCGGTACCGGCGGCGATGAACGAACACATCGATCCCGCTTCGGTGATGCCCTCTTCCAGAATCTGTCCGTTCTTCGCCTCCTTGTAATAAAGGAGAGTATCCATATCGACCGGCTCATAGAGCTGGCCGACGTTCGAATAGATGCCGACCTGGCGGAAGAGCGCCTCCATGCCGAACGTGCGGGCTTCATCGGGAACCACGGGCACGATAAAGCGGCCAACTTCGGGGTCGCGCAGGAGCTTCGAGAGCATGCGCACGAAGACCATGGTGGTGGAAGCTTCGCGACCCTCCGTGCCCTTGTAGAACTCCTCAAACAGCGCTTCAGAAACCGGCTTCAGCGGCGTGGCGCGCACCTTTCGCACCGGCATGTAGCCGCCGAGTTTTTTGCGGCGGTCTTGCAGGTATTTGATTTCCGCGCTGTCGTCGGCGGGACGATAGAAGGGCGCATCGTGGAGTTCGCCGTCTGGAATCGGAATGCCGAAGCGCGAGCGGAAGATTTGCAACTCATCGTCATTCAGCTTTTTCTGCTGGTGCGTGATGTTCTTGCCTTCTCCCGCTTCGCCGAGTCCATAGCCCTTGATGGTTTTCGCGAGAATAATAGTGGGAGATCCGGTGTGCTCAACCGCCGCTTTGTACGCGGCATAGACTTTGATCGGGTCGTGACCGCCGAGCCGCATGCGGGCTAGTTGCTCGTCCGAAAGATGCTCCACCATCTTCAGCAGCCGGGGATCGGTGCCGAAAAAATTCTGCCGGAAATACGCGCCGCTCTCGACGAAATATTTTTGATACTGGCCGTCGGTGATCTCGCCCATGCGCCGGACGAGCAGGCCATCGCGATCGGCCTGAATGAGCGGATCCCAATCGCCGCCCCAGATCAGCTTGATGACGTTCCATCCCGCGCCGCGGAAAATCGCTTCCAGTTCCTGAATGATTTTGCCGTTTCCGCGCACCGGCCCGTCGAGGCGCTGCAGGTTGCAGTTGACGACGAAAATCAGGTTGTCGAGCCGCTCGCGCGAGGCCAGCGTAATCGAGCCGAGCGACTCCGGTTCGTCCATTTCGCCATCGCCCAGGAACGCCCAGACCTTGCCTCCGGTCGAAGTTTTCAATCCGCGATTTTCCAGATACTTGATGAACCGTGCGTGATAGATCGCCTGAATCGGCCCCAGTCCCATCGACACCGTCGGAAATTCCCAGAAGTCGGGCATGAGCCAGGGATGCGGATACGACGAGAGCCCGCCGCCTGGTTTCAACTCCCGCCGGAAGTTCTCCAATTTCTCTTTGGGGATGCGGCCCTCGAGGTAAGCGCGGGCGTAAATTCCGGGCGCGGCGTGTCCCTGAAAATAGACGATATCGCGGTCGCCGGATTCGGTGGAGGCGTGAAAAAAATGATTGAACGCCACTTCGTAGAGCGTGGCCGCCGACGCAAACGTGGAAATGTGTCCGCCGATGCCTTCCTGAATCTTATTGGCGCGAACGACCATAGCCATGGCGTTCCAGCGCACCAGGCTCTTGATGCGGCGCTCCATTTCCTGGCTGCCCGGAAACGGCGGTTGCTGCCGGGAAGGAATCGTATTCTGGTAGGGAGTCGTCGCCGAGAAGGGTAGGTTGATGCCAGCCTCACGCCGCGCGTGCAGCGCCAGTTGCTGCAAGAGCCGCCCCGCACGGTCTGGTCCGCCATGCGAAAGCACGTAGTCGAGCGAGTCCAGCCACTCCCGCGTTTCCAGGACTTCGATTCCGTTTGTCTTTTGCGTCTCAGCCACTCTGACCTCACGAAAAAATGCAATTTCTCATCATAAGCAATCGGGAAGAATTTTGCTTGGTGGAAGGGCGCCTTCACGAGGCGCTGGAATCTTCGCCCGCATGCGTGCTGGGAAGATGAAGACGAGCCATGCGACGGATCATCGGAACCAGAATCAAGTAGAGCGCTATGATTCCCGCAGGACCAACCAGCAGCCAGGCGGCCGCGGCTCGCAGCATGGTCAACCAGAGCACAGCAACGGAATGCAGGAAATCAGCGTGCGCCAGCGCGAGCATCTGGCTGCCGGTCATCGCCAGTGGAGGCACTCCAAATAATCGCTCGCCCACTCGAATAAACGGAATCAACAGCGCGAACCAGAGGGGATACACCAGATAGTTGACAAGCTGAACGGCCGCTAGGTTGAGCCGGAACAGCAACGCCGCGATCAGGCAAAGCAGGGAAGTCGTCCCCAGCACAGGAAAGATGCCGAGCATGATCCCAAAGGCCAGGCTCAGTGCGATTTTTTTCGGCGTGATGCCTTGGGTGAGCAATTGCAGGATCGGACGCACGAGCCGCTTTTGCAGGAACTCTTTCATGGGGTCGTGGGTCGTTAGTCGATAGCCAGTCGATAGTCGTTGGTCGTTGGTCGTGGTCAAAGCGTTTGCGAACGACTAACGACCGTCGACCAACGACCGTTCTTACTCCAGCGTCACCGCTTTCACCAGATTCCGCGGATGGTCCACATTAAGGCCGCGCTTGGCGGCGACATAATAGGCAAACAACTGTAGAGGAACGATCTCGAGAATCGGCGACAGCAGTTCCGGCGCTGCGGGAATGAAGATGGTGTGGTCCGCTAACTGCGGTATGGTTGTGTCTTCTTCCGTCGCCAGCGCGATCAACGTCGCCCCTTGCTTCTTGAACCCTTCCATGTTACTGACGTTCTGCTGGTAGCGCGCCACGGAGCCCGAATCGTTAGGGTCGCAGGTCGCGATCATGACCAGCGGCAAGCGGAAATCAATCAGCGCGTTCGGCCCGTGCTTGGCTTCGCCGGTGGGATAGCCTTCGGCGTGAATGTAGGAAACTTCCTTCAGCTTGAGGGCTCCATCCATCGCGATTGGGTAGTGGATGGCGCGGCCGAGGAACATGAAGTCGTCCACGCGATAGTAAAGTTCGGCCAGTTTCTCCACTTGATCGGACGCCGCCAAAATCGTTTTCGTCTTCTGTGGCAGCGCGAGAAGTTCGCCGATGTAGTGCTGAGCCAGCGTCTTCGAAACCTTCTCCTTGATTTCACCGAGATACAGCGCGAACAGAAACAAACACGCCATCTGCGCGGTGAACGCCTTGGTGGAGGCGATGCTGATCTCCCGGCCAGCGTGGGTGTAGATGAAACCGTCGGCTTCGCGCGCAATCGTCGAGCCTTCGACATTCGAAATGGCGATGGTGCGCGACCCCTTCTGCCGGGCTTCGCGCTGCGCTGCGGTGGTGTCGGCGGTTTCTCCCGACTGAGTAATGAAGATGCTCAGTTCGCCCCGCCCAATCATCGGGTTGCGGTATTCGAACTCGCTTGCATAGTCCACATCAACGGGCACATGGGCCAGTTCCTGCATCATGAACTGGCCCGTCATCCCCGCATGACGGCTGGTCCCCGAGGCCACGATGTTAATCCGCCGCAGGGCGCGCAGTTCCTCGCGTGAGATATGAATTTCGTCCAGGTGAACCCGTCCCTCGGCCAGCGAGACGCGAGGTTCAATGGTTCGCCGCAAGCCGTCGGGCTGCTCAAAAATCTCTCGAATTAGATGATGTGGAAATTTGCGTGTCTCGACCATTGTTCTTAGTCCCCTTGAGCGTCCTACTTCTTTCAACAGCGGTTCTCAGTTCCCGGATCTCAGTTCCCAGTTCGCCATAAGAACCCAGAGGAACCCGAACACAAACTCCTACCCGCTCATTCCTCTGAGAATTGAGAACCGGGAACTGTGAACTAGCCCGATGAGCATTCCACGCCGCCAACAAAAGTCCGCAACACATCGCCTTCCGAGCTCAGGACGACGAAATCTGCGTCGGCGCCCGCCGCAAGAACACCTTTATTCGCGATTCGCGCCGCGCGCGCCGGATTACGGCTGGCGGCGGCCACGGCCTGCGACAGATCCCAATCTGCGAAACGCGCCAGATTGCTTACCGCGCGGTCCATGGTTAAAGTGCTTCCGGCTAGACTGCCATTCGCCATGCACTTGCCATCGCGAACATCCACTTCGAAAGACCCAAGCCGATAGCGGCCATCGGGCATGCCGGTGGCCGAAATAGCATCGGTGATGAGCACGGTTTGCTCCGGGCCTTTGGCCTGAGCAAAGAGCTTGACGATCGCGGGATCAAGATGAACGCCGTCGGCGATGATGTCCGCGCTCACGCGACCGTCCGTGAGCACCGCACCTAAAATACCGGGACTGCGATGGTCCAGCGTGCGATGGTCCAGCGGACGCATGGCATTAAAGGTGTGCGTAGCGTGCCGCGCACCCGCCGCGATTCCGCGCTCGGCCGCCGCAAAGTCCGCATCGGAGTGTCCCAGGCTGACGCAAACGCCGCGGCGCGCAGCTTCGGCGATAACCTCGGGCGCGCCCTCCAATTCTGGAGCAATCGTCATCATGCGAATACGGCCGCGCGACGCCTGCCAGAACTGCTCGAACAAGGCCAGCGTCGGAGCCAGCAAGTATTCCGACGGGTGCACCCCGCGACGAGCATGGCTGATGAATGGCCCCTCAAGATGGATTCCGAGCGGGAGGGCTCGAGTTTTTCCATCCTTATTGTTGCGTTCGTGCTTTTGCTCGCGTTCGTGTTCCCGCCTTTCGATCGTATCCGCCAGCCGTTCTAGTGCTCGTAAAGTCGTATCCATTGGAGCGGTGACGGTGGTGGGAAAATAACTCGTCACCCCATGCCGCGCCAGCAGTTGTTCGATCGCCGGCAGAGCCTCGGCGGTATCGTCCATGACGTCATATCCGGCGCTGCCATGAATGTGAAGATCGACGTAACCCGGCGCGATCACGTCCTCGCCGAAGTCACAAGCAGAAATTCCGGCGGGAACCTGGCGGCTGCTCCGAGGGGAAATTTCGTGGATGCGTCGCTGCTCGACGAGCACGAGAGGATGCTCGACGGGGTTCGTCGGAGTCAACAGTCTTCCAGCAGTAAAAGCCAGCATAGAAACGTTTTAATAGCGGCAAAAAGACGACTCTGACCAAGATTGTAACAGCCTTTGCGCGCCCGCTGGCAGGCAAGACGGGACGAGCCGTCAGCGATACAATCTGTTCTGTTCACTACCAACGTTCCAAGGAACGCTACAGCATGGCACGATACACATGGCGCGTCGGAAACTCGACACCCCCCGAAGTCAGTGTCTGCCATAACGGCGCGAGAATCAGCGCCCGTTCCCGAGAGCACCGTGCAGCGCCCCGGCGCAAATCAGCCGATCGCAGAATGCTATACTGTCTGAGTTCGAGTCGCCACGTCGTTCCCGTGGTGGCCGTCATCCGGTAGTCAGTCGGGGAGTGGCTCAGCCTGGTAGAGCACCTGGTTCGGGACCAGGGGGTCGGAGGTTCAAATCCTCTCTCCCCGACCAAATCCTTCAAGCAGTTAGAGCGATTTCAGCACCCGCAGTTTTGGGTGCAATGGGTGCAACTGGCAATTTCGGTGCCACAGTGGGCATGTGGAAACCGAGTCCCGCCTGTTCCGCCGTGAATCTGCGGAACTCAACATCTTCCTTCACCTTCGAGTAGCCGTCTGTGACGCTCCCGTCGGCGTGACCGATCCAGAAACGCAATAGATCCTCTGGCACTCGTTGCTTGCGAAGATGAGTCACACGGTATCTCCGAAAGGCATGGAAGCCGCACTTCTCGCGGCCCATCTCTCCCAAGATCTTGTGTAGGCTCCTTCGTAAAACGTTTGAGCGAGCCAGCGGTGTTCCTACTGCACTTCTGAAGACGAATCCCGTTCTACGTCCATTTAGATGATCGTGTAGCAACTCAGCCAGCGAATGATGGATGTCCACCTCGCGGAGCCCGGCCGCCGTCTTTGGCGAGTACTGCTTGCCGTTCCACATGCTGTGGCGGACACGGATCACAGAGTGTTCGATGTCCTCCACCTGGAGAGCGAAGGCTTCCTCGATCCGAAGACCTGTCCCCGCAAGCAAGGCATAGAGCACTTGATACTGTCCCTCGGCCTTCGAGACGATCGTGCTGGTCTCCTCGGCCGAGAAAGTAGGAGTCCTCTGATCCTTTACCTCAGGCAGATCCATGAAGTCATGGTTCCACTTCACTGGATAGATCTCCTCCCCTTTATCGTTGACTGCAGACGCCACCACCATCTTTACAACCTGGACGTAGTTGCTGATCGTCTTCGCGGCGAAACGCGGCTTGTTCTTCTTTACCTCGGAGGCCATCTTCGCAATGAGTTCCTTCACTGCGAGGTTGTTCACCGACGTAAGCGGCATTTCCC
>Ga0224555_1002430_pt1 | contig 21935 bp, 13 predicted proteins | sample 714S23034metaG_FD_180687 | JGI IMG/M metagenome (GOLD analysis project Ga0224555, IMG submission 180687) | Peat soil microbial communities from Stordalen Mire, Sweden - 717 S2 30-34 | ecosystem: Environmental > Terrestrial > Soil > Wetlands > Peat | place: Sweden: Norrbotten County, Stordalen...
AACCAGTTCACGGTCGGGCTATTGAGGCACTCCCAGAGGAAACGGGGAGCAACAGATAGGCCGGACCTACGGAGCATGGCGCCAGTCCTCGACCCTACAGGTGCCGGGAGAAGTGAGCACAACCACTGAAGATGGGTGCCTCGCATTTGGGCATTTGGGATAGCCCGACCCTCTGCCTCAACTCCTGCCGGGATTCGGATTACCGGCCTCACCACAGATTGTTGCGGAGAATTAACCTCCTTCGGCGCACAATAGGAGATTGGGGTTGTGGGGGAAAACTTTCACGACGGCGTGGGCACACCCCCTACCCCCCTCCCATATTTTCAAAACCTTGCAGTGAATTAATTGGTAAACAGTCAAAGCGCAGGCGGGTGGTGAACCCTAAGTTTTGAAATCTTAACCACCTCACTCCACCCGCAAACTGAATGGGCTGCCTACGCCACGGTGAGCACCAGTTTGCCGAAGTGGCTGGCTTCCTCCATGCGGGCCAGCGCTTCGCGGGCCTGGGTCCAGCGGAAGTTTTCGCCCGCCGGGCGCAGCACGGCCAGGGTGATGGCCTTGTTCATCTCGATGAAGTCCTTGCGCGAGCCGACGTAGATGCCCTGGATGCGGGCCTGCTTGTGGAGGATGGAGCCGATGGGCAAGGGCTCGGCCGGGTTGCTGAGTACGCCCACCTGGGCGACGGCGCCGCCAATACGAATGGCTCTGAGAGAGCGGGGCAGTGTGCCCACGCCGCCCACCTCGACGACCAGGTCAACGCCTTCGCCGCCGGTCTCTTCGAGCGCCCAGCGGTCCCAGTCGGGGTTGTCGCGGTAATTCAAACCGGCGTCGAGGCCCAGGCCGTAGGCGCGCTCCAGCTTCTCATAGCTGCTGCTGATGCCGAGAACCCGCGCCCCCCGCAGCCGCGCAAACTGGAGGGCAAAAATCGAAACTCCGCCGGTTCCCTGGATCAGCACGGTCGCTCCCGGCTTCAGATCGCCGGCGGCCAGCGCGTTCCATGCCGTGACGGCGGCGCAGGGAAGCGTGGCGGCTTCTTCAAAGCTGAGGTGTTCGGGCACACGGACGAGGCCGGTTTCCTTGAGAACGACGTATTCGGCCAGCATTCCGTCGATGTCTCCGCCGAGCGCGCCCTTGGCCTTGGCCGCAGTGAGCGCGCCATCGAGCCAGTTCTGCATAAAAATGCCGGCCACGCGGTCTCCGGGCTTCCACGCGGTCACATCTTCGCCCACGGCGATCACTTCGCCGGCGCCGTCGGAGCAGGGGATGCGCGGCAGCTTCAATTTTGGGTTGTAGAGGCCCTTCACCATCATCAGATCGCGATAGTTGAAAGAAATCGCACGCACCTTCACGAGCACTTCGCCGGGGCCCGGCTCGGGGATGGGCCGCTCCACAAACTCCAAAGAATCAACGCCAAACGACGATATCTGCCAAACGCGCATGAGAGAATCCTCCGTCTTGCCGGGGTAACCATCTTCAATTGGGGCGGCGCAACACGGCCAAACCCTCGTAGAATGAAGATAGGTCTCGTGGCAGAAGAAAGTAAATCCCTGGAGGAATAGATGGCAAATACCTTGGAGCAACCGGAGGTGGACTCTGGCAGTGAATTTGTGAGCGAGGATGCCCGGCGTCTGACGGAACAGCACCGCACCGAGCGGGAACGCCAGAAACAGGCGCTCAACCTGCAACGGGAGAACATCCTGTCGCAGAGAACCTCGCACCCCGCGCGCCGCGCCGCCCTGGTGAGCGCCTTGGCGCAGATCGAAGCCTCAATCCACGCGATGGGCTAAATCGGCCCGTTTTGGGCTTGGCGCGGGGCTATGGCTCGCGGTGGAAGAGCAGGGAATTGGCCTGCCCGACCGGGGTCAGCAGCACCCGTGCAATGTTTACATGCGCTGGCCGGCTCACGGCCCATAGAATTGCGTCGGCCACATCTTCGGGGGCGAGCGGCGTTATGCCCTTGTAGACATTGGCCGCGCGCTCCGCATTGCCGTGGAAGCGAACCAGGCTGAAATCCGTCTCCACCATGCCTGGATCCACGCTGGTCACCCGCACCGGCGTACCCAGCAGATCCTGGCGGAGGCCATCGTTGATGGCCCGTTCGGCCGCTTTGCTGGCGCAATAGACCGCACCATTGGGGTAGGTGAGCTCTCCGGCCGTCGAACCCAGATTCACGACGTGCCCCCGGCCTCGCGCCACCATGCCCGGCACCACGGTGCGAGAGACATAGAGCAGCCCCTTCACATTGGTGTCGATCATCTCTTCCCAATCCTCGATTTTTCCCTCGTAAAGCTTGTCAAGGCCGCGGCTGAGACCGGCGTTGTTCACCAGGACGTCGATCTCCGCCCACTCCGGCGGCAGGGTGCCGATGGTTTTCTGGACGGCACTCAAGTCGCGTACATCCAGCGTGATGGAGTGAACAGACTCGGCGCCGCGTTTGAGGGCGAGCGCGGCCACCTCGGCCAGTTTGTCGGCGCGGCGAGCCGCCAGCAGCAGTCGCGCCCCTTCAGCCGCGAAGGCAAGCGCAATGGCCGCGCCGATGCCGCCGCTGGCCCCGGTGATGAAAACGATTTTTCCCTTTAGACTCATGGATCCATTCTAGGGCCAGAGAGGCAGGGGGAGTGGGGAATAGGGCCGTCCTACTCCAGCACACCCCGCCGCTGGGCCATGCGGTACTGACCTACGGCCCAATCTTCGCCGCCCAACCCGGCTTGCTGGGCCTGGGCAAAGACTTCGGCGAGATTGTTGGCCAGGCTCAGGCTTGTGTTGCGGCTGGCCGCGGCCTCGCGCAAAAGGCGCAAGTCTTTGGCTCCCAGCTCCATGGTTGCGCCAACGTGCTCCGGCGGATGCAGCATCACCTTGCCGTAGGCCGCGTAAAACGGCGACTGGAAGAGCGCGCTGTTGACGGTTTCAAGGAAAACCGCGGGCTCGATGCCCTGTTTTTCCGCATACACAAAGGCTTCGCCGAGCGAGTGAATCATGGCGCTGATGAGGAAGTTGCCGCCCAGCTTGAGTGCGTGGGCCTGCCGCGGCTGGGGTCCGATGACGGAAATGCCCCGCGAGAGCGGTTCGAGCGAAGGACGGGCTCGGGCAATGGCAGCGTCCGCGCCGGCAACCACGATCCACAGCCGGCCTTCCTCGGCAACGCTGGGACGGCCAAAGACCGGAGCAGCCACAAAGGCCAGTCCGCGGCGGACGTGCTCGGCAGTCAGCCGCTCAGAGAGCGCGACGCTGATGGTGCTGAGAGAGACGTGAAGGGCACCGGGCAAAAGCGCATCGAGTACGCCATTTGGGCCAAAGAGAACCTCTTCATTTGCCGCGTCGTCGAAGAGCATGGTCAGAACCGCCTCGCGGCTCCGTGCAGCCTCGGCAGGCGTGGCCGCGACGGCAGCTCCTGCCGAGGCCAGCGCGCTAGCCCGCTCGCGAGTGCGGTTCCATACGGTTACTTCATGGCCGGCAGCCAGAAATCGCCGCGCCATGGGCGTGCCCATCTTGCCCAAGCCCAAAAAGCCGATCTTCATTGCCAATCCTCCATTGATTGCTCATTTGCAAGTTTGAGCCCCAATCAATGGATGATGCAAGCCGGCGAAAAGCACAGGCAGAGGCGAGGATTTCTTTCATTTAACCGAAGTTTCAAAATCCAGCCGAAGAGCCGCGAATGGGGTTCCGTGCAAATTTGTGGCCGGTGCGCCGGCGAGGACGGAATGGGCTTCTACTTCCGGTACTTGCGCAACGCTTCTTCCAATTGCTTGCGCTCGTGGATGTCCTCGAGGCTGCCGTACCAGCGAAGAATCTCGCCGGACGGCCCACAGCGTGGCGATCCGCGAGCCCGCATCCATAGCCATTCTCCCGCGACGGTCTTCACCCGGTACTCGACATCGATGGGATTTCCGGTGCGCATCCCCTCCCGCAAGGCTATCGTTGTGGGTTCCACATCCTCCGGATGCAGCGCCTCCAGCCATCCCATATTGCGAGTTCGCTCCTTGCTCAACCCGGTGATCTCCGTCCACCGGGAGCTCACGTCCAGATTGTTGCCCTTCCCATCCAGCACCCACAGGATCTCCGGATTGAGTTCGACCATTTGCCGGAGGTGATCCTCGCTTTCGCGGAGCGCCTCTTCGGCTTTCTTCCGCCTTGAAATGTCGACCGCCGCGAGCGAAACTCCAATCACTTCTCCCGCTTCATCGAAAGCCGGCTGGTACGACAACAGCGCAGTCCTGTCTGCCTCGCCGGTTTTTCTAGCCGGAACGCAAACCTCCACTTCCGGGATTGACTCGCCATGCAAGGCGCGAAGAAGATACGGCTCAAATATTGGAAAAGTCTCGGGAATTACTTCTTTCACGGTTTTCCCCAGATACTCCGCCATGGGAACGCCATCCATTTCGGCAAGGCGCCGGTTCAGACTTACATAGTGAAAACATCGATCCAGAAAACACAAGCCCACGGGAGCGCCGTCATAGATAGCCTGCAACTGCGCCAGACGTTGCACAGGCAGAGCTTCGAGGCTGGAGACAACCCAGCCATCCCCATGCAACGACAGCGAGGTTTTCAGCTTCCGCCGCATGGTCGCGACGATTTGGGGAATCCGGTCCGCCGTCACGGGCCGCCCATAGAACCATCCCTGGCCCATCTGGCAGCCGAGCCATAGCAGCATCTCCGCCTGCTCTTCGGTTTCCACCCCTTCGGCCACGGTCGTCATGCCCAGGCTATGGCCCAGGCCAACGATCGCCGCCACAATCTTCCGGCTTTCGCGCGTGTTGGTCATGTCGATGACGAAGCTGCGATCGATCTTCAACTCATTGAACGGGAGCGCCTGAAGGTAGCGCAGGCTCGAATATCCCGTTCCAAAGTCGTCCAACGCCAGCCTGCAACCCATAGCTTCCAATTCGGGGGTGATTTTTTGCGCCCGTTCAAAGTTGTCTATGAGCCCGCTTTCGGTGATCTCAACCGTCAACCGCCTCAGCGGGAACCCGGCCTTCTCAGTTGCTTCGCGAATCTGGCCGGGCAGGCTCAGGTTGCGCAACTGAGAGGGCGATACGTTTACCGCCAGCACTAAAGGCTCCGGCAGAACCGGAGCCGACAGAAAAGCCTTGCGCATGATCTGCTGCGTCAGCAGTCCGATCAGCCCATTTTCTTCCGCCAGGGAAATGAAATTCTCTGGCAGGGCCAGGCCAAGCTGCGGGTGTTGCCAGCGAGCCAGAACCTCAAAGCCGGTCAATAAGCCGGTGTGAAGCTCAACGACAGGCTGAAAGGACGGCACAAGCTCATCCTCTTCGATCGCTCTGCGTACGTCGGCAAGTTCTACAACCATGTTTAGAAAGTTAGTACAGAATTGGAACGATATCTGTTCATTTCGATACAAGATTCCATCCGCTGGCCGGTCGCTATCTCTAACCATGACTTGGAGCCGCAGCGGATATAGTGGGTTTCATGGCTTGGAAGCCTTTTTTGGCTGTCTGGAGCAAAACGGAGAAAATAGCCGGTCCGTGCTTTCTATGCGGCGGCAGACGTGATAGCCAAGGTATAGACATTCAACGAGATTAACGGGGGGGGGCGTGTTGCGCATTACCATTGGGAGAAGCCGAGGCTCGTCGGAACACGAAGCCGGTCGTCTTGCGATGAGCCATGCGGCGCTTAGTGGGCCGCCATGCCGAATCTGGAACTCTTTGCCAATGCGGGGTTTCCTTTTACGCAGTTGGCGGATTTGGCTGAAACGACCGTGGTTCTTCCTGCGGTCCCAAGTCCGGAAGAGATCGTTCTGTATCTTCATCTGATGAGCCACTTTGGGGCGCAGACCGGATACCCGGCGCTTCGAGTTAGCGTTGCCGGGCCGAATACGGTCATTAGCAAGGCGCGCGACTACCTGATACTGGATACGATTGCCAATCAGCCCGCTTTCGCTTCGTTGGATGCCTCGCTTCCGGTGACGATGGATTCAAATGGAGTCCATGTCAAGCCGGCGCATAGTTATCTTACTGCTGTCTCATCCATCCAGGCCGCTGTGTCGCGAAGGTGGTCCGCGATGCTCGGCAACGATGCGACGCAAGGGCAGCCCTCCAACGTCGCCGGGGTTCCCGACGCTCTTGTCGAAGAGATTGAGTCGCCATCTTCTCCAGACCGGTCTATCGTTCTTGTCGAACTCAAGGATAATGCTTCGGCGGATGTATTTGCGGATGTGTTTCTCGACAGGTCGCAGACGCACGATATCACCGGTTCGGTGAGCCTGTTGCAGATGTCGAAATTTGCGTCGTATCCGATGAACGGTGAAACCTATCGCGTCGGAAACATCTCATGGTACGCCATGATGCGCATCTGGCTAACACAGTATTTTCTTCTGTTGCTGCTGGTTACGGCGCTGAGCTTCCCGGCGGCCTTATGGATGCGCGGATGGCTGGCCCGGTGAGCCCACGAGCGTTTGAAACTGGCAGAAACCGCCGAGAGCGCAGATTGAGCTAAGGCAGGTTACTGCGGTTCGACCAGATGGTGGGCGATGGCGAACAGTGCTAGTTCAAGCCTCGTTGAGACGCCGGTCTTGTCGAAAATATTTGACAAGTGGCGCTTAACGGTTTCTTCGCTCAGGTTGAACTGCTTGGCGATGTCGCGGTTGCTGCACCCTTCAACGATTGCGCCCACTACTTCGAGCTCGCGGGGGGTAAGTCCGTAGGTCTTGTGCTGAGGCACGGCGGCCTGCTGCATCAGATCGTGAAGCGCTGACACCAGGTTGACCACGCGCTTGCCGCCGATCCAGTAGTCGCCGCCGGCAACTGTGCGGATGGCGGTTTGCAGGTGGCCGGCGAGCGCGTCCTTCAGCACGATGCCGCGGGCGCCGATGTGCAGAGCCTCAATGATCTGCTGCGTGGTGATGGTCGAGGTGAGCAGCAGAATCTTGACTGTCGGCGTGCCGTTCATGATGGCGCGCATAGCTTCCAGGCCAGGCAGGCGCGGCATTTGCACGTCGAGCAGCAGAATATCCGGCTCCAACTCGAGGGTCTGCGTGATGGCCTCGTCGCCGTCGGAGGCATCACCGACCACATCGAAGCCGCCGGCTTCAGTGAGCATGTTGCGCACGCCGATGCGAACTACAGGATGATCGTCTGCCAGAACAATTCGAATCGGTCGTTCCACTTGAGCGGCAAACCTCCGAAGACCGGTTTTTGTTTACACCTGGAATTCTGCCTCAAGCATACGCTGTAGGTTATGGGCGGCGGCATGCAAATCTTGGAGGATGGCAAAGCTGTTATCCGGTTGGTTACCCCTTGAAGCTATCTCAATATCGAGTGCGCCGTCCTCGATCGATGCGCCCAGATGGGCAGCCTGGAGCGCTCCGGCCATGCCGCAGCCGCCCTTGATGGCGTGGCCGATGCGGCGCGCTTTGGCGGCATCGCCCTTGGCGATGGCAGCCTCAAGCGCGTCCAGCCGCCGGCCCAGATCGGCTACAACGGCGGCGTAAATCTGGCGCACCGCGGCTTCGGGCATCATCTCGCGAAGCTGAGCCAGGGTCTCGGCGCTCACAATCGGCTCGCCAGACTCGCGGAGCGGCTCGGCGACCGTTGCGGCGGCAGGCTCGGCCTGTGCTTCGCGCTCCTCCAGCAGCTTGCGCAGATCCTCGGCGCCAAAGGGTTTCAACAGGAATCCGTCCGCGGCGGCACATACGTCGTCCGGAGCGCTGCTGCCGCTGACGGTAATGATCGCCGCCCGGGTGCGTGCGCGCAGTTGCTCAATCAGCGGTGTTCCGCTCAGGCCCGGCATCTGCGCATCCATCAGAATCAACTCCGGAACAAAGCTCTCGCCGGCGAGCAACTCCAATGACGTCGCGCCATCGACCGCGGTGTGAACGGTATAGCCGCTCATGGTGAGCACCGTCGCTGTCACCTCGCGACTGACAAAATCGTCGTCGATCAGCAGCACCGTGGGAAGCTGTCGCTCATCGTTGAAATTGAGCATGGATATAGTGTGCCACTTTGCCGCCGCAATCGGTCCCGATGCCCGTATCAGGTTTGGTTCCGAGACTGATCCGGGCTGTAAATGCTGTGTCCCGAGCCCCACCCTTTCGCCTTCATTCTGGCGAAAGGGTGGGAAACCTCGTCACTGTTCTTGGGCCGGATCATTACTGCGTGGTGACGACTTCGAGTAGAGCGGTTTGCGTCACGGTGCTTCCAGATGCTGGAGTATACGTTGCAGTTACCTGGACGGGGTACACCATGGGCGTTGCCGTGCTGGTGGACGCGGCAGAGGAAGAACCTCCGCAACCGGTGAACAAGGTCATGCCGAACAAGCTCACCGCCAGCAGCATGAGTTGAAGGCGGCGCCGCTTACCCCATCCGAGGAATCCCAATGCCGCAGCCAATGCCGATGCTGGGAACAATGGGCCGGGCATGGAGTGGAGCGCCGAAGATGTCTTGGTTGCAGTCACAGTCAGAACGGAGACAATGTTACCCGATGTTACAGTCGTCGGAGAGAAGGAGCAAGTAACACTGGCGGGCTGGCCTGAGCATGCGAACGAGATGGAGGCGCTTGTGGGAAGACCGTCTTGCGGAGTAACGGTGATTGTATCCGTTCCGCTGGCTCCCGCAGTCACAGACAGAGACGGGGAAGACAAAGTAAGCAAAAAGCTCGGCGTGGCTGTTGTGGCGCTAGCCTCATTCGAGGCCGCCGATGTTCCATTCGTATCGGTGGCTTCAACCAGATAGTAATAGGTTGTGGATGCCGAAGCCGAGTTGTCGGCGAATGTCGTGGCCGAGGCTGGAGCGGTTGTGATCCGGTTGCTGGACGACGGGGGAAAGCCGCTTGTGGTGCTGCGGAAGATCGCGTATGCGGCTCCGGATGTGGCGCTGGCTGTCCAACTTAGATTGACCACGTTGGAGGATGTTACCGTTGCACTGAGCGCGGTTGGCGGGGTTGGGGTGGTGGGCGCGGACGTTGAAGTTGCGGATTGCGGAATCAGATAGAACTTCTGCGAGGGTGTGCCCTTGGCAAACGATTGGTCAAATTGAGTTCCAGACGCGGTGCTCGCGCTGGGGTTGTCGAGAACCTGCAGGCTGTTGAGATTGAAAAACGAGTAAGTCCCATCCGAGTTCAGTGACGGCGTCCATTGATCGTTGCCCGGCGTCATGCCTTGAGCTGGCGATTGAACTATGCCGGCCCCGCTGATGCCGGAGGCCGCTGAAACGCCCAGCAACAGACCGCTGTTCACGTTCGCAATCTGGAAGTATCCGCCGCTGGTGGGTGTTATGATCCACAAGGCTTCGTTGCCGCCGTCGAAAGGCTCCTGGATAATCGGCGCACTGCTGGCTGTGGAGCTTCCCTCTACACTCAACGCCAGATTGCTGGCCGCATTCTGAAACTCATAATTTCCAGTAAAAGTGGGCGGGTTGTACGGGGGCAGATGCTGCCAGATAGCCGCAGCGCTGGACATCTCGTTGGGATCGCTGTTGGAAGTGTTTGTGGCGTTTGTCCAGTCGTTCCAGGTGATATTCAAGTTAGTGTCGCGCTCGTTCCAGGCCGCATTGGCGTTGCTTTGCATCCAGGTTTGATATGTACCCCAAAGATTGGCCTCAGTGGCGAAATCACTTAAGCCACGGGTAAACCAGTACGCCCACTGGTGTCCATTTTCACCACTGTTGTCATACGGAATTACAGAGCCTTCGCCTACGATGTGATTGATGGTCAGCACCGCATCGTTGTAATATTGGCTGTTTCCGGTAACGTGGTATAAGGTAGCCGCTGCCTCGACGAAGCCACCGGCGTCATACACATTATCGGAGTTGCCCTGCAATTGCCCACTGCTCCCCACGCATCCATTTACCTGTCCCGGCGCGCCAAGGCTATTGCTGCTGCTTGTCGTGTTGGCGAGGTTGGAACGCACCCAGGTGTAGATCGCTTCAGCCTTGGTTAAATAGCCCGCGGTTCCAGTCGCCACGTAGAGTTGCGCACCTTCCCAGACAAACGGGTCGTTGCTGAGGGCGCACTTGGATTGGTAATTTGTGTTCTCCCAAATTCCGCCGCCCGCGACTGTGGTGTCCCACCCTTGGTTGTAACCGTTGGTCCAACCAGCTTCCGCTTCCGCCAGGTAGGCAGAATTACCGGTCAGCTCATAACCGCGCAGGTAAACATTGACCATCCAGCCAAGGTTGTCGTCCCAACCGTCGGTTTGCCAGTTTCCATAGAGCGACCCAGGCCCATTGTAATAAGTGAGGCTGTTCAGCAGAGAGGTGACCAGATCCAGATCGGCCTGAGAATGGGTGTACTGGTAGGCATCCAACGCAACCTGGATGTCTAGCGCTTGCTGCCATTCTCCTTCAGGGGTGGTGCCAGCACTGGCCAGTGTACCGGCGTAATACGTTTGCCCGTTTGCCTGCACCAGGTATGCCGAGTTGTAGGCGTTGAAGGCCGCCGCGGCGTTCTGAGCATGAGCGGCCGGCGCAACAAGAATGCTCACTGCAAGAAGAAAAAGTTTCGTAAAACGGGACATGAAACCTCCAGTTGTCTGGACTTCAAAGGTCAGCGCGAATAGCTGGGCCTGGTGGCGCAGATCGTGCGCGCGGAGCATAATGGTATCGTTTCCACCGATCCATCGTAGGCGCTCCGCTACCCCATGTCAATCGAGGCTCTCTTCCAATTCCACAAACCTCGAAAAACGCTAGGAGAGTACACGGGGCCACAAAAATTACGCTGAGCGCTTTCCAGATACCCTTCGCCTCGGTAAAGACTGCTAATCTGAGTTGGATTAAAGAACCGAAGGACAAAACCCGCTGCGCCCGCTCTTCGCTTCGTCCAGGCTCATCTTTGGATTGGAAAAGACTGGGCAGCGTGCGGCGCGGTTTGTGCGGCTCGGTCAGACCTTCGCCAGAGCATCGGCGATCATGCAAGGAAAGGAAGAATCAATTCATGACTTACAAATCTATCAATACGAGCAGGCGGAACTTCTTCAAGATTGCCGGTACGGGTGTGGCAATGGCTGCTGTGCCGGGAATGGTGCTGGAAGCCGGAGCGGACTCCGCGGCACAAAAGCCGGCACGGAGCGCGCGCGATGGCAAGGGCAAACTCGTAGATCTGGCCAATCCGCTGCAAGGCGCCGATTCCAGTTCGCTGTTCTCCCGCGGCAACACGCTGCCCATTGTAGCCTTGCCGTTTGGAATGGAGCATTGGACGTTGCAGACAAATGGCGGGCAACAGCCGTGGTTCTTTCGTCCGGCGGACAACAGGATCGAGGGGCTGCGTTGTACGCACCAGTTGAGTCCGTGGCTGAATGATTACGGCTTTGCCACGTTTATGCCTTTCGCTGGGGCGCCGTCGGCAGATCCGGGAGCGCGCGCCTCGTCGTATCGTCCCGCTGAACTGACGGTCAAACCGCACCTTCTGAATGTGACTCTGTTGCGCTATGACTGTAACGCACAACTTGTGCCCACGGAGCGGTGTGGATTATTGCGGATGACTTTCAACGAATCCGGCCCGGCAGGGTTGATGATCGACCTGCCCGGCGAGGATGCAGAATTTCACGCGGAGCCTGCCAGCGGCGTTGTTTCCGCTTTGACGCGGGCCAACGCAGGCGGAGTTCCCAAGGGATTTGCCACGTATTATGCCGTCCAGGTGGAAGCGAAGATAGCGGCATTTGAAGTGAAGGAAGAGCGGGGAAGGCGCGTGGGCGTGGTGCGCTTCGATGCCGTCTCCGGCCGCCCCGTGGATGTGCGCATTGGTCATTCTTTTATCTCTTATGAGCAGGCCATGCATAACTTGAAGGTGGAGTTGGGGAGCACGCCGTTTGAAGAGGTCCGCGCTTCAGCCGAGGAGATTTGGGAAAAGCGGCTGGGACGGATTCAGGTTGAGGGTGGCAGCGAGGCACAGCGGCAAACCTTCTATTCAGCCATGTACCGTACCTCGCTCTTCCCGCGCATGTGGCATGAGCCGGGTCCATCGGGAGAGCCGATTCACCATAGCCCTTACAGCGGCAAGGTAACTCCCGGTGTCATGTATGCCGATCACGGCTATTGGGATGTATACCGGGCCTGGTATCCGCTGATGTCGATCCTTGATCCTGAGCGGCTGGGTGAGATTTTGCAGGCTTGGGTGAATGCATCCGCAGAGGGCGGCTGGCTGCCTCAATTTCCTTGTCCGGGCTATCGCGCCTGCATGACCGGCAGCCTGATCGACGCCACATTCGGCGATGCAGCGGCCAAGGGAATCACTGGCTTCGATTTGCATGCTGCTTATGCAGCGCTGAAGAAACATGCCACGCAGCCCGGAGATCCGGATGCGGGCTACGGCCGTCGCGGAATCGAATACTACCTGCAATTGGGCTATGTGCCGTCAGACCGCGTGGATCAGGCGGCGGTGGAAACCCTGGATGCCGCGTATGGCGATTTTTGCATTGCCCAGGTTGCGCGCGCCGCGGGGAACGCCGCCGACGCGGAGTTGTTTGAGGCCCGCTCTCAAAACTGGAAAAAAGTCTTCGATTCGAAGACGCGGTTCATGCGGGGCAAGAAGGCGGATGGAAGCTGGAATGAACCTTTCAATCCATTTGTATGGGGCAGTCCGTATGTCGAGGGTTCAGCATGGCAGCATCGCTTCTCAGTGCCGCACGATCCGGACGGCTTGATCGAGGCGATGGGCGGCAAAGAAGATTTTGTTGGCTATCTGGACGAGATGCTCAAGCTGCCTCCCAAGTTTGAAGTGGGCGTCTACCGTGACGAAATCCACGAAATGTCAGAGATGGCCGCGGTCGATTTTGGCCAGTACGCGCACAGCAATCAGCCCGTGCATCACGTGCTCTATATGTTTGCCGCTGCCGGACGCGCAGACCGCACGCAGTATTGGGTGCGTCGGGTGCTGAACACGCTCTACAGGCCCAGCACCTACGCCGGAGATGAAGACACCGGCTCGATGGCTGCATGGTATGTGCTGAGCGCGCTTGGCTTCTATCCGCTCTGCCCTGGAAAGGCGAGTTATGTTTTGGGCGGACCGCTCTTCGATCGCGCCACGCTGAATCTGCCCGGAGGCAAGAAGACGACGATCGAAGCGGTTAACAACGGACCGGATAACTGCTATTGCGGCAAGCCCACGGTGGATGGCAGGGCGCATACCGATAGCAGCATCTCCCATGAAGCAATAGCGAAGGGGAGCAAGCTGGTCTTTACCATGTCACCCCATGCGCAGCGATAGGGATCACGCTGCCGTGGTGCCGCTGGCGTACCAGGCATATGTCGAGCGCCGGAAACGCAGATCATTCAACTCTGTTTGGCGCAAAAAGCGCGCCAAACGGAGTCGAAGAATGACAGCCTTTTTGTGGTGAGCTTCTGAGACACCACCCAAACGGTTCCGTTATTCGTTGGTGGTGACTTCGTGAAGCCAGCCGGGGGACTTGAGAAGTTCGCGGGGGCGCGAGCCGTCTGCGGGGCCGATCAGTCCATCGCGCTCCATCAAATCGATCAGATGGGCGGCGCGGCCGTAGCCGATGCGGAGACGGCGCTGGAGGAGCGACGTGGATGCCTTGCCGAATTCGAAGACCAGGCGGACCGCGTCGTCGAACAGGGGGTCGTTTTCGTCGGGGTCGTTGTTGGAGCCGTCCACATTGGGGTGTTCGTCCTTGGGCGATTCGAGGAAGCCCTGGACGTACTCGGCCTCTCCCTGTGCTTTCCAGAAGCCGACCACGGCCGCGGTCTCCTTTTCGCTGACGTAGGGAGCGTGGAGGCGCATCAGGCGGCTGGTTCCTGGCGGAAGAAAGAGCATATCGCCGCGGCCTAGCAGCGCCTCGGCGCCGTTGGTGTCAAGAATGGTGCGCGAATCGACCTTGGTGGCCAGGCGGAAGCTGATGCGGGTGGGGACGTTGGCTTTGATGAGGCCGGTGATCACGTCGACGCTGGGCCGCTGAGTAGCCAGGATGAGATGAATGCCCACGGCGCGGGCCATCTGCGCCAGGCGGGTGATGGATTCCTCGACGTTGGCTCGATCGAGCATCATCAGGTCGGCCAACTCGTCGATGATGATGACGATGTAGGGCAGAGGTTCTTCGTCCTTGCCTTCGTCGAAGAGCGAAGGCATCCCGCCCTCGAAGAGCTTGTTGTACTGGTCGATGTTGCGCACGCTGCGGCTGGCCAGCAGCTTGAGGCGGCGCTCCATCTCGCGGACTGCGTTGCGCAGGGCGTTGGCGGCCAGCTTGGGCTCGGTGATGATGGGCGTGAAGAGGTGGGGAATGCCTTCATACATGCCCAGTTCGACGCGCTTGGGGTCAACGAGAATGAGTCGTACCTGTGAGGGCGTGGTGCGGAAGAGCAGGCTCATGATCATGGCGTTGATGGCCACCGACTTGCCTGAACCCGTGGATCCGGCAATGAGAATGTGGGGCATGGAGCCGAGGTCGGCGATAACGATGCGGCCATTGATGTCCTTGCCCATGGCCAGCGTGAGGCGCGACTTGGCTTTGTGGAAGGTCTCGCTCTCAAGCACGTCGCGCAGGTGAATGGTTTCGCGCTCGCGGTTGGGTACCTGGATGCCGACCGTGCTCTTGCCGGCCATTCTCTCGATCAAAATGCTCTCAGCGCGCATGGCCAGGCACAGATCTTCAGCCAGCCCGGTCACGCGCGAGTATTTCACGCCGGCCTCGGGCTTGAATTCATATGTCGTGACCATGGGCCCGGGGTTGATTTGCACTACCTGGCCCCGCACGTCGAATTCGCCGCATTTCTCGACCAGCACCTTGGCTTCCTCGCGCAGTTCGTCCTCGCGAACGGCTTGCGGGCCATCGCCGGGATTAAGCAGCGTGCAGGGCGGCAGCTTGAAGCCGCTTACGTTCTTGGGCGCCACGGTGGCCGTGCGCACGACCGCATCGGCGCGGCCGTGGATGGCAATTTCCCCTGCGGCCGGAGGAGCGGAGGCGGGGGGCGCCTCATACCGGGGCGCGGCGGGACGCGAAGCCGGTGAGAGCGGTGGAGCGGGGCGCGCTTCCAAAGGCTGCGGCTGCGCTGGCCTGACATTTGCCGCGACGGGCACTGGCTCAGCTTGTGGCGGCGCAGGTTCTGCGGCGGCGCGTTCCCAGATGCTGGCTTTCCGCAACGGAGCGGCGATGGGAATCTCTTCTTCTGCCGGCTGCAAAGCGGTTCGTTGATACGCGGGAATCACGTCCAAGGGGTCTGGTCCGGGCTCATGCCCGCGGCGGCCAAAGAACGCGGCAAAACGGCTGGGACGCTGGCCAAACGATTCCGTGCCATCGACGGAACCTGGGGCTCCAGCCATGAATTGCCGGCTTGATGCCGGTCTGGACAGCGCATTGCGCTGGGCTTCGCGTTCCGCCTTGCGTGCTTCCTTGATCTCCGCGCGTTCTTCGCGCCAGTTGCGCCAGCGGTCACGCAGTGAAATGGCGTTGAGCCAGCGGTCCTGGATGCCGTCTTTGACGGCCCAGATGCTTACCGCAGAGGCAAAGTAGAGTCCTGCCGCGGCCAGTACAGCTGCTACCAGCCAGGCACCCTGAATATTGAGGTAAACCACCAGCACCCCGGCAACCAGGCGGCCCAGTACGCCCTCCACCGGCAGCACATGGAGCCAGCGCCAGTGCCAGGGCAGCAGTGCGAAGAGTGAAGGCAAAAAGACCAGCGCCAGCAGCGTGCCGGTCCAGCGCAGGAATGGCGACCCGCCGGGACGCGAATGCATCCACGTCCAGCCGATGCCGCCCAGCCACACCGGCAGAAAAAAGGCCGTCAAACCCAGCGATTGCAGCAGCAGGTCGCTGAGCCAGGCGCCAAAGAGGCCAACCCAGTTGCGCACGGCATGGGGCTGAGACAGCTCCGCAGCCGTATTCAGCGAGGGATCGGCGGGATGATAGGTGGCCAGAGCGAGAAAAACCAGCAGCGAAACCAGCAACAGCACAAGCCCCAGAAACACGTTCAGGGAGCGGCTGCGCGTCGGCGCAAGAACAATGCGAATCGGTTTCATGGTGGGCTCGCTCTTGCTCTCGAACTGCCGCAAACCTGCCGCGAACAAGCTGCGGGAGCGGACGAAGAATCCCAGAGCAAATTCTATTATCTGCGCACGGAAGGCGAATTTTGAGCAAAACCCGGCAGGGGGAACCTTGCTGCAAACCCCTGCCCGGCAAGGCGCGCTCGCTACCAGCGAAGAGCCATGGCGCCCGACCATCGAACTGAAGCAGAGGCCGATTATGTTCAGTGAATCGTTTCTGGAGAATAATTGAGGATTCTGGTATGGGAGCCGAAGCGGCGGAAGTTGCGGAATTCGATCTCGTTCATGTCAATCTCCCTGCCGCCCTGGTTGAGAATGACTTGCGCGCCAATCGGCATCAGGTAGTCGTGGCTGTTGATAGCGACATAGTCATAGTCCACATCGACTGAAACCGCGTGGATGCGGAAATCTCTCGGAATATCGTCCGTCGCAATCGTAATGCGGCGTACGGCGCTGGTGGTGCTGTCGATGAAGACCTTGCCATGAAAGCCGACAGTCAATAACCTGCCACCGGTTTCATCTCTCAGATAGAACGTGGAGTTTTTGCGCTCGACTTTATAGTCGAATACCTGCACCGTCCCGCCCGCAAGCACGCCGGTTTCCTTCCATTGGAAGTCGGTCTTCGACGAGGGCTTGAAGACGCCTTCAAGCACGCCCCCGAACTCTCCGAATGAGAGCGCTCCGTCATCGTCACGCTTGTCCGTGTCGGTCTTAAGTCCGTTTTGTTGCAGTTGCAGGAAGGTCCGGTTTTCCTCATGCGCAAGATAAGTGAGCAACTCTGAGAACTTATCCTTGCGCTTCCATGTTCCGGTGCCATGCGGATCGACAGACCGACTGGTCACTTGCAAACACATGAAATTGGGCAGCGAGTTACTGTACTCGATTGCGTTCCCCGTCGCGTCCGCGAGCAATGCATTGAGTCTCTCAGGCGAAGGACGCTGAATGGGATTCGTGGGGAAGGTGATGACAAGCGGCCCATCCGGTAACTTCGGCATGGATAAAGCCGCGTCCCCGGAGGGCGCCTCATCCTTGGCCGGATGGAGTCCCGCAAGGGTGAATGAGGCTTTGGATTCCGCGGTTTTTCCGCCCTGGTTCAAGATAGCTTTTACTTCGTAAAGCCCGTTCATGGGCGGCTTGACTGCAAAACTGGTCAAGTAAGAGGTAAATCCGGAATCGTTGGTTTGCCGGGCCACCATCGGAGCGCCCCCCAGCAGTTTTCCATCCCGAAGCACCTGGACATTGAGCGTGGCCGCCGGTATTTGTGGATCAGAGAAGGCGGCAAAAAATATGGAGACATCTTTGGCTCCCGGGGGTAACTGACCGGAAAGATTAGGGGTTATTTTATCGGCGCCATGCAGAATCGGCCTCGCGGGGTCGTCCTCGCTATGGAGCGGTTCCGTTTCCCGCACGAGAATCATGTCGCTCAGCGACGGCAGACTGGATGAGTCTGAAACATCGAAAGGGACAATCTGCGCGCCGGCTTTGCCGCTATTGCGATCCAGAACAATAGCTTCCAACGTATATTGGCCTGGAGGAGCGATGAAACGGCGCTGTAAAGCGATAACATCGAAGTTGGCCGAATCTCCCTCTTTCTTTGTTTGGCGCCGTGGAACATCTTCGCTGAATCGCCCGACGACAGCACCCTGCTTGTCCTTGATGTTTGCAATGAACGAGAAGTGCGCTGAATAAAGGTTTGTGCTGGAGTCCTCTCGAATCTCCAGGCTTGAGAGCGGCACTTCGACGGCCAGCGCGCTGACATTTCCATAGGGCATTTTGCCCATGCGCAGAACCGAGGCGCGGAAGGAAAGATCGGTGGGCAGCGGCGATTCACCTAGAATCTTCAGCAGCGGCAACTCGAACGTCTGAGCGCTGGTGCCGGGAACAGTCTCAGGAGGCAACGCAAGATAGCCTGTCCGAGAGCGAATCTCCAGGCCTTCACGGAGGGACTTCACAGCAATCGAATGAAACTTTCCATCGTATTCCGTGTTAGGTGGAAGATAGGTAGCTTCGTAATACGACTCCATGTCCTGTATCATTTGTTCCAGCGGCTTGTGCAAACTGTCTTCGGTGGCAATATAACTGCCTTCCGTCGCATCCGCCAAATATTGCATGGCGCTGCTATTCGGCTTGGAGTTCGTGATTGCGCTTCCGAATTCAAACTGCGCCGCGTCGTTCGCCGTTCCAGGAGTCGCCGTCTGCGTCTCAGCCAACGTCTTTCGGTCCGTGGCGCGGTCCAGGGCATTCAGGTCGACAATATAAAAACTCACACCGGATCGATTTGCTGCTCCGACCAGCGATTCGATCGTATCCTTGGCGCCTGAGTCGACCCTCCACTGCTTGGAAAAAGTGAAATAAATGACAGCTTTTCGATGCTGAATCTGCCGTTCGGCTTGCGCCAAAGCCAATAAGCCCGCCAAGGAGGGACGGATATGTTGATCTTGTGCAATTCGGCCCGCAGTGTCGATCGCTGCTGTGAGTGCCCGATCCATGGTGACAATCTGCGCTCCGGACGACGGCAAGCCGTCTAGAGGTACTTTAATGAATTGTGGCTTGGGCTGGTCAGCAGGGTCGCCGGCGGCGGATCGTTCCGGTCCGGTGGCAGATTCTATAGCTTTCGCAATGGCTTTGCGATCGAAGGTGAATCCCTGCTCAAGCCGAAGTCTACCGTCGATATCCAGAACGGAAATGGAGAAGCTCTTCTCTGGGACCATCTTGAGAATCTGCATCGCGGCATCGCGCGCGCTGTTCATCAGGGACTTGTAGTTAAGCTGGTTGGCATCATGGCGTGCTGCGGCGTCAGGGCTGGGCCTGTCGAAAACGAGTGTAATCGGATGCGCGCTTTCCAGCTTTCCGCTTATAAGCCGAAGAGATCTGACTCTTACCGGGGAATCGTCGTCGCTGATTGCAATATCTCCACGAGTAAGGTCGAGAACGGGTTTGTCTTTCTTGTCGCGAACCACAAGGTCGAGCGCCACCTCGTCCTGATTTGCTGAAAGCGCGTCCATGTCACTATCGGTCAAGAGTGGCGGGGCTGTCTGGCCGAAGGCCGATGATGCAGGCAGGGCAATAGCAAGCAAGGCAATCAATAGCAAGCCTAATTCCCAGCTCTTAAACTTCATTGTGCTCGTGCCACAGTCGGTCATCTGAATTGCAATCCTTTTAGCTTGAATCTCTTTCAAGCCTAGAATGAAGTTTTGGTAGAAAGACGCATGGTGTTGCCTCTACCTGGAAGCAGTAGTGGGACCAAAAGACATCTCCAGCGTGCCGAAACGCCCTGTGGCTGAATCGCGAATGCCCACTTTCATGAAGGCAAGTTTTGCCTCAAGCGGCACAACCGTGTGGCCGGGAATTCCCGATTGATTGACGTCCTGCCATTTCTTCGGAGTTACGCTGGCCGTGCCTTTCGCTCGTGCGGTTCCCAGCAACTTGCCAGCGGCGTCGTATTCAGTCACCACGCACTCCACATTCGCGTTGTGACGGCCGTCGGCCGAGGTGTCAAACTGGAGGCTATGCGGATCGATGGAATAGTCGAGAACCACATTGGCTGCATCTTTCTTTGCATGAACTGAAAAAACGACATCGTTGATCTGCTCCGCGTCATGACTTAGCGCGTGGTTAAAGTCATCCAGAGTAGGTGGTTTGAAGTTTGCATCGACCGCATAGTAGCCCTGCCGATAAGCCAGTTGATAGCCGCGCTGCTTTACCTCAAGGGATATCTTGCGTAACTGGCCGTACCAGTTCTTTTCGCTGGGCGTGTAAGTCAGCGTGTAGAAGTCGCGGCTGCGATTGAATTCCTCATGCAGGAGCATGGCGATGTCATTGTCGTTCTTGCGCAGCACTCCGCCTGTTTGCTCGGCGAGATCCTGCAGTTGCGTCCACCTTCCCCATTCATCTTTAGTAGGCCTCTCAATATGAACTCCAGTTATATCGATCGGAAAGACCGCGACGCGAGCATTTTGAAGGAGCTTATCCATTTGCTGTTGTTCTTTTCCGAAAATACCAGCGCGACGCCCTGTGAGGGGATTATCAAACAACGGTATACTTGGAAAGCCCGCGGAGAGCCAATAGACGTTTTTCCGGCCTGGATAGTGGCTCAGCCAATTCGCCAACCCCGAAAAAGAAAAGAGTGTTTGTTTCAGGGCCTTAAATTGATCGAGGGTTGGGTCTGTAGTTAACTTGCGCACTCCCACTATTGGCGCCAGTTCCGCGACACCGAGAGGGTCAGAGGAAGAAATGGGCACTTTTCCCTCGGCGAAGAACTTCTGAACCGCTGCCGCGCCCGCGCTGAAGGGCACGGCCAAGCGGGCAGGGTCCGCCATCAGCACCAGTGCCACCGGCTGATCTGGCGGCAACTGGCTGGCAAACTTTTCCAACTGCTGGCGAGTCGATGCTTTCAGCGCAAACGAAGGATTCAGGGTATCCAGCAGCAGCACATTCCACACTTCTCCGCTGGGCGGCTTGTTACTGTAGACGCCTTGTCCGGCCGGCAACCCTGCGGGCGCAGATGCATCACTGCCGCCCGGAGCGGCAATGCCATGCTCCTCGGCAGTTTTTAGTACACGCTTGTCTCCATCCTCGCGCAGCTCGAAGTCCTTCAGCGTAAGTCCCTTTACCGGATCTCCGTGGCTGTCGGTTACCAGCACATCCAGCACCACCAGGCGTGTCTGGGTGCGGATGAGGGGTGCGTCTGGGGCGGCTGGAGCTTGCCCCACGTGGTTGGTTGGAGTCTGCGCTGGCGACAGTACCGCCGCAAAGCAAAAGACCAGTCCACTACACAATGCGCTACACGACATTTGCGTCCGAACGAACATTGCTACCCTCCTGCTACACGGAAGTCTCCGCATCTCTTTCGAGTCTCAAATAGAGACTCTGGAAGGAACGCATAGAATCATATACCCGAGGCAGTGGAAATGCTTGCCCTGATGAGTCTCCTGTCCTGTGGAGTCTCTTGTTATGCGGTGCGCAACACGTCCTGAATCGCCTGGGTCACGCGGCCGTAACCGTCGACTTCGGTCTCCAACTGCTTTCTGCCCTCTGGCGTAATGTGATAGAAGCGGATCTTGCGGTTGGTCTCGGAGATGCCCCCACTCAGAGGTTACCCAGCCCTTGACCAGCATCTTTTGCAAAGTGGGATAGAGCAGCCCCTCTTCAACGCCCAGCACTTCGCTTGAGAGCACATGAATCCGCCGCGCGATTGCATACCCATGCAAAGAGTTTGAGTGCAAGACGCGCAAAATCAGCATCGGCAGCGCGCCCGCCGCGCTCTTCAAACTTGGCTATGACGTAGTTTTCGCAGGCGTAATATAAATATGCCTATCGGCAATGTCAATAGGGAATCAAGAATTCCCGCCAGGGCCCTTGGTCGCATGATCCTGTGCGTTGGAATGGAGTGCTGTGGTATCCCACCCTTTCCGCAGAAAAAAGCGGAAAGGATGGGGCACCGAAGTCAACAGCAAAAGCCAAAATACTCTACGCGCAAAAACAAAGGCTCTCCGAGGGTGGGGCACCCAAGATTGGTACAAATACAAGCGGTCAGAGGGCTGGCTTAGCTACCGATGAATTTGGCGCCGAAGAGCAGCAGCGCGGTGGCCAGGATGATGCGGTAGATCGCGAAGAGGACCAGGCCGTGTTTGCGCACCCAATACAGGAACCACTCCACCACGCCCAGGGCCACGATGAACGAGACCACGGTTCCGATGATGAGCACGATCCAGTTCTGTGAGTTCATGACCACATCCGCGGTGACGCCATAGCCGGGATGAATCTCCTTGATCAGATCCCATCCGGTGGCCGCGATCATGGTGGGGATGGAGAGCAGGAAGCTGAATTCGAGGGCCGCGGGGCGGGTAAGGCCCGCAATCTGGCCGGCGGCGATGGTGGACATGGAGCGCGAGGTTCCGGGGAAGACGGCCGAGAGCGTCTGGCAGAGTCCGATCCAGATGGCCTGCGGGAGGGACATCTCCTCGACGTCGCGGGTGGCGGCCTCGTGG
>Ga0224555_1002432_pt1 | contig 21926 bp, 18 predicted proteins | sample 714S23034metaG_FD_180687 | JGI IMG/M metagenome (GOLD analysis project Ga0224555, IMG submission 180687) | Peat soil microbial communities from Stordalen Mire, Sweden - 717 S2 30-34 | ecosystem: Environmental > Terrestrial > Soil > Wetlands > Peat | place: Sweden: Norrbotten County, Stordalen...
GGAAATCCCGAAGCTCTTGCGGGATTTCCAAGCGAGGTGGAAAAGTCCCGCTCCTTGGGACTTTTCCTCGGAGCGCCTCCTTCCACCGTCCGCTTCACCCACAAATAGTGCTATAGAGCCATTTTAAAAAACTCATGTTCGCGCGCCGTTCAGCTCACGAAGCTGTTCATCTCGCGAATTTGATGGGAGCAGCGGAGGAACTAGCAGATGCGCGGCAACTGCTCGCCGATCATGGTGGGAATCACGCGGTTGGCGCCCAGGGCGGTGCGCGCGACCAACATGCGTTTGTGCTCCGCGGTGGCGTGGCCGATGCGCGCGGCGTCTTTGCCGAGGGGGTGGGCGCGCAGGACCGAGAGCACACGATCGGCGGCTTCGGGCGCGACGAAGAAGACGGCCTTGCCCTCATTGGCGACGTAGACGGGGTCGAGGCCGAGCAATTCGCACGCCGACTGTACTTCGTGCCGCACGGGAACGCTGGCTTCGTTGACGACAATGCCGACATTTGAAGACTGCGCGATTTCGTTCAGCGTAGAGGCGAGGCCGCCGCGGGTGGGATCGCGCATGGCGTGTACGACCGCGCCTGCCGCATCGAGAACTTCGGCGATCATGCCGTTGAGCGCGGCGCAATCAGAGCGGATGGGGCTTTCGAATTCGAGGCCTTCGCGGACGCTCATGATGGCCATGCCGTGGTCGCCGATGGTTCCGGAAACGATGACCGCATCGCCGGGCTGGACGCGATGCGGGCCGACTTGAATGCCCGCGCGAAGAACGCCCACGCCCGCAGTCGTGATGTAGCAGCCGTCGCCGTGACCGCGCTCGACAACTTTTGTGTCGCCGGTGACGATCTGGACGCCGGCGGTTGCGGCAGATTTGGCCATCGCGTCAACGATGGCCGCGAGCTGGGCGAGCGAAAAGCCTTCTTCGAGGATGAAGCTTGCGCTTAGGAACTTCGGGTTGGCCCCCGAAACCGCGAGATCGTTCACGGTTCCGTTGACGGCGAGCTCACCGATCGATCCACCGGGAAAGAAGAGCGGCTGCACGACGAACGAATCCGTGCTGAGCGCGAGGCGCGCGCCGGCCGCTTCAAGCACGGCGGCGTCACCCAGATTTTCGAGAGCGGGATTGCGGAACGCGGGAAGAAAGAGATGCTCGACGAGCTCCGAGCCGAGTTTGCCGCCTCCGCCGTGGCCCATCACGATGGTGGGGTAGTCGGCGAGAGGGAGGGGGCAGGACCAACTTGAGAAGTCGGGCTTGGCGTTCGAGGTCACTCAGCTTCTAGCTCCTAGCTTCTAGCCTTTTCCCGCCAAGGCTAAGGCTGTTGCTTTTGCAGGGGCTAAAGCCCCTCATTTTACTGCTGCGTTTCGGCACGACTTAAGTCATGCCCTGACACTTCGTGCTTTCCCGATCGAATTTTTCGGCGAGACTTAAAGTCGTGCCCTGACACTTCGTGGCGCTCGACAAATTCTTTGCAAGGTCTATGAATGCGATCTCAATCATGAGCAGCTCCCGTGAGCGCAGAGCCCGCGCCGGCCAGTTCTTCGGCGGAAAGGAAGCGGCCGTAGTTGTAGTAAGCAGCGCAGGCACCTTCGCTGGAGACCATGGTGGCGCCGAGCGGATGGCGGGGGGTGCACTCTTTTCCGAAGGCGGCGCATTGGGCCGGCTTAATGGATCCGCGCAAGACGTCGCCAGAGCGGCACAGCGCCGATTCCTCGGTGTGAATGCCGGTGATGTGGAAGCGCTCTTCGGCGTCGAAGTCGCGATAGTCCGCGCTGAGCCGCCAGCCGCTGTTCGGAATCACGCCGATTCCGCGCCACGCGCGATCGGTGACTTCGAAGACTTCGGCGAGCAGCTTCTGCGCGGCTTGGTTGCCGTCGAAGGTGACCACGCGGCTGTAGGCGTTCTCGACCTCGTGGCGGCCGCTTTCGAGTTGCGCAACGGCGCGGCGAATTCCTTCGAGCAGATCGAGTGGCTCAAAGCCGGTGACGACGATGGGCACGCCGAACTTCTCGGCGAGCGGCGGATACTGCCAATAACCCATCACGCTGCAAACGTGACCCGCTGCCAGGAACGCCTGCACCTGGTTGCCGGGCGACTGGAGAATCGCAGTGATTGCGGGTGGAACAAGCACGTGTGAGACAAGCAGCGAGAAATTCCGGAGGCCGCGGCGCTTGGCCAGATGCACGCTCATGGCGTTAGCCGGGGCGGTGGTTTCAAAGCCGACGCCGAAGAATACGACTTGTTTGCCGGGGTTTTTGACGGCGAGATCGACGGCGTCGAGCGGCGAATAGACGACGCGCACATCGCCGCCGCGGCCCTTGACCTGGAAGAGATCGCTGTCAGTACCGGGAACGCGCAGCATGTCGCCAAAAGAACAGAAGATGACGCCGGGCTGCGCGGCAATGGCCAAGGCCTTGTCGATGAGTTCGAGTGGCGTGACGCAGACGGGGCAGCCGGGACCGTGAATCATTTCGACACTCGCATCGGGGCCCTGCGGGAGCATCTGGTCAATTCCATTTTTGATAATCGAGTGGGTCTGGCCGCCGCAGACTTCCATGATCTTCCACGGTCGCGTGGTGATCTGCGCGATCTCGCGGGCCAGCGCGCGAGCGATCTCGCCGTTGCGGAATTCGGTGAGGTACTTCATTGGCCGTTGCAGCTTCCGTCGGGGCAGCGAGATTGCGGCGCCTTGGCCGCACGGGCAAAAGCTTCTTCTTCGCCGGCCAGCTCTTCGTCGAGGACGCCGAGGGCGCGGAAGTCGGCGAGCGTCTGCTCGGCGGTCTCCTCGTCGATCTTGGAGATGGCGAAGCCGACGTGGACGATGGTGTAGTCGCCGACGACGACCTCAGGCACGTAGTCGAGGCAGACGTTCTTGACCACACCGCCAAAGTTGACGCGGCCGACGCGGATCAAACCGTCGGTGGTGATCTCTTCGACTTTTCCGGGAATAGCGAGGCACATAGCAATCTTGTAATACCTCTGTGACCCGACGGTCAAATGTGATTTGAATCACGAGCAGGGAGTAGCCGTTTCGTTTGCAGGACCTTCATTTGGGGCCGAAAAGGGCCGTTTTGCGCACAAAAATCGATAAAAATCGATAAAAATCGACGAGGATTTTGAGGTCGATTTGTTGATGGTAAAGGAGTTATTGCAATTTTTTGAGTTTCAGAGTGTATAAAATCACTCCTTTTATTATTTTGGGCCTCAAGCGAGCCGCCGGGGTAAGCGGATCCGGCCGAGCTCGCGGCGTTCCCGTCCCATAAAAGGACTGAATGGAGTATTGGCGAACGAGCGGTGTGGCCCTGTTTTGAGGTCGTGCTCATAGTTTTGAGGATGCGCCAAATGCTGGAATTATCCGGCAAACTTCGCGGAAATATTTGCGGAGTGTTTTCAGCGGGTTGCGGCAGGAGGGCTGCGGTGAGGGGATTGACACAGGAGCGAGGCAACGAGGGGATCGATCTTTCGCCCGCTGAAGCGGGCTGGACGGGGACTTGGGTCGGGCCCCCCAGGCTTGCGCCTGGGGCTAACGTCTCTCGCCCGCTAACGCGGGCTTGAGTCTGCTGGGATCGAATGGGGTTCGTGAGAAACGCAGGAGCGCCGTCCCTACGGGACTCCGGCTCTCGATAGGCTTTCCCCGCGCTGAAGTGCGGCGCTAACTAACGCTGCGCCTGCGGCGCGGGAGGGTTGGGGTCGCGCGCTAGTCGGAGGCCATCAGCTCGCCGGAGACGATGGGGCGGGTGCGAGGCAACTGGCCGCGCGAGGCGGCCACGCCGAATGCCGCAAGGACTGCGGCGAAGACGACCAACTTGGCGAAGTTGCCGGAACGCGTTTCCGGCAGAACTCTCCAGAGAAGCAGGAGGACGGAATGGGCGGCGGTGGCGGCCCATACCGAGCCGTAGAAGTAGCGGCGCTCAAGTCCTTCGCCTTTGGTCGATGGAGCGACGCGGGGCAGCTTGCCCATGATCCCGAGCAGCAGGATGAAGGCGCAGAGCGGCGAGTAGGCGTAATAGTAGATTTGCTTGAGGTGCCAGACGCCGGTGGCTGAGGCCAGCACGAGGCCCGTCAAATTGAGCAGCGTGAAGCTAAGCACGGCGTTCCAGGCGAAGGTATAGCAGACACGGCGGTAGAGCGGGTTGGGCCGGTCTTCGTCGAAGCGAAGAATGTAAGGGCGCGGCTCGACACCAGGGAGGCGGCCACGGAGGCCGGCGATTCCTGTCCCGATGAGGACCGCAGCCAGCCAAGTCCAATTGATCCAGTGGAAGCCACGGGAGAACATGGAGAAGGTGAGTGGTCCAGGGGCAAGAAAAAAGACCCAAATCCAGATGGGCCAATGCGCCAACCGGTAAAGGCGAGTGTTGCGATCCCGGAACCTGCGCTCCGCAGCGAATTCAAATTTTCCAGTGTAGGACATCTGGCTGAGTTTCGCAGAGGAGGTGGGCAGGCGTCAAATCGAAATTGAGGGTGCGAAGCCTTGTTATTACTGGATGAACTGCAAGGCCGCTCGGTCCATCTCGGCGCCGCACTGGAGAGGGACCATGTGACCGCAGCCGGAAATCACGTCGAGCTGGGATTGGGGGATGAGTTTGTGCATGATCTGGGCTTGATCGACGGGCGCGATCTGATCGAGCGAACCCCAAATGATGAGGACAGGCATCTTCAACTGCGGCAGCAGGCTGTCCGTCACGTCCTGGGCGGTCTTCATGGTGGCGAGCGCGCGCTTGATGACCCAGCCATTGCGGCGGAAGATGCGCAGATAATCGTGCGCAATGAACGGCGGAATCGACGGAGGGTGGGGCATAAGCAGGGCGTCCAGCTCGTCCAACTCCTGCGGCGAGGTTGGGACGAACAGATTGGTGTCCCAGGCCGGCTTGATGTTGAGACCGACGGAATCGATGAGCACGAGTTTGGCCACACGTTCGGGATGGTCGGATGCAATTAACTGCACGATCCATCCGCCCATGGACCAGCCACCGAGGTTGGCCCGCTTGATGCCGAGGGTGTCCATGAAGGCCAGGACAACTGCGGCCTGGTCGCGGACGGAATAGGAGAAATCGGCAGGTTGCTGGCTGCGGCCGAATCCGATCAGGTCGGGCATGTAGACGCGGAAACCTGCTTTGGCCAGAACAGGCGCGATGTTCCACCAGTCCTCGGCGCGGCCGCCCAGGCCGTGAATGAGAATGACCGGCGGGCCGCTTGCAGGTCCCATTGCGAGGTAATGCATGCGGTAACCGTCGACCTTGACGGAGTGATTCTCGATTCCGTCAAAATGCTCCTGCAAGTAGACCCACGCATTCAGGTAGCTCACGGGGCGGAGGTAGAATCCAATGCTCGCAACGATCGCCAAGACTATTGCAGCAAGAACAACGAGAAGCGCCCGCTTCACCCATCTCATCGGATTACCGCCCTTCATGGCGCAGTTGATCAAACCTGAGCTGCTCTGCGCGCTGCCAGCCCTTTTCGATGACGCGCACAGTGATGGGATCGAGGACGAGCGCGCTATGGCTGGACCATTCGGAGCGCTCGGCCCAGCGGACGGCGTCGGCGTCAGAGGCGGCGCGGAGTTCGCCGCCGGTGACGCGGCAGAGGTAGTCGGCGATGACGTAGTGAGAGCGGACGCGCTCACCCTCGCGGTGAATGCGGTCGAGAAGCTCGATGAGCTCGATGGGCTCGACATCGAGGCCGGTTTCTTCGCGAACCTCGCGCACGGCGCCGGCGGTGAGCGCTTCACCGGCTTCGAGCATGCCGCCGGGGAGCGTCCAGTGGCCCTTGAGGGGCTCGGTGCCGCGGCGAACAAGAAGCACGCGGCCGTCGCGGACGACAACGGCGCCCACGCCGACGAGGGGCGTGGCAGGAAACTCGCGTTCAATGATGCTGTCGATTCCGCTGGTCATGCTTCTGTCGATGTTGCCGTAGAGGCGATAAGCCAATTTTGTCACGGAACGGGAGGAGTTGCGTCTCTACCTCACGGACCCCGCAGGGCAATCGCATTTGGAAATCCGCAGCCAGCAGAATCATCGGTCGTGCGGCACGATCAAGGAACGGTCGCGGATCAGAGGCGAAATATACAGATGTCGCAGGGCCGAGATTACTCGCTTGGTTCATCCCGGTGATGCCTCGGGAGATTTGGCAATCAAAATCAAGTGTGTTCTGGTCGAAAAACGCTCCTGCATCTCAGCCCTGTTTTCAAATGCGATTGCCCTGACGGACCCCGGCTCTTCGAACCACCCGTCCGTGGGGACCTCGTCCCAGAAGGCGGACCGGAGACGAATCGCTTGCCTCCCGCTATCATCAAATAGACACCAAAGGGAGAAAAGATGGCTGAGTTCACGCTGAAAATCGATGGGATGCATTGCGGGTCGTGTGTACGGCGCGTGAGCCAGGCGCTAGCCGCGACGCCGGGAATCGTGGTGAACGAAGTTCGCGTGGGGGCGGCGAGGGTGAGCTCAGACGAGGAGCCCGCGCCTCTCGGCCTGGCCATTGCCGCCATCGCCAAAGCCGGCTACACGGCGTATTTGGAATCAAGTACCGCCGATTTGGCCTCATCCCGAGCGGCCCTGTCCCAAAAAGATTGATCGGATCGGATTAACCCGTGGCCGCACACTCGACAGAATCGCTGACGCTGCCCGTTCTGGGGATGACGTGCGCCAGTTGCCAGCACCATGTGGAAGAGGCGCTGCGCGGGACCGCGGGCGTGGAGCAAGCGCGCGTGGACCTGATGGCGCATCGCGCGAGCGTGGTGTTTGACCCTGCGGTGGCCGCGCCTGAGCAATTGGTAGAGGCGATTCGCGGGGCCGGCTACGACGCGGTGCTGCCGCGCGCGGGCGAAGGCGGAGGGCACGGCGAAGATGCAACAGCGGGCGCTGACTTGAAGGCGTGGGTGACGCTGGTGGCGGGCGCGGCGGGAATGCTGCTGGCGATGCCGTTGGGGACAGAGACAGGAATGGGGATGGGAGCAGCGGATCGCGTAGTGATGCGCGTGTTGCCGTGGCTCTATGCGCTGCCGGCAGATGGGTTGCGGTGGTTTCTGCTGGCGATGACGGCGGCGGTTGTGGCGTGGGCGGGACGCGGGATTTATGTGAGCGCCATCAGCGCGCTGGGCCACGGCACAACGAACATGAACACACTGGTGAGCCTGGGAACGGGCGTTGCGTTTGCGTATTCCGCTTATGCGACGATCGCGCCTGCGCCGGGGCGTCAGGTTTATTTCGACGCGGTGCTGCTGATCGTCGGGTTCCTATTGCTGGGGAAGAGCCTGGAGGGCCGAGCGAAACGGCGGGCGCTGGCGGCGCTCGATTCGCTTTCGCGGTTGCGGCCAGTGAGCGCGCGCAGGATTTTGGATGGCGTTGAGACCGTGGTGCCGCTTGAAGAGGTGCGGCCGGGCGACAGCATCGTGGTGCTGCCGGGGGAACGCTTTCCGGTGGACGCGACGATTGTTGAAGGGCGCACGACGGTGGACGAGTCGATGCTGACGGGCGAATCGACGCCGCTTGCGCGCGAGGTAGGCGGGCGCGTGCTGGCCGGCTCGCTGAACTACGACGGCGCGGTGGTGTGCCGGGCGGAGTCGCTGGGCGAGGCCACAGTGCTGGCGCAGATTACGCGCATGGTCGACCAGGCGCAAAGCTCGCGCGCGCCGATGGAGAGGCTGGCTGACCGGGCGAGCGCGATTTTTGTGCCGGTGGTGCTGGGGTTGGCGGCGGTGACCTTTGTGGCGTGGCTGATTGCGGCGCGCTCGCTGCCGATGGCGCTGGCGAACACGGTGGCGGTGCTGGTGATTGCATGCCCGTGCGCGATGGGGCTGGCCGTGCCGGCCGCGCTGACGGTGGCGGTGGGCCGCGGCGCACAGTTGGGCGTGCTTTTCAAAGGCGGCGAGGCGCTGGAGCGGCTGGCGCATTTGGATGCGGTGGTTCTGGATAAGACGGGAACGCTGACGGTGGGGCGGCCGGTGCTGGAGGCAGTTCATGTGATTGCCGGGCACTCGGAGAACGATTTGTTGCGCATTGCGGCGGCTGCGGAGGAGCGGTCGAATCATCCGTTGGCGCTCGCAGTGATTGACGCTGCGAAAGCGCGGGGCCTGAAGTGGCAACCGGCGGAGGATGCGCAAGTTTTGCCGGGACGCGGGCTGACGGCACGCGTGGAAGGACATGATTGTTTGCTGGGGAATGAGGCGCTGTTCCAGGAGTTTGGGATCGCGCTGCCGGGCGAGGTTGCGGCGCCCGAGCCGGGGGTGACGCGGCTTTGGATGGCGCTGGACGGCGCGGCCGCGGGTTATTTCGACGCGCGCGATGCGTTGAGGCCGGACGCGGCAAGCGCGATTGCGGCGCTGCAGAGTGCAGGACTTCGGGTGCTGATGCTGACGGGCGATTCGGCTGCCGCGGCGGCGCCGATCGCGGAGCAGGCCGGCATCACGGAGGTCGAAGCGGGGCTCGATCCGGCGGGAAAGCTCAAGCGCATTCGCGAAATGCAGAATTCCGGATTGCGCATCGCGATGGTTGGCGACGGGATCAACGACGCGGCGGCGCTGGCGCAGGCCGATGCGGGCATTGCGATGGGAACCGGCGCGGATCTGGCGCAAGAGGCCGGCGACGTGCTGCTGCTGCGCACACAGCCGGCGTCGATTCCCGCGGCGCTCGAGCTGGCGCGCGAGACTCTGCGCATCATGCGGCAGAACCTGGGATGGGCGGTGGGCTACAACGTGATCGGAATTCCGCTGGCTGCGGGTCTGCTGTATCCGATGTTTCACATTCTGCTGACGCCTTGGCTGGCGGCGGCGGCGATGGCGCTGAGCAGCGTGTGCGTGCTGGGGAACAGCCTGCGGCTGCGGGGTTGGCAGCCGGCCGTTTGACCTCAAATTTCCACGCAACCCGTGAAGCTATTCGATATGCTTTCTATTGTCTATGGAATTCCCAATCAGTCCGCACGCAAAAGCCTAATGGTAAACACGATGCGAAAAGTGTTGTGGAAGCGCTCGATGGGGCGATCCATCACGGTTGAGTGTTCGGCTAGCGACGCCGTGACCCACGGATGCGCGAGTTGCAAAAGCGCCGCGCGGCCTGCGCCGAGGAAGAGAGCCGACTCGCGGTTGATGCGCCAGCTGAGTGAGGCGGGACCGAAGATGCCGGTCCAAGGATTCGAGACATTGGACGAAATTGCGGCAAGCAGGGCTTCGATGTCGACCTGCGAGACAGGTGGAGGCGAGTCTTGGCCGGGAGGGAACGGCATTCACTATCACCCTACACCCGAATCAGCGCCCATTGAATTTCGCGGCAAATTCCGGTATTCTGACCATGCAGACGAATTTGTCCGTCAGGTTTTTCCGTGTGCGCACCGGCTGGCGGAGAGAGGAGTGGGCTCATCGCCCACTTTTTATTTGCGGCAAATTGCACCCGGAAACCGCCTGAAATCAGGGCGATACTGGAAAAAGGCTGCCGCGAGGCAGCGGGGATCAATGGCGGTCAGTTTGGATGAAATCCGGAGGGCAGCGGAGCGGGTGGCCGCCTCACACGGGCTCGACGTGGTCGATATCGAGTTCGCCGGGACGGCCAAGGACCGGACACTTCGCGTGGCTCTGGAAAAGAACGCAGAGGGGCGGGCGCAACTGAAGGCTGCGGCAGCGGCCGGCGCGGAAGGGCTGCCGGAGAGACTTTTGGAAGGTTCGCTCACGGTAGAGCAGCTTTCCGGCGTGACGCACGAGGATTGCGCAGCGTTTAGCCGCGATTTTGGGGTTTTGCTCGACGTGGAGGACCTGGTTCCCGGCGGAGAGTACACGCTGGAGGCCAGTTCTCCAGGCCTGGATCGAAAGTTGAGCCGGCCGGAGGACTTCGAGCGGTTTGCGGGTTGCCTGGTGAAAGTGCAGACCTTCGATTCGATCCGCAACAACAGGCACTGGCAGGGAAGATTGATAGCGGGACCGCAGGCAGCGCAAGGCACGGGAACGATCACGATTGACCTGGCGGCTGTAAAGCAGAACAGCAAGAGCCGCAAGGCAGCCGTGAACACGGTGGAGATTGCTCTCAGCAATATTGAGAAGGCGAATCTGGTGCCGGAAATCTGAAAAACAAGCTATCAGCTTTTTGCTCTTAGCTTGAGGGTGGATGGGCTGACAGTTGTGCTCTTCCGCCATCAATCGAAAACAACAGCGCCGTCAGAGGGCCGCATTTCAGCCCGGGCGGCGCGGAACGAAGAAGAGAGTCCAAAACGAGTATGGCCACCAGCGCTTTGTATCAAAGTATCGAGCTCCTGAGCCAAGAGAAGGGCATCGATCCCGCCATCGTTGTGGGCGCGGTCGAAGAGGCTATCGCCTTGGCCACGCGCAAGTTCTACAAGACCCAGGAAAACATGCGCGGGGAATTGAACAAGGATACCGGCGAGATTACGGCCTACATCTATAAGACGGTGGTCGCCGACGAGGATCAGATCGAAGATCCCGTGAACCAAATCACGCTTGCAGAGGCCAATGAGATGGCTCCCGGCGTGGAGGTGGGCAGCGAGATCCGCATTTATCGCGACACCAGCCCGCTGGGCCGCATCGCGGCGCAACTGGCCAAGCAGATCATCTTCCAGAAGGTGCGCGAGGCGGAGCGCGACACGGTCTTCCAGGAGTACGCGCATCGCGAAAAGGAAGTGCTGAATGCGACGGTGAAGCGTCTTGAGGGACAGGACATCATCTTCGATTTGGGCAAGGCCGAGGCACGCTGCCCCAAGCGCGAGCAGTCGCGGCTGGAGCAGTTCAGCGTGGGTGAGCGCGTGCGCGTGGTGCTGATCAAGGTGGACCGCGCGGCCAAGGGGCCCCAGGTGATCGTGAGCCGCGCCGCGCCGGAGCTGGTGTCGAACCTGTTCCAGTCAGAGGTTCCCGAGATCTACGACAACACCGTGTCGATCCGCGCCATTGCGCGCGAGGCCGGCGAGCGGACCAAGATCGCCGTGCAGAGCCGCGACAAGGACGTAGACCCCGTGGGCGCTTGCGTCGGCATGAAAGGCATGCGCGTGCAGTCGATTATCCGCGAGTTGCGAGGCGAGAAGATCGACATCATCGAATTCAGCGATGAGATCACGACCTTCGCGGAAAAGGCCCTGCAGCCGGCCAAAGTGAGCCGCGTTTCGATTACGGATCTGACCGAAAAACAGCTCGAAGTAATCGTCGACGACACGCAGCTTTCGCTGGCCATCGGCAAGAAGGGCCAGAACGTGCGTCTGGCGGCAAAGCTGCTGGGCTGGAAGATCGACATCAAGAGCGAAGAGGAGAAGCGCCAGGAGGTGGAGCAGCAGATGCAGGCCCTGGCAGGCGCTCCGACGACGCCAATCGAGCAGGTGACGGAACTCGGTGATGGCATTATTCAGAAGCTGATTACGGCGGGAATCACGACTGTTGAAGGCCTTGCCGACATGACTCCCGAGCAGCTCGAAGAGATTCCGGGAATCGGCGAAAAGACGCTGGAGAAGATCAGCGTTGCCGTCCGCAACTATTTCAGCCGCTTTGAAGAGGCTGAAGCTGCGCAGGCGGCAGAGGCAGAACAGGCGGCTGAGGCCGGCGAAGGGGAAGCCGTAGCCGGGGCGGAGCCGGAGGCGGACGAAACGGCTCTGGCTGGCGCGGTGCTGGCGGAAGGATCGTTGGATGCCGCTGAACCCCCGGAGGCCGGTAATCCTACCGAAGAAGATTCTACGGAAGAAGCCGAGGCGGAAAACTCAGCCGAGGTGATTGAAGAGGCTGTAAGCGTAGCGGACGCGGTAGCCGAAGAGGAGTCCGAGCAAGCCGACCAAGATGAGATTGAAACAATCGGCGCCGAAGAGGTCCCAGAGCCTGACGCCGGCGAAACTGAAAGCGAATTAGAGGAAAAGCAGCCTGGCAAAGAGGACGGGGCGTAAGATGCGCCGCGTTCTGCCAGGCTACGCGCAACAAAGGAACTTTTGAAAGCGGCCAGTGCCATGAGGTAACTATGAACGACTAAGGGCCTTTTGGCGGCACACATTGAAAAGAGGCGGATGAGTAAGGTTCGTATCAACGATCTCGCGAAAGAGCTGGAAGTAAAGTCTCGGGCGATTCTCGACGTTCTTCCGGAGCTCGGCGTTTCTGGAGGCAAGACGCACTCCAGTTCGCTGGAGCTGGATGAGGCTGAGAAGATTCGTGCGCACTTTGCGCGGGAAGCGCGGCACACCACGCATGCAGGCGCGACGTCCGCCCGCCACGGCGCGGAAGCCATCGTCCCGAAGATCGATCTTTCGCACATCTCCAAGCCCGGCGATGTGATGAAGGCTCTCTTGGCCAAAAAGAAGGAAGAGGAAGAAGAGGCACGCCACGCGCGAGTGCCGGCGAAGCCGGCGGCAGTTGCGCCGGCTAAAGCCGCGGCGCCAGCCGCGCAACCGGCCGCCACGACTCCGGTTGCCGCGAAGCCAGCTGCAACAGCCGCGCCGGGCCGGCCGGAACCACGCAAGATCGTTCCGCAGCCGCGCTCCGCGCCTCCGATCGTTGCTCATGCGCCGGCCACTCCTGCCATTGCGTCGCGTCCTCCCGCCGGCGCGATTGTCGCCAAAGCTCCCGCAGGGGCTGTGGCCGGGCGCCCGGTTGTCGTAGTTGCGCCGCCCCCGGCTGGGGTGACCGTGAAGTCGCCCTCGGCTCCGGCTGTGCGCGAAGAAAAGATCGCCGTTAAGCCACCGGCCGCTGCTGTTCCTCCGGTTGCTGACGCGCCGGCGGCGTCCGCAGTTGTGACGGAGCAAGCCGCAATGGCGCCGCAAGCTGTTGAGGCTCCGACGAGTGGATCGCCGGGTGCCGTTCCCGCGATCGCTGCCGAGTCCACAACCGCTCCCGCGAAAAGCGCAAAGGTCATCGTGCCCGTACCACGCCGCATGGTTATGCCGCAAACCGGGCCCCGGCCTGTGTACAAAGCGTCTATCGTTCCTCCAACCGCTCCGGCTGCAGGAACCGGACTGCAGCGCGGAAAACCAATTTTCGATCGCAGGCCGGCAGCAGGACCACCTGGCTCGGGGCAGCGCTTCCCCGGCGGAACAGCCGCTCCAGGCCAATACGCAGGAGGCCCTCGCCCCAAGCATCCCACGCGCGCTGGCACGGGCGGATTCGCGGGTCCCGGCGGTGCCGCAGCTCCCGGCGCGCGGCCCGGTTTTGGCGCACGTCCCGGATTCGGAGCGCGCCCAGGCCCCGGCGGCGCACCTCCGACCGGTGAAGCCCCGCGCCCGCAGCGCGCCAGTTCCCGCGGCCGCGGACGAGGCAAGCAGCAGTACCCCAAGACCAAAGAAGGCCCGATGAAGGGCTTTGTGCCGCCGCCGCGCTATGGCGGCGCACAATACAGCACCGAGCCCGTGCCCATCACCCGCGACATCACAGTCACGGAGGGCATCAGCGTGAAGGACCTGGCCGAAAAGCTCGATGTCCGCGCCAAGGATTTGATCGCGACGCTTTTGATGGGGGGCGTATTTGTCACGGTGAACCAATCTCTCGACGCCGAGATGGTGAAAGACGTAGCGGCCAAATTCGGCGCCGCGGCCACCGTGATCAGCTACGAAGAGGAGATCGCCAACCAGGCCATCGAAGAGGTGCTCGAAGCCGAGAACTCCGATGAGCTGGAGGTACCGCGTTCGCCGGTGGTCACGGTAATGGGCCACGTCGATCACGGCAAAACTTCGCTGCTCGATGCCATTCGCGAGACGCGGGTTGCGGCGGGTGAAGCGGGCGGAATAACGCAGCACATCGGCGCATACAAGGTGAAGTTTGCCAAGGAAGGCTCGCCTGCCTCGGGCCGCGAGATCGTCTTCCTCGACACGCCGGGCCACGAGGCGTTCACGCGGATGCGCGCCCGCGGCGCCAAGGTGACGGACATCGTAGTGATCGTTGTTGCCGCCGATGACGGCGTTATGCCGCAGACTCTTGAAGCCATCGACCACGCCAAGGCTGCCGAGGTTCCGATCATCGTCGCCGTGAACAAGATCGACAAGCCGGAGGCCAATCCCGACCGCGTGAAGAAACAACTCGCGGACCGCGGCCTGATTCCCGAAGAATGGGCAGGCGCGGGCCAACAAGGCACGGTGTTTGTCGAGGTCTCCGCGAAAAAGCGCATTAACCTCGATCTGCTGCTTGAAATGATTTGCCTGGTGAGCGACATCAAAGCGCCAAAGGCCACGCCCGGACGCAAGGCTGTGGGCAGCGTTCTCGAGGCCAAGCTGGATCGCGGGCGCGGCGCTGTGGCCACCGTCCTGGTGCAGGATGGAACGCTGCACCTGAACGACAGCTACATTGTGGGCAACACTTTCGGCAAGGTTCGCGCCATGTTCGACGATCGCGGCCGCCCTCTCGAGGAAGCCGGACCGTCCACGCCGGTGGAAGTGCTGGGGCTTGAAAGTATGCCCGACTCCGGCGACACCTTCCTGGTGGTGGCCGACCGCGACAAGGCCAAGGGAATTGCCCAGTACCGAAAGATGAAGGAGCGCGACTCACAGCTGGCCAAGAGCTCGCGTGTGTCGCTGGAAGGATTGGCGGAGCAGGTTCGCCAGTCGGGCGTCAAGGATCTGCCGCTGATCATCAAAGGCGACGTGACAGGCTCCGTGGAAGTGCTCGCCGATTCTCTGGTGCGTATGTCAACGGAGAAGGTGCGCGTCAAGGTGCTGCACTCCGGCGTTGGCTCCATCACCGAGAGCGACGTGCTGCTGGCGACGGCCTCCAATGCCATCATCATCGGCTTCAACGTGCGCCCGGAACGCAAAGCGGCCGAGCTGGCGCAACAGGAGAACGTCCAGATTCGCCTGCACTCCATCATTTACGAGTTGCAGGACGAGATTCGCCTGGCCATGTTGGGATTGCTTGAACCTGCCTTCAAGGAAAACTACGTGGGCCGCGCCGAAGTCATCAATGTTTTCCGCATTCCCAAGGTGGGCACCATCGCCGGTTGCCGCGTGCAGGATGGCATGATCCGCCGCGACGCGGAAGTGAGGGTGATGCGCGACGGAGCGCAGATCTTCAAGGGCAAGATCGCCTCGCTCAAACGCTTCAAGGACGATGCCCGCGAAGTAACCAACGGCATGGAGTGTGGCATCGGCATTGCCAACTTCACCGACGTGAAGGAAGGCGACATCGTGGAGGCCTTCAGCACGGAAAAGCTGGCCGCCGATTTGGGCGCGCTGACGTTAGCGAAAGCGTAGGTCCGAAACCAAAACCAAAAGAACCGGCCCGCTCCTCACCACGAGAAGCGGGCCGGTTCTTTGGTCAGCCATGCGAGCTTGCCTGAATTCGGGAGGAATATGTAAGAAACTCGCGCGAGCGGCGACTACCTTATACAGAAGAGATTCCAAGCAATGGCCAGCCTGCAAGACCGCCCCGATGACCTGTACGACAACGCAATTTCCGCACATGGCCCAGCGCTTAGCCGTCTTGCCAAGGCATACGAGATAAACCCGGAGGACCGCCGCGATCTGTTGCAGGAGATTCATCTTGCCCTGTGGCGAAGCTTTGCGGCGTTCGATGCCCGTTGCTCTTTGCGCACCTGGGTTTACCGCGTGGCGCATAACGTGGCCGCAACCCACGTGGTGCGCAGCCACAGAAGGAAGTCAAACAGTCTCGTCAGCCTTGAAGAGATCGACGAACAAGGCGGCATTGCGGCCAAGGACGACGCCAATCGTTCCCTTGAGCGCAGCGAAATGCTGGAGCGGCTCTACGCATTAATCCAGCGCCTCAATCCGCTTGACCGCCAGGTGATCCTTCTTTACCTCGAAGGCATGGATGCCGCTTCCATCGCAGAAACTACCGGCATCTCTTCCGGTTACGTCGCCACTAAGATCCACCGCATCAAGACCATTCTCGCCGCCCACTTTCGCAATGGAGGAAGCCATGACAAACCCTGAATACCCCGGCGATATTCGCGACCTGTGGCAGAGCCAAACCATCGCGCCCTTTGAGATGACGCCCGAGGAACGCCGACTTCTGCTGCTCAAACAGCAGAGGCAATTTCGGATCTTTTATTCGCCACTCATCCCGATCGCCGTTGTGCTTGTGCTCGCCACAGCCGCCGGCCTGCTGATTCACGGAAGCTCCGCAGCGGCTCTCGACTCGCTCTTCCACTATCACTCTCTGACGGTGCGAGTTGGACTTTGCCTCATGCTCCTTGGCGAAATGTATGCTTTTCTTCAGAGATCGCGCTATGTGAAGGAAAGGAAAGCGTACTTCACCCAGGCGGAGGCGTCGGGCAACACCGGCTCTCTCGCCTTTTACCGCGCCGAACTGCAGCGAGAGCTCAACTTGAACCGCATCGTCCCCAGAGCCTTGATTGCCATCCTGCCCGGATTACTCATCCTGGAACTTGGGCTGGCCAGCCATATTCGTGAAGGAAGATCGGTTTTCATCGGCATTTTCCTGCTCGCGTTAGCGCTGCTGTTAGCTCTGGTTTTCTGCTTCAATGCAAGAAGCACGCGCAAGTATCGGCGCAAGATCGCCGCTCTCGACGCGCTCGGCAGGACCCCCGAGTAGCCCCAAGAATGCGTGGAGAAGATTTCGCCAGGCCGCGAAGTCTGTTTCAGGCTGTTGCGTCCCGCAGCCACACAGCGGCATCGAAGGTATGCGCGCAGGTATAGCCTTCGTCCTTATAGAGATCGATGGCTTCGGCGTTGGCCTCGGTCACGGTGAGAGAGATTTCCGTGGCGCCAAGCCGCATGAAGCTGTAGGCGGCCTGCGCGAGCAGCATCCGGGCAAGCCCGCGGCGCCGGAAGGTGGGATGAACGCAAACCTGAGTCAGGTGCCCACCCTGTCCGCTGATGCGCGAAGCAAGCACGAGCGCTGCAAGCTCGCGGCTGGTGCGCTCCACCACCACGTACGACGCCTGCTGAGAAAAACTGCCACAGCCGGCATAATGCACAATATTGTTCAAGAAGCGCATGGAGCCGTGAACGGAGCGGTATTGGTCGTTGATCAAGCTGTCTGGATGGTCGCGGTAGGCCTCGCAGATGAGCCGCGCCGCCGGCGAAAGGTCTGCCTCGTGCCATGGGCGAAGCTCCAGGTTGGCGGGCAGAATTGTCTGAGGCGGTTTCGAATGCCCCTGCAACGGCTGCACCAGAAAGAGCCTGCGGAAGATCTCGAATCCGGCGTTGCCGAAGATCTCGCCGAAGGTACCGGAGGGATGCAGGAGCAGTTGTGCTTCGATGCGTTCGACGTGCGGAGAGTTGAGCAGCAACTCGAGAAGATGGCGAAGCAACGTTTCTTCGGTGGCCGGAGCTGCTCCCGGCGCTCCACTTGCGCCATTCGGTTCGCATGGCAATGCGAAGACATCGCCGATGACGGCCTTCGTCTCCTCGTAGACGCAGAAGACGTAGCCCATCACCCGGCCGGACGCGAGCGCCGCGTAACCGGGAAGCATGTGGTTGTCTAGATACTGCATGAGCAGACGCGCCGAGGCATGGTAGTCCCAGTGAAGGCGCTGCTCCCACAACTCACCCTCCGCCTCCAGCACAGGCCGCAGGATCGGGGCCGCGAAGTGCCGCAGGTCAAGGATTTCGATGGAACTGCCGGATGTCTGCATTCCTCCTCAATCTGAAGCCCCATTGCGTTGGCTCATGACCGATGCGTGGGTGAGCTGCGCGGTTCGCTGCTAAGTGAATTCGGATCACAGAAATCGTCGGGCAAATCCTCACCCAGTTGACTGCACCCGTGGAAAGACCCTCCCGGCAACTTTGACACGAGTTCGCTTTCCGCCGCAAGTTGACGGACATCTACTTGCTGCCGACGAGGTAAACTTCCAGACCCTGCTCGGGCCAGGCGAAGAGCTGTTCATACTGCCGGCCTTCAAGAAGCTCGCTCAGCGCGAGTTGGGTGTCAAGATCCACGCCGTGGCGGCCCTGGATGCGCGCCACGAGAATGTGCTGTTCATCGGGCACGCCGCTCTCGTCGTAATTCACCACTTCGCGGTTGCGATAGAACGAGAGCCCGAACTCCGCGTCGCGGCGTACACGGAACACAGCGACCGTCTCGTTTGCAGGAACCTGCTCGCTGATTCGCTCGGCCAGCGGCCGCGCGGAGTAGGAGCGATCGAGTAGATGAATGACGCGCTTGGTGGAGTCGATTCCAGGCAGACCGAAGACCGGGCCCACGCCATACACGAACAGAACAAGCACCACGAGAATCCAGCACGTAGCCAGCCGCAGCCGGGCCACGCCAAAACCTTTGGTGCCAACCAGGATGAGGAGAGCTGCCCCAAGGGCAGCCAGAGAGGCCGCGGCAATCGCGTGAGCGGGCGGAATGGATGCGCCATGGACGACAAACCAAGGCAGAAGAAGCGCCGCCATGGTCATGGCGCCACATACCACGGCATGACCCAAGAGAATCCATCGGTTCAATCCCGGCTGCCTGCGTCGATACAGGTAGTCTCCAGTGAGAATGGTGATGGGCGGAATGGCGGGAAGGATGTAGCCGGGCAGCTTGGATTGCGAGAAGGAGAAGAAAACGACGGGAATAAGCGACCAAAGCACCAGAAACTCGGGAAATGCGTCGCCGGGGCGCGTGGGCAAAGGCTTTCCTGCTCGGGAATGGCGGAGGCGCCACTCGGCCACCGAAGTGAGAATGCCGTCGATAAGTGCGCGCACCGCGATCACAGCCCACGGCATGAGGCCGAGCACCATGACCACCAGGTAGTACCAGAACGGCTGATTGTGCTGGTAGCGGTCAGTCGCGAAGCGTTGCAGGTTGTGCTCGAGGAAAAATTCCCGGAAGAAGGTTGGATTTTGATGCTGCACCGCAATGAACCAGGGCAGCACCATGGCAAAGTAGAGAACCACCCCTGGCCACCAAAACGAGCGGCGAAGGATGTGCCACTCGCGGCGCAGAAAAGCAAACGCGGCGATGATGAGAAAGGCGAGTAAAGGCGCCACCGGTCCCTTAGCTAGAGTCGCCAGTCCGGTAAAGAAGTAAATGTCGTAGAGCCAGAACTTGGAATTGGTTTCGTACCAGGCATACCAGCCTAGCAACCCGATGGCCAGCGGCGCGGCCATCTGCATGTCAGTAGATGCTCCGCGCGCGAAGGCCATGATGCCGGCGCAGGCCACGGTGATAAGCGCCGCGTCAAGATGGCCGCCGGGCCGGAATCGCTTCATGTGCAGGTAGATGAGCGCCACCATGATGAAGGCGAAGGTGGCCGAGGGCAGGCGAGCCGCCCAATCGTGAACGCCAAAGTCCTGGAAGATGAACATCGCGCGCCAATAATAGAGTGCGGGTTTCTCCAGCCACGGGTGCCCGTAGAGGTAGGGAGTCACACAGGCGCTTAGCCGGTCTTTGAGCGTGGGCGCGGCGTCGAAGCGCACCAGCATCTCGTGCGCGATCTGCGCATAGCGCGGTTCGTCGGCACCCACCAGACCGAGGCCGTCACCGCCCAGGATGGGCGTAACGCCATAGACGAGGAAGAAGATGCTGAATGCGAGAAAGACGGCCGCCTCAGAGATGATGGCCCAGCGAGGCATGCGCCATGGCCGGCGAGCCGCTCGATCCGGAACCAGCGGTTCCAAGGGATTCTCCATCTCCGGCAATACTCCAAAAATCGCGAGGCTGCGTGCTTCGCGCAGTACGAAGGCCTTGGTTTCATGCAAGGCGAAGGGCGAATCAGGCCGAGCCTGCCCGCCTTCCGCGCTGCGCAGAGGCGCGGAGATCCTTCAGCGGCGCAACAGGGTCAAGGCTAACAGATTCACTCGGAATCTCAAGGGCGGTCAGGCGGATACAGCGGTGAAACCGGCCAGGGCGCTGCGCAACTCACCCAGGATCTGGTGAATGGCTCGACGGAGTGGGTCATCGAGCGTACAGCCGGCGGCGTTTTCGTGGCCGCCGCCTCCCAGCCGGGCGGCAATTGCAGCTACGTTCAGCTCGCCTTTACTGCGAAGGCTCACCCGGACGCGTCCATCTGGCAGCTCGCGCAAAAAGAACGCGGCCTCAATCCCTGCGATGCTTAGCGCAATGTTGACAATACCCTCGCAATCTTCCTCCGCGGCTCCGGCGCGCACCATGTCCTGCTGCGTCACCCACAGCCAGGCCAACCTCCCTTCGCGGGTAAGCCTTTGCAGCGCTGTTCCGAGCAGCAGAAGTTTCGATGCAGGCACAGAAAAATACATTTGCTGGGCGATGGCGATGGGGTCGGCTCCGGCCCGTACCAGATCCCTGGCCAGCGCGAAGGTAGACTCGCGCACCGACCCGTAGCAAAAACCCCCAGTGTCAGTGAGCACTGTGGTGTAAAGGCAGTTGGCCATCTCCGGTGTGAGCACGGCGCCAGCCGCGCGCGCCAGCCGAAAGATCATTTCGCCCGTGCTGACAGCCCGGTGATCGATCCAATTGATTTGGGCGAATGGCCGGCCGCTGATGTGGTGGTCGATATTGATCAGGAACTGCCTGTCGAGCCCGCGCAACCCGGTGCGATCCAGGCCATCGCACTCCAGAAGAATGGCGGCATCGTAGAAACCGTGCACGCGAAACGCCGTGCGAATGGCTTCAGCGCCCGGAAGTCGCCGATAGAGGTCTGGGATGCGGTCGGCGGAGACCAAGTCTGCCCGCTTGCCCATTTGCTGGAGGAGTATGCCCAGCGCCAGCGTGGAACCTACGGCATCGCCGTCGAATCGAGCGTGAGAGCAGACCAGAAATCGCTCGCCACTTCGCAGAATCTGAAGAATCGCCGCAATCGGATCTGCGTCAAGAGAGCTGGAGGCGCCGGCTCCGTTACCCATCGGCGCAATCGTCGCTGCATCAACCACGGACATTCGGGAATTACGATTCATGGGTTCAACGAAGCGGTGCTTCCTTCTCCGGCGATGGATTCGCGTCTGCGGGACCCGCTTGCAGTGAACCGCGGTGTGGTCCCGCGGACTTGCCCGATCCACTGGATTTGCGCCCCCGGCTCATCAATTCCTCAATGCGCGCCTGGAAGCGGCCCGACCGGTCAGCGAGGAAGCTCAGCTCGGGCACATGGCGAACTCCCATCCGCTCCTTCAACTCGCGTCGAATATAACCCTTTGCCGCCTCAAGACCGGCGATGGTTTCTGCTTCGGACCTGGCGATATCTTTCGCCGTGCTGTCTACGGCCACGTAAACGCGCGCCGATTTTCCGCCTGGATTCAGCGCTACTTCGCTCACATGGCAGAAATCGATACGCGGATCGGAAAGCTCGCCTTCAATCATGGCGCCGATTTCTATCCTCAGCGTCTCAGCCACCCGGTCCTGATGATGTTTCCTTGCCCTGTGCTCCGGCATGGCCCCTCCTCCATCCCCACGGACGAAGACCTGTCCATGGGCTCCCATTCCTCGCCCAAGTAAACCAATCAGGATAACAGAGGCGAAACCTGCGCGGGCTGAATTGCCCCCCTGTATCAGGGCAATCGTATTTGAAAACAGGGCTGAGATGCAGGAGCGTTTTTCGACCAGAACACACTTGATTTTGATTGCCAAATCTCCCGAGGCATCACCGGGATGAACCAAGCGAGTAATCTCGGCCCTGCGACATCTGTATATTTCGCCTCTGATCCGCGACCGTTCCTTGATCGTGCCGCACGACCGATGATTCTGCTGGCTGCGGATTTCCAAATGCGATTGCCCTGCCCCCTGTATCCAGGGCAATCGCATTTGAAAACAGGGCTGAGATGCAGGAGCGTTTTTCGACCAGAACACACTTGATTTTGATTGCCAAATCTCCCGAGGCATCACCGGGATGAACCAAGCGAGTAATCTCGGCCCTGCGACATCTGTATATTTCGCCTCTGATCCGCGACCGTTCCTTGATCGTGCCGCACGACCGATGATTCTGCTGGCTGCGGATTTCCAAATGCGATTGCCCTGCCCCTGTATCAGGGCAATCGCATTTCAAAATAGCTCCAGTAGCCGGTAGAGGAAGCCATCATCCCAGCCGGCGCGTTTGAACTTGCCGCGCAAGGAGCCTTTTGATCCCTCTTTTTGCATGGCGTTGATGGCCATG
>Ga0224555_1002433_pt1 | contig 21918 bp, 23 predicted proteins | sample 714S23034metaG_FD_180687 | JGI IMG/M metagenome (GOLD analysis project Ga0224555, IMG submission 180687) | Peat soil microbial communities from Stordalen Mire, Sweden - 717 S2 30-34 | ecosystem: Environmental > Terrestrial > Soil > Wetlands > Peat | place: Sweden: Norrbotten County, Stordalen...
CGCGGGATTCGCACTTTCCCACCGCCTTCTACGACTGACTATTAATCAAACCGGACACTTCATTTGCTACCAAAAGCGGACATTTTCACTTGCTAACGACAGCCCTTTGTTTCCTGCGGGCCGCAATCTATTCATAGTGGGGATTGTTCGCTCAGGCGGAGATCCCCATTGCCGTTCTTAGGCTCTTAGCTCGTTCCTTTGACAATTCCAATCCACGTTTTCGAATCCACGTTCGAACGCGCCCTTCAGCCCGCTGCGGAAGCCGGCCCGCCCCCGATCGCGGGACGGCCCAGGGTAATACCCGAACGGTATTACCCTCGATCCATTGAAAACAAACATGAAGCACCGACCTCACCCTTGGGGGGGTACCCTCCTGACCCTCTCTGCGTGAACAAGGGCTTCGGATCCCGAACCGCGTACGGTTCGCCGCAAGGCTCGCACAACGGCGTTTGTCCTCCGGCGAAGCAGTTCCTAAGCTCGCCGGAAACCTCTGACCCGCCAGCTCTTCTCCGCCGACTGGAACAGGTACACGCCCAAAATCGTGATCAGCGGCTCCAGCGGATGCCGAAACCTTGCCTGCACAAACACGAAGTAATAGACAAACGGAATTACGGCGAACGCCATTGCAAACAGTACCGCGGCAGGAACTCGTCGGCGCAGTGCCAGCATCAGCCCCAGCACCCCCACAATGCTTGCGAACTGAAAGTTCAGCCCCCGCGCATATTCCGTCCATTCCTTGCCCCGGATCGTCGCGTGCGGCACATCCGCCCAGAAGTAATAGAAGCGCCGCACCGACAGCGCGAGAACCGCCTTTGGGTTGCGGCGGATCCATTCCATTGCCTCCCGGCCCCGCATCTTTGAATACTGCACCTCGCCCACCCTGTCGAGCAGCGCTTCCTCATACGCCAGCGCCACCGGCGAGCCGATCACGGTCCCCTCCAGGTTCGGATTGTTCCCCATCGAGAACTCCGCTCCGAAGTTCGTTCTCATCGGAATAAACCGGTGGAAGACCAGTGCATTTCGCACCATCCACGGCACCAGACAGCCCACGCACAACACCGCACCCAGTGCCACGCGCGGAATCTGCCGCCGCAAACTCCCTGCACCCTTCAGAATCCAGACCCCACAAAACGGCAGGAAGACCGCAATCGATGCGCTGCTCAGCGTGATCAGCCCCCACAGCAATCCGAAAACAGCCCACCGCCGCGCGCTCGCCGCATTCGCCGCCTCTTCCGGCGCTCCGCCAATGTTCCGCATCCGCAGTGCGAGCACCAGAATCCAGGAGAATAGAAATGCCGTGAGCGAAATCTCCCACACCCACTTCACCGCGAACTGCATCGCCGCCGGATACAGAGCCCAGATCCACGCCGACCACACCGCAACCTTCCGGTTGAAGCACCGCGCCGCAATCTCCCACGTCGTCCGCACCATCAGCGCGTTCAACAGCGAATCGAATGCAAGGATCACCCACGCTGAAAGCGCTGTGTAAGCGCCAAAAAGCTTGAAGTCCGCCGCCAGAATCAGCGGATATAAGGGTGTCACCCACGCAGTCGGCCCACTGAAATGATCGAAGGGATTGGCGTACCCATGCCCCGTTGCGAGCGAACGCGCGACCCGCCCCATCTCCCACCCGAACGCAAAATGGTCCTCATAGGGCGCGATGCGATAGTAGTGCCCCAAAGTCAGCGCTGCGAGCCGCGCCGCCAGCGCAATCCAGAAGATCGCCCACGGAAAACGAATCCGCGATCCGTAGGACTCGGCTGGCGCGTTTGCCTCCGTCTGTCCACCAGCGCTCACGAGAGCCACTTCACCAGCCGGATCACGCCCATAGGCGCCGCGCGACGATGCGCCGACACATCTTGCCGGCTCTCGATCTCCGCACGTCTTTGCGCGTAGTAGTCGTAGGCCTCGATCAGCATCTCCGCATTCGTCAACGTCGGCCGCCAGCCCAGCCGCTCTTTGATCTTCGACGTGTCGAACACGAAGTCCTCGGCGATCATCTTGTAATGGTACGGGCCCATAGGCGAAACCTTCAGCAAGTGCGCCACCTGCATCGCCGCCAGTGCCGGCCTCTTCGGCAGCGATCGCACCCGGGATCGGCTTCCCGCATGTTCAATCACCGCTTCATAGATTTCCCGCAGCGACTGGACGTTGTCCGACCCCACGTGAAACGTATTCGAACCTGAAGACTGCGCGGCCATGATGCAGGCAGCGGCCAGGTCATTGGCGTAGATGAACTGGTAGCGATTCGATCCCGACCCAACCACCCACACCGTTTTGCCTTCCTGGATAAACTCGAACAGAATCGCCAGCAGCCCGAGTCTCCCTCCGCCAATAATGGTCGGACAGCGCAGAATCGTCACGTCAAAATCGTTCGTGAACTCCGCCAGCGCCTGCTCCCCGGCGAGTTTCGATCGCCCATAAATCTCCACCGGAGCCGGCGCCTCGTCCTCGCGCACCGGATGTCCCAGGTTTTTGCCCCACAAGCAGTTCGAAGACGTAAAGACGAATTTGCCGACGCGATATTTCCTGGAGGCTTCTGCGAGCTGCCGCGTTCCGTCGACGTTCGACGTCCACAGCAGCTTTTCGTCCATAGACCCATGTGCCAGCATCGCCGCGCAATGAAACACAGCATCGAACCGTCGGCTGCCGAAGAGCGAATCCAGCAGAGCCACGTCGCGAAGATCCCCCTGAACGATGTTCAGCGCCGCATGCCGGTCGGGGTCCGGAACTATGTCCAGGTTCGTGACGGAATAGCCGCGCGCCAGGAGTTCCCGCTTGAGAATACCCCCAAAAAATCCGGAACCGCCAGTGACCAGAACCTCACCCATGGATCGAAACACGCGACAGGCTGGGGAGATTCCTGGCTTTCAGAATGAAATGCACGGCAGATCGAACACACCGGGACATTGCCTTGATTATAGCTGCCGGACCTCGCGCCCCGTCTGCTCCACTTCCGCCGCCAGCAGCGCCTCTGGCGTCAGCGCATCGGCGCGCCGCAGGCTCGGGAAGAACGCAGCCCACAACCCCGTAATCAACATCGATCCGACGCCGCCAATCACCACCGCGCGGACCGCGCCCCACCACTGCGCCGTGAGTCCGCTTTCGAACTCGCCCAGCTCATTCGACGCGCCCACAAACAGCGAGTTCACCGCGCTGACCCGGCCGCGCATTTCCGGCGGCGTCGCCAGTTGCAGCACCGACGACCGGATCACCACACTCACCATGTCCGACGCGCCCACGATAAACAGCGCCGCCAGCGACACCGGCAGGCTCTTCGAAACGCCAAACACCACCGTCGCCGCTCCAAAGATCGCTACGCACACCAGCATCCGTATCCCCGCCCGCCGCTGGATCGGCCGCACCATCAGCCACAGCGATACGGCCAGCGCTCCCAGCGCCGGCGCCGCGCGCAGCATCCCGAGTCCTCGCGGTCCGGCGTGCAGAATGTCCTGCGCAAAAATCGGCATCAGCGCCACCGCCCCGCCCAGCAGCACCGCAAAAAGATCCAGCGAAATCGACCCCAGCAGCACCTGCGTCCTCGCCACATAGTGGAATCCCGCCAGGATCACTTCCTTTGAAATTGCCCGATGCTCCATCCGTCCCGGCCGCACATGCAGCGATCCCACCAGCACCAGGAACCACAGAATCGCCAGCAGCGTACACAGATAGACAAGCCCCGCGCCATGCAGCCGCCCGCGCAGCGGCAACGTGAACAACACGCCACCCAGCGCCGGCCCCACGATATTCGCCAACTGAAAGATCGCCGAACCCCAGGTGATCGCGTTTACGAAGTGTTCCTTCGGCACCAGATGCGGCACCAGCGCCGAACTCGCCGGCCCGCTGAATGCGCGTCCTGTGCCGATGGCAAACAACAGCGCAAATATCGGCCACACATGGTTGACGCCCGTCCACGCCAGCCAGAACAGCCAGAAACTGGCGATCGCCTGCAGCGCGTAGCACACCAGAATCACCCGGCGCCGATCGAACCGATCCGCCACATGCCCGGCCGGCAGCATGAAGACCAGCCCCGGCAAAAACAGGATCAGCCCTGTATACCCCAGATCAATCGCCCGATGCGTGATTCCGTAGACCTGCCACGCAACCGCCAGCGCCTGCGCCTCCGCGCCGATAATCACCACGACGCGTGCCAGCTGATAGCGAAGAAAGTCGCGGGACAAAAATGCGGCTGCGGGTTGGGCCATGCCTCATCCCTTTATACCGGCCCCTCGCCAGGCACGCCACCACCAACCGGCTTTCGCTGCTGCCTTCCCGCTTCCAGCTTCCGCCTCAAGCTACTCGCTAGTCCCTATCCCCTACTCCCTAACCACCGCCTTCACCAGATTCCGCGGCGCATCCACATTCACGCCCTTTTGCACTGCGATGAAGTAGGCCAGCATCTGCAGCGGCACCACCTCCAGCATCGGCAGCAGAAACTCATCCACCGCCGGCACCGCTACTGCATACCTGGCCAGTTCCGCGGCCTGCTCATCGCCCTCCACATGCACCGCCACGATCTCCGCGCCCTGCGCATGCATGTCGCGCATCAAATGCACCGTCTTCTCATACCGCAGCGTCGAGTCAGGATCGTTCCGGTCCCGCGTCGCCAGCATCACCAGCGGAGCCTCCGGACTCACCAGCGCATTCGGCCCATGCTTCAGTTCGCCCGCCGGCATGCCCTCCGCCTGCACATACGCTGACTCCTTCAGCTTCAGCGCACCCTCGCGCGCAATCGCGTAGTGGATCGCCCGCCCCAGATACAGGAACGTCCGCGCCTCTTTCAGCTTCTCTGCGATCTCCGCAACTTGCTTCTCCCATCTCTGAAGCTTTGCCTCAAGAAGATGCGGCAACTGCTCCAGCTGCTCGCAATGGGCGCTCACTGTCTGCGCCGTTATCCGCCCGCCAATGCGCGCCAGAAACAACGACAACAAATACAGCACCGTCAGCTGCGTCGTGAAGCTCTTCGTTGCCGGAACCGCGACCTCCCGCCCCGCCATCGTCGGCAGCGACGCATCCGCCTCACGCGCCATCGTCGAATCCGGATCGTTCACGATCGCCACCGTTCGCAGCCCGCGCGCCTTCGCCTCGCGCAGCGACGCCAGCGTGTCCGCCGTCTCGCCCGACTGCGAAATCACCACCACGCCCGGATCATGCAGCGTGTGCGTCGAGCGATACATGTATTCGCTCGAGTACTCCACATCCACGGCCAGCCCGGCGTAATCCTCCAGCATGATCTCGCCAGCCAGCCCAGCATGCCGGCTCGATCCACTGGCCGCAATCACCACGCGCTGCCGGCCGCGCAGCGCCTCGGCAACCGGACCAAAGACGCTCGTGTCCAGTGTTCCGCCCGGAGCGTAGCGCGCCATCGTCGCCGCCAGTGCCTCCGGCTGCTCGTAGATCTCCCGCAACATGGCGTGAGGAAAAGTGCGTGTCGATTGCATATCTGCTTCGATCTTAGCGGAACACAGACACGCGTCCGCGCCGCGCAACCACACGTCAGTTAGAGCACTTCTCTGTCGAGATTCTCGTCACACCTCGCAGCGCCAGCAATCAAGCGGCAATGCTGCTGGTACCACCGTGATCCCCCGCCTAACGCACTTTTCAGGAAGAGCCCCCCTGCCTCAGCTCTGCTCGTCCTTTCACTCGCTGTTCCACTCGTTCTTACGCTCGCTTCGCGCCCGCTACGTTTTCTTCCACCGCAGCACCGGCTTCCGCGCCGCCGTTGTCTCATCCAGCCGCGAAACTCGCGTCGAGTGCGGAGCGTCCAGCACAACCTGCGGATTCTCCTCCACCTCGCGCGCGATCTGCCGCATCGCATCGACGAACAGATCCAGTTCCTCGCGCGACTCGCTCTCCGTCGGCTCGATCATCAGGGCCCCTGGCACGATCAGAGGAAACGACACCGTGTAAGGATGGAACCCGTAGTCGATCAGCCGCTTCGCAATGTCGCCCGTCCGCACGCCATTCCGCAACTGCCGCCGATCGCTGAACACCACCTCATGCATCGACGGCGTGGTGTACGGCAGTTCGTACAAGTCCTCAAGCTTCTTCCGAATGTAGTTCGCGTTCAGCACCGCGTCTTCGGTCGTCTGCCGCAAACCATCCGGCCCGTTCGCCAAAATGTACGCCAGCGCCCGCACAAACATCCCGAAGTTCCCATAGAACGCGCGCACGCGGCCCACACTCTGCGGCCGGTCATAATTCAGCCGCAAGTGCCCGTCCGCACTTTCTTCGACCACCGGCACCGGCAGAAACGGCTCCAGATGCTTCTTACACGCCACCGGGCCCGACCCGGGCCCCCCGCCGCCATGCGGCGTCGAGAACGTCTTGTGCAGATTCAGGTGCATCACGTCCACGCCGAAATCCCCGGGCCGCGTCTTCCCGCAAAGCGCGTTCATGTTCGCTCCATCCATATACAGCAGCGCGCCCTTCGCATGCAGGATCTCCGCAATGCGATGAATCTCATTCTCGAACACGCCGATCGTCGACGGATTCGTCAGCATCAGCGCCGCAGTATCTTCATTCACTGCCTGCGCGAGTGCCTCCACATCGATCCCGCCCCTCGGGTTCGACTTGAAGTTGACCACCTCATACCCGCAAATCGCTGCTGTCGCCGGATTGGTCCCGTGCGCCGAGTCCGGAATAATCACCCTCTTCCGCGGATTCCCCTTCGCCTGGTGATACGCACGCGCCAGCAGGATCCCCGTGAACTCCCCATGCGCCCCCGCCGCCGGCTGCAGCGTGATCGCCTCCATCCCCGTAATCTCGATCAGGCACTTCTGCAGCAGCCGAAGAATTCCCAACGACCCTTGCGACAATTCCTCCGGCTGATACGGATGCGCCTCCGCAATCCCCTCCAGCCGCGACACAAACTCATTCACCCGCGGGTTGTACTTCATCGTGCAGCTGCCCAGCGGATACATCCCCAGATCGATCGCGTAATTCCACGTCGAAAGCCGCGTGAAGTGGCGGACGATCTCAATCTCGCTCAGCTCCGGGAGCTCCGCGCTCTGCGAACGCTGCAAATCTCCCAGTAAAGACCCAGCATCAACCGCCGGAACATCGAGCTCCGCCAGCCGATAAGCATGCTTCCCCGGCGACGACTTCTCAAAGCTCAGTCCCTCATTCTGCGTCAGGTGCGCCGTGACCTTGCGAGTCGTCCCTACAAATTTTTCCTCTGTCCGCATCGCCATCTACCGGACCCCCACTGCTGCCGTTGCCTGTGCCAGCACACCCGCCGCCCGATCGATCTGCTCCTTCGTCGTCAGCTCCGTCGCGCACCACAGCGTCGCATTCCCCAACTCCGGATACCACCGATTCAGCGCCACGCCACCAATGATTTTCTGCTCCAGCAGCCGCGCGTTGAGCGCCTCGGGAGCCTCCTCCGTTTGCAGCACAAATTCGTTGAACCGCGGCGACCGCCCGAACAACAGCGTCCCCTGCGCACCCATGGTCTTCGCCGCATAATCCGCCTTCGCCAGGTTCTGCAGTGCCAACTCCCTCATTCCTTCTTTGCCGTACACCGTCATGAAGACGGTCGCCATCAGCGCCACCAGGGCTTGATTGGTGCAGATGTTCGACGTCGCCTTCTCCCTCCGGATATGCTGCTCGCGCGTCGACAGCGTCAGCACAAACCCGCGCCGTCCCTGCTTGTCCGTCGTCTGGCCCACCAGCCGCCCCGGCATCTGCCGCACATACTTCTCTTTCGCCGCGATCACGCCGCAAAACGGCCCGCCAAAACTCGGCGCCACGCCAAACGACTGCGCCTCCATGATCACGACATCGGCCTCAACCGGTGGCCGCACAATCCCCAGCGACACAGCCTCGGCAATCGCAACCACCAGCAGCGCACCCTTCTTGTGCGCAATCTCCGCAATCGCCGCAACATCCTCAATCACGCCAAAGAAATTCGGCGACTGCACCAGCACGCAAGCGGTCTTCTCGCTGACGGCCGTATCGAGCGGCGCCAGATCCACACGCCCATCCTCGCCATACCCAACTTCCACCGCGGCCTGGCCCGTGCTCACCTCGCGATGCTGCGCATACGTGTGCATCACCTCGCGATACTCCGGATGCACGGTCCGCGCCACCACCACGCCATCGCGACCCGTCACGCGCATCGCCATCATCACAGCCTCAGGCGCGGCGGTCGACCCGTCATACATCGACGCGTTCGCAATATCCATCCCCGTCAGCTCGCAGATCATCGTCTGGAACTCGAAAATCGCCTGCAGCGTCCCCTGCGTAATCTCCGCCTGATACGGCGTGTACGACGTGAGAAACTCGCCCCGCTGCACGATCGTATCGATGATCACCGGCCGGTAGTGCCGATACACGCCCGCACCCAGAAAGCTCGCGTAGCCGTTGGCGTTCTTCGCCGCCGCGGTTTTGAAGTGATCCACGATCTCCGACTCGCCCATCTGTCGCGGAATATCCAGATCCCGCTGCAGCCAGTACTCCTCAGGAATAATCGCAAACAAATCGTCAATCGACGACGCGCCAATATCACGCAGCATCGCCGCGCGCTCGGCATCCGACTTAGGCAAATAGCGCATAGATTCTCAAACTCGGGACAACAATGGTGGGATCAGGAAGACGCTAGTGTCCCGTCTCTTCCTTCGCGTACGTCTCGTAATCCGCCGCCGTCAGCAGCGCATCAATCTCGCTCGGATCGCTCAGCTCGATCTTCATAATCCACGCTGCGTGCGCATCCGCATTAATCTTCTCCGGAGCCGTCGCCAGCTCCTCGTTGATCGCCGTCACCGTCCCCGTCGCCGGCGAGTACAAATCCGAGACCGCCTTCACGCTCTCGACGCTGCCGAACACCTTCCCTTTTTCAACCTTGTCGCCCACCTTCGGCAGCTCGACAAAAACAATGTCACCCAGCGAATCCTGCGCATGGTCGGTGATCCCGATCGTGCCAGTCTTTCCGCTGACGTCAATCCACTCGTGCTCGCGCGTGTATTTGTAATTTGCTGGATAGGCCATGGACAGTTTTTCTCTTCCTCATTGTACGGGCTGGATGAAGTAAAACCGGCTGCCGCCATTGGACGACATTAGTTCGCGTCCCGTCGAAAGCCTCCCGAGCGGCTAACCCTTCTTCGGCTTCTTGTAGAACGGAATCGGCACCACCTTCGCCTTCACCGGATTGTTGCGAATCTCCACCGCAACCTCCGTTCCCACCTCCGCAAAACTCCGCGGCACATACGCCAGCGCAATATTCCTTTTCAGAAACGGCGCCGGCGATCCACTGGTCACGTACCCGACGGGTTTGCCGCTCAAATCCATCACGCGATAGCCATCGCGGGCGATTCCCCGCTCCACAACCTCCAGGCCCACCAGCTTCCGAGACGGCCCACCCGCGTCCAATACTCCCTGCAACGCCGAAGACCCAAGAAACTCGCCCTTCTCCAGCTTGCAGAACCGATCCAGGCCCGCCTCCCACACATTGATCGACTCCGAAATCTCGTGCCCGTAGAGAGACAGGGCCGCCTCCAGCCGCAGCGTGTTCCGCGCCCCCAGCCCGCACGGCAGGATCCCAAACTCCGCGCCCGCCGCTATCACTTCGTTCCACACCCGCTCGCTCGTGGCGACATCCGAAGGCACGTAAATCTCAAACCCATCTTCGCCCGTGTACCCCGTCCGCGCGACCAGCGTATTCGGCAGCCCGCACACCGCGCCCCACGTGAACCAATAGAACTTCACTTTGCTCAAATCGGCGTTCGTCAGCTTCTGCAGCGTTTCCTGCGCCTTCGGTCCCTGGATCGCCAACTGCGTGTAGTAATCGCTGTAGTCGCTCACGTGGCAGTCGAACCCGCGCGCCTGCGTCCGTATCCACTCGTAATCCTTCTCCCGCGTCCCCGCGTTGATCACGAACAGATAATCGTTATCGCTGAATTTGTGGATGATCACATCGTCCACAAACGTCCCCTCCGGATACAGCATCGCCGAGTACTGCGCCTGCCCCACCTGCAGCCGCGATGCGTCGTTCATCGATATGTGCTGCACCGCCGCGAGCGACCCCGGGCCTCGAAACTGGATATCGCCCATGTGGCTCACATCGAACAGGCCCACACCCGTCCGCACCGCCATGTGTTCGGCGATCAGCCCCGAGTACTCGACGGGCATATCCCACCCGCCAAAGTCGACCATCTTCGCGCCCAGGCGGCGATGCAAACCATTCAGCGGAGTTTTGCGCAGTGCGGCAGTAGCGATCACAAGCCCTCAGGGGAAAGCAAATTGGTCGAGCACGAACCTTTAACGTTACAACCCGTCCCAACAGGGGTCAATTCTGGGAACCCTGCCCACCGCACCCTCGGTGATCTCAGCGGAAGCCCTCTTTACTCCCGGCTCACTGCCTGCGTTCCCTCCGCGTCCAATCACGGAATCGCAAACGACACTCATTATGAAGCGTTTGTAATTTCAAGTCGCTCTGCGGAGAAGTAACCTGAAAGCAATCCGCCACTCGTCAGCGCGTTCTTGCGAAGACCACACCGCGACCACCGCGGTGCATTTCTCAGGGAGTACTCATGCGGTTGCTGGTCGTTGAAGACGACAACACCATTCGCGATTTTCTTACCCGCGCTCTTACCGAATCCGGCTTTGGCGTCGACGCCTGTTCCCAGGGCAGCGAAGCCGAGCGGCTCGCCCTCGAAGGCGTCCACGACGCCCTCGTCGTCGATCTCAACCTCCCCGACGGCGACGGCCTGGATCTCATCCAGCGCCTCCGCTCCCAGGGCGTCTCGTCGCCGGTCCTCATCCTCTCCGCCCGCCGCTCCGTCGATGAGCGCGTGCTCGGTCTCGAACGAGGCGGCGACGACTACATGACCAAACCCTTCGCCGTCGCCGAACTCCAGGCTCGTCTCCGCGCTCTGCTGCGCCGCAGCACCCCCGGCCAGTCGGAAACCACCCGCCTGCACGTCGCCGATCTCGAAATCGACCTCATTCGCCGCGAAGCGCGCCGCGCCGGCGTCGAGCTCCAGCTCACCCAGCAGGAGTTTGCTCTGCTCGAATACCTCTGCCGCAACGCCGGCCGCGTCGTCACCCGCGCTATGGTCCTCGATCATGTCTGGAAGATGCGCATCGACACCTCGACCAACATCGTCGATGTCCACATCCACCGCCTGCGCAACAAGGTCGACCGCGATTCGCAGCGTCCACTCATCCGCACCATCCGCGGCGTAGGATACTTACTCCGCGAATAGCGCATGATTTCCCGACTTGGACGTTCCTTCTATCGCACCGCAGCATGGCGCCTGGCCCTGCGCACCACCCTCGTCTTCGCGGCTGGCAGCGCCGCCGTCTTTCTCGCCATGTACTTCATCGTTGCGCGCACCGTGCGTGAGCGCAGCGATTCGTGGCTTACCGGCGAGAGCGAAACCCTCCGCCAGGTCGCCGTCAGCACACCGCGCGACGCCCTCTACGACCGTATCGTTGAAGAAGTCGCCGAACTCGCCACCCAGGAATTTTCCTGGGACAACGGCCAGCACACCGGCGGCAATACCGTCTTCTTCGCCCAGATCGGCAACACCTCGAATCCCCCGCTGTGGGTTGGTCCCAGCAATAGCGCCGCCTTCCTCGCACTCCTGCGTGCCCTGAACGTCCCGCAGCACCAGGCCGTGAGCCTCCGCGTCGCCGGGTTTCCCGAGCCGTTCCGCGTCGTGGCTGTCGACGTCGCCCCAGGCGCCGGACGCATCTACCTCGGCCTCCTCGATCGCGGCGCAGAACATCTCCTCCGCCAGCTCCTTCTCCGCTTCTTCCTCGGCTGGGTCTTCATGGTGGCCTTCGGCTTCCTGCTGACTCTTCTCGGGCTCCGCCGTATGCTCAAACGCGTCGACGACATTACCGGCGCCGCCGCCAGCATCCGTTCCGACGACCTCAGTACCCGCGTCCCCATCGGTACCCAGCACGACGAAATCGCCCGCCTCGCCCGCACCTTCAACAGCATGCTCGACCGTGTCTCCGCCTCGGTCAATCAGCTTCGCACCCTCACCGACTCCGTTGCACACGACCTCAAGAGCCCCATCACTTCCGTGCGCGGCAGTCTCGAAATCGCTCTGTCTCTCGACGACCGCGAGCAGTCTCAGGACCTCATTGCAAGCGCCATTGAAAACCTCGACCGCCTGTCCGAGGTCATAACCACCTCCCTCGACCTCGCCGAAGCCGACGGGGGCGCCCTCCGCCTCCGCCGCGTCCCCATCGACCTCAGCGACCTCGTCCATCGCGTCGCCGAACTCTACGCGCCCGCCTTCGCCGACCGCCACCAGCAGCTCACCGTTACCGCCCCGCACACCGTCACAATCAGTGCCGATCTCTCCCTCTGCACGCGCCTCCTTTCCAATCTCATGGAGAACGAACTCCGTTACGCCGGCCCCGGAGCTCACGTCTCTATGACCGTCTCCGCTCAGCACTCAACCGCCTGCATTATCGTCGAAGACGACGGCCCTGGCTTCCCCGCTGATCTTCTCCCGCGCGTCCTGCAGCGCTTCGTCAAAGGCCGCGACTCCCAGGGCCACGGCCTCGGCCTGGCCTTCGTCAGCGCCGTCGCCCATGCCCACGCCGGACGAGCCACCGCCAGCAACCGCGCCGCCGGCGGCGCCCAGATCGTGGTCGAATTCCCCCTCGCGGGCGCCGGCTCGGTCACTGGCGAAGATCGTCTCCCGACAATCTTCTGACATCGCCTTGACACCGCGTCCAAAAACGCCTCCCATCATGAAGAACAGCGGCACTCGTCCTCAGCCTCCGCCGCCGTATCCCAGCTTCAGTGCCAGGGCTGCGCTGTCCATCCCAATCCCGAGAGCTGCATGCATATCCTTGCCACCGCCACGGCCTTCCCCGAGCACTACATCACGCAGCGCGAATTTCTCGACGCCCTGCTTCCCTACTGGGGCACCGATCCCAAACTCGCCTCCATCATTGAGCGCCTCCACCTCCGCACCGGCGTCGACGGCCGCTACTTCTCGCGCCCGCTCACTGACTACCTCGCCCTCGACACCTTCGGCAAAACCAATGACGTCTGGATCGATACTGCCCTTGACCTGGGCCAGCGCTCCATCGAGTGCGCCCTGAAACAGGCCGGCCTTCATGCCGACCAGCTTGCTGCCATCTTCTTCGTCTCCGTCACCGGCATCGCCAGCCCCTCCATCGATGCGCGCCTCGTCAATCGTATGTCCCTCTCCCCGCACATCCGCCGCAACCCCATCTTTGGCCTCGGGTGCGTCGCCGGAGCCGCCGGCCTTTCCCGCGCCGCCGACTACGTCCGCGCGTATCCCGATCACGTCGCTGTCCTTCTCTCCGTCGAGCTCTGCTCCCTCACCTGGCAGCGCGACGACAAGTCCATCGCCAATCTCATCTCCGTCGGCCTCTTCGGCGATGGCGCCGCCGCCGTCCTGGTTGCAGGAGACAAAGCAGTAGGCGAACAGGTGCCCCTCCGCGGCCCTCGCATTCTCGCCTCCGACCGCGTTTTCTACCCCAACACCGAACACGTCATGGGTTGGTCTGTCTCCGAAAAAGGCTTCAATATCGTCCTCTCCCCCGACGTCCCCAAAGTCATCGTTGATAATCTCGGCCGCAACGTTGACGACTTTCTCGCCGCGCACAACCTCACCCGCAACGACATCGGCTCCTGGATCATGCATACCGGTGGCCCTAAAGTCCTCGAAGCCACTCAGGAAGCCCTCGGCCTCTCCCGCGACGACCTCGAAGTCTCCTGGGAAGTCCTCCGCCGCGTCGGCAATCTCTCGTCGGCCTCCGTCCTCGTCGTCCTCGACGAGATCATGAAGCACCGCCGCCCCGCGCCCGGCACCAAAAGCATCCTCGCCGCCATGGGCCCGGGCTTTAACGCCGAAATGCTCCTCCTCGAATGGTGACCTTGCGTAACCACCACTGTGACGTATTCATCGCCGGAGCAGGTCCTGCCGGACTCGCCGCCGCCATCGCCCTGCGCCTCCGCGGCGCCGACGTCCTCCTGGCTGACGCTCGCCATCCCCCTATCGACAAACCCTGCGGCGAGGGCCTCATGCCCGACGCACGCCGCGCCCTCGCCGCCCTCGGAGTCTATCCCGATCCTCACGGCCTCCCTTTCGCCGGCATCGCCTTCGCCGACGCCCACGCTCGCGTCTCCGCCAGCTTCCCCACCTTCCCCGGAGTCGGCCTCCGGCGAACCACGCTCCACCAGCTCCTCTGCGAACGCGCAGCCGCGCTCGGCGTCCGCTTCGCCTTCAACACCCCGGTCATCCTTGGCGCCAACCAGCCCCCCACGCTCGCCGGCCACTTTGGCTCCAGCGCAGTCCGCGCTCGATGGATCATCGGCGCCGACGGCGCCTCATCCCGCCTTCGCACGTGGGCTGGCCTCGACCGCGCCCGCCCAGGCATTCGCCGCTTCGGCTTCCGCGCCCACTTCCGCCTCGCCCCCGGCGTCCCACCGCCCACCCACGTTGAAGTCCACTGGGGACCCCACGGTCAGGCCTATATCACCCCCGTCGCCCTCCACGACGGCCGTGCCGAACTCTGCATCTCCGCCATGACCCGTGACCCGCATGCGCGCCTCCTCCAGATCCTCGACACCCTCCCCACGCTGCGCGACCTCCTCCGGGGCGCCGAGCCCCTCACCGCCGAGCGCGGCTGCCTCACTCTCACCCGACGCTTCCCCCGCGTCACCCGTGCCCACCCCAGCCTCGGCAACGTCGCTCTCATCGGTGACGCCTCCGGCTCCGTCGACGCCATCACCGGAGAAGGCCTCGCCCTCGCCTTCCGCCAGGCCCTCCTCCTCGCCGACTCAATCGCCGCCGACAGACTCGACCTCTACGAATCCCGCCACCCGGCCCTGCTCGCCCTGCCCCAGCGGATGGCCCGCCTCCTGCTCCTGCTCGACCGCTGTCCTCGCCTCCGCACTCGCACTCTTCACGCCTTCTCGACCCACCCTTCCCTCTTCCGATCCCTCCTCGCCGTCCACGTCGGCGAACAACGCCTCTCCAGATTTCTGCTGCTCCACGGCCCCTCCCTCGCCTCCCGAATCGCCCTCCCGAGCGCAGAATGGTCCTCGTGACGTGAACCCGTCGGCAATGCGGAAACAGAAATGTCATTCTGACCGCACCACGGCCAGGATCTCGCCAGCGCGTGAGGAAATCCATCGGGCGCAGGTGGAATAATCCCGGGTTCGCCCAGTGGCCAGATCAACTGCCGCCCCGCACAGTGGAGGAATTGGGGAAGCGCCACACGCCATCGCGAGCGATATACTAACCCCTACCCTTCCCATCGCCGGGATGGCGGAACTGGCAGACGCAGCGGACTCAAAATCCGCCGAGACAACCTCTCGTGGGGGTTCGACCCCCCCTCCCGGCACCAGCTTAAGTAGCTGACAATAAAACAATTAAATGGTAAGTTTTGTGGCATCTGCTTTTTGCCATTTCTTTGTATTGGAGCCCCGGTGCATGTTCTGGTGCATGTTGGCTTGGCCCGTGCCTGTCCCGGCGATCCGGTCAACCACTGACTGGGTGTGCTGCGGTGATAGGTGGGAGTACCGAGCGGCCTGGCTCATGGTCTTATGTCCGGCGGCTTCCATGATTTCGCGGGTGGTTGCCCCAGCCATGGCCAGCCAGGAACAGAACGTGTGGCGCAACCCATGCCAGGTCAGGCGCGGAATCTTCGCCTCGGCGACCGCTGGCTCGAACCAGGAGCGAGTGTCGAACCGCTCCAGCTTGCGATCGACGACGTCCTTCCGCTCCTCGCGTGGGAAGATGCGGCCGGTCCTCTTCTGATCGGGACGCCGGACGGAGTCGATGGCGGCGATCGCGTCAGCGTTCAGGTGCACGGTTCGCCCGTCGCCGTTCTTCGATCGGTCGAGTTCGATAGCGCGGCGGTCGCTGGCGTATTGCGACCACTCGACGGTGTACTGCTCTGAGAGTCGCATCCCGGTGTGCGTCGCGACTATGAACTCAGCAAGATGCTCGGGAAAGCGTTTCCGGATAACGGCGTAAAGCTGGTCGTATTCTTCACGGCTCAGGAAGCGGAGGCGGCCCTTCGGCTCCTTCCGCTGCGGAATTAGGCGGGCCGGATTCGACGTGACCTTTTTGTTGGCAAGTCCCAGTTTGTAGGCGAGGCTGACGAGGGCCTTATACCTGTTGAACGTCGCAGGAGTGCTGCAGTGCTTCCCGAGCCAGGCCTCCAGCTCGTGGGGTGTGAGGGCGTCGGCGGCTTTGGATCCGAGAGCCTTCCGCACGATCCCGCCCCGGCTCTGGTAGCTGCGCTGGTCCCGGTGGTGCTGCATTCTGACGTGCTCTTCCATCAGATCGAGCAGGTCGGCGACCATCACCGGCGCGGTGCGTCGCAGTGGCGGCAGCTTCTGGCCGAGGCGGATCGCTGCCCGGCGGATGCGGTAGAGGTCGATGGCATCTCCCTTGCGTCCCACTTTCTCCCGATGCTGTTGGCCGTGCTCGTAGTAGTTGACCCACCAAACTCCGGATTTTGGTGGTCGTTCAAATACGCCGCGAGGTTTCTTTTTCTCTTCCGGCTTCGCTCTTTTCACGTTAACCTCCCGGTGCCTGTCCTTTGGGACTGACGAGAGAGCATAGTCCGCCGGGACGTGCATCGCAAGGAGAGTCGTTGGAATCCGGAGCCGGGGTAACCGGCTCGTAGTGGTTGGCGGCGGCGAACCGCACCAGTTCCGCGTGGGGGATCAGGACCTTCTTGCCGATCCGGCGTGTGCCTATCAGTTTCCTGGCGATGAAGTAGTCGAGGCTGCGGATGCTGACGCTGAGCTGCCGGGCCCCTTCCCGGCGGTCGTACAGGAGCCGTGAGGTAGATGACTGCGACGTGGTGCATGAGTGTGTCATGCGGATTAATACCCGTCATTCCCTGATTTCCGGGAATATTGAAACCAGAAAAGTCCGGAGTCTAGTGACGCTCCAGCACGAATGCGGAGGTCGGCCCGGTGTCGCGATCGCCGATGTCATGCCCTGGCGCACTTTGGTTAATACCCACGGCCAGAGAAATCCAGGGAAATTAAAAAAGGCCACCGGCAACGCGTTGGCCTTCTCGTCTGTGACCGGCGGTGAAATGGCATAGCCTCGGGGTCAGGGACTCAGAGTGTGTGGTCCATCAGCTTCGTCTCGTCCCCGTAGTTGTCGTCGCGCTCGGGGCAGTACCGCGCGACGTGCCCTTCCTCGCCGCACTCGTAACACCGGATGGCCTGACGAACGCGCGGCGGAGAGGAGCGCTCGTATCTGTCGCCGGGTTCGGGCAAGCAAGCCAGCGTCAGCTCGGCGTCACAGATGCGATGTACCTGGCGCTTGGCCTTCACCAGCAAAGTCTCCGGATGATCCGTGATGAGCGTCCGCTCCGCACCCACCGGATGCAGGCAGGAATGGAGGCACGCCTTCCCGCCATCGCCGTACTCGTAGATCCCCATGCCCTGCAGGGATGCACCCGCGTAGCGCATCAGACCGAGCTGATGGGCAGTGGCGATCCCCTGCTCCTTGAGCTTGTAGCACAGTTCCTTTTTGCGTTTTGCTTCCGTAGCGGCGGTGAAGAGGCGGTCCGCGCGGATCGAGGTCCACGCGGGCCAGTGTCCACGATGATCGGCCCGCTTGTGGCTGGGCCGCGTGAGGGGTGGGAGACCGCTGGCCTTCTCGTAGAGGGTGGCGGCGCGGTCACGCTACCGGTGAGCGGACCGGGAAATTTCGCAGATGGCAGCCTAGAAGAGCGATCTGGCGGGCTGGCGGGCTGGTGTGCGGGGTCATGCTGCACCCCCGGCCAGCATCTGCGTCGGCCACTCGGTCTGATCGTCCCCGCTGTGTACGATCGCATAGCGGTACCCCAGCCTGCGTGCCTCCTCCAGCATGGTCTGCAGTGCCTCGTCGGATGAGGGACTGGTGATTTTGTAGTCAGCGTGAAGGTTCCCTCCAATACCGATCCGGGTATCAGTAGTGTCATCCTCCCCCACCAGGAACACACCGGACTCGATGCACTCACCCTCCATGGTGCGCCAATAGTACGCGCTGCGCTCCCGGATGCAGTCGTTGCCGTCCGGCGGCAACTCGATGAGATGATCGACCCACAGATCAGCGCCCCCGCACCTCAGAAAGATGTCTGCCTCACTCGTCACGTCGCGTGCCTGCATCCGCCGGATCCGCTGGCGGATAGCGTCCTGTTTCTTCTCGTTCATGTCGCACTGCTCACTGCGCGGACTGATTGGTGTGCATCCGACCGGCGGGTTAAACGTGGCGTCTGTCTGTCCGATACCTGTTTTTCTCGGCATTTTCTTACCCTTTCGCCTTCTTCCCTTTCCGTTTTGCCTTCACCCTTGGTTCTGGGGTCAAAGGTTTCTCACTGGAGATTTTTTCGGTTCCCCTCACCCGACGGCACCAGCGGGAGGTGCATGGGTCGTAATACCCATGGCCAAGGGATTTCCGTGAATATTCTCCAGATTTATTTTTTGGGCAGCATCTTCCTTGCCGTGTGTGGCAGTGTCTCCATCACGGCCACGTCGACGACGTCATGGCCAGCGGTCGAGGCACTTCAGTCCTCGGCCCGTGGCGCTGAGAATTGGCTCGTCGAACACGGGGCAGCCGGGCTGCCGGTTATCATCGATCGCTGGCGAGCCGTCATCCCTCCGCGCTCCAGGAACTCCTCGGCGCTCAGATAGTGCTTCGGAAACCTGGATTCGGGCTCCGGCGGGCGATCGTTGCTACGACCGATGATGAAGAGCCACTTCTTGCCAAGAAAAGCTCCCATGGCTTCGGGGTCCCGGCTTTCAAAGATTGCGCCGCACTCAGCCCGAAATGTCTCCAGGTCGTTGCAGCCCTCAAGATCGTGAAGCTTCTTCAATGCCTCCTTGAACCAGAATGGGTACACATCATCGGCGGTGAGTCCCCATTCCGCCGGGTCGGTACCAAGGGGGCAGTCCGCAAATTTCGGAGATGACAACGCCAGCCATGTCGCGTTGTCATACTGCCATTCCGGTGTGGCCTTGAGTCGCTCTTCGCGCTCCTTCACTGAAGGTGGGTCCAAGCCCCACGCCTTGTTATCCGCGTCGGTCAGCTCGGCATCATCCGTCCGCCGGTAGAAGGGCACCGAAGGCCACCGTCCTGTTTTGTCGAAGAGCAGCTGGCGCAGTTCTCCAATGGTGTGATCCGCGCAGTCACTGGAAAAGCACTTGAAGCCGATACGATCCGGACCCAGGATGATCGCGGTGTGCGTTGGGTCATTCTTGTGCATTCGGCCCGCAAAGGGGCAGGTGATGAAGAAATACAAATCGTCGCCCCTCTGTTCCTCGTAATGAAGTTCAAGGATGGCCGGATACTCGTCGATCAGGTTCTGCACTCCCTCCTCGTCGATGACCAGTTCACGATTCTCTGTGACCTTGCCGATCCTCTGTTGAACATCCTCGAAGCCGAATTTCCGAGCCAGCCGGTAGATCATCGGACCATGCTGGACGGGAACCCACTTCTCCGGGTAGCTGAGAACGTGAGCGCGGCGATGAGGGCGCTGCGGTGTGTTCTCGCCCTTCTGGTTCAGAGTCCCGGGCAGGCGGCTGATGCGAGCAGGATTATGCACGCAGATGTCGACCTTCGCGCCTGTTGTATCGAACTCATCCGCCAGCGTCTTGAGCACGTAGCGCCACGCGTCACTTGCTGCGTCGTAACCGGCACCCTCGCCGCGATAGAGCAGATGCACACCGTTACCACTGTCAACCCGGATCGGTTCCGGCCAGCCCGTTTCTGTAAGGAACGCCTGTACCTTTTCAGCAACCGCAACCGCCTCGGCCTTCTCCACGTCAGTGCTGCACACACCCGAGGGACGCACAGGATCGACGTCAATCAGATAGAGGGTCCGACCTGCAACGTCGGAGCCCCGCGTGGTGCGGCTGGCCCTGCGGCAAACGCGATTGATATGCTCTCCGCCGATATACGAAGCGTCGGGCTTCAATACGTTCAGCGTGTAATAGATCGCAGTCGCATACCCCTTGGCTTCACCTACCTCTGCATTGCAGGCCATCAGACCGAAATCGTTGAAGCGACCACTGGCCCAGCTCCCATCAGGTGCTGCTGCACGCAGTTCCACGATGGAACCTGCCGGGAAGGCGAATCTAAGGAACTCCTCCGTCTCATCAAACATCACCCGCTCCTATGCGCGGTTGATCCGGATCCCAGCGCAGCGTAAACGCCGACCCTTGTCGTCTTCCTCTTCTTCCAGGAGACCTTCATGAACAAGGGCTTTCCGATTGCGCGTGAGGGTGGTGGCCCCGTATTTCCGGTGCCAGTTGTGTTTTCGCGCCAGGTCACGGAATCTTGCAAACCTGTTGGGATGCTCCTTGTCCCAAGCCTCCAGGGCCTCCATGATCGTGTGGCTGACAACCGCGTCGATGTTCTGCGCCTCGGAGGGCGCATAGTACGCACGGACACGCTCCTGCCACTCCGCGAACCGGAGGGCCGCCGCTAAGCACTCGGTGCCTACTTCGCGGTCCCCATTGACTGCAGCCGTAATGACGGCGACGCGCAACGCAATCTCGCCGATGCGACCACGTCGGTGACCCTCTCCCGCTGATTTGCGCCATTCATCTACCGTCCCATATGTGGCAGCAGGAACCTCGACGGGATGCGCCAGATGTTCGGGAGCGGGCAGGTCGTCTTCTTCAGAGACTCCCAGACACTCAGGCAGTGGCACTTGCCACTGATCGTCCCACTGCCAGTCACGCGGACCCGGACAAAAAATGAACCGGTCGTAAAGTCCGGCGCAGGTTGCTGACCCGAACGAGTCGGTGAACTCCTCATCGTCGGCGGCCTTCAGCGCTCCGAGGATGGACAAACGAACAGTGATGGTATGGTCCCCCGATTTGTCCGCAGATCCCGCCGTGTCCTGGTAGTAGAGCGAACAGAGCGTGGGGGCTAAACTCGAACCTTTGATCTTGATCTTCGCCAGCATGTCGCGTATTTCATCCTGTACGAGGACCCAAGACTTTGCGTCACCGGGGAGGGGCGGCACAGATCCACCATCCTCATCCGCAACTTCGAACATCCGATACAAACCGCGATCGGAACCTGGTGTCGTCATTTTGAAATGTTGTGACGCACGAGGAATCGCCAATTCGAGTGTTTTCCGAGCGCGATTAATGGTGCGACTCTTTCCGTCCCCTGCTGCTCCCACCAACGCGGTGTATAAGGTCGGGCGAACCGCCTCGCCCGATGTTGGTGCCATCCTGACGCCGATGCCAGCGCAGAGTGTCAGGACGGCGGTATAGGCCCAGCCGAGTGGGGCCTGAAGCGTCCGAGCAAGTTCACCAGCACGACCATACATCACCGACTCGGGCATCATAAGAAGTGCGTCAACTCCTGATGCTTTGGAGGCGATGGCCGGAGTCGCGGCGTTGGATGGCCAGTCCACGGAACCATCAGAGCGCACCGGGAAACGGATCGCTGCGGCGGTCATTGCCCAACCCCCTTCGCATCAGCGACGCAGAATGTGCTCATTCCGTCACTGCCTTTCCGGCGAGCCAGCAGACCCCGCCGGACGAGACGCTGCGTGCTGGCCTGCAGAGTGTAGGGACTGCTGTTTGTTTCTTCGGCGAGCTGCGCAAAGTTCAGCGGTGTAGTTGATCCGGTCACTGCAATCATGATGAGTTGCTCGGTGGGTCGAAGCTGGCGATGATGCCTCATGTCGATCTTCTCCTCGGAGGCCTAAACGCCCCCACCGTGTTAATACCGGTGTAGGTGTCTGGACCAGTAATTGCGGAAGCTTTTTTTTGCGCCCGCAAACATGAGGCCGGAAGACGATTTTGTGGGATCTGCAAGAGAATCGCGGAAGTTACTGGAAACTAGTACTCTGACCGCGTGATGGTGTACCTGAACAGGCACTTGGCAAGGACTGAAAACGGCCTGAACCTGGGGCCATGCGGAAATACCATCGTGTGCATGTGCATCT
>Ga0224555_1002434_pt1 | contig 21914 bp, 23 predicted proteins | sample 714S23034metaG_FD_180687 | JGI IMG/M metagenome (GOLD analysis project Ga0224555, IMG submission 180687) | Peat soil microbial communities from Stordalen Mire, Sweden - 717 S2 30-34 | ecosystem: Environmental > Terrestrial > Soil > Wetlands > Peat | place: Sweden: Norrbotten County, Stordalen...
GGAAAACTACCTGGTGCCCTCCGGAGCGACCTTCGCGGTAGATGTGCCCGGAACCACCGCGGTAGATGAGTCCGTGGTGAAGCCGCATGTGCGCAAGCCCTAGCTGCGGCTCCAATGAAGCACAAGGTTCCGAAGCCGGTAAAGGAGTCCGTCAAGCCCCTATCATGCAGTGAAGGGGGCTTGACGAACAGTAGATTCAAGTCCTCTTGCAATTCTTCGAGGTTGACCGGCAAGCTGGTCAGCCAGGAGGGAACTCTGACTACCCTCGCGACGGACTTCAAGAGGTACCTCGAATTGAGACCGGATGCTCACCTGACTCTGACCGGACATGCGGATGTGCGCGGATCAGTCAAGTACAACCAGGCGCTTTCCGAACGCCGTGTCGCGAGCACAAAGCAGTTTCTGGTTGAACATGGCGTTCCCGAAACCAAGATTGAAACGCTCGGCCTTGGCAAGGAAAATGACCTCACCGCGGCCCAGGTGGAAGATACGGTCAAACAGAATCCTGAGTTGAGCGACGCGGAGCGAGAGAAACTTCTCCACGAGCTGCCCATCGTTGTCTTAGCTAAAAACCGCCGTGTCGATGTCACCCTGAGCACCACGGGCCAACAATCGGTGCAACGGTATCCGTTCAATGCTGCCGATGCCTTGATTCTTCTCGAACAAAGGAATCTGACGCATGGCAAGAAGGCCGCGGCACATAAAAAGTAGCCACTTAAACCGCCGGAGCAGGCCTGCTGGCCTGCTCCGGCAGTAAAGACGGATCCCGTCTCCGGCGCAACATTCGACAGCGCTTGCGACACTCCTGTGGATTAGAGAAGAGTCGAGGGGTCTCGCGAAATCTGCGCAGCGCCATGGAAGTTTCGATATCTAGTGAGGGCGTCCGGGCAGCACAAAATGTTCCGCGCAGCGCGGCTCGTAAGAATCGCCTGGCATTTTGACGGGGCTGTCGTAGGGAGCGGGTTGGCCTTTGATCAGTCGCTGCGAGTAAAAGGCGCGGTTTCCGCATGCGCAGTAGGCGATACATTCGGTGACGCTGCCGCCGTAGGCGTTCACAAACCACGTCAGGTTGAGCATCTCTCCAAAGGGAATGGCGCGAAAGTCGAGATCAAGCCCGGCGACGAGAACGTCATGACCCGCATCGAGAAGGTAGCGCGCGAAAGCGAAGAGGCCTTCAACGAATTGGCCTTCATCGATGGCGATGCACTCGACTCGCTTGCCGATATTCTTTTCTGTTTCGGCAATAGCCTGCAGAACATCCCACGGGTTGTTGGATTTGAATTCGACGGCGTTCATTTTGCCGTGGCCCATGGGATTGCGGCTTTCGACGACGCCCGGACCGCCCTTGGTGTCGTCGCTGGGCTTGAGAACCATGACATATTGGCTAGCGTACTGACGCCGCATATCGGCGCGCCGCAAAAGTTCCGCGGTCTTGTTGCTTCTCATCGGCCCCAGAAGCAATTCCAACTTCCCTTGCATGTAATTCCCCCAAAGATGTAATGGTTCCCGGCTTCCCATCCTACCTCTTTCGGGGCTTGCAATGGAAACGTAGCGCGCCTAAAAGCCCATGATGTTATAGCCGCAGTCTACATACAGGATTTCGCCGGTGATGGCGCTGGAAAGGTTGCTGGCGAGGAACAGGGCCGCGCCGCCGACCTCCAACTGATCCACGTTGCGGTGCAGTGGGGCGCGTTCGGCGTGGGACTTGAGCATATCGCCCAGTGCGCCGACGCCGCGGGCGGCCAGGGTCTTGATGGGGCCGGCGGAGATGGCGTTCACGCGAATGTTTCGGGAGCCGAGGTTTGCGGCGAGATAGCGGACGGTGGATTCTAGGCCGGCCTTGGCCACCGCCATGACGTTGTAGTTGGGGACAACTTTTTCAGCGGCGTAGAAGGTGAGGGTCATGATGCTGCCGCCATCGGTCATCAGCGGCACGGCGGCGCGGCTGACGGCGATGAGCGAATAGACGCTGACATCGAGCGCGATGCGGAAGCCTTCGCGGCTGGTAGTGATAAACTCCCCGCGCAGCTCCTCGGCGGGCGCGTAGGCCACGGCGTGGACGAGAATGTCGATCTTGCCGCACTTCTTCCCGATGGCGGCAAAGAGCGACTCAATCTCCTGGTCGTTGGAGACGTCACACTGGAAGCCGGAAGCGCCGGGCAGCTCGGCGATAAGGTCCTCGGCCTCGAGCCTCATGCGGTCATTTTGATAGCAGATGGCCAGAGTTGCGCCGGCCTCGTGCAGTTTTTGGGCGATGCCCCAGGCAATGGAACGCTTGTTCGCCAGCCCAAAGACAACGGCTGTCTTACCTGCCAAATCAATCATGCTTGCTTATTTCCTCCATAGTCCGTGTTTCGGGGAAACCGGACATACCGTCCATTCAGAATATCAGAGCGGTTGTGCAATTTCGTGGATTGGCTGGCGCAGGGCAAGGCGGCTTTCTCTTCAGGAAAAAGCCGCTTGGGGTCATTGGTTTCGAGCGGGGGCGATTGGAGAACCGCTCAGCCTCCGAGGTCCACGAGCTCGACTTTGCCTACGGGCCAGCCGAGAAAGCGGGAGCCAAGGCGCTCGAACTTCTCGACCGAATCCGTGGCGAAGCAGCGCAGGGATTGCGGGGCTGTGGGGAGAGCCACAGAATCCTGCTGGCCGAAGAGGCGCACGGCAGTTTCGGCCGCGGACTCGGCGGAGTCGATGACTCTCATGCCAGGGGGCACGGCGCGCTCAATGAGTGAGCGCAGCAGCGGATAGTGGGTGCAGCCCAGCACCAGCGTGTCAGGGTTCATGCCCAGGGCGGCGGCTTCGGCGTTCAGTTCGTTGAGATAGATGCGGATGACCTCGGCGGTGACGGCCACCTGCGGTGGGGCAGACGCGGCTTGCGCCGCAGAGCCTCTAGTGACATCCGCGGTATCCGTCCAGCCCTCTTCGACCAGAGGCACCAGCAGCGGGCAAGCTTTTTCCAGCGCGCGCAATCCCCGAGTGCCGCAGGCGGCCGCGTAGGCGTGGCTCTGTACGGTGGCGTCGGTGGCGATAACCAGCACGTCACCGGTGCGGGAGGCGGCGCGGGCAGCCTCGGCGCCCGGCTCAATCACGCCCAACACCGGCACCGGCACCGCTTCCTTGATGGCGTCGAGAGCCAGGGCGCTGGCGGTGTTGCAGGCGATCACCAGGAACTCAGCTCCCTGCTCATTGACCAGGAATCTTGCGCTCTGAGCGGCGTAGCGAGCGATGGTGCGCTGGGACTTGGAGCCGTAGGGCAGGCGCGCTGTGTCGCCGATGAAGGCGAAGCGCGCGTGGGGCATATGGTTCAGCAGGGCGCGCAGCACAGTGAGGCCGCCGAAGCCGGAATCGAAGACGCCGATGGTAGAGGTTGTGGTGATTGTCTTGTTCTCAGGATTGCTCATGGGCGAATTTCCTCGGCCGGCATGGCATCAGCGGCCAGATAGGTGCGAGTCAGGTCGGCGTGGCCGGCAAGGGTAGAGCGCTGCGCGCCGTCCACGAGGAAGCGCACCTGGGTGACGCGGGGCAGGTTGGCGTGGAGAGTGCCGCAGATGGAGAGCACGGTAAGCATTTCAGTTTCGATGCCGGAAGGATGGTTGGCCGCAAAAGCGCCGCTGAGGTTGACAACCGCCAGTTGCGGACCGAATTGCGGCGTCTGTTGCGAGAGAGCGCCAGAGGGCGTGGTGCTGGATTCGCCGGACAAGATTACGACGGTCCTGGAATCTTCGAGCTTCGGTTTGGTGGTGGATGCGCCGGAACCGAGCTCGAAAGCAGGCAGCAAAAAGACCTGGATGACGGAGCTTCCGCCGCCAGGGACGGGGTGGGCGGCATCGGGGGCTGCATAGAGGTCGAGCAGCTTGCCGAGAACGGCGTGGGCGCGAGCGCCGGGGTCGGTGGGCAGCGGCAGGGAGAGAAACTGGGTGAGAAGGGAGCCGTCGCTGTCATTGGCTACCAGCAGGGTTGCCTGTTCGGAGGGCGCTATTTGAGGAGCGCTGGTGGGTGCCGAGTCCTGGCCTGCGATGAGCCGCTCATGAGCGCTCTGGCGCAGGTGCCAGAGTGTGACGCCCATGGCAACCGAGGCCACCAGCAGAAGGCCGAAGATAATTTTTTGGTGGCGGGGAATCACGGCTGATGGGCCTCCGTGCGCCATTCTACGAGCGCCGCCGCCAGCGCAGCGGCCACGCGCGCCTGGTAGTCGGGGTCGCCCAGCCCGGCGGTCGTTTCATGCAGAGCACTGCGCTCCGGGGCGATTTCGACAGCTGCCGCGGGACAGGTCATGCTATCGACCACGGGCAGAGTTGTGCGGACAAGAGTGGTGCTCATGCCGGCTTGCAACAGAGCAGAGTTGACGACGCCTGCGAGCTTGAGCGAACGAGCGAGCCAGGCGCCTTGAGCGGTTTTCCAGGCGGGGAAACGCACGGGCTGCGCTGGAGCCAGCGAAGAGACAAACAGGTGAACGCCCGAGCCGGCCTCGGATGCGTGGAGACTCAGGCATGCCTGCGCAACAGCGTGGTTGGCGATCTCCGCACGCTTCTCCGGCTCGACGACCGCATCCGACTCGCGGGTGGTGACCACCTCAATGCCGCGCGCCACGAGGAGCGAGCGCAGCCGCGTGGTCAGCGCCAGGGTGAAGGTCTTTTCAAACTGGCCATCGGTCAGGCGACCGCCGGTTTCATCACCGCCGTGGGCCGCGTCGAGCACCACGACAAAGCGGGCCTGTGGGGCAGACGGAGCCTGCTGCGCGGCAGCTAGTTGCGCGGCCGCCGCGAGGGAGCAAATGAACAAGAATGCTCGGAACGCCCGGCTATAGGGTGCGTGAAACGAGCTGATTTTGAGCTTAACCGGCAAAATATCTTCCTTTGCGGCATATCTTCCCCCATTTTACTGAACTTATGTACGAGCAAAAGCGTCGTTCATCTCTATTTCTTCTGCTTGGATATGCTGAGCGCGAACCTGCTTGCCAGAAGCTGCCCCTCATCGCTGTTAAGCGCAGTCAGACTCATATCCGAAACTGTTGACGTCTCAGTTTGAAAGAAGATGTTCTTCACCTCAAAGTAATAGACACCTCCAGCTTCAGCCGTGAAGCTACTTGCGCCAATCTTGCCACCTTGACCAAGGCTAATTTGCCCTGTAGCCGCCCCGACCAGCACGCCCGCAAGGATTCCCGATCCGCCAGGCTGCCAGCTTGCGCAAAGATGATGCACTCCGGGATCTACATAAAAATAAAGATAAGAGTTGCCGTGTGTGGCTCCCACCCATTTGCCATCCAAGCCCACTCTGGTGGTGGGTTTTGGGACCGAGCTGTAATTCGAATCATCTTCAATGAAATAGACCAACGCTTTGCCGATTTCCGGTTGGGCAGGATTCTGACCGTTGTCTGTTTTCACACTGAATTTGACTGCCGAATTGCCACAACCGGGCGATCCCACAGTAGCCGCGCTGTCTTGCGCCAAAACCGGTAATGAAAGCAGAGCGAGCGCGAATACAAATGCCTTGATGGACATTCTTACCATTGAATTCACCTCTTTCTTACTTTCTTTAACGGGTTCCGATGGAATTAGTTGCGGGAAATTCAAAAAGTTGTGAATCCTTTATGGCGCGATAGAAGGCGTGACCTTTCAAAAGATCGACTTATGCAGTGGCTCCTTAGTCCAACGCATAAATCGTCAAACCGCTGAGCAGCTTGGGGAAGAAGTCGGTGGCTTTTTGCGGCATCACGTCACCGGCAAAGGCTACGTCCTTGAGTTGCTCCATGGAAACGGGATTGGTGAGGAAGGCAACGTTGGCATCGCCTGCGCGAACCTGCTCGACGGCCTCGGCCGCATCGCGCAGATAGCGCAAGTTGGTTTGCTCGCGAACTTTTTCCGCGTCGAGGCCGAGCAGACGGTCGAGCACGATGGAGTGCAGACAGCTCAAATCGAGCGAGCGCTGGCGCTCGGGCAGGTGAGCCAATGCTGCGGCCACAGGCTCGGGTTTGGAACGCAACAGCAAAGCTCCGGCCCGAGTTACAGCGATGAACGCCGTTCCTTGCTGGCGAGTCAGCGTGTCGATATAACTCGATGCGTCAGACGCAGGCAGTGAAATGACGGTGAAAAACTCTTCGGCGGCGCGCGTGAGGGCGGCTGAGTCAAAGTCAGCCAGGCTGTGAACCACGCGATGCGTCGGCAGAATCACCAGTCCGTCAGAGTCCATGTTGACGAAGGTCATCATGGCTGCGGCCTCAGGGTAAACGGGCTGCGGCACCCCGGCGGCGTTGGATTCGATTTTTGCCGGCGCATGTTCTTTGGAGTAATTCAGCGCGGTCTCGTAGCGGTGGTGGCCATCGGCGATGATGAGCTTCTTGTCGGCCATGGCAGCGGTCACCATGCTGATAGTGGCCGGATTGCTGATTTTCCAGAGGCGGTGGAGTACGCCGTACTCGTCGGTTGCCTCGGCATCGGCGGGACCTGCGCCGTCGTACAGAATCTTCTCGACGCTGGCAGCCGGGTCGGAGTAGAGCATGAAGATTTGCCCGAAGTGCGCGTGCGTGGCCTTGAGCAGATTGAGCCGGTCGCTTTTGGGTTTGCTGAGAGTTTGCTCGTGGCGGAAGATAACCTTTTCGGCGTAGTCGTGCAGTTGGCCGAGAGCGATGAATCCGCGCCGTTCTTTGACGATCTCCGTGCCAGGCACTTTGAAACGCTGCGCATAGGCGAAGATGCACGGGGCATCGTCCTGCGCCAGCACGCCCTGCTTGCGCCAGGCGGTGAAGTCACGCGCCGCGCGGGTGTAAACGCTCTCTCCGCGTTCGGCGTCCGACTGCTCCGGCAGGCCCAGGATGATGCGCACCAGATTGAACGGGCTGCGATGGTAGTAAGCCTGCTGCATGGAGGGAGAAATCTTGTCATAGGGCTGGGTTACTACGTCCTCGAGCCGAACCTTGGAGGGATTGTAACGCCAAGCGCGAAAGGGGAAAATATGAGCCATGAGGAGGGTCTTGCTCCCTGATGCAGAGGTGAAATTTACGCTCGAAAGCCCCATCCCGCACACTCCGGGACCGTTGCGCGCATGGGTCGATTGTATCGCAGCGGTCTTTGCGGCCTTGCGCAGCCGTTCCACAGACTGACCCGCGGCGGCAAGTGGCGTAAAGTGAAGTTGAAGGCCAATCCTCGACGGGATTGCCTCAGTTTATCTTCCATGATTGCACCGTTTTCCATGAGCTTTCGCCATAATGCGGTTTTCGCGCTTCTTTTTGCCGGCGCGGGTCTGGCGCTCGCCGCGCAACTATCGGCGCCGGCTACGCAAACTCCGGCCAAGGCTCCATCCCTCACGGTGGATCGCGACCCGGTGCGCTCACCCGATGGCGAACCGCCCGCTCCTCCGGCTCTGCGCAAGTTGGGTGAGGGCTACGTTCTGCACACCGACGTCGAAGAAGTGGCGCTCAACTGCACGGTACTCCAAGGAAAAGAGCCGGTCCCGGACCTGAAGAGGGAAGACTTTCAGGTCTCAGAGGACGGCGTTCCGCAGACACTCATCAGCTTTTTGCACACTGACCTTCCGGTCTCGATTGCGCTGGTGGTGGACAACTCCGGCTCGATGAGCAGCAAGCGCCGGTCGGTGAACAAGAGCACGCTCGACCTGATTCAGGCTTCCAACCCCCAGGATGAGGCTTTCGTTGTGAACTTTTCCGACGAGGCCTTCATCGATCAGGATTTCACCTCCGACGTGAACAAGCTGCGTGAAGGGCTGAGCCACATTGAGGCGCGCGGTGGAACGGCGCTCTACGATGCCGTGACGGCCTCGGCCGACAAGCTGGCGAGTGACGCCCGGCACCCCAAGCAGGTGCTGATCCTCATCACGGACGGCGAAGACAACGCGTCAACTCTCAGCCTGGAGCAGACCATCCGGCGAGTTCAGCAGCTCTCCGGGCCGGTTATCTACTCGATTGGATTGCTCTTTGGCGACGATGTAAGCCGCGCCGAGATGAAGCACGCGCGGAAAGCCTTGGAAATGCTCTCCACCGAGACAGGCGGCATGGCGTTTTTTCCCAAGAACATCGAAGAAATTGACGAGATCGCCGCCGAGGTGGCGCGCGACATCCGCAACCAGTATATGCTGGGGTACCACTCGACCAAACCGACCAGCGAGCCAGGCTTCCGGCGGGTGGAGGTCACGGCCGAGGCCAAACACCACGGCAAGCTCAACGTGCGCACACGCACCGGCTACTTCCCAGTAGCGAGGGTCGTCACGCAAAATGCCTTTCCGGAGAGGAAGTAGTCTGGGCGTACGTCCGGCGTTATAAACTGGACCCCGCATGGAAACCACACGTTTTAACTCATCCGCACTGCGCATTGCCGCCGACATCACGCAACTTGTAGGCTCGACGCCGATGCTCGAACTGACGCGAGTTGCGCCGCAGCCGGCGGCCGCCGTCTTTGCCAAACTTGAATTTCTCAACCCCGGCGGCAGCATCAAGGACCGCGCCGCACTAGGCATGATTCTGGACGCCGAAGCGAGGGGGCTGCTGCATCCGGGGTCTACGATTTTGGAGGCCACGGCAGGCAACACCGGCGTCGGGCTGGCTCTGATCGGGGTCAATCGCGGCTACCAAGTGAAGTTGTTTGTGCCCGAGGGTTTCGCCGAGGAGAAGTGCATTCTGATGCGCGGCTTCGGCGCGGAGGTGGTGCGCACGCCCGTGGATGAGGGCATGGGCGGCGCGATTCAACGCGCGCGCGAGGCAGGCGCGGCGATTCCCGGCTCGTTTACCGCGCTGCAGTTTGAGAACCAGGCCAACCCGCGGTATCACCATGACACCACGGCAGCGGAGATCTGGGAGCAGATGGAGGGCCGCGTAGACGCCTTCGTGAATGGCGTCGGGTCGGGCGGAGCTTTCTCCGGCGTGGCTCGCTTTTTGAAAGAGAAAAATCCGGCGGTGATTACCGTGGCCGTCGAAACCGAAGGCTCCATCCTGCAGGGAGGCACGCCGGGCAAGCACAAGGTGGAAGGCATCGGCGTGAGCTTCATCCCCGAGACCTTTCATCGCGAGGTTTGCGACCGGATTGTGAAGGTCAGCGACGAGGATGCATTCGCCATGGTCAAGCGCCTGGCCGCCGAAGAGGGGTTGGTGGCTGGCTCCAGCTCCGGCGCAGCGGTGTTCGCGGCGGTCGAGTTAGCGCGCGAGTTAGGGCCGGGCAAGCGCATTGCCACGATTATTTCGGATTCGGCCGAGCGGTATTTGTCGAAGAAGATCTTTGAGGGCGGAGTATAGGGACGCGCCGCACGACAGAAACGTTGCACCCTGCCGCGATAAGCTAGAAGCCAGAGGCAAAAAGCTGATCATGTCCAACTACAAATACGCGACCCTCGCCGTTCATGCGGGGCAGTATCCCGACCCGCTGACGGGCGCTGTGAATGTGCCCATTTACCTTTCCTCGACTTTTGAGCTGACCGGCATCGGCACGGACAGGGGCTGGGACTACTCGCGCGCCGGGAACCCCACGCGCGACCGGCTGGAAGAGGCGCTGGCCGCGCTGGAAGGCGGGACGAGCGGACATGCGTTTGGCAGCGGCATGGCGGCCATCTACGCGTTGGTGGCCACGCTGCACACGGGAGACCACGTGATCTGTTCGCACAATGTGTACGGCGGGACTACGCGGCTCTTCAATCTGATCGTGCGCCACTACGGCATCGAAATCGAATACGTGGATACGAGCAGCCCGGAGGCCGTGGCTGCCGCCATACGCCCCGCGACGAAGCTCATTCACATTGAAACGCCGACCAATCCGCTGATGTCTCTTACCGACATCCATGCGATCAGCGAGATTGCGCACGCCAAAGGCGTCGAAGTGAGCGTGGACAACACGTTCATGTCACCGGTGCTGCAAAGTCCGCTGGCGCTGGGCGCAGACATGGTGATGCACTCGACCACCAAGTTTCTCAACGGCCACTCGGACGGGCTGGGCGGTGCGATTATCGGCTCGAAGCCGGAGCACAAGGAGCGTTTTCACCTGGTGCAGAAAGCCGCCGGTGGGATTCTGTCGCCCTTTGAATGCTTCCTGGTTCTGCGCGGCATTAAAACGCTGCCGCTGCGCATGAAGCAGCACGAGGAGAACGGCAGGGCTGTGGCGCATTTCCTCTCGACGCAGCCGAAACTGAGCCGCCTTGCATATCCGGGCTTGCCAACCCATCCGCAGCACGCGCTGGCGGTGAAGCAGCAGAAGGGCTTTGGCTCGATGATGAGCTTCGACCTGGGCTCGCACGAGGCCGCGGGACGGTTTCTGGGCGCGCTCAAGATCTTCCTTAGCGCCGAATCGCTGGGCGGGGTCGAGTCGCTGGCCTCGCACTCGGCCACGACAACTCACGCCGCGCTGAGCGATGCGGAGCGCACCACGCTGGGCATCACGCCGGGGCTGGTGCGGCTCTCAGTGGGCATTGAGGACAAGGACGACCTGATCGCCGACCTGGAGCAGGCGTTGGCGGCGGTGTAAGAGGGCTCTCATGGCTGCATCGACGCTTCTGCTCGGCATTGACACCTGCGGACCCACTGGTTCGGTAGCGCTGGGGCGGTGGTCGGGCCAGGCCATTGAAGTTTTAGGCCAAATTGAGCTGGAAGGACGCAACTACTCCTCTACTTTGGTGGCGGCTGTGGGCGAACTTCTGGTTGGGGCGGGGATGCGACTCGGCCAGCTGAACGCAATCGTGGCCGTGAACGGGCCGGGCAGCTTTACCGGCGTGCGCGTGGGGCTCGCAGCGGTAAAAGGCCTGGCTGAATCCGCGCGGATTGCGGTGGTCGCAGTTTCGCGGCTGGAGGTGCTGGCGGCGAAGGCAGGCGTTGCTTCGGCGGCTCTGGATGCACATCGACATGAGGTTTTTTTGCGGCTGGAAGCGGCCAGCGAGCAGGCATGGGAACTGTTGGCCGGGGTTCATGAGCTGGCAGCCGTCGATTCTCCTCCGGCGCGGATTGCCTTGTGCGACGAGGCTGCATCTGTGCTGATCGGTGAGGCCTGGCCGGCTGCGGAGCTTGTCAGTACCGCGGCACCTACCGCCGGCGATGCGCTTCGACTTTGCGCGCCGAGGGTGGCTGCTGGGGAATCCACGGACCTGGCGTTGCTGGATGGGCATTATTTGCGCCGGAGCGACGCTGAGATCTTCGGCGAGGCTGCAGCGCCGGGGCCGCAACGGACATGAATGCCGCTTTCACCTTCGTGCATGTCCGCCGCATGACGCCCGCGGACCTCGAACGGGTGATGGAGATCGCCGAGAGCCTGAAGGAAGCGCCTCGTTGGCCCCGTGCAGCTTTTGAACGAGCTTTGGACGCTGCGGCCCTTCCAAGACGCATTGCGGTGGTGGCCGAGGAAATTGCGAAAACCGAGGGCAGATTTCCCGAAGTGCTGCCGTCCGGGGCTGAAGCCCCCATTGATTCTGTCGGCCCTATGCGGGCGTTGAAACCCCCGCCTCCCTCCGGATCGAGTGCATTGGCGAGCTGCGCGGCAGGCGAAAGTGTGGAGGTCGTCGGCTTTGCCGTGGCCAGCCTGCTGCCGCCAGAGGCCGAACTGGAGACCATCGCGGTTGCTTCCGCGGCTCAGCGGCATGGTCTGGCGCGGCGGCTTTTTGCCGAACTGGCCACCGAGATTGGCGCGGCCCAGATTACAGAGGTCTTTCTGGAAGTACGCGCCTCGAATCAGCCGGCGCTGGGACTTTACCGGGGTTTGGGCTTTGCGGAAACAGGCCGCCGTGCGCGCTACTACCATGATCCGGTTGAAGATGCGGTTCTGATGCGCCTCCGCTTGAGGGCGGGTAATCCAACATTTCCAGACAAAGAACGCGCGTAGATATAAGGCACCCGCAACCGCAACCGCTGCTCCCGCAGCCTCTGCTCACCTATCGGCGCGGTGACGGTCAAACGAGCCTGGCGTGATTGCGGTCACGCAATAGGGCTGCCCAAGGCGAATTCCACAGGGAAAGGTTACTTTTGGTCCTTTTTGGACTTGCCGTTTGCGCCATGGCGGCGATATATGTAAGTGTTCCTTAATAAACGGAGGTGCTTGATGGATGAAATACAGGATTCCACGTTGAGCGCAGAAATAGATCGCCTGCATGCCGAACATCGTAATTACGCTCAACGGTTGGAAGAGTTGCTCCAAAAGCCCTATCTCTCGACGGAAGAACAGATTGAGGAAGTCAAGCTGAAGAAGCTGAAACTGCACGCCAAGGACCTGATTTTCGCCCTGGAACGCAGGCAGCCGGCTGTCGCTTAGGGTCTTGAAGCAACGGATGAACGCAGGCGGATCGCCCGAGCGCCCTTCAGGTGGGGCCTTCACAGGGCTTGTGTGTGCCTGAATACGCGCGCTGCCGGGTTGGCGCAATCGGCACGTGAGTGGAATCACCGTATAATCGTCTAGGACAATGGTTCGTGACGGTTACATCTACGGTTTGAGCTTGCTGGCTGTGGCGATTGTGCTGGCGTGGGCCACAGGCAACTGGGCGTGGAGCATAGCGCCGGTGCTTCTGGCGGCATTTTTTCTCTGGTTCTTCCGCGATCCCGAGCGGGCGATCCCCACAGGGACCGGCCTGATTGTCTCTCCCGGAGACGGGCTGGTGACCGAAACGGCCTCCATCACCACTCCCGATGGACCGCGGCAGCGGATCAGCATCTTCCTCAGCGTTTTTGACGTGCATGTGAACCGCTCGCCCATTGCCGGCGTCCTCACCAGTGTGCGCTACCAGAAGGGCCAGTACCTGAACGCGTTGAACCCCGCATCGGCTGACCGCAACGAGCAGAACATTGCCACAGTGCGCGGCGAGGACGGGGTTGAAATTACCTTCAAGCAGATTGCCGGACTGCTGGCACGGCGCATCGTTTTCAAATTGCGCGAGGGCGACAAGGTGGAGCGCGGACAGCGCGTGGGCCTCATCAAGTTTGGTTCTCGCGTGAACGTGCTGTTGCCCCCCGAGGCTGAATTGCGCGTGAGAGTGGGACAGCGCGTGAAAGGCGGCGAAAGCGTGCTGGCGGCTATAGCGGCTACCGTGTCAGCGGTGAATCAATCCATGAGCGCCAACGCGCTTCCAAACAAGTACGACGGAGGCCGCTCATGATGCATCGCGACGCCGCACAGGTAAAAGCCAATGCACGGGCGCAATTGCGCCGCGGCATGTTCGTCCTGCCTTCACTTTTTACAGTGGGCAACATCGCCGCCGGCTACTTTTCCATTACCGAGACCATCAAGTCGCTCATCGACGTGGGCAACGCGCATACGCATCTGGACTGGGCGGCCATCGCCATCCTTTTCGCCATCCCCTTCGACGCGCTCGACGGCCGCATCGCCCGCATGACCAACACGTGCAGCGACTTTGGCAAGGAACTTGATTCGCTGGCCGACGCGATTACCTTTGGCGTGGCGCCCAGCCTGCTGGCGCTCATCTGGGGCTTCCATTTTCTGCCAGACTCCATCAATCCGCAGTTGCACGAAAACATCTTCCACGCTGGGGCCTTCATCTGCTTTCTGTTTCTTATCGGCGGAGTTTCGCGGCTGGCCCGGTTCAACATCAGCCATGACGCGCAGCCGCGCAATCCGGGACGGCCGGATCGCAAGTATTTTGTCGGTATGCCGATTCCGGCCGCGGCGGGCCTGATTGCCGCTTGCATACATTTTGAGTACGGATATCCCATAGAGGCCTGGTGGGTCGCTCTTATCTGGCTGGGAATTGTGGGCACGACCGGATTTCTCATGGTCAGCACCTGGCGGTTCTGGTCTGCCAAGGAGCTGAACTTCTCGCGCCGTCATCCCTACCAGGTTATTTTTCTCATCCTGATCGCACTGTTTATCATCTTCAAGTTCTCCGAGGTGGTGATGTTTCTATGGGCGTTGGCTTACATGTTCAGCGGCATCTGGGCGCGGGCGGCCTACTCGTGGTCGCGGCGGCGGCGCAAGCAGCCGGCTGCAGCTTTGCCTGAACCCACCGCTGCCGAACCGGACCCGCTGAGCCGCTTGTAAATTTCGCCAATGAAGTAATCGAACAAGAGGACGCCTGTGTACAAGATTGCAATTACCGGAGCTTCTACCCTGGTGGGCCGGGAGTTGAAAGAAGCGCTGTCGGAGTCGCCCCTGGCGGCGTCCAACTTCTCGCTGCTTGATGAGGAAGAGGCGCAGGGCCGGTTGGACCAGGTGGGCGACGAGATCACCTTCGTGCAGGCCATAGAGCCGGACGCCTTCGACCACATCGATTTCACGTTTTTCTGCGGTACGGAAGACCTGACCCGCAAGCACTGGCGCGATGCGCTGCGTGCAGGCTCAACGGTGCTTGACCTCTCGGGCGCGCTCGACCAGGAGGCAGGTGTGCTGGTGCGTGCGCCTTGGCTGGGCTCCGAGGCGGTTACCGCTGATTTGTTTACCCCCGCAGTAGTTCCGGCTCACCCGGCGGCGCTGGCGCTGGCGCTGGTGCTTGAGCGGCTCCAGCAGACTGCCCCGGTCCGCGCGACATTTGCCACGCTGCTCGAGCCGGCCAGCGAATTTGGCCGCGCGGCGCTGGACGAGCTTCACCAGCAGACCATGAACCTGCTCAGCTTTCAATCGCTGCCGCGCGCGCTCTACGACGCGCAGGCGGCCTATAACCTGCTCGTTGGGCTGGGCGAGGCCTCGAAGGTCAACCTGGGCGCGGTCGAGGCGCGGGTTCGGCGCCACTACGACGCGCTCTCCGCCGGCCGCTGGCCCGCATTGGCTCTGCAGGTGGTTCACGCACCGGTTTTTCACGGCCACACTTTCTCGATTGCTATCGAATTGGAGCGGCCGGCGGAGATTGCAGCCATCGAAGAGGCTTTGAGCGGAGGCCATCTGGACCTGGTTCTCGAAGACACAGATTCGCCCTCGAATCTGGCCGCTACGGGGCAGAACGACGTGCTGGTCCGGTTGCGTCCGGAGCCGGGTACGCGCAACTCCAGCCAGGTCTCTCGCCTGTGGCTCTGGGCCGCGTCGGACAATCTGCGCCTGCAGGCGCAGAACGCCGTCGCCTGCGCCCTGGACCTGCGCCGACTAAGGCCGCAAGGGACAGTGCAGTAAACCGCAAGTCGCTGAGTTCCGAGCCTTCCGACTCATGTGCTGAAGACAGCTGTTCAACCCGAGTGCAGACCCTGTAATCTGCGCTGGAGTAGAATTCTGGTCCAAGGAGAAACCCATGAGATTCAACATCAGGGCTTTGGCGCTGGCGAGTGCAGTTCTGTGGGGTGGGTGCGTTCTATTGGTCGGTTTGGGCAACTTGATCATTGACGGATACGGCCAGCATTTCCTGGAGATGCTGTCATCCGTCAACCCCGGCTACCTTGCCACGCGCAGCGTTGCTGAAGTGGCAATCGCGACATTTTATGCGATCCTGGATGGCCTGATCGGCGGCGCGGTCTTCGGATGGTTGTACAATCGCCTGGCCAGGCCCGGAGCCTACTTGCCGCCGAAGGGAATATGATCTGCGCCAAGTGCGGTGACGAGATGCGGATGACGGAGAAGGACACCTCCTCAGGCCGCGATATTCGGGAGTATGCGTGCGATGGCTGCGGCCACACGGACTGGGAGGTCCAGGGTCCGGCCTTGTGGCAGATTCTCTCCGACGACAGGAAAGAATTCGAGGCGGCGCAGGCCAGCCGAGAGCTCGTTGCAGGTTCCGGCGCGCAGCGGGAACTTCTGCAAGCCGGACGAGTTGGGACTCGTTCCTTGTGGAATCGTTTGCTTGCCTTCTTCGGCAAAGGCCGGTAGCAGGGCAAGAGCCAAGTCTGCGGCTTTCTTACGGCTTTGTTGCGAGCCTGGGTGGGTCGGTGATGTACTCATCGCCGACGCGCGCCACGATCTGCTTGCGGCGATCGTCGAGCAGCTTCAATTGGCTGGTCAGCTCAATGAACTCCTTCCTCTTTTCGGCCGTCAGTCCCGACAAATCGACAGGTTCATTGGGAGCGGCTCCTATAGGCTTTCCCGCAATTTCGATCCTGCTCAGCTCAATCTCATCGAGGCGCGCTTGCAATCGCGGCATCTCGCGGTCAATCAGGACAGGGTGAATCACCGGCGTCTTCGTGCGCCCCGTAGCCAACTCGTTGCGATTGTTCTCACCCCATACGGGCAGAACGCCCACATGGCCCAACTCGACGCGCACGCCGCCTGCCCCGTAATCCTTGCGCACGGCGGAGAACAAACCAATCATCGAGTCGCGCGGGTCGCCGTCCTTGTCCGGCATCAGCCCATCCACATAACTGCGCGATTGGTTGGAGAGAAAATTGCCCAGCGAATAAAAGATGACGGTATAGCGTCCGTCGACGGTTCGGTAAGTCTCCACCGGCTGCAGGACATGCGGGTGGTGGCCCGCGATCACCGAGGCTCCGGCATCAAGCATTTTGTGTGCCGTTTCGACATCTTCGGGGCGCGGCGCGGGCGCATACTCGATGCCCCAGTGAATGGAAACCACCAGCAGGTCGCACTGCGCGCGCGCCTTCCTGATGGCATCCAGCACTCCTGCCTCATCCATTCCCGGTGCGCCGGGTGACTCGCCAGGATAGGGGAAGAAGTTCACGTGGGGCTGGTCCTGAGAGTCGGGATTGCGATTGCCGTTGAGCCAGCGCGTCATTCCCAGCCAGCCCACCTTGATGCCGTTGGCCTCGACGATGACGGGCTGCCAGGCTGTTTGCGCCGTGTCGCCTGAGCCGGCAAAGAGCAATCCCTCGGTGCGCAAGTGCTCGCGGGTCTCGGCAAAGCCGGGCCAGCCTTGATCCATGACGTGGTTGTTGGCGAAAACGATTTTGATGCCGTTGGCCTTCAGCGCGTCAATCAACGCGATGGGCGCGTCGAACATGAAAGGTTTGGAGCCGTGCGTGTGATCCGGAGCCACCGGAGTTTCAAGATTCACAAAGCCGAAGTCGGCCTTCTGAAAGGCATCGCTCACATCGCTGAAGAGCGCGCCCCAGCCGTGCGCGCCGTCTCCGGCAGCAGAAGCTGCGGCGCGGATGGCTTCATGCGGAATCACGTCTCCGGCCACGGCAAAGCTGACCTGCGCCAGCTCGTGCGGATAAGGCACAACAGCCGCCGCGGAACGGCTGCCGCGAACTCTGAGCGAGACCGCGCCAATGGTCACGGCAACCAGCAGCAGACTAACCCCTGCTAGCCGCCAGTGCTTGCGCAGAGCAGACTTGATTCCTGGCGCAGGCCTTATGCCGGCTTTCGCGACAGGTCTTGCTTCAGGCAGAGAAAAAACCATCGCTCGCGCCAAGTCGTACCTCTTTCAGGCTGCAGGATGGAACGCAATCAGTATATAGCCTGTTCTCATCAGCGCTGCGCACCGGCGGCGACGTGCAGCTTGCGGCCCAGGAAATCCGCGCTGGCCGCATAAGCGCGCACCCAGTCGCGACGCAAAAGAAAGGCATGACCCTCGTCCGGAAATATCAGTTCCTCGAAGTCAACTTTCTGGCGGCGCAGTGCCTCCACGAGTTCTTCGGTTTCAGAAAACGAAACATCGCGGTCGTCGTCACCATGGATCAGCAGCACCGGCGAGCGCCAGGTGGTTACGGAAGCTATCGGTGAAGACTCGAAAGCTACCCGCATCACGTTTGCCTGTTCGTTTGGGTCGGAGTCGGGCCCGAGGGTGGGCACATCAACACGCCAGTCGTGAACGCCATGCATGTCAACGCCGGCGGCAAAGAGATTGGAAGCTCGCGCCAGCGCCAACGCGGTCAGGTAGCCGCCCCAACTTCCGCCCCACGCGCCGATGCGCGCGGGGTCAACATCGGGCCGGTTTTTCAGATAGAGGCCCGCGCCGATGACATCGTTGTATTCGCTGCCTCCCGATGCGCCGTAGTTGAGCGCCTCGCGGAAGTCGAGTCCGTAGCCGGTTCCGCCGCGGTAGTTGACGCTGAGCACGATGTAGCCGAGGCTGGCCAGGTATTGGTTCATGGCGTAGGCGTTGGAGTAGTACTCCATGGAATGCCAGCCGAGGAGCATCTGGCGCTGTGAGCCGCCGTGAAAGAAGACCATCGCCGGATGGCGTTCGCCGGGTGCGATTCCGGCAGGCATGAAAAGCTGGCCATGCAGCTCGAGACCGTCAGCGGCGGGGAAAATAACTTGTTGCGGAGTTACGAATTTTGCGCCGGGAAAATCCGCGGGGATTGCCTGAGGCGCGAGGTCGATGAACTTATCGTCGCGCAGCACGGCTGCGCGAATGGGCACGTGCACATCGGAGCGGAGGACAGCGATTGTGCCGTCGTTCGCCACGACGGGTTGAGTCTCGATGCCATTGCCGAGTGTGATCGCGTACGCCTGCTTGGGCTGCCCGTCCGTGGTGAAGTCAATTCTCCATATATGGCGCCGGTCGACGTCGAACTGATTGGAGTCGAAGACGAGCATTTTGCGGTCGGCGCTGAGAGAGACGTGCTCAACTTCAGAGGGACCGGGTGTGAGCGGCGCGGCTTCTCCGCCGGTCGATGGCGCGTCATAGAGATGAAGCCAGCCGTCGCGCTCCCAAGGAAAAACGATTTGATCGCCCATGACCCAATGCAACTGGTCCGGCGACGCCGTCTCGCGGAATGCGCTGCCCACTCCTTCAGCCGCGCGCCAGACCTCATGCGCTTTGCCGGAGGCTGCATCGACGACGCGAATGGACCAGGGCAAGGCCGTGCGGTGCGGACCATAAACCAGCGTGTTCTTGTCGGGCGGAATGCGCAGAAAGGCGATGCGCGTAGAGTCCGGCGACCATGCGGGGTTGCTGTCGAGGTCGGTCGAGGGGTCAAGATAGGCGAGCGAATGGGTCGGTAGGGAATAGACGCAGATAAAGCTGTGGTCGCCGCGATTACTGACAAAGGCGAGGCGCGAGCCGTCAGGGGACCAGCGCAGCTCTCTCGCGGAGCCGCGGGTTTGCAGCAGTTGCTCGGGCGTGGCCTGAGCATCGTCAAGCACGAGCATCCATACCTGCCCGTGGAGGATGTAGGCCAGCAGTTTGCCGTCGGGCGAGATGGCGGGCTCATGGCCCTCGGCCAACAGGCGCGGTTCGCCGCCCTCGGCGCTGACGATCCACAACTGCTGCTTCGCGCCCTTGGGGAACCAGGCTGGATTAGGCACCGGATGGTGCTCGCCCTCAGCGTCACCGCCGCGGACGTAAATGATCTTTGCGGCGTCTGGTGTCCACTGTGGGGAAGATATCTCCTGGCCGTCGTCCTGGGCATAGCGCGTGACCTGGCGGGAGATGTAGCCGTTGCCATTCGCGGCGGGTTCGGCTACCCACAAATTGCGCCGGCCGCCGATGTTCGCCACCCAGGCCAAACGCCCCTTGGAAGGCGCGGCGCGCAGAGCGGAAGTGAACGGAGCGCTGAGCGCTTGTTCGATGGTGAATCCATTTGTCTGTGCGACAGCCGTGGGCGCGCCGAATACAAGGGCTGCGGCTATCGAGAGCGCTGCGAGCCGCCCTGCGCAAATTGTGGTTCGCATTAATTCTGACCTCTTCCCTGAGTATGGGATTTCGAACTCACTCAGGATACAAGGCCGGCAGACGGTTTCGCAGATTTACAGGACTTTCCATGCGCTGAAACGGTCTGAAATAGTGTCCTGACGGGGTCAATGGAAGACAAAAAAAAGGCACGTTTCCGTGCCCTTTAAACCCGAGAAAATATGAGAATCAAAGTCGCTAAGTGTTTGAGCTAAGACCAGATGCCTTCTCCTTCCGGAAAAGGACAACTGCCAGACCGAAGAGTCCTGTGCCGAGCAACAGCAGGGATGTGGGTTCCGGAATTGGTGTTTCAGAGATAAACGTCTGCGGAATGTTGAGTTCATATCCGTCAGGCGTGTAGATGGTGAAATTTGCTGCGTTCACGCTGCCGTAATTTGCTCCAGCCAGCGCCAACTGCTCGGCTGCGGCGGGTGAGTCGTCTGCAAGCACCGAACTACTCTCGGTGGTGAACAATGACCATGCGGCCAATTGGTCGGCAATATCATTTGCCGGAGTGGTAGCGGCATCCTCAAACAGCCACGCAGCTTCCAACTGGTCCACGCTTGTAGGAGTGGACTCAGTTACAAACCACGATTCTCCTGGGGTTATTGCGTTGTCGAAACTCAAGCACATCATGGCTACGGATGGTGCACCATTCACGCTGAGATAGTACGGATAGGCGTACACATCGCCATACTCGACCGTATTGACCGTATTGGAGCCCGTTCCAGTCAGGGTGAGGGTTTCGGCGTTGGCCACCGAAGCAGTCGCAAGGGCCGTTGCCAATGCGAGCAAAGCTAACGAAAATTTCTTCACTGGTCTTTTCCTTTCCTTTTCTTTAGCCCATGGGGTGTGGGGGGGAAGCTGCACTGCTCGGATGCCTGGCTAAGGATTTTCCAAGATTTGCGCAACTACAAACCAGTCTATTCGAGAACTTCACGAAAAATGCAGAATATTCTGCGTGGGGACTCACACTGCAGTCACAAAAATTTTCGCCAAAGTCACCACACTTAGCACCGGAGTATCCAGAAAGGTAACCTGCCTTGGGCAGGATTTCCGCTGTGCCCCTTCGGCTTCGCTCTGGATGACGGCTTTGTGATGAATGCGACCGTCCTGGTTTCCCATACTTGCCACAAAAACCTGAGACGTGGCGAGGGTGGGGCACCCGGTCCTGGCATGGTCGATGGAAGGCAAAAAAAGGGCACGTTTCCGTGCCCTTCAATCTCGGAGAAACATAAAAAAAGTCGTTAAGAGATCGAGGAGTGACCGGATGCCTCCTGCTTCCGGAAAAGGATAACTGCCACACCAAACAGGCCGGTGCCGAGCAACATCAGAGAGGAAGGCTCCGGAGTCACGTTGGTCGCCGTGAAGTTCACCGCCGTACTGGGGTTTCCAGTTGCGACGTCGGTGATACAGTCACCTCCCTCCGCGCAGGTGCCTGATACTTCGTAGTTCGCATCTGTCGCGTAGTAGAAGATGTTGTAGTTATTTCCATCCACACTGAATGACAGGCCGTTTTCGCTAAGCCACGGGGCAGCGTCAGTGAACAGGTTATCGTTACTGGCAAAACCGCCGGGGGCGAGTAGGGTCATAGCACCTTCGTCCGTGGCACCGGCGTAGAGCGTTCCTGTGAGGCCGGTGATAACCCCAGCCGAGTCGGTAGCAAAAGTTCCGCTACCAGAAAAACCACCCACAGCCGTAGCCGTGGCAAATGAAAAGTCGCCGGTCTGTTGTGCCAACGCAGTGGGGGAAATCGCAAGGGCCGTTGCCAATGCGAGTAAAGCTAACGAAAATTTCTTCACTGGTCTTTTCCTTTCCTTCTTTTCCTTAGTCCGGGCGTGTGTGGGAGGGAAGCGGCACTGCTCGGATGCCTGGCTAAGGGTTTTCTAAGATTTGGGCAACTACCAAGAAGTCTATTAGGGGACTTCAAGAAAAATGCAGAAGATTCTGCACGGGAACTCACGCCATAGTCACAAAAATTTGCGCCAAAGTTACCGCACTCAGCACCGAAGTATCCAGACAGGTAACCTATTGCGGGCGGGATTTTCATTGTTCCGTTGCGGTCAGTTGATGGAGAATCACAATCGCTTGAATTGAAGCACGCGCGGCCAGGGTGAGACACCTGGCTCAACAGTTATCCGGAGGCAGGCCTGGTCTGCAAGCTGGCTAACTCCGTCATGATCATTTCCCGGGGCCCTCCGCCAAAGTCTCGTCGGGAGCTGCCCTCGAATCGAGGATGTTGACCAGAGACCAGGGAGTGCCGGTCAGATCGTAGTGAAACTCTCCCTTCTCATCGATCACGAGCTTGCTTGCCGGGTATAGGAAGCCTGTGCTCTTGGTGTTGTCGGTGTCATTCAGGTTGAATTGGCCAACCGCCAGGTCGAAGGACTGGGACGGTGTGTCCGGGCTGGCGCCGCCGGCTTGAAGCGGGCGGTTGGTGATAAAGGTAATCTTCCGCCCGGTTGGCGTTAGAACCATTTGGATGAAGGCGACTT
>Ga0224555_1002438_pt1 | contig 21885 bp, 16 predicted proteins | sample 714S23034metaG_FD_180687 | JGI IMG/M metagenome (GOLD analysis project Ga0224555, IMG submission 180687) | Peat soil microbial communities from Stordalen Mire, Sweden - 717 S2 30-34 | ecosystem: Environmental > Terrestrial > Soil > Wetlands > Peat | place: Sweden: Norrbotten County, Stordalen...
CTCAAGAGACCAAAAAGACAAGCAGAAACCCGCCTCTTTCGACAGAAAACCGATTCAAAATCAAGAAATTATCTGAAGTCCCATCGTCGTTGCAAAATCAAGCACCTGCGCAGAGGTTCCCTAGACCCTACGGCGTTTCAGGGGAGGTATTCCACGCCCGGTTGGGCACGGCCGGTCGGCAAACGCGCCCAAACGATCCATTGGCCACCTACGGAAGTCTCGCCGTGAAAATTAGAGGATACCCAAAACCGGATAGCGGGCTTGATTCCGGTCAAAGGATTGCGACTGGCCATCCCTTGTGCCGTGCCGCAGATTCAGGTGCGCCGGTGCGGTATGCCCCCAGACCTTTGGCCATGCTCTCCAGCTCCTCTGCGTGCGCCGACAGCCCGCAAGGGTGCCCCGCACGCCCCTCGACTGCCCAATGGTTCGCGCAAGGCGTAGGAACCCTGGGAGATACCGCGGATGTTGCACTACCCGCGGAACCAGAACACGCGACAACTGCGGGTCAACGCTGTCGATCCGTCTCGTCAAGCCCAAGAGACGGCTGGATAGGAAGTCGGTTGGCGGGTTGGACAATTCATGCGGGTAGTTCATTTGATGGTGTACGAGTTTGCAGCTTCCTTTGTTCCGCTTGAGAACGATGCGAGCACTCGCGCCGCATCTCGGTGCACCATGCATAAAGGAGAGCAGGGGCGCATGTGTTCAGCGGCTCGCGGTCCCTTCGGCGTTTGTCGGTCCCGATCCGCCAACATCCCTAGCGGGAGTGCGGACACCACGCCGCGTGAGCCACTTCGATGCTGCTATCGGCAAGCGCTTGGTGTTTCTGACCAACAACTTCGCACTGCCCGCTCCGACCATCGCGTAAATCTGCAACCAGAACTGGCATTTCGACTTACGACTATTGCTAGAGCCTGTTATTAACTTTGCGTGAGTTGCCGCGCCAGATTTGCGAGCATGAGGATGGCGAAGGCGAGGTAGTGAAGCGCTGCCAGCGTCTTGGCGAGGCGTTCGTAATCTCTGGCCAGACGGCGGAAGCGCGCAGCCCAGGCGAAGCTGCGCTCCACCACCCAGCGGCGCGGCAACAGCACAAAGCCGCGTTTGACCTCAGTATGCTTGACCACCTCCAGCCGCACGCCGTGCTTCGCGGCGGCCTGCTCCGCGCTTTCACCTGTATATCCCTGATCGACATACGCCAGTTCGATGTTTTCACCGGTAACCTCCTGCACCGCTTCAGCCAGTTTCTCTACCTGTGCGCGGTCCTGTTCATCGGCCGCCGTAACGTGCAGGGCCAGCAGATGGCCGAGCGTATCCACTGCCGCGTGAACCTTCGAACCCTTGCGGCGCTTGGCTCCATCGTAGCCGCCACGCGCACGGCCTTCAGAATTCAGCACCACGGCACGCAGCCGCTTCGCCACACGATAGGTCCCATCTCTTTCCGCTTCTTTAATCAAACCAACCAACCGCCGATAGGTGCTGGGATGCAACCGCAACAGGCGTGGCAGCATAAGACCTCCCAACACCAGTATGCCACATATGTCCCTTTAGTTATGCGCGGACGTATATCACCTTTTGTCTTCCATTAGCCACTCCGGTCCGCTATACGCTGCAAGAACAGCACCCGTCGTCCGGTCCAAGAGAACTAACTTTGTACGCGATGCCTGCAAATTCAGCTTCAGATTGGCGCCGCTCAGCTTATCCCGTATGTCGATATCCTGATCTGCCGACGACTCGGATACGAACAGATACAACACCGAGTCCTTCAACACCTCTGGTCTCAAGAGAACGCCCGGTGGCAAGTGAGCGGCTTCGAATTCGGGCACAATACCGATCCGAGACAGTACGTGCTGATACACTGCGGCCGCTGCGTCCGGAGATTCGGCGAATTCCACTGGAGTAGCAACAAGAAAAATGTTCCCCTTCCCTTGCCTCACTTCAATGTAGGATTGCTTGTCCGCGAGATGTAAAGTTTCCAGTGCCCGCTGCGCGGCCATTGCGAAGCTCGCCTCTATGCTCTCCGTGCCGAGCACGATTGTGGCGCTTCGATAGTCGAGCGTGGAACTGGTTGCATCAATCCCCAGCTGCCGAAGCCGGTCTCTTGGCCGCCAGTGTTCATCTCGTTCCACCGGCCCCGTTACCAGCAGATTGCCACCTTTGTTTACATAGGTCATTAGAGCTTGCCACGTTGCGTCTTGCAGAATTTGCGCGGACGGGAGAACGACCAACTTGCTCCCCTCGATATTGCCAACGTGATTCTCCGTTACAATCTTCGCCGGGATGTGACACTGATAATTCATTACGCGCACTGCACGATGTTGCGCGTCGGCGGCCAAAGCTCCCAGCACGGAAAACTGTGCAGCCTGCGAAGTGAGAATTGTTACATGTTCGGAATCAGGTTCACTCAGGTGCGTCTGGAGTGTCTGTGCGAACCTTGCATAGGCCTCGAGAACCTGAGCCTCAGGCTTTTCTGTGCCATCCGGACGCACCGCGCCGATCGTAATCTCCTGTTGGGAGCGCATGACGGCATTCATGTTCCACAGCCATTCAATCGCCCCCGCTCCAGTCCCTAACGCGATGCCGATTTTCTTTTCCAGCAAAGCAGCATCTGCCTGTGGACGACGCCGCGGGCGGCCATCAGGGTCAACTTCCGTCATCACCCCCGTTTCCTGCACCAGCATAGGCATCGTTTCTTCTCTAACCGCCAGCGAGTCCCATAGAAGATCGTCATTGAACCACCAACTGTGCATCGTGCTGAAGTCGATTGCCTTCTCAAAGAACGCTGGTGAGGGCGATTCAAGGGCGCCGCCCTCGTCCTGGCCGATTGTAACGAGTTGCTGGCTACCGGTATTGCGTATCACGGTGCGCATGCCCTGCGCCCAAGCCGCGAAGCTCTCTTGTGCGAAGAGGTTAAAGTCATAGACGGCGAGCGGGCGCCCTCCGTCGTTGGCGCTTTGTGAGGTCATGTCCCCGTCGCCGGGCGCCGGGATTGGTCCGTCGGAGAAAGAAGCTCTCCACGCCGACTCGATCGCAGCACGGCTGCCATACCGGTGCAAAAGCCATTTGTTCCACTCAGTCGTTTCGACGGCGTCGCCGTTTGAGTTGGTGCTGAAAAACTTCCTCGGGTTATCGAAGCTGGGCTCGTTGATGACATCCCACATGAGAAATGGAACGTTCACAAAGGGCTGCACAACGGATTGAACAAACTCATGCTCGCGGCGGAGGGCTTCTGGAGCAAGATACGGGTTTCCGCCTCCAAATACCTCTGGCATGAAGGCGAAAAGAGTGAATTGCACTGGAAGCCGATGTTTCCGCGCCGTCATCAGAAAAGCTTCAATGGTCCGTTGCGCACGCTCCGTCGCAACTCCCGTGTTACCGGTAACCTCGTCCCAGTCAGTCCACCACCCGGTTCTCAGCATATTGATGCCATCTTCCGAAATCTGCCTTATATCCTCATCCCACACCTCTGGATTGGGATAGCGGAAGTAGAGCCGCTGAATATCGCTCGCCATGTAGGTGGTACCTATCACCTCAATGGGCTGACCGTCGACACGAAAGTAATGCCTGTCGACCGTAATCTTCGGTCCGGACTGTAGATAGGCTTCGTCCCGCACCCAGAACGCAGTATGATAGGTTCCACAACTAGTCTCTCCACAACGCATGTGGGCTTCTACGTCGTGAAAGCCGGGATGCCCTGAAGTTGCCAATTCAACGGTCTTGAAAACGGGGTACGAATGTGCCTCCAGATTGAATGTTTGTGCAGCTTCCTCGTGGCCTTCATAACTGACAACGATCGATATCGTAGATGGTTCCGCGATGTTCTGAAACCTATTCCATTGCAGCATAAACTGCCACGGTTCATTCCGCAGGAACAGAGGGTAGTTTGGTGTCACCCGCAGCAGTTCCGCTCCCACATTCGCCTGCCGGGCAAGGGCCCCGATCAATGCACCTGCGTGGTGGCTTTCCAAAAGCGTCTTGTCTATCTCACAATTCAACATTACCCAACGCCCGCCGGCAAAGTCATTTTGAAAATGGTCAACCTCCACAAGGGGAGCAGCTACACGTTTGCCGCCGCTTATTCCCCAGAGCAAGGTCTTCAGTTGCGAGTCGAAGCTCCCGCTTGATCCCACCCGTGTCGATGTCTCCTCCTGGCTAAGACGAATTACCATACTATAAGCGCGTTGCCATCGCAGTTCCGAAAAATCCTCTACAGCCTCATCCCCATTAAGCATTGGTTTCAAATGGGAGGATCCAGGTGTTTCCTGATAATCGCTGATCAGTAGTTCCCGCGCGAATGCATAGGTTTCAGGAAGAACCTGCCAGGCTCCATCTTCAAAGCGAACCGGACGCGTAAACGGGCGGCCACCAAGCGTCAGCAAGTTTCCCCCACGCTGCAAAAACTCCCGGATGCAGAGCCACTGATCCAGGGGAAATGCCGAGCCATAGGGCAAGACCAGAAGCCCAGCCGCCTTGCCACTTAATTGGCCATTCAGTTCTGACGCGGAGGAAAAGACGGCAGTAGGAAGCGCCTGGTGCAAGAAGATCACGGAAACCGGTGCCGTATCGATAACCGGAAACTTCGGCTCATCCAGAATAATGACCATCCGGGAAGACGATTCGGCACCGACGTTAACGCTCCATGCAAGCATGAAGCAGAGAGCAGTGCAACGTAACAGGCGATTCATAATTCCCCCTCATAAAGACATAAACTAAAGAGTGCCAAGGGCGAGCTGTCCCACCCTTGACACTTGAAAGCATCGTGCATGCGATTCTCTTAGAAGGCAAGTCTCAGAGCAAATTGCACAACCCTCGACAGATTGGTTTGCGAACCAACAACCCCGAAGTTTGAGTTGCCTTGTGTTTCCCCTGGATAACCAAATTGAACCCGGTTAAAGAGGTTGAACACTTCCGCCCGGAATTGAAGGTCTGCTTTTCCCTCTGTTCTGAACGGAAAGGTTTTATATGCGCTTAGATCCCAGTTCGCAACCCCATTCGCCCGCAGGCTGGAGTCTTCTCTTGACTCATTTCCGAATGTAAAAGGACCGGGCTGAGTAAAACAGCTTGTATTAAACCATTCAGTCAGCTTTGCTTGTGCGCCTCCCGAGATTGATTTGCGGCATCCTTGCACCACATTCGGCCTTTCGCTGTTGTTGAACGAGTGGCTGTTGTTTTCTGCGGCAGTAAAGCTTAGCGGAAATCCTCCTTGTAAGGTTGTTGCTCCAGAGAACCCCCATCCACCCAGTAGCTGGTTGACTGGGCCATTTGCCTGCGCCAGGTACCTTTTCCCGCGACCGAAAGGCAAATCTAGAATGTAGCTGATAACCAAGCGGTCCGCCACATCATTGCTCGACAAAGCTTTTTCACCGCGCAGGTTGTTGGCATCCTGCGAACCGCCCCCGGCTCCACCTGTGCTAGGCTCCAGCCAGCTAGTAAGTGTATCCGTATTGGAGAGCAATTTTGCGTGCGTGTAGGCCAGCAGAACGGAAGCTTCATTTGCAAATCGCTTCTGGACTTTCAGTTGCAGTGAGTTGTAAGTTGAATCGCCCCATCCGGCTCCGTTCAGAAAAACGCCGTTATATTGGGGATAAGGGCGCAACAACTGTTCTGCTGCAACCTCCTGTGTCCCAACTGCCTGCGAAGGACCGATCGTTCCATAAAACGGATTTGACACGGATGCCAGAAGCTGATTTCCCATGGACAGATAGGAATCGGCAAGTTGATCCAGCGCTCGGTTATAAATGGGCAAGTGTGTTCCCTTCGCTGCGCCATAACTGAGGTTAATCAGAAGATTCTTTGCAAGCTCGCGTTGAATCCCCGCATTCCATTGCTGTGCATACGCATACGGATTGTTGGGATCATCTTCATTGATTTCCCCTCCCAAGAGCGCCGCATCCACGAAGGTGCTGTTGCGCCCTGCGGCCTGAAGGACCCCGCCTGGAAATGGGTTGCCGATGGTGTTGATAGGGATTGTGTTGCCCCCGGTTACGGCCATCCCCGTATAAGTTGAGTTTATGGCGTCCGAGTTTGGGGCGATTTGGTTCGATACGTCGCCTGGCAACCAGAAGATGCCGTAACCTGCCTGAAAGACGGTTTTGCTGTCCAGGAGAAAGGCGAAGCCTATGCGAGGTGAATACTCCTTCCAATTGGGTCTGAATCCGGTCCGGTAATTATAGCCGTCAGCGGCAACAAGCTTTACTGTGCCAGGATTCTCGAGTCCGGCCGCGCTCAAGGTGGCGCTGACACCATCTGCGTCGAAGTAGCTGATGCGGTTGTGCCGTTCAGTGTATGGGCCGGTATGCTCCCATCGCAAACCGATATTCAGGGTAAGACGTTTCACTACGTGCCAGTCGTCATTCGCGTAGAGTGCGGGATAGTGTTCGGCAGCTGCTGTCGCATTTGTGTTCAAGATGTAGGCATAGGTCGGGTATCCGAGAAGAAACGATGCCATGGCATCGCCGCCCCCTCCCGAGGAGGCGTTTGCGGAACTGTAGGTCTGGTCAAAATAGTAGAACCCAGAGCCAACGTTGTTTTGAACATAATTGAAAGTTGCGAAGCGATATTCAGCTCCAAACTTCAGGGTGTGATTTCCGAGAAAGTGTGTCAAGCCCCCGGCGATCCTGTCATTGTCATTATAGTCCGTAATATAGCTTCCCTGTCCCTGACTGCAATACACGCCGGCAGTATCATACCCGCTCAGGCAGAATTCCGGAATGGCTTTATATTGCGCCACATTATTGAGGGAAGCGGGCATCCCAACGCTTGTCAGGTCGAAACCGAGCGTCTCGGGAATACGCAAATAGGTAAACCGCTGGTAGCTTACGCGGGCGTCGAGCATGGTTGTGAGCGAGAAAGCATAGGTATCTGAGAGAACAAAATTGTGCGTATTAAAGTTTTCCGCACATGCACCGTTGCAGATTCCATTTTTGTTTGGATCGACGGGAAGATTGTAGTTTGTCCAGTACGTATACCGGCCACTGATGTGCTGTTTCTCAGAATAATTGTAGTCGATATGAGCTACCAGTTCATCGTTGTTTCCACCGGCGCTCGAATTTGTCACGTAGTTGCTGGCTCCGTTTGCACTTCCGGAAACGTTCGGCAATGGGTAGTATTTCAGCAGGTCGAGCGCCGTTGTGTTCTGCCGATTGGGAGGAATTACGTTGCTGGCAAAAGCCGTTCGATCATACTGGGCCTGACCGGCCGTACACGCGGGCGAGGACGCAGTCGCGATGGATATGTCGCCGCAGGTTGTCAATGGATCGTAGATTGTGTTGCTTATGCCGGAAAAGTCTCCCGTTCGTTCCGAAAGCGTAGGTACTGTTTCGGCGTAAGTCGTTCCCTGCCTCAGCCTGAAGCCTTCCCAGTTTACAAAAAAGAACGCTTTGTCGTGACCGTTATACAAATGCGGGAAGTAGATCGGTCCGCCCAGGTTGAATCCAAACTGGTTCTGCGTAAAGGGCGGTCTTGCAAGATCCGCTCTGTTACCGAAAAACGTGTTTGCATTGAGGACCTTATTACGCAGGTACTCCCACGCGTTTCCGTGAAGAGTATTACTTCCGGATCTGGTTGTGAAGTTGATGACACCACCAGCCAAGCCCCCATACTCGGGTGGGAGTGTATTCGTCTGCACCTTAAATTCCTGCAACGAGTCTTGGGTGGGGATCAAAGCGGTCAGATTATCGTACGACGAATTTACCGGAGATCCGTCAAGATAGGTAAGGCTTTGGCCTGCCATACCGCCCCCAATCTGGTAGTTGCCCCAAGCAAATGGATTCTCTCCGGTCGGTGTTTGCGAAGCACCACCCTGCGGAATCACGGAAGGAACCAAGGCTGCGAGACTCATGGGATTTCTGCCGTTCAAAGGAAGTTCATCTGTCTCACGTTGATCAACGACTTGACCTAGAGAGGAAGTGGCCGGTTGTAGTAGAGGTGTTTCGGCGGTGACGGTCACGGTCTCCGTCTGAAGTCCAACCTGCAATGTTAGGTCAACCTGTATGGTGCTTTGCACTTCTAGAACGATCGGAGAACGAGTGAAGTGCTTGAACCCTGCTACGTCCAGATCAATGCGATAGCGGGCGGGTGGCACATTCACAAAGCGGTATAAACCTGTTTGAGTACTCACGGTATTGCGGGTAGCGGCCGTATCGAGGTTGGTCAGAACAACAGAAGCATTCGCAACAACGCTTCCTGTTGTATCCGCAACCACACCAATAATGCTGCCATATGTCGTTTGTGCTACACACGATGCGGGTAGGGCGATAACTATTGCCACCAAGAGTGCGAGCATAAAGAGCAGGCCCATGGCGCATCTGTTTCTGCTACTGGATTCCATAAAATCTCCTTCTTTGCCTTGCCTTCCGGAATCAGTTGCGTTTCGCAAGTTGGTTTGGTCCACCGTGAACGGCTGATCTGGGCCGCCGCTGGGCAGTCGAGGTGATGAGGATAGAGTTGGGTTGTGCGGGATCCGTTTGCGGAGGACGAAGCGGAAGCTCTTCTCGCATGTTTTTCCACCGTATGGTTCGCCGTGTGCCGGTGCTTGCGCGGAACCTTTCGGTCCGTTGCCAAAATCGCGTGTCTCAGCACTGCTGCCAAAGCAGGCTAACGTACAGTATCAGCATTTTGGTCAGCAGCGAGTCTGTGCATTATTGCTCGTCATTGCTGTGCAAAATAACCCAATGGCAATGTGCTCTTGTCGGATGCGGGCGCAGGCTGATCCGTCCCATCTAGAACCAGTCTCACAAATGTCGCAGTGGAGATTTCTCTTGTGCTTTGAGCGGAATGGCCGGGCAAAAGGGTAGCTCTGACAATCTCCCGAAGTGCCGATGCGAGGACGCGGAGAGGTCACGAACGAGGAGTGGGCGGTATTGGAGCCGCTGCTGCGGTTTGAGCGGCGGCCCGACGGGCGCGGTCGTCCGCCACAGGATGCGCGTGCGGTTCTGAAGAGAGCATGCAAACTTGTGGGGTGGCTCTCCCCCGACGTCCCCTTCATGTTCTAAGTCCCCGTTTAAGTTGTGCTCCTGCACCGGCACCGAGTCCCTCGGCCGCTCATGGACCGGCTCAGTCCAGTCTCACAACGTGATCACCCCACAACTTTGCATGCTCTCGATCGGTATCGTCTATTGGGCTCTCGTTGCGCGTGAGATGGTAGAAATGGCCAAGGCAATCCATCGTCCGGACGATGCCGAGAAGTATCAACAACAGTACGATCACATCGCCGCTGCCTATCGGGCAGCCTATGTGAAGGAAGACGGCAGCGTCGATCGAAATACGCAGACGGCGTACCTTGCTACGATCTTCACCGGCATCGCGCCGCTCGCGCTGGTGGGCAGCATGGTTGATCGGATTGCTAGGGATGTCGAAGCTCATGGCAATCATCTCACGACCGGATTCCTCGGTACACCGTTCCTCATGTTCGTGCTCGACCGGAATGGCCGCTCTGATCTTGCCTTCAGGCTGCTTATTTCAGACACCTATCCCTCGTGGGGCTACATGGTTAAAAAGGGCGCAACAACGTGGTGGGAACGCTGGAATGGCGACACCGGAGACCCGTCGATGAACTCCTATAACCACTATGCATTTGGCTCTGTCATGGCCTGGGCCTATCGTCGTGTTGCCGGCATCGATACGGACGCCGCGGGCCCTGGATTTCATCACCTGACCATCCAGCCTCACTTCGATCCAGCGCTCCCTCGTCTACACGTGGAGTATGACTCTGAATACGGAACTATCGTCTCCGATTGGCAGCAGAGCCAGCATCGCTTTACCATCAGCATCCCAGCGAACACGACAGCCACCGTAATCCTTCCACTCAACAGGACCGAAACCATTGGCAGCGGGGCTCACACGTATACTATTCAGAAGCGACTGCGCCCGTGTTCTCCTTCGTTCCCCTGCCGGAGCATCTATCGCTTCAGTTGCGACTGGAATCCTTCAACGTGACCAACACACCCCATTTCGGAAATCCCGGCAGCAGTGTATTGAGTGCGGTGTTCGATTCGTCCGGAAATATCACAAAGCGCAACGGCGTCGGCCAAATCACGAGCACAAGCCCGATCAGTCGGCCCGTCGATGAACGTAACTTCAGACTGGGAGCAAAGCTGATTTTCTAGGAACGAGGATCAGCGTGGACTTGTCAATTAAGAACGTAAGCAGGTGTTTTATGGTTTCGAGACGTAGCTTTATGACGAGCGCCTTGGGGATAGCAGCTGGTGTGCTGACCCAGGGCGCTCGGGCCTTGACAGATTTGCGGTATCCGATTCCAATATTTTCCAACAAGGACGCGAAGTGGAAGCGAAGCTGGGACCAGGCGATTACAACGTTGACTGGTAACACGCGTACTCTGGAGACGTACTCCCATCCGGTCCTGATCGAGGGCCCGGGATACCCCGGCATCTGGATGGAATGCGGCCCGACCGAAGCGCTCGTGAATCTGCAGTGGAAGCAGTATCTTCCTGAGCCGCAAAGGGAGGTGGCTGACAAGGTCGCCATCGCGAATCATATGGCCTTCTTTGAACTCCAGCGACCAGACGGTCAGGTACCAGCTTACGTCTGGGACAAAAAGGTGGGCTTTGGGCAGATCCAGATGGTGGTGCCCATTGCAGCAACCGCATGGGAGACATCACGGATCACGAAGAACCAGCAGCTACTTGAGGCGGCATACACAGCCTGTAGCCGATGGGATGCGTGGCTTCGTCGATATCGCGATACGCGCAAGACGGGGCTAGTGGAAGGATTCTGCACCTACGACACCGGGCAAGATGACAGCCCACGCTGGGCAGGCATGCCGAACGGATGTCCCGGCGGGGATGCGCGCGTCTTGCCGGATGCCAAGGGCCTGCCGCGCCTGTCTCCAGACCTCTCCGCCACGACCTACGGTGCACGCGTCGCGTTGGCCTCCATGGCGAAGGCTCTGGGAAAGAATAGTGAGGCAGACAGCTGGCTAGAGAGCGCGGAGGGCATCCGTAAGCTCATCATCGAGAAGCTCTACTCGCCGGAAGATGGGGCCTTTTACGATTTGGACTCAGATAACAGATTCGTCCGAGTTCGCACTTGCGTTATCTGCCGTGTTCTTGGCGAGCATGTGCTGAAGCTTGATAGCAGATCAGATCGAGCAATCTTTGAGAATGTATGGGAGAAACAACTCCACAATAAAAAGGCGTTCTGGTCGCCGTTCCCTTTTCCGTCAGTAGCGCTTGATGATCCTACGTTTGTCCGACCGATCAAGCCCAATAGTTGGGGAGGACCTTCGCAGGCGCTAACGGCTCTGCGAGCGCCCCGGTGGATGCCATACTACGGAAAGAGCAAAGAGATGGAGCATCTGATGCGACAGTGGACGGCTGCCATTGCGGACTCCGGCGTGGAGTATCAACAGATGGATCCTGTGACCGGCGAGTTTACGCTCAACAATTCCGCAGGCCAATACTCCCCAACTGCCTTGGTTTACATCGACTTCAGCTGCCGCCTTGGCGGTGGTAAGAATCTGGGCTAACCCATCCTCAGAGAGAAAGCATGCGGGGAATCAAGCGTGAGTATATTTACGGTTTTCTATTGGCACTTGCCGGCCTGAAGGCGCGCGCGCGTATAGTTCGTATCGACGTTACTTCCGATCACAAGGTGAGGCAGCCGGGGTCCCGGCGACCTATCACGTGATCAAAGGGTTCGCATACGGCGAGATTGATCCCAACGATGCGCGCAATCGGATCATTCAAGACATCGCTCTTGCCCCAACTAACTTTGGTGGAAATGTCGAATACATCACGACCTTCACGCTCTATGCCCCGATTCATCCTTCGGCCTGAATGCTAAACTCCGCGGCCATTACCAATATTACGGACGCCCGACGAATTACCGCAGTCTCTGCCGGTTCTATCGACGTGTATGCCGTATATGGCGTAAATGGCTGAGCCGTCGCACGCGTGGAAGGACGCTGACATGGGAGAGATACAGAACTCTTTTGCGGCAGTATCCGCTGCTGCTACCCAGGATCACCCATACCTGGACGGGGGAGGGGAGTCACGCCTGAAGAACCCGCTGCGGGAAATCTGCACGGCGGGGTCCGTGAGGGAGGAGACTTTTGGCAAGCCACGGTGGACTTAAACGGGCACGAAGCTGGAAACGGCGGATACAGCCAAGGAAAGCCTACAGCCTGCCAAAAAGTCTCCTCTACCCGGAGAGAGGGCGGGATTCGCACTTTGGGGTCGAAGCACAAGTTGCCTTCGATGCAGTCCCCAGAGAATAAGATCGAAGCAATGCAGATCGAATTCGTAGACCGTGAAGGAGTGTGACGGTGAAGCTGAGTCGGATGTGCGTATTGGCAGTTGTGTCTGTCGTTGCCGCAATCATCCAAGCACATGGACAAGCACCTTTGCTTGGCGCGCAGGTGTGGATAGAACCGGGACAGACTCCTGCTCAGGTTGATGGCTGGTTCCGCGAGTTATCCCAGGAGCACATGCCGGTGGCGCGGATCTTCGTCATGTGGAGCTACCTGGAAGGCGCGCCGGGTCAGTGGGACTTCTCTCTTTACGATGAGGTGTTCCGTGCTGCCGAGAAATACCATGTGCGCATTGTGGCTACCTTGACGCCGGGCGGACCGCCGCCGTTTCTGGGTGGGGACGGGAACCAGGGCGGCGGATATCCAGGGACGGAAAAGGGGCGGAATGCGGCGGCCGAATACATTGAGAAGGTCGTTGACCGCTACAAGGGCAGCCCGGCGCTGGATACCTGGCTGCTGGTCAACGAGCCGGGCATGGCGCCTGCCGCCTATCCGCTTGCTTTGGAGGAGTTTCACCACTGGGTGGCAAAGCGGTATGCGGGAATCGGCGAGCTGAACCAGAGCTGGGGTTCGGCTTACTTGAGCTTTGCAGATGCCGACCCGCACCCGTCGACAGGGAGCTTCGCGAGCGAAAACCGGCAGATTGACTGGCTGGATTTCTGGCGCCATTACCAGACGGAGCAGTTGTACTGGATTGAGCAACAGATAAGAATGCACGATCCGAACCCCGCTCATGGAATGCACGTCAATCCGCATGCCCTGATCGGCAACATGGCGGGATTGTCGGACGATCTTGCATCGTGGAGGCCGTTTCTGGATACGCTGGGCTGTTCGATTCATCCGGCATGGCACTTCGGCCTGTTGAAACGCGACCAGTACGCGTTGGGCGTGTCGTACATCAACGATCTGGTGCAGGGAGCAAGCGAGCCCAAGCGGCACTGGGTGACGGAATTGCAGGGCGGGAACAACATCTACAGTTCCAACAAGCCGATGGATCCGACGGCGGCCGACATTGGACAGTGGGTTTGGACCAGCATTGGCGCGGGTGCAGACCGGGTGATCTTCTGGCTGCTGAATGCCCGCTCGCAGGGCACCGAGGCTGCGGAGTGGTCCTTGCTCGACTTTCAGCAGAGGCCGAGCCCGCGCCTGGAGACTGCTTCGGCGATTGCGCAGATTATCGAGAAGCACGGGGATTTCTTTCGTGGAGCGCATGTGGAGGAGTCGCCGGTGACGGTGATTCTGAGCCTGGAAACCATGACGCTGGAGGAGCGGTACCACGATTCGGACTATCCGGGACGCGACATGAATGCGCACATCCTCGCGGCACTGGGGATGTACCAGGCACTGTCGGAGATCGGCGTGCCTCCGCGCATCAAGCTCTTTGGAGACTACGATTGGACCGCGAAGACCGCCGCGCCTCGTATTGCCATCCTGCCTGACGCGCGCGCCATCGCAGAGAGCCAGGTTGGCGAGTTGAAGGCGTTTGTGAACAACGGCAACACACTGCTGATCACCGGCCTGAGCGGATTCTACGACCCATACGCCAAGGCCTGGCCGCTCGCCGGGTTTCCATTGGCGGAGTTGACCGGCGCGGACCTGAAGGAAGTCCACTTTCTCGGCAGCGAGATCGATCTTCGTTTGAGTTCGCCGCCAACGACGCTGCCTTCGCACCTGTGGATCGGCAGCGTGGAGAACCATTCGGCTCAGGTGGCCGGCGAGCGGGAGGGCGAGATCACTGCAACAACTCTCAAGACAGAAGGCGACGGCCGGGTGCTTTGGATTCCCTCCCCGGTCGACATCGGCGGCTGGCTGCGCGGTACTGAGCCTCTGGCCGGCTATCTGAAGACGGTCCTCGGGCGAGCTATCGACCCAGAACCGTTCCGGTTTCCGCAACCGCAGAAAGGCTGCCTGATGCACGTCCTCAACAACGGCGGCGCGTATCTGAGCGTAGTCACCAACGGCGGGGATTCCCCGGTTCGCTGTGTCGTGCAGCACCCAGCGGGACTTCGACCAGAGAAGCTTTGGGGACAATTGCCAGCGGAGCGGGGCTCGGATGCGGTGTTTCTGCTTGGCCCGCGCGAAACTTCGGTCGGCCTCTGGAAGTGATCGCGGGTTTCCAGCTGTCATTGCTGGCGGAATCGTCAGCCGCCTGGCGCAAGCTGGAATAGAATTCAGGTTGTGAATTCACCTATTGTCCTGGGCAAAGCGTTTTAGTTGAAGGCGGCTGCGCAGTTAGGCACGGGACAGCGGACCCGGCAATGCCATTCGGATCGAAGGGGGATGGGGAACCATGAGCATGAATCGGCGACAGTTCATTGGAATTGTGGGAGCGGGCATCAGCCTGCCTGCGTTTGCATCGTCGTTCCCAGTTCTGGCTCCGGACGCAGAAGAAGAACGGCGGACGAAAGCGAACAAGCCGTACGGCTCGGGCCATTTCGGCGAATGGATTGTGGACGAGTTCGGACTGCCTGCCTACCGCTACACGTGCAATCAGGCGAGCGACCCGATGGCCATCTCGCCGGTGCATAAAGAGTGGCGTTCCCCGACCGACCACACGCACCAGGTGGGCAACGACCGGCTGGTGGCGGCGGTGTCGAGCTACGGCTACGTACAGGTGCGCCAGGACGAAGGATCGCCCAAATTTCTTAACGACTATTTTCCCGAGCAGCCGCGGTACGGCGGCGGGATCGGCTTCCTGACCGACGGCAAGCAGGTACTGAGCACCTATTATCCCGGCAACGGCGCTTCGTTCGAAAGAATCCTTGGCGAAGGCTACTTCCGGAAGACGGTCAGAAGCGAGGACTATGAGGTGGAGCAGACGGTAGTGGCTCCTTATGGCGACGATCCGGCCATCGTGTCGATCGTTAAAGTGTCGAATCGTGGAGTCGCCGCGGCTGACCTGCGCTGGGTCGAGTACTGGGACGCGCAGAACTACCAGTTCTCCTTCCGCTCCGGCATGGAAGCCGACGCGTTGCACGCCGCCACCAAGGGTGCCGGGCTGCGGCGCGCCTTTGCCGCGCGCTTTGTCCACAAGTTCTCGGTGATGCCGGCTGGTTTCGGATTAATGGAAACACAAACCTTCCAGGGGCGCACGCCCGAAGAAGAGGGCCTGTGGCGGCAGATTGAAGCGGGCATGAAAAATCCCGATGGCCCCTTGGGCGGACATTTGCACGAGGTTGCGCCCGGCGCCGTGTGGGAGGATCTGAATCCGCCCTCGACATTTCTGGTTTCGCTCGATGCGCCGCCCGACGGCTACGCCACGGACGCGGCCGCCTTTTTCGGCACGGGCGGCGTGGAAAATCCCACTGGCCTGGCAAGCCCACTGGGCAACGATCTGGGCTCGACGGGCCCGGCCAGCGCCTTTCTGATGGAGCGCAAGTTCCACCTTAAGGCCAAGCAGAGCAAGACGCTCTTCTTCCTTTACGGGTACCTGCCGGAGGGATTCAACGCCGAAGAACTGGTGAAGAAGTATGCCGCGGATCCGGCCAATATCCTGACCCGCTCCTCGGCCGAGTGGAAGAAGGAAGGACTGCACTTCTCCGTCCCTTCCGAGCCGTGGGTTGAGCGCGAGATCTGCTGGCACAACTACTATCTGCGCAGCTCGATGACATGGGACAGTTTCTTCCGCGAGCACATTCTTTCGCAGGGGCACGTATACCAATACGTCATGGGCTTCCAGGGCGCAGCTCGCGATCCATTGCAACATACTCTGCCTTTCGTTTTCAGCAATCCCGGAATCGTCAAGGGCATCATCCGCTACACGCTCAAGGAGATTCAGCCTGATGGTTCGATCCCCTACGGCCTGGTGGGCAGCGGCATGCCCATGCCCTCGACATTCGATCCCGGAGATCAGGAGATGTGGCTGTTGTGGGCCGCATCCGAGTACGTGCTGGCGACGCGGGACAAGAGTTTTCTGGACGAGAAGATCGTTCCTTACATGCATCGCGGGGCTTCGAGCACCGATCCGACGGTGCGCGATCTGCTGGCCCGCGCCTTCCATCACCTGATGAACGTGATCGGGGCCGGCCGGCACGGGCTGATGCGGCTCGCCATGGGCGACTGGAACGACGGGATCGTGGCGGGCAGGGTTGCTCAAGAGCATGTTCATGAAGTGCGCGAGCAGGGTGAGAGCGTGCTGAACGCAGCGATGGCCAGCTACGTACTGGACTTCTACGGGCGCATGCTCAGTTTCACGGGAGACAAGCAAGCCGCGGCAGAGGCACGCGCAAAGGCCGATGCGCAGCGCAAGGCGGTGCAGGCGACGTGGACAGGAAAGTGGTTCAGGCGTGCCTGGCTGGGACCAGGCCTGGATTGGATTGGCGACGACCGCATCTGGCTCGAACCGCAGCCGTGGGCCATCATTGGCGGCGTCACCAACCCGGAACAGCGCAAGACTCTGGTGGACTCCATTGACAGAGAACTTCGCCGGCCTTCCCCGATTGGCTCGCTCATTTTGAACATCGGCGAGGACACGCCTGGCAAGCGGCCCGGCATTCTGGAGAATGGCGGCATCTGGCCGAGCATCAACGGAACACTGATCTGGGCGCTGGCGCTGGCCGGCAGCCCTTCTGCCTGGGACGAATGGAAGAAGAACTCCCTGGCCATGCACGCCGAGGCCTATCCGGAGATCTGGTACGGAATATGGAGCGGCCCTGACTCTTACAACTCCGTCCTGTCGAAGCATCCCGGCCAAACCATGTTTGGTGAACCGCCGGTGGACGGCAAGAAGTCGCCCACGGACTGGGGCGTTCACTGGACCGACTTCCCGGTGATGAACATGCACCCCCATGCCTGGCCGCTGTACAGCGCCGCCAAGTTGCTAGGCGTCGACTTCCACGAGGACGGGGTGGACTTTGCGCCGGCGCTGCCTCTGGCCGAGTACCGCTTTGAGACTCCGCTGGTTGGTTTCAACAGGTCGTCCCAAGGCTACACCGGCTGGTATGCGCCGCAGTCGGGCGGAGAGTGGAGAATTGAAATCCGGTTGGCGGAGGCCGAGATGGCCGGGTTGAAGCAGATCAAGGTGAATGGAAGGGTCGAGCCTTTGCCGCCGGGCGCAAAAACCATCGAGTTCAGCGGCAAAGGCAGCCAGGAAAGGCCGCTGCGCTGGGAGGTGAGCAATAGCAGTCCTCCGTCTGATGCGGCCATTGAATGATCCTGCGGGCCGGCGATTTCTTGAGGGAATCGCCCCTTGAGGGCACCGTTTCCGTAACAAAGCAGAAGGAGAAACGCTCCAGCGCGAAGGACCCTTGCGGCTGGCTGGGACCACTGACATCTGCTCACTGTTTCCAGGTGTTCTCGATCTCGTCTAGGGTACGGTTCTTGGTCTCCGGAAGGCGGAGATAGATATAGGCAAACGAAGCTGCGCACACCAGCGCATATCCCAGGAAGACACCGGATGCGGTGAGAACCTTGATCAGGCTGAGGAATGTCGCGGTCACGCAGGAAACTGAAATCCAGAGCACCATGGTGGCAACGGACATGCCGCGCCACGGATGCGGTTAGGGAATGGCTCCGCCATGCAAACCCAAACCGCCGTGCCGAGTCCGAATGCAAAGCAAGCCACATAGCCCAGCACCGGCACGAGCAGCAGCGCTGAGCGTCCCGGCAGATAGTGCAGCATCGCGCTAAATGCAACCAGGCACATACCCATGCCCGCAGTGGTTCGGAAAACCTTTTGAAGTGGCCAAAACGGCGCCTATCACTTGTTCAAAGTGGGAACTCCTTCCCTGTGCGGCAGGACAGACTCCCCGTTCGTTTCGTGAACATTGCGAATGTCCTAAAGGAGAACACATGCCCCGACACCACTACAGTTGTGAATCTGCATGCCGATAGAGCCATTTGAAGCCCGATTTCATTGGTGCTCATACGTGCGTGCCGTAATCGTTCATGTGCGCGGTACTCATTCCTGTGCGTCCTTGGAATCAGGCTGAGGCCATCTGAGCCAGCGAATCACGCCGTGGCATCGGATCACCTCAAATTCTGTTGGTCGCGGGCGGCCTCTCGGCATGGAAATCGGAGTGGCAACAAGAAGTATCGTCTCAGAGGCACTATGAGTGACAAGATTCTCTTCGTTGATGATGAGGCCCTGATGCTGCAGGGCGTCGAACGACTTCTGCACAAGCGATTCCGCATCAATTGCGCAATGAGCGGCGAGGAGGGACTGGCGGAAATTGAAAGGAATGGCCCGTATTGCGTCGTAATCTCAGATATGAAGATGCCGAAGATGGATGGAGTTCAGTTTCTCAAGCGCGTCAAGCAGCAAGAGCCGGAGACAATACGAATTCTGCTCACAGGCCACGCGGATCTGGCGAGTGCGATTGAAGCCGTAAACCAGGGAAGCGTCTTTCGGTTTTTGACCAAGCCCTGCCCTCCCGAGGAATTGTGTGAGGCCATCAACTGGGCAGCGAAAGAGTACTCCCGCGTCCATCATGAAAAAAGGATCTTGAACGAGAGTTATGACCGTCAGATTCGCGAGGCTGAGTTAACGCAGAATCTGGTCGCCTTGCGTGCAGCCATTGTCGCGGATGAGTTTGAGATGTACTATCAGCCGCTGGTTAATGCTGAAGGCCGCTTCTCGAGTTTTGAAGCGCTCATGCGCTGGAACTCTCCGTCAAGAGGCCGCATCGGCCCCTCCGAATTCGTCCCGCTTGCGGAGGCATCCGGGCTCATTGCGGAGTTGGGTCACCTCGCACTCAATAAAGTCTGTGTGCAGGCGGCACAGTGGTTGCGCGTCGGCTTGCCATTCGGCAGGTTGGCAGTCAACATCTCTCCGCTGCAACTCGAAGAGGCTACTTTTCCGGATACCCTGGATGCAACGATGAAGCAGGAGGGTGTGGATGGCAATTGCCTCTGCGCAGAGATTACGGAAAGCGCCTGTCTCGGATGCGAGACGGTTGTAGCACAGAGACTGAAGCAACTAGCTCAGCGCAACATTCTTATTGCCCTGGATGATTTCGGCGTTGGGCATTCTTCGCTCGGGCGGCTGCAGGAGATCAACTGCGATGTCGTCAAGATCGATCGTGCGTTCGTGATGCGTCTGGAAGAAGGATCAGCCGGCTATCACGTTGTTGCTGCAATTATCAGCATGGCGCACAGCCTCGGCATCTCAGTAGTCGCTGAAGGCGTCGAAACTGCAGAGCAGTGCAGGCTATTGAGAGAAGCTGGAATCGACAAAATGCAAGGCTACTATTTTTCCATGCCCCTGAAAGTTTCAGAGGCAGAAGCATATCTGAGGCTGTCGCGATCCCCTTAACTAGTAGAATATCGCCCGATATGGGCCGCCACTGGAACGAAAGCGGAAGAATCCGGGTGTCGGCCGCTATGCTGCTCTCCGCATCGACTTTTGGACGGAATGCAGGATACGATCTTCGGAATGTATCTTCCCACCGCTTGTCGGGTACGCGCATCTGGATCTGGGGCAGGAGATGAGCTCCGCACCACCAAACACCCGGATTCTTCCGCTCTCCCAAGCTTTCCTGAACGTTCGCGTTCATGTTCTCAACGCCACTCTGGAAGATGCATTTCGCCATTGGCACCGGGGCTTTCGCCCACGCGAAGACCTACTCCAGCCTGCTGCCGCTGCTTGAACACACCACAACTTTGCATGCTCCCGGTGCAGCCTTCTTCGCTGCATAATGGCGCTTCATTGCCTCGACGATGCGTTTCCGCTTTGAGGCGGTATCTTCCGCTTCTTCTTTTTCGCGGGGTTCGCAGTCACGGCTACCAGCACGAGGTTCACCGGATCTGTGCGATGCACGAATGCCGCAACGCCGGTCAAGTGCCGTACGAGCTCTGCACAGCCTTGATGCTGGACTGGGCGGCTCCGATAATGAGATATTGAGATCAACAATGCGACATTGCGGCGCCGTGCAAATCATAAGTGCACCATGGGCGTTGGAGATGAAGGGTGTCTCTAACGAAGACCCATCGCGTCTGGTGCGGAAGCTAACGGGCGCAATTCTCGGGCTTGGTGGCTGGGTGCTAAGTCGAGGCGCCAACGATACAGGCGTAATAAACAAGCTGTTTGAGTTCGAACGACAAACCTGCCTTGACATCTACAGCGTGTTGATCGCCGCCGGGATCGACCTGGACCAGAGCAGTCACATCCGGGTCACCGAGCTTTGTCAGTGCACTAACCGCCGTCAGATGGACTGCGGCACGGAGATCGCCAGCATCGAACTTGAAGTCCAAACCTCCCCAGAGCGGGCGGCGATGCGGTCACAAGCCTCGCAGGCGGTGTGACTCGAACTGCCAGAAGTACTCCCCATTTATGTAAAAGTATTGGCTCTTCCGATGGTAGGCCTGTTGAGGAAAAGCCCAATTTGGGCCTGTGGTTTCTGTCCGTCCCAATCGCAGACCCGCAATGAAGATTGCTATTGCAACCTCAGCGTCTACTGGAGCAAGATTCACCCATGCAAAAATGTTCCTTGAAGACTCGAACTCAGGCACGGTCCTTGAAGAATTCGGGATTCTACGAACTGCGGCTCTTTGAAACGCGGGTCAATGGAGAGCCTTTCTATTTCGTGCGGAAGACCCATGGCTGGTGGGATGATCGAAAGGACCGGGTTGTTTACGATCAAGACTCGTTGTTGCCCATGGAGGGCTTTCGAGAATATCGGGATGCGGAAGAACGTTGCTTCCAGGAACAGCTCACCCTTGCAAAGAGAGGATTTACCCATTCCTTGGTTTGGCATCCTTCCGTTCAGAAGCGTTCCGAATACCGTTTGATCGCCCACCCTCTTCAGCCTCCCTCTCCGTCCCCGCGGTGATCACCGATGCAGGGTCACATCGCCAGCTTGGTTCTTGTCGCGCTGCACTTGAAGCGGTTCTTCCGCACTTTAGGTCCAAGCTCACCCCATCCGAAGACCTGCAAGTGATTGAAATACTGTGGGATGTGTTCTCATTCCCAAAAATTCGTGCGGCAGCCTCTCCGATACCTGCCATGCTAAACAACAACGTCTGTAGAATCCGTATCTTAGCAACATTTTAGAGTAAGAACCTGCACCGAAAGTGCGGAAGAACCGCTTCAAGTGCAGCGCGACAGTGAGCAAGACTGCTCAGTAATTGGAGCGGATGCTGCCGTAGTCTCCAAACAAAGAGGCATCTTCAATCACCCCCGCGCAGTAACCACCTTGCCGCAGCCCTGCCAATCCTCAGCGCAATTTCTGTCCTCTCAGCTTTGTCCTTCCAAAATGCCTCCTGAGCGGGTTCGCTGGAAAGCGAACCCATTTCTCTACGTGCCAGTTCCAATGACTTAGCACGCGACGAGAAGGTGGATCACGCCGCCCGTCATCTTCTGCGCCAGGAGAAAGCTCCTCCACTGCTCGACGAAATCCGGGAACACATCCTGGCCACTAGCAAAACCGTGCTGCCCCGCAGCAAGGCGGGCCAGGCGTGCAACTACACGCTGGCGCTCTGGAAGAAGCTGACATGCTTCCTCGAATACCCGGAACTGGAGCTCAGCAATAACCTGGCCGAGAACTCCATGCGCGCCGTGGCGATGAGGTGTTCATTGTGCCCCTCCTTCTGAAGTACTGATAAACATTGGGAGTTGGCCGTCGACATCGACCCGACACGGACGATGTTTACGGGCGATAGCAGCAGTAACTGCCTCACTTTGCATG